>Ga0190271_10000513_pt1 | contig 19595 bp, 19 predicted proteins | sample Popmic356T_FD_133747 | JGI IMG/M metagenome (GOLD analysis project Ga0190271, IMG submission 133747) | Populus adjacent soil microbial communities from riparian zone of Weber River, Utah, USA - 356 T | ecosystem: Environmental > Terrestrial > Soil > Riparian zone | place: USA: Utah | collected...
AAGTCCGCGCCTAGCGTCGCGTAAACACCTCGGGCGGAAATGTGGCACGGTCACCCGGGCATCAGGGCAGAATAGCCTCTGTTCGGCCGGACAGGCGATAGGCCAGGAGACCAAGCCACTCGCGAATCTCCAAGGTCATTGTCTGGAGAGAATCGACCGGATTGTCGCAAAACAAGGTAAGCCCTTCCTTACCGGTTGTCCGATAATCGACCGGCCAGGGCGTAACGGCAAATCCGGCCTTTCGGAAAAGTCCCATCGCGCGGGCATGTGAAAGGCTGACGTTATGAGCAGCCAATTCTCACCGGCCGCGGGATGGACGATGTCTCGCGTGAAGAGCGCGTTCTCATAGGTGCTGCGGGACCTATCCTCGAGGACCAGCCGATCCGGCTCTATCCCCAGCCCAGAGAGCAGGCGCTGCGCGGCGGCCGCATCGGTTTCACCTTCGAGCATCAGGGTTCCGCTGCCCCCCGAGATGACCACCTTCGCTCGCGGATACCGTCGTGCAAGCACAGCCGCCTCGACGAAGCGGTCGCCGCCGGCGTTCAACTCGTAGCCGCCGCGCACCATATTGATTGCGCCTTCGAACCCTCCGCCAAGGACCACAATGCCGTCTATATCGGCAGGCAGTTCAGGTCGCGCAGCGCGATCTTCCAACGGGTGTAGCAGGATCGCCCCGAGCGACGTCCACACCGCGAGGACGAGTATCCCCGTGCCAAGCGAGAGGGACCATAGCCCAATCCGTCGCCGGCCAACCGCCTGCGCCGCAATGCCCGCGAGGCCGAAGAAGATTGCGAGATTGAGAGGCTGAACGAAGAACCAGAAGACTTTGGAAACAACAAAGAACATGGGAAGCCTGATTCGCCGGGAAGAGTGGGCTCAGCTCTTGGGCGCGAAAATCGACCAATTCATGCGCCGCGCCAGCAATTCCAGTGCATGCGAGCCGAGTTTGGAGTTGCCGTTCGCGTTCAGTCCTGGCGACCAAACGGCCAGCGAGGCGATGCCCGGCACGATGCCGAGAATTCCGCCGCCGACACCGCTTTTGCCCGGAATACCCACCCGGAAAGCGAAATCGCCCGAGCCGTCATAGTGACCGCAGGTGAGCATCAGCGCGTTGATGCGGCGGGCCCGCTCCCCAGAAATGACCGAATGCGGCGTGTCGGGATGACGCCCGCCCAGGGCCAGAAAGCGCCCTGCCCGCGCCAATTGGAGGCAGCTCATTTCAATGGCGCAGAGGTGGAAATACACACCCAGCGTCAATTCCGGCGCGTGCCGGAGATTGTCGAAGGCGCGCATGTAGTTGGCGAGCGCGAAATTGCGAAAGCCGGTGGCGCGCTCGGATGCCGCTACTTCACGATCGATGTAGATGGTTTCATCGTCGGCGAGAAACTGGATGAAGCGAAGCACTTCGCCGATTGCCTCTTTGGGCGCGTGGCCTTCCAGCAGGATGTCGGCTACGACAATCGCGCCGGCATTGATGAACGGGTTGCGCGGGATACCGTTTTCGCGCTCGAGCTGAACGATGGAATTGAACGGGTTGCCGGACGGTTCGCGGCCAACGCGTCGCCAGAGCGCGTCTCCCACATGGCCCAGCGCCAGCGTCAGTGAAAACACTTTCGAAATGCTCTGGATCGAGAAGGGCTCCAGCGCATCGCCGGCCGTTAGGACCGGCCCGTCGTTCAAGGCGACCGCTATTCCGAATTTCGCCGGATCGACCTTGCCAAGCTCGGGAATGTAGGCTGCCACCGCACCCCGGTCGGCGATTGCCGCCATCTCGGCGGCCAGTTCGGGCAGGATCTCGGCGAGGTCAGGCACAGCTACCCTCGCTCACCCCGATGGCGGAAGTGCCGGAACCTACCACCACTTATCCGGCTGGAAACGTCCTGCCGCCTGCTCGATCGCGTAGCCGGCCTGGAACAGGGTTTCTTCATCGAATGGCCGGCCGATCAACTGCAGGCCGAGCGGCAGGCCCTTGGAATCTAGCCCCGCAGGCACCGCGATGCCAGGAAGGCCGGCCATGTTTACCGTCACGGTGAAGACGTCGTTGAGGTACATCTTGACCGGATCGGCGTTCATGTCCTGGTCGGCCACCCCAAATGCGGCGGATGGCGTCGCGGGCGTCAGGATCACGTCCACACCGTCCGCAAACACTCTCTCGAAGTCGCGCTTGATCAGCGTGCGCACCTTCTGCGCCTGCAGATAATACGCGTCGTAATAGCCAGCCGAGAGCACATAGGTGCCAATCATGATGCGGCGCTTGACCTCGCGCCCGAAACCGGCGGCGCGGGTCTTCTCGTACATATCGACAATGTCCTTGCCCGGCACGCGCAAGCCGTAGCGGACACCGTCATAACGGGCGAGGTTCGACGAGGCTTCCGCCGGCGCAACGATATAATAGGCCGGCAGCGCATATTTGGTGTGCGGCAGCGAGATGTCGACGATCTCCGCGCCGGCATCCTTGAGCCAGGCAATGCCCTTCTGCCACAGGTCCTCGATCTCTTCGGGCATGCCGTCCATGCGATATTCGCGTGGAATGCCAACCTTCAGGCCCTTCAGCGACTTTCCGATGGCCGCCTCATAGTCCGGCACCGGGATATCGACCGAAGTGGTATCCTTCGAATCGGAAGAGGCCATCGATTTCAACAGGATCGCGGCATCTCTTACGTCACGCGCGATAGGGCCGGCCTGGTCAAGCGATGAGGCGAAGGCGACAATGCCCCAGCGCGACACGCGCCCGTAAGTCGGCTTGATGCCGACTGTGCCGGTGAAGGCAGCAGGCTGGCGGATCGAACCGCCGGTATCGGTTGCCGTGGCCCCCGCGCATAGGAAAGCAGACACCGCCGCAGCCGAGCCGCCGGAAGAGCCGCCGGGCACAAGCTGCTGATTGTCCAGCGTGCGCGCGGTTTTCGCCCCGCCTGCGCTGACAAAGCCCCCATCGCCCTGATGGGTCGTGGGCATGACCACCTGGTCCATGCGTGAGCGGCGCCACGGGTTGACGACCGGGCCGTAATAGGACGTCTCGTTGGACGAGCCCATGGCGAACTCGTCCATGTTGAGCTTGCCGAGCATCACCGCGCCGTCGGCCCACAAATTGGTTGTGACGGTTGATTCGTAATGCGGCTTGAAGCCGTCCAGCACATGGCTGCACGCCTGCGTGTGGACGCCTTCGGTCGCAAACAGATCCTTGATGCCGAGCGGAATACCCTCAAGGGCACCGCCCTCGCCCTTGGCGAGCTTGGCGTCAGACGCCCTCGCCATCGCGCGCGCCTTGTCGTGCGTCACGGCGATATAGGCGTTGAGATGGCTGTTCGCCGCGTCGATGGCGCCGAGATAGGCGTCGGTCAGCTCGGCGGCGGAGAATTCCTTCGCCTTCAGCCTTGTCCGCGCATCTGCGATCGTCAGTTTGGTCAGGTCGGTCATCAGGCAAGGTTCTTTTCGTAGAAGCGGGAATAGCCGGAATCGGGATAGTCGAGCACCGCGCCGCAGGTCTGGAAACCGCCGCGCTCATACACGCGGTAAGCCGGCTCATATCCCGGCGCTTCACCGGTTTCCAGCACAAGCCGGCTAATGCCCTTGTCGCGCGCCAGGCTTTCGATGCGCAGCAGGAGCGCTGCGCCGACGCGTTGGCCGCGCACTTCCGGCACGGTGAACATGCGCTTCACCTCACCCACACCACCGCCATGGTCCTTGAGCGCTCCCATGCCGACCGCTCGCGCGCCTGCGCCACGCGCCACAAAGAGCGTGACCGATGGCTCGGCCATCTGTTCCGCCGTCAGCTGGAACTGGAACTCGCGCGGCGTCAGAGGGATCAAATAAGCGTTCAGGTCCGCGACAAGCGCGCGAACATCATCCTGCAAAGGGGTTTCGACGGCAATTTCGACGGTCACGGAGCTACTCCACGACCTTCGGCACAAGGAAGAAGTTTTCCGTGCTCTCGGGCGCATTGGCAATGATGTCGTTGGCCTTGCCACCGTCGGTGACGTCGTCCTGACGCTCCTTCATCGCCATTGGCGTGACGGAGGTCATCGGCTCGACGCCAGATACATCGACTTCGTTGAGTTGCTCCACGAAGCCCAGGATGGTGTTCAACTCTCCCGTCATGCGCTCGGCATCCTCTTCGGAAACCGCGATGCGGGCGAGGCGCGCGACGCGCTTCACAGTGGCGATATCAACAGACATGGAAAGTCTCCGGCAGGCCGGCCAAATTGCAGCCTCGGGCTATAACCTCGCGATTGCGGCAGCGCAATATCGTGGTGCAAGTCAGATTTGCACCACCTCGCCGATCTTCGGCGTCACCACCCTCACGCCGGAACCTTCCATGCCGGCGATGAACTTTTCCGGTGTCGGGTCGATCAGCGGGAAAGTGCCGTAGTGGCACGGCACCACCGTATCGAACTTGAAGTAGCGCCGGCAGGCGAGCGCCGCCACCGCCCCGCCCATGGTGAAGCGGTCGCCGATGGGCACCAGGCCCACCTTGGGCTCATGCAGTTCATTGATCAGCGCCATATCGCCGAAGATGTCGGTATCACCCATGGCGTAGAGCGTCGGGTCGTCGGGGAAATGCAGCACGAGACCGAGCGGATTGCCGAGATAAACATTACCTCCCCCTGCAGTGCCGACGGACGATGAATGCAGCGCCTGCACAAACGTCGTCGTAAAGCCCCCACAATCGACCGTCCCGCCCGTATTGCCGGGATTGATCTTGCCCTGGTCGACGCCCTGCCCGACCAGATACATGCAAATCTCGAAATTGGCGACGAGCATGGCGCCAGACTTCTTGAGCACATTGGCGGCGCTCGCAATATGGTCGCTGTGGCCATGGGTAAGGAGCACATGCGTCACGCCGTCGGCCGGCGTTTCCCAACCGCCGGTCCATGACGGATTGCCTTCGAGATAGGGATCGATCAGGATCCTGGCGTCGCCGGTCTCGATGCCGAAGGTGGAGTGTCCGTACCAAGTCAGTTTCATCGTCGTGTTTCCTTACATGGGCTGCCAGGATAGAGGCGGCGGCGAACAAATCAAAGGGGAGCCATGTTGGTGTCGATCGCAATCGAGGACCTGGCCGCGCATCTGAGTGGCGGCCGCACGCTCGCCGGACTGGATCTTGGCGAAAAGACCATCGGCGTCGCGGTGGCCGACCGTGGCTTGTCGTTCGCGCACCCACGACCTGTCATCCTACGCAAGAAATTCAGCCAGGACGGTCAAGCCCTGCTGTCCCTGCTCAGCAAGGAAAACGTCGGCGCCGTGGCAATCGGCCTACCGGTCAACATGGACGGCAGCGAAGGCCCACGCGCCCAGGCCACCCGAGCCTTCGTGCGCAACATGGCAAGGCTGACCGATTTGCCATTTGCCTTCTGGGACGAGCGGCTTTCGACGGTGGCCGTTGAGCGTACGCTTATCGAGATGGATTTTTCGCGCCGAAAACGGGACGGCAAGATCGATTCAGCCGCCGCCGCCTTCATCTTGCAAGGCGTATTGGATCGGCTTCACACGCTGCGCGACGACGAAATGCCGGAATAGCGTGTTGCCGCAGCGCCTTGCCGACCGTCGCGGCGGGCGCCGATCCACGCCATGATCTCGCGGCGGCGGCGAAACGCCCAGATCGCCAGGATTATGCCGGTATCGACGATGCATGCGCGGGCGGCGAGCCCCGGCACGACCTGCGGGTCGAGGCCCAGCACATGTCCGTAAATTCGGAAAACCAGGTCGTGCGCATCGCGGGTCAGCATGGTGAAGCCGAAGCTGACATCGTTGAGCGACAGGAAGTACCAGCCCCAGAACAGCATCAGCGGCAAGGCCCAGGCCAGGAACACATACCGCATCACACCACTCCAGCCATGATCGGGGTCACACGGCCAGATGGAGCGCCAGCACAGCGGTGGTGACCAGAAGACATGGTTTACCAATCCTTAACGCAGTTCTGGCCCTCCACGCCAACAACCGCAATACCAACCATTGGTTAACCTTAACAATTACCGCTGTTCGCTGCCTCGCGCAGCGTCCGGGGTTTCAGTTTGGGAACAGCGTCTCGAGGATCAGCCGGGGATCATGCCGTCCATCAAGCATTCCATATGTTGAGCGCCATTGCCCGGCCAACCGAGACTCTACAAAAGCATCGGCGATGCGGCCTGCCCCCATGCGCCGCAGTTCCGCGGCAGCTGCCGAGAGCGCAAGTTGCTCGGTGAGGATGCGGGCAGCGCCTTCATCCGAGGACGCAACTTGCAACGCCGCGCGCAGCACGCTTCCGGCGCCGGGCGCGCTTTCTCCCAGATCCCTTTCGATGCCGACGATGACTTCGTCGAAAAGTCCCGGCGCGCGCGACAGGACGCGCAGCACGTCCAGGGCCATCACGTTGCCCGACCCTTCCCAGATGGCGTTGACCGGTGCTTCGCGATAGTGGCGCGCCAGCACACCTTCCTCGACATATCCGTTGCCGCCAAGGCACTCCATGGCTTCATAAAGGAGCGCCGGCGCGGTCTTGCACACCCAATATTTCACCACCGGCGTCATCACACGGGCAAAGGACGCCTCTGCCTTGTCATTCGCCGTCTCGTCCAAGGCTCGTGCCAGCCGGAAGACAAGTGCGGCAGCCCCCGCGACATCCAGAGCCATGTCAGCGAGCACGCGAAGCATCAACGGCTGGTCGGCGAGCGCCTTGCCGAACACCACGCGATGGCGCGTGTGGTTCACCGCCTCCGCCAGCCCGGCCCGCATCAAGCCGGCATTGGCCAGCGCGCAATCCAGCCGGGTGAGCGTCACCATGTCCATGATCGTCTTCACGCCGGCGCCCGCCTCGCCGACGAGTTCGCCCAGCACGCCCGCGAATTCCACTTCCGAGGACGCATTCGACCGGTTGCCCAGCTTGTCCTTCAGGCGCTGGAACCGCAGACCGTTCGCGCTGCCGTCACCAAGGAAGCGCGGCACGAGAAAACAGGACAACCCTTCGCTGGTCTGCCCAAGCATCAGGAAGGCGTCCGACATCGGCGCCGACATGAACCATTTGTGGCCGGTCAAGCGATAGAGGCTGCCGCCTGCCCGCTCGGCGCGGGTGGTGTTGGCGCGCACATCCGTGCCGCCCTGCTTCTCGGTCATGCCCATGCCGAGGGTCAGGCCGGCCTTGTCGATCGGCGGCTTCTGGCTTGGATCGTATTTGCGGCTGGTCACGCGCGGCGCCCATTCGCGAAACAGCTTCGGGCTGGACATCAGCGCGGCCAGTGAGGCGCTGGTCATTGTGATGGGGCAAAGATGGCCGCATTCGAGCTGCGCCATCAGGTAATATTTGGCAGCCCGCGCCTGGTGACGGCGGCCGGTTTCCGCCTCGCCATTCTCCCAGATGGAGGAATGCAGCCCGGTCGCGACGGCACGGCGCATCAGCGCGTGATAGGCGGGGTGAAACTCGACCAGATCGATGCGGCGGCCTTGCCGGTCATGCGTCCTGAGCTTCGGCGTCTCGCTATTGGCAAGCAGCGCGGTCTCCTGCGCCTCGGACGACCAGACGAAGCGGCCGAGCATGTCGAGTTCCTTGCGCACCGGCTCCGCAAACGGCTCGGTGATCTGCACCAGCAGGGGATCGCTGCGCCAGGCATTTCCCCCGGTCAGCGGAGGCGACTGGTTGGTCACGTCCAGTAGCGCGTTCGCATCCTGCCGGTTGGTTCTGCCGCTGGCTGCGACGGGGAGGTTCATGACCGCTCTTTCTTCTATCCTGACCGAAGTGCCACGGCCAAGGTGCCGGCGCAAGCATAGACGCGAACAGGACGCCGGTGACCGAAGGGCATAATAGTTTCGAAGTGACACGACATCTCCAAGAGTGTCGCGCGCACTCCCGCGGCGGGCGAAATGCCGGTGGAGAAGCTCGGAGACTGCACGCTGCGCCTTGCGGCAGGCGTCCCCCACCCCTATAGCAGCCGCTTGAGATGAGCCCTCAAGCAACCCCGCCGATCTATCCCCACCGCCATCTGCTTGGCATCCGCGACCTGTCTCCGGAAGACATCGAGATTTTGCTGGACCGCGCAGACAGCGCCGTCGCCATCTCGCGCCAATCCGAGAAGAAGACATCGACGCTGCGCGGCCGCACGCAGATCAATCTTTTTTACGAGGCGTCGACCCGCACGCAGTCCTCCTTCGAACTGGCCGGCAAGCGGCTTGGCGCCGACGTCATGAACATGTCGGTCGCCAGTTCGTCGGTGAAGAAGGGCGAAACGCTGATCGATACGGCGATGACGCTGAATGCCATGCGGCCCGACATCCTGATCATCCGCCATCAATCGGCGGGTGCTGCCGCCCTGCTGGCGCAAAAGGTCGGCTGTTCCGTAGTCAATGCGGGCGACGGTGCGCATGAGCACCCGACGCAGGCGTTGCTTGACGCGCTCACCATCCGCCGCGCGAAGGGCCACATTGCACGGCTGACCGTCGCCATTTGCGGCGACATCCTGCATTCACGTGTCGCGCGCTCGAATATCATCCTGCTCAACGCGATGGGCGCGCTGGTGCGTGTCGTGGCCCCCTCGACGCTGCTGCCTGCCGGTATCGAGCGCATGGGTGTTGAGGTGCATCGGTCCATGGGCAGCGCGCTGAAAGGCGCCGATGTGGTGATGATGCTCCGCCTGCAGCGCGAGCGGATGGCTGGGGCATTCGTCCCGTCGGTCCGCGAATATTTCCGCTATTACGGCCTCGACGCCGAAAAGCTGAAGGCCGCCAAGGACGACGCGCTTGTCATGCATCCGGGCCCAATGAATCGCGGCGTCGAGATCTCTTCTGAGATCGCGGACGGGCCGCAAAGCGTGATCCAGGAGCAGGTGGAGATGGGTGTGGCGGTTCGCATGGCCGTCATGGAGGCCCTGCTCGATAGCCGCCGGAATGAGGGACGAGCATGAAGCCGCCCCTCTCCCGACCCCTCGTCTTCGAGCGTGCGCGCATCGTCGATCCATCCCGTCAGGTGGATGAGATCGGCACCGTGATCGTCGAGCGCGGCAAGATTGCCGCAGCGGGCGCGAGCGCGCTGAACCAGGGCACGCCCGACGGCGCCGAGCGCATCGATTGCACCGGCAAGACCATCATCCCGGGACTGGTCGACAGCCGCGTCTTCATCGGCGAACCCGGAGGCGAGCACCGCGAGACCATTGCGTCGGCGAGCCACGCCGCCGCCGCCGGTGGCGTGACCTCTGTGATCATGATGCCGGACACCGATCCCGCCATCGACAATGTCGCGCTGGTGGAATTCGTGCTACGAACGGCGCGCGACACCGCCGATGTGCGCATCTTCCCCGCCGCCGCCATCACCAAGGATCTGGCCGGCCACGAGATGACCGAGTTCGGCCTCCTCAAGGAAGCCGGCGCGGTGGCTCTGACTGATGGTCGTCACACGATCGGCAATGCGATGATGATGCGGCGCGCCCTCACCTATGCGCGCGATTTCGGGCTTGTCGTCGCCCACGAGACGCAGGACGCCGACCTCGCGGCCAGCGGTGTGATGAATGAGGGCATTTATGCCAGTTGGCTTGGTCTTTCCGGCATCCCGCGTGAAGCCGAGGCGATTCCTTTGGAACGGGATCTGATGCTGGCGCGGCTGACCGGCGGCGCCTATCACGCGGCCAAGATTTCCACCGCGCTTTCGGCGGCGGCTGTCGCGCGCGCCAAGGCCGACGGCGCAAATGTCACCGCCGCGGCATCGATCAATAACCTCTCCCTGAACGAGAACGATATTGGCGAGTACCGCACATTCTTCCGGCTTGCACCGCCGCTTCGCTCCGAAGATGACAGGCTCGCCACCATCGAGGCGCTGCGGGACGGCACGATCGACCTCATCGTTTCCTCGCACGACCCGCAGGATGTCGACACCAAGCGCCTGCCCTTCGCCGACGCCGCCCCCGGCGCGATCGGGCTGGAGACGCTGCTCGCTGCGGCGCTGAGGCTGCACCACAATGGCGACATCCCTCTGCCGCGCCTCATCGAGGTCCTTTCGACCGCCCCGGCGCGCCTGTTTGGCTTGGAGGGCGGGACGCTCAGGCCGGGTGCGCCAGCCGACCTCGCCGTGGTCGACCTCGAGGCGCCCTGGATCGTGCGCGAAAGCGGCATTCGCTCGCGTTCGAAGAACACCTGCTTCGAAGGCGCGCGGCTGCAGGGCAAGGTATTGCAAACTGTGGTGGCGGGCCGCACAGTGTTCTCCGCTGCCGTGGGGACATAAGGTGCGGCGGGAGGGCGCTTGATTACCGTCGCATCGTTACTCGCATTGATATTTGGCTATCTGCTGGGATCGATCCCGTTTGGATTGCTTCTCACCCGCGCCGCCGGCCTGGGCGATGTGCGCTCCATCGGTTCCGGAAATATTGGCGCGACCAATGTGCTGCGTACCGGCAACAAGGGTCTTGCGGCGGCGACGCTGCTGCTCGATGCGTTGAAAGGAACAGCCGCGGTCCTGATCGTCGCAGCGATGGATCCCGCAGCGGCGCTGGTGGCTGGGCTTGGAGCGTTTCTAGGCCATCTCTATCCCGTCTGGCTCGGGTTCAAGGGCGGCAAAGGCGTCGCGACCTATCTTGGCGTCCTCATCGCGGTGGCGTGGAAAGCAGCACTCGTCTTCGCGATTGTCTGGATTGGCCTGGCAGCCATCACCCGGCAGTCATCGACCGCGGCGCTCACCGCCGTCGTAGCAGTTCCGGTGGCGCTGTATCTGCTTGGCCTGCCCGCTGCCGCTGTTCTCTTTGCGGTGATGAGCGTGATCGTCTGGGTGAAGCATCGAGCCAACATAAAGCGACTCTGGGCCGGAACCGAGCCCCGTATCGGCGCGAAGGGCTAAGCCTTGAACGTCGCCGCTGCGCCGCGACTGAGCGACAAGCAGCGCATCAACTGGCTACGACTCATTCGTACGCCGAACGTCGGACCGGCTACCTTTCGCGACTTGATAAACCGGTTCGGGTCGGCGGAGGCGGCTATCGAGATGCTGCCGGAACTGGCGTTGTCCGGCGGGGCCACAAGGGTGCTGAAAGTACCTTCCGCGGCGGAGGTGGAACGCGAACTCGACCTGGCCGCCAAGGCGGGCGCCTCTTTTGCGGCGATTGGCGAGGCTGGTTATCCGCCGATGCTGAAGCGCATGGATCATCCGCCGCCGATCGTCGCGGTCAAGGGAGAGCCGGCAGTGTTTCGCCTGCCGGCGGCAGCCATTGTGGGAGCCCGCAACGCCTCGCTGGCTGGCATCAAAATGGCGCGCATACTGGCGAACGGCCTCGGACAGTCCGGCTATGCCGTTATCTCCGGTCTTGCGCGCGGCATCGACACCGCCGCTCACCAAGGGGGATTGAGCACGGGAACGGTGGCTGTCCTCGCGGGCGGTCTGGACCGCCCCTACCCGCCGGAGAACATCGGGCTCAGCGAAGAGATCGCAGCATCGGGAGGCGCGCTGATTTCGGAGATGCCGTTCGGGTGGGAGCCGCGAGCGGTGGATTTTCCGCGCCGCAATCGATTGATTGCCGGCTTGTCGCTGGGTCTGGTCGTTGTCGAGGCCGCGCAGCGTTCCGGCTCCCTGATCAGCGCGCGCCTTGCCGGCGAAATGGGCCGGCTTGTCTTCGCCGTGCCCGGCTCACCGCTCGACCCGCGCGCCGGCGGCGCAAACGGCCTGCTCAAGGATGGCGCGATTCTGGTCACCGAAATCGCCGACATTCTGCGTGAGCTTGCGCCGCTGCATGGGGCTTCCGCCGACCTGACGCGGCAAACTCTGGATGAACCGCCCGACTTCATGGCGAGCCCGACTGCCAGCGACAGCGACCGCGCTCGCATCATCGAAGCGCTCGGGCCGACACCGGTCGGCATCGACGAGTTGATCCGTCACACCGGGCAGCATCCGGCACAGGTTTTCATGATCTTGCTGGAACTCGACCTTGCCGGGAGGTTGGAACGTCACTCAGGCGGCGCGGTGTCCCTTACCGGCGCCGACGGCTGAAGGACGCGCATCGCGAACCAGGTCGCTGGCTTCAATGTGAGCCATCTCAATGAGATAGGCCAGCATGTCACATTTCTCCGCGCGCGAAATGTCGTGCAACTCCTTGAGCATTGATCGCACATAATCGATAGTCTCAAGTCGGCCGCGTTTATTCTGCACTGTCATCTTGCCCCCATCCATTCCGGTAAGCCTTCATTCCAGCGACGAGCCTCGCAGTGACCATTTCTCGTTGCGGATGCAGTCCCTCAATCACTGTATTTATCACACCTAAAATTGCAAGTCACAGCGATACTATCTGAGGTTGCATAAGTAGGTTCACTCGGCAAAACTGAAGGCGGCACTTGACCGCGGACCAAACGAAAGCCATGTGAACGGGCTTCCAGCGATGCGGTCCCGGCGCCTTTGCGCGCTCCGGCCTTAGCCAAACGAGTTTTCATGGACGTTGTCGTCGTCGAATCGCCTGCCAAGGCGAAGACAATCAATAAGTATTTGGGCCGCAACTATAAGGTTCTGGCGTCCTTCGGTCACGTCCGTGACTTGCCGGCGAAGGACGGATCTGTGCGTCCGGACGAGGATTTCGCCATGTCCTGGAGCGTCGACACCGCGTCCGGAAAGCGGCTCAGCGAAATTGCCAAGGCTGTGAAGGATGCGGATGGCTTGATTCTCGCCACCGACCCCGATCGCGAGGGCGAGGCGATTTCCTGGCACGTGCTGGAGGTCCTCAAGCAGAAACGCGCGTTGAAGGACAAGCCGGTCAGCAGGGTCGTGTTCAACGCCATCACCAAACAATCGGTGCTGGATGCAATGAAGCATCCGCGCGAAATCGACGCGCCGCTGGTGGAAGCCTATCTGGCGCGCCGTGCGCTCGACTATCTTGTGGGCTTCACGCTCTCGCCGGTTCTTTGGCGCAAGCTGCCGGGGGCCCGCTCCGCCGGCCGCGTTCAATCGGTCGCGTTGCGGCTGGTCTGCGATCGCGAGGCCGAGATCGAGCGCTTCGTCCGCGAGGAATATTGGAACATCGCCGCGATCCTGAAGACGCCGCGATCCGATACGTTCGAGGCGCGGCTGACCGCTTATGACGGCAAGAAGCTGCAGAAGCTCGACGTCAAGAACAAGGAACAGGCGGACGCCATCACGGCGATGCTGAACGGCGCATCCTTCCGTGCCGCCTCGGTGGAAGCGAAGCCGACTAGGCGCAATCCCGCCCCGCCGTTCACCACTTCGACCCTGCAACAGGCGGCTTCGTCGCGGCTTGGCTTCTCCGCCAATCGCACGATGCAGGTCGCGCAGCGCCTCTATGAAGGCCTCGACCTCGGCGGCGAGACGGCCGGTCTCATCACCTATATGCGGACCGATGGCGTGCAGATGGCGCCGGAGGCGATTGAGGCCGCGCGCGTCTCAATCGCCAAGGAGTTCGGTGACCGGTATTTGCCCGAGAAGCCCCGCCACTACACCACCAAGGCGAAGAACGCGCAGGAAGCCCACGAGGCGATCCGCCCGACCGATTTCTCGCGTTTGCCGCAGGATGTGCGCAAATATCTCGATGCCGATCAGGCTCGGCTCTATGAGATGGTTTGGAAGCGAGCCATCGCCAGCCAGATGAACCCCGCCGAGATCGAACGCACGACCGTCGAGATCGAGGCGGTGAACGGCTCGAAGACGGCGGGTTTGCGCGCCGTGGGCTCCGTCATCCGTTTCGATGGCTTCATCGCCGCCTACATCGAACATAAGGAAGAGGATTCGGAGGACGAAGAAAACAGGCGTCTGCCCGAAATCCGCGCCAACGAGGCGCTGCAGCGCGAGACCGTCAACGCCACACAGCACAGCACCGAACCGCCGCCGCGCTATTCGGAAGCGACGTTGATCAAGAAGATGGAGGAACTCGGCATTGGCCGTCCCTCTACCTACGCCTCGACCCTCAAGACGCTGGAAGACCGTGAATATGTCGTCATCGACAAGCGGCGGTTGGTCCCCCATTCACGTGGACGCATCGTGACGGCGTTCCTGGAGAGCTTCTTCGAGAAATATGTCGAGTATGATTTCACCGCCGCCCTTGAGGAACGGCTGGACGAGATTTCCGACGGCAAGCTGGCGTGGCGCGAAGTGCTGCGCGATTTCTGGAAGGACTTCTCCGCCGCGGTTGCCAACATCCAGGAACTGCGCGTCACGGACGTGCTGAACGCCCTCAACGAGGATCTGGCGCCCCTGCTATTCCCGGTCCGCGAGGACGGCTCGAATCCGCGCATCTGTCCGAAATGCGGTGTCGGCACGCTGTCGCTGCGCCTCGGCAAATACGGCGCGTTTGTCGGCTGCTCAAACTATCCCGATTGCGGCTTTACCCGCCAACTCGGCGAAGGCAACGGCAATGGCGAGGCAGAAACCGGCGAGAGCGGCGACAAGGCGCTGGGCAAGGATCCCTATACGCAAGAGGAGATCACCCTGCGCTCCGGCCGCTTCGGCCCCTATGTCCAGCGGGGTGAAGGCAAGGAAGCGAAGCGCTCCAGCCTGCCGAAGGGCTGGACTGTCGAATCGATCGACCATGAGAAGGCGCTGGCCCTGCTGTCGCTGCCTCGCGATGTCGGGAAGAACCCAGAGTCCGGCAAGATGATCTCGGCCGGCCTCGGCCGCTACGGACCCTTCGTGCTCCACGACGGCACCTACGCCAATCTGGAATCGATTGAGGACGTGTTCACCATCGGGCTCAATCGCGCCGTCTCGGTGATTGCAGAAAAGCAGGCCAAGGGACCGCGCGCGGGTCGTGGAACGCCGGCGGCGCTCAAGGATCTCGGCGCGCATCCGGACGGCGGAGGAAGCGTGACGGTGCGCGACGGTCGCTATGGCGCCTACGTCAATTTCGGCAAAATCAACGCGACGCTGCCCAAGGGCAAGGATCCTGCTTCAGTGACGATGGACGAGGCTCTGGCACTCGTCGCGGCCAAGGCGGAAAAGGACGGGGCGGGCAACGGCAAGAAGCCGGCCCGGCGTGGAAAGAAGGCTTAGGTGGCCAGAAGCATATCCGGCGGGGGCAAGAAGGGCAGCGCCAAGCCGCCAACGTCCAAGGGGGACTTTCGGCCGTCGCGCGACGATGTGCTTCGCTACATTGAGGAAAATCCCGACAGAGCCGGGAAACGCGATATCGCAAAAGCCTTCTCGCTGAAGAACGAGGACCGCATCTGGCTGAAAGACCTCCTGCGCGACCTCCAGGACGCAGGCCTGCTGCGCAAGGAGGGCAAGCGCCTGGCGAAGCCCGGCGCACTGCCGCATGTCGCGGTTCTCGACGTCTTCGGCCGCGACTCCGATGGCAATTTGCTCGCCCGTCCGAGCGAAACCACCAGCAGCAACGGCGACGTACCGAATGTCCTGATCCGTGTGCCGCGCGGCGCCAAAGCTCCCGGCGTCGGCGACCGGGTGCTGGCAAAGACCTTCCCGTCGGATGCGACGACCGGCTTTGCCTACACAGCCCGGGTGATGAAAATTTTCGAGAAGCGCGACGACTCCGTGTTGGGTGTCTTCCGCGCGCTGCCGGACGGATCGTTCCGTATAGAGCCGGTCGAACGTCGCCAGCCCGAGTTGATTGTCGACGTCGAGTTCCGTGGCGAAGCAAAGCCCGGCGATCTGGTCGAGGTCGAGCCGGGCCGTACGGGCCGGTACGGCCTTCCGCGTGGCAAGGTCATCGCGGTTCTCGGATCGATGACGTCGGAGAAGGCGGTTTCGATGATCGCCATCCACGCCCACGACATTCCGCATATCTTTCCGGCTGACGTGATTGGAGAGTCGGAGGCGGCGAAGCCGGCGGCCATGGCCGGCCGCGAGGATTGGCGGAATCTGCCGCTGGTCACCATCGACCCGGCCGATGCCAAGGATCATGACGATGCGGTGTTCGCCGAGCCCGACACCGACGGGCAGAATGTCGGCGGCGTTGTGGTCACGGTGGCCATTGCCGATGTCGCCGCCTATGTGCGGTCAGGATCGGCACTTGATCGTGAGGCGCTGAAGCGGGGCAATTCGGTCTATTTTCCGGACCGGGTCGTACCGATGCTGCCCGAACGCATTTCCAACGATCTTTGCTCGCTGAAGGAGGGCGTCGACCGCCCTGCCCTTGCCGTGCGGATGATTTTCGCAGCCGACGGGCGCAAGATCCGGCACAGCTTCCATCGCGTCATGATGAAATCCGCGGCAAAGCTTTCCTATTGGCAGGCGCAGGCGGCAATCGATGGCCAGCCGGATGAGAAGACCGGGCCGCTGCTCGAAGGCGTGCTCCAGCCGCTCTGGGCGAGCTACGAGGTGCTGAAACGCGGTCGCAATGCGCGTGCGCCGCTTGAACTCGACCTGCCCGAACGGAAGATCCTGCTCAAGGCGGATGGTACGGTCGACCGCGTCATCGTTCCCGACCGGCTCGACGCGCACAAATTGATCGAAGAATTCATGATCCAGGCCAATGTCGCTGCTGCGGAGACGCTGGAGGCCAAACGCCAGGCGCTGATTTACCGCGCCCACGACGCCCCATCGCTCGCCAAACAGGAGTCGCTGCGCGAATTCCTCAAGACCATCGGCCTGTCGCTGGCGCATGGTGCACAGTTGCGGCCGGCCATGTTCAACTCGATCCTGGAGCGCGTGCGCGGTAACGATCAGGAGGCCTTGGTCAACGAGGTCGTTCTGCGGTCGCAAAGCCAGGCAGAATACACGCCCCAGAATATCGGCCATTTCGGCCTGAACCTGCACCGGTATGCTCACTTCACCTCGCCAATCCGCCGATACGCCGACCTGATCGTCCATCGCGCGCTGATTTCTGCGCTTGGATTCGGCTCGGATGGCATTGCGCGGGCCGACGAGGAGCGGCTGGTGGAGATCTCGGCGCTGATTTCCGCGACCGAACGCCGCGCCATGGCCGCGGAACGCGACACGGTGGATCGCCTAGTCGCCACCCATCTGTCTGAAAGACTTAACGAATCCTTCGACGCGCGTATTTCGGGCGTGACCAAGGCGGGGCTTTTTGTCCAATTGCCGACCTTTGGCGCGGATGGCTTCATACCCATATCGACGCTTGGCGACGACTATTACCATTTCGACGAAGGCGCGCGCGCCCTGTTTGGCGAGCGCAGCGGCAAAGGCTTTCAGCTGGCCGATGCCGTCGAGGTGCGCCTGGTCGAAGTGGCGCCGATGGCAGGCGCCATGCGCTTCGAAATGCTCAGCGAGCCCAAGGCCCTACCAGGGTCGAAGCGTTCGTTCCACAAATCGAAGGCGAGCGTCCAAGGCCGGCACAGGCAGCGCGCTTCACAGGCAGGCGGCCGCCGCAGGAGGTGAGCATGACCGGACAACTTTTTGGGAACGAAGAGGTTTTTGGCGGCGAACATCACACCGGCCGGCCGGCCCGCAAGCTCTGGCCCGCCATGTGGCGCGGCTTTCAAGGCAAATGCCCGCGCTGTGGTGAAGGCAATTTGTTCAAGGCCTTTACCAAGACCGTGGATCGCTGCGCTGTCTGTGGCGAAGATATCCATCATCACCGCGCGGACGATTTGCCCGCCTATCTGGTCATCACCATCGTTGGCCACATCGTGCTCGGCTCTTTCATGGGGGTGGAACTCATGCTGGAATGGTCAAGCTGGCAGCATTTGGCCGTCTGGGTGCCGCTGACCATCATTCTGTCCCTGGCGTTGCTCCAACCGGTCAAGGGTGCTGTCATCGGCCTTCAGTGGGCGAATTACATGCATGGCTTCGGCGGCGAGGAAGATCAGTTCGACACACATCCCGAGGCGTAGAACCAGTCGGACGGACTTGAACCGGCTTCGTTTGGGTGTCACATGAGGAGTGCGCGGCTCTGGCCGCGCGCAGCCGGATCAGGACCATGGTTACATATCTCGACGCCGACGTCGCCCCGCCGCGCAAAACCGGCCAAATCCGCCTCTATGGCCCGGATGCCTTTGCCGGCATGCGCAAGGCCTGTCAGTTGACCGCACGCTGCCTGGACGAACTCGCCGGATTGGTCGCACCTGGCACCACAACTGCGGCAATCGACCGTTTCGTGTTCGAGTTCGGCATGGATCATGGCGCGATGCCGGCAACGCTCAACTATCGCGGCTACACGAAATCCTCCTGTACCTCGATCAACCACGTCGTCTGTCACGGCATTCCAGATGAGAAGCCACTCCGCGAAGGCGATATCGTCAACATCGACGTGACCTTTGTTGTCGATGGCTGGCACGGCGATTCCAGCCGAATGTATCCGGTTGGACAGATCAAGCGCGCCGCCGAACGCCTGCTGGAGGTCACGCACGAATGCCTGATGCGAGGCGTTGCGGCGGTGAAACCTGGTGTCCGCACGGGCGCGATCGGCGCTGCGATCCAAACCTACGCGGAGATGGAACGCTGTTCGGTGGTGCGCGATTTCTGCGGCCATGGCGTCGGCCTGCTGTTCCATGACGCCCCAAATATTCTGCACTATGGCAGCGCCTACGAGGGCGTCGAAATGCGCGAGGGAATGATCTTCACCATAGAGCCGATGATCAATCTCGGGCGCCCGCATGTGAAGGTTCTCTCCGACGGATGGACTGCCGTCACCCGCGACCGCTCCCTTTCGGCTCAGTATGAGCACACTGTGGGCGTGACAAAGGACGGCTGCGAAGTGTTCACACTGTCGCCGGCAGGTCTCGACCGTCCGGGCCTTCCCGCTTAACCGCCTGCGCGCAAGGGGATCTGGTGGGCGACGATACGGACGAACGCGGCTTCTTCGGCGAATTGCCGGCGGCGATGGCTGGCAAGCGGGTCGCGCAGACCTCCTCGTCAAAGACTGAGAAGCCTCATTACCTGGGCCATCGCGACCGCCTGTGCGATCGCTTCCGGGAAGCGGGTGCCACCGCCCTGCCCGACTACGAGTTGCTGGAACTCCTGCTGTTCCGCTTTATCCCACGTAGCGACACCAAGGGTGTCGCCAAGGCACTGATTGCCCGCTTCGGCTCTCTCGCCGAGGTGCTGAGCGCGCCGGAACACCTGCTGCGCGAGATCCCCGGCGTTGGCGAGGCGGTCGCGTTTGACATCAAGGTGGTCACCGCCGTCGCGCAACGCATGGCGCGCGGCGAGATCAAAGGCCGCGAAGTCCTGTCGTCCTGGTCCTCGGTGCTGGAATATTGCCGCGCCTCGATGGCATTCGAGCAGCGCGAGCAGTTTCGCATCCTGTTCCTCGACAAGAAGAACGGCCTGATTGCCGACGAGGTGCAGCAGATCGGCACGGTGGATCATACGCCGGTCTACCCGCGCGAAGTCATCAAGCGCGCTTTGGAGCTATCGGCGACCGCGCTGATCCTGGTGCACAATCACCCATCAGGCGATCCGACGCCATCGCGTGCCGATATAGAGATGACGAAGACGATCGTGGCGACGGCCAAGCCGATGGGCATCGTCGTTCAGGACCACATCATCGTCGGCAAGGACAGGAATGCCAGCATGAAGGGCTTGCTGCTGCTCCTTTGTGGGAATTTTATTAAGATATTGAAAAGAAATAAGTATTTTGTTGAACACGTCTCGTCAGAGCGGTTGATAGCAACAGCCTAGCAACAAATTCCCTAGAAACCGCGTGTTGCCTCCCCTCTCGCGATATGCTCTGGCCCGATCAAAACTGCCCTTCTGTATGCGCAGCGATCCCATGGGGTGTTAGGTTCCGCTCCTGTTC
>Ga0190271_10000514_pt1 | contig 19558 bp, 22 predicted proteins | sample Popmic356T_FD_133747 | JGI IMG/M metagenome (GOLD analysis project Ga0190271, IMG submission 133747) | Populus adjacent soil microbial communities from riparian zone of Weber River, Utah, USA - 356 T | ecosystem: Environmental > Terrestrial > Soil > Riparian zone | place: USA: Utah | collected...
CAACTGGGTTACGATCGAGCGCAGGATGTTGACCGCGGCGATGGCCGACGCCAGGTCGTAGGCGCGCGGCACCGCGGTGCGGATGATCGGCGCCTGTTCGCGGCCGATCGGCGAGTCACGGCTGACCGGGCAGTGCGGGGCGATTGGTCCGAAATAGACCGGCATGATCTATGGTCCTCCATAGGCCAGCTGGTGGCCGCTGGTCTGTTCCTGGAAATACACTGACGACAGCACCTTGATCTTGATCTTCTGCTCATGGTCTTCGGGATTGACGACCTCGTTCTCGGTGTAGGTGCGGTAGACTTCCTTCCAGGTCAGCCGGTTGTAGCTGGGGGGCGGTGGCTGCTGCACCGGGGGCGTGCCGGTATTGTTGATCTGCGGCGCGCCGTTGGTGATGTGCTGGACGATGTTGTTCATGATGTTGATGGCGGTCAGCACCGTCGGCAGGTCGCGCGCGGTCGGGACATGCGCGACGTCGAGCGCGGGTGGCTGGATCCGCGAGCCCTGCAGCGGGCCGTTGCGGCTGATCGGGCAGTGGGGTGCGTTGCTCATACTGTTGCCAGCTCCTTTACCGATGTGGATACCTGCATGTTGGATATATGGACCCGGCCCTCGATCTCGAACTGCCACTGCTCGCCCTTGATGCCCGAGAAGATGCGCAGCAGCTCGCCGCTCTTGCGGATCTCCCGCGTGGTCCACAGCGCGTCGTCGACATAGACCCGCACGATGCCGTACTGGTTGTCGCCCAGCTCCGGCTGCGGATGGCTGACGTTGCGCGCCGTCAGTGGCGGCGTGGTGTCCGGCACCGTGAACCAGACCCGGATCGCCTCGAAGTTCTTGCGCGCCAGCTGCTGGTAGGTCTTGGAGCGCCACTTGTAGGGCACGATGATCGGCGACTGGTCGGTGAAGTCGTAATAGTAGATGCCGCCGTTCTGCACCAGCAGGCCAGTGCCGGTCCACGGGTCGACCTCGACATTGTCGATGTTGTACTCGTTCGGCGAGGTCAGCTTGTTGAAACCAAGCCTGTGCCCGCCGGCCTGCGGCCAGATCGTGAAGGAGGTCTTGTCCTCCGACGAGAGTTCAACAGTGAAGCCGTCGAGGATCGGGTCGCCGCCGAAGGCGAAGTAGGCCGACGTCAGCTTGATCGCCCGCACCTTCACATGCGGCGTCAGCTTCTGCCACCGCTCTCTCGAGATCCAGCCCTCGGTCATGTTGTCGCCGGCGCCGGACTGGCTGACCTGGATCAGCCCGTTCTGGCTGACATAGAGCACCGTGGTGTCGGTCGAGACGATCGAGCCGCGGTGCAGGCAGGGTTCGGCCAGGTTGATCTTGGTCAGCGCCATCGAGGACGGGTTGACGCCGTTGGCGACGTAGGGCGTGCCTTGCGTGCAGGCCACGATCGCCTGGCCGCAGACCCCGATCCCGACGATCGGAAACTCCGTGGTGATGACGTAGCCCGGCGGCCAGGCGTGCGGCCGGTACGCCTCGGAGAACCAGATCTCGTTCTTGCGGAAGCCCACCGCGATGCCGTTCGGGAACGGCACGATCGCCTGCAGGTCGGTCGGCGGCGCGAACCAGAACAGCGACATCAGCTGCTCGTTGAGCGCCACCTGGTCGTCCGGCGCGGTGTCGACATAGGTGGACTGGGCGACCGGGATCTCGGCGACGAAGAAGTAGGTGCCCTGGCCGGCCTGGCTGGAGATGGTGCGCCAGATCCGGGTTTTGGTGATGTTGCGCTGGGCATGCTTGGTCAGTCCGTCGACCGGATCAACGTAGTCCACCCCCAGGTTCTCGATCGGCGGCTGGAAGCACTCGACGGTCCAGATCGCGTTCGACCAGCCGTTGACCAGCACCGGCTCGGACGGCGGGCCCTCCTCGCCGTACTCGGTGACCCAGGTGTAGACGTAGCCGCGCGCCTCGAACACCGACGCGCCCAGCATGTTGGCCCACATCTGGAAGCCGGGATGGCCCGTGGCCGCAGCGATCGGGTTGGGCGGGCCGTTGGTGAAGGTATTGCTGCTGGTCGCGCTGTCGTTAACGCGGGCATCGGCCACCACCACGTACATCGGGTTGTCGTGCGCGATGCCCACCCAGTAGGTCTTGTTGGAGATCACCGACGGGCCGTTGTTGAAGCCGCTGACCGCGGCAGAGCCTGCGGTGATGCCGGTGACTTCCTCGCCGACGCCGATCCGCTGGTACGGCAGGCCGTTGAGGTCGGTGTAGACCACCGCCTCGAAGTGCATGGCGGCGTCGGTCGAGGCCGGCATGAAGCCGACGGACTCGATGATCATCGAGCCGTCAGGCACGATCGGGATCAGGAAGATCTCGTTGCCGCCATGATAGGCGTGGTAGCCGCCGCCGCCATCCGGCGGCACGGTGGCGTGACCCACCTGCATGATGTCGCCGCCGCCGGTCACGGTGACGCCGGGCGTGCAGCCCGACGCCGGCACGCCCAGCACCCATGAGTGCTGGTCGGATCGGATGCGTTCGTAGGTGTTGTAGCGCGGCAGGTCGGATGCGCTGGCCCAGTAGTAGCGTTGCCACTCGTCCTGCACCACCGGCGAGTGCATCACCGTGGTGTCGGGGTCAGGGAATTCCATCCAGTGCGAGTCGGTTGCCGTGATCGAGTTGTCACTGCTGTCGCGGTTGGGCACCCGGTAGACGTATTTGGCAGCGGGGTCGCGCAGGGGGATCAGCAGCTTGGGTTGCCGCCAGCCGATCAGCGCGCCGGAGAACAAATAGGCGTTCTCACTGTAGTCGGCCTGGCCCTCGGGGAGTAATCTCGTATCCCAAGCGGGCAACATCCCCCCAAATTTGTCTATTTTGTACGCCGTCATGAGTAGCCCGTCCTCTTCTTGCCCAGCGTGGAGCCCGTTGCCGGGTATTCCACGTCCATGCCGGGGTTGGGATGATAGACCGGAACCATCAGGCCTTCCGACTCCAGCCTAACCGGGTTGATTTTTTTCCCCCGCAGCCTGGAGCTGATCCCGGATCGCCTGGGCCTTGGCCACCGCTTCCTGTCCGGCCTTCTGCTCGGCCTCGAATTCCTTCTGCAGCCCCTCGGACCGGAACACCGGCACGTCGGCCATGCCCTCCGTGATGTTCACTTCCTCGCGCTGCTTGCGGATCCGCGCCAGCAGCTGGTCACGGGTCTCGCCGGCGACAGGAAAGCCCTTGAAGTTGGCCAGCTCCTGGTTCTCGGCGGTCTCCTTGGCGACCATCTCGACCTGCTCGTTCTCCTTCTCGATCGCGACCCTGTTGGCCTCGCGGTGCTTGTTGGAGTCGAAATCCTCGGTGTCGTCGTGGGACTTGTTGGGGTGCTTGGCCATCTCTTCCTCCTATGCTGCCACGACCGTGAATACGATCGTGTCGTGTTTGATGTTACCGAGATCGTCGGTCATGGTTAACGAGACATTGACCCGTTCACTCAAATTACCGCCTTCCAGAAAGAACACGATATCGCGACCCAGGATCTGGATGTTGCCGATCGTGCAGGTGAGCGAATCCGACTGCACGTCGACCTGTTCGATCGAGGCGGTATTGGCCAGCCAGCGGTCATAGTTGACTGTCCAGCGCCTGGTGTCGCCTTCAGTGTGCTGTTTGCTACCTAGCAGTGCCATCTTTTTGCACCTCGATCACACAGATTTCGCCTGGTATCTCGAACGTCTGTTCTTCCTCGACGACCACCAGGGTCCGATCTTCTTCCGGGACGAAAAGCGTATTCATAGCGCGGCCCCGTAGAACGTCGTAACGAAATTGACCGCACCAATCGTGGATGTGCCGGACGATGACGCATTGGCGTAGCACTCATAGTAGTCGGTACCGTTGGCGTAATCCACGATCGCAATGGGCGAAATCGAGGAGTCGGTAGAGGTCTGGGCACCGGACTGGGCGATGCAGCTGCCGTTCTTGAATATCATCACCTGCGGGAAGGTATTGTTCCTGATACCCGACAGGAACAGCAAGCCGGCACCGACGATCACGGTGCCGGCCATCGGCGTCCAGCGCGAGTTGGTGGAGTCGTATTTGTTGTTGATGTCGAACACCTCGACGGTGAAGGCTACCTTGGTATTGATGCTGTTGGCGATGCCGGTCTGGTTGGTTGCCATCTTGGCCCGGAACGCATCCCTGGCGGCCATCGCACCGGTGGGCCCGGTCGGTCCGGTAGCTGATGACGGGCCGGTCTGGCCGGTTGATCCGGTAGCTCCGGTCAAACCAACCGGCCCGGTAAAACCGGTCGGCCCGGTCGAGCCCATGATTCCAACCGGTCCCGTGGCCCCAAAACCTGTCGGCCCGGTGCCACCGGTCGGCCCGGCCGCGCCAATGCCGCCAATCGGACCTGACGGTCCGGTGACCCCTACGGCACCCGCGGGACCGGTACGCCCGGTCGGACCGGTGCCCCCGGTCGGACCGGCCGGCCCGTCGATGCCGTTGTAGCCAGCAGGACCAGTCGGACCTGCTGGTCCCGGACCACCCGATCCCGTAGGACCAGTGGCGCCGACACCTGGCCCGGTGGGGCCGGTAGCGCCGGTCGAAGCCACCGCTCCCGCGGGGCCCGTCGCTCCGCTCGGACCAAAACTTCCGCGATCCCCCGTTGGTCCCAGAATCCCCTGCGGTCCTTGAGGGCCAACCGGTCCGGTTACACCTGTCGGACCCGTTACACCTGGTCCAGCCACACCCGGTATGCCCGGTGCACCGAAACCCCCGGTTGGTCCGGTAACCCCTACGCCGGCGGCGCCGGTGGGACCGGTTGCTCCCGGTGTCCCAGGCAATCCGATAACCCCGGCACTTCCAGTGGCCCCGGCGGGGCCGGTGTTGCCCGCAATACCCTGCAAACCAGCCGGTCCGGTTGCCCCGGTCGAGCCGGCGGCACCGGGCGTACCCGCGCCCCCTGCAGGACCCGTCGAGCCGGTGGCGCCGATCGCCGCGGCCTGTCCGGGAATGCCCGTAGGCCCGGTCGGACCCAGCGAACCTATAGGACCCGTCGCTCCCGTCGCCGAAGCCAGTCCGGCCTCACCGGTCGGGCCGATCGGTCCGTAGGGGCCGATATCACCGGTAGCTCCGGTCAGGCCTCGAGGTCCGGTCACGCCACCTGGGCCGATAGGTCCCGCCCCGCCCTGCGGTCCCGTCGGTCCCGGCACGCCCTGGGACGGACCGGTCGGCCCGGTCGCTCCCGTCAGCGCCGCTTCGCCGTCTGGACCGGGAGAACCGGTCGGGCCGGGAGGACCGGGGACCTCGATGCCGCGGCTGACCACCACCACCGGTTGGGCCATGATCGGAGCAGCTGGGAGGTTGGCCATTTTGATCACCCAGTCGGAAAGCGGCGGTTGGAAAGCGTATAGCCGCTATCGGATGCCGTGCGTGCGATACCTACCGTGAACCTGATGCCTTGCATGTAACCATGATAATACCAGGCATTGCCGGCGCTGTTGGCCCCGATCATCAAAGGCTGCGATATGGGTGCCTTGGTGTGGGTAACCGTCGCCTTCGCCACCATCGCGCCGTTCTTGTAGATTCGATAATCCGCGCCATCGTAATCCATCCGCCAGCGCGACCAGACTCCAATTTCCATCGCGCCATCTGCAGTCGAAAGCGCACTGATATTGTCGGTGCCGGTCGTGCTGACGTTAAACCCAACAGCGCCGGTATCGCGGAAGAAGAACACCCAGGACAGATTCGGTGTGTTAGCGCCAAACTGGCAAAGCAGGAACGTGACTTGACCGCCCGTCACAAGGCTGGACGGCCTCAAGGTGAAATTAATCGTAAAGGGCGAAGCTCCGAGATCCCATTTGGGATCATCCTCAAACCGGATGTAGTCATACCCACCAAAATAAATCGAGGATGTGCCGTAAAGCGACTGCCCGGTCACATGCTTGACGTTGGACGTGGGAGACCCAACAGTATTGAATTTCTGATCGACGAAATTGATGCTGTTGTTCGTCGCATTGTAGTCCAGCAACAGATTGACGTTGGCGTAATGTGGATCCCGGAACTCAATCCAGAGAGTGAAAGGAGCCAGCTTGCCGATCGCACCAAGCGCATCGATGGCCCGGATGACAATGTTGGGGTAAGCCCCGGCGCTCTCGAATGCCGGCGTGCCGGCCACCACGCCCGTGGCCGGATCAAGCGTGATACCCGCAGGCAAATGCCCTGCCGCAAGACCGTAGCTGTAAGGCGGCGTGCCGCCTGATGCCGCGACCGAAAATCCGGCATAGCTGGAGCCCGCCCCTTCTTCATACTCAAACCCGAATTGGATCGGGGCACCAGTTATGTCCAGTGGCAGCGGTCGCCATACCTTGACCGGGCCGGCATAGACGATGTCGACCGGCAGCGGGCCCAGGTAGATCGCATCGGCGTCACTGAGCAGGGTCATCCGATCACCACATGCAATGTGCCGGGGTCAGGCGAAGCAAGCCCGGCAAAATCCGAAGCCGTGATCTGCACCCAGAGGGGTGGCGGACCCGTTGCACCAAACCCTGTCGCTCCCGTATTTCCGATTGAGCCGGTTGGTCCGGTTATACCCGTCGGCCCGGTCGGTCCTCCTGGTCCCGGCGCGCCTATGCCTGGCGGTCCGGTCAGGCCGGTCGGACCCGTAAAGGCGCCGGCGCCGGTCTCGCCCATCGGACCGGTCGGACCAAGTCCGGTTGGACCCGGCACACCAGTTGGTCCGACAGGACCTGTAATCCCCTGCGCTCCGGTTGGCCCGGTCGGACCACCGGATGGTCCGGTGGCACCACCGATCACCACCACTGGCTGGGCCATGATCGGCGCTGGAATGGAAGATTGAGTTGTCATTGGTCACACCCTCGGAAACGGTACGGTTGGAATCGTAAAGGTGGAGTCGGTGCCATACCGCGCGACACCTTTGGTGATACGCAGCTCGTCCGCAAATCCCCTGAAGTTGTACCCGGAAAAACCGCCGGGCTGGAGACTGCCGATTGCCAGCTGGGCACCGGAGCCCGATAGATTAGGCGTCCAGCCTGGGGACTTAACCTTCATGACACCGTCAATATAGATCCGCGCTATGCTGGAAGCATCGCGATCCACCGCGATGTGATACCACTGGTTCAGGTTCAAATCCCAGTTATAGACACCGGTATCGCTAATACTGCCTGAACGAACCTTAAGACCGCCGCTCTCAAAATAGAACGCCCAGCCGCCACTCCACTGCGCCATCAGCACTGCATTGTATGGAACTGTTGTAAAACGAAAGAACCCTTCCAGCGTGAACGCCCCGGTGCCAAAATCCCAATCATTGCTGTCGGGGAATGTAATGTAGTCTTCACCCCCGCCAGAACTCAGCCATAACGAAGACCCACCAGCCACCGATTGCGCCGTGCTTATAAAGGCAACATTAACAGTCGCAGCATTGCCTCGCGCCTTGGAGCTTTCATCCGGCATCCCAGTCGAACCGTTAGAGCCATCGAAACCCAGCATCAGCACGACGCTGCTCCAGTATGGATCAACTTCAACATCGGCCACCACACCCGTTGCCGTAACCGACGCACTGCCAGCCGGATTGGCAGCAGTAACCGTAACCGTAAGCGTTTTACCGGCATCGGCAGCGACGATCACATAGGTCTGTACAGTAGCCCCACCGATCACCACTCCATTGCGTTTCCATTGATAGGCATACGTAATCGGCAACGAACCCGTCCACGTCCCGCTGGTCGTAGTCAGGGTTGCGCCAAGTGATAATCCACCGCTGATCACCGGCAGCGCCGTGTTCACCAAATCTACTGGCCCCAGAGCAACGCCACCGACAGTCAAAACCCACTTCTCATCATCCCAGGTGTAAGGTCCGAATGCTTGACCGTAGGTCGGATTATCGGGGAAATTGAACATCAGACAAACCCCGCTGCAAAATAACCGCCGCCAGCTGGCGCACCGCCGCCGCTTTCGGTGCCGGAGGCCGGCAAGCCGTTGAACCAGGTCGAGAGATCGTTGATTGTGGTCACCCCGCCAGTGGTGAAGGACCAGTCATCGACATTGATGAATCCCGCCCTACCATCAACGTCGACGATGAACTCCATCACGCCGTCGTCGGTGGCGGCGACCGTAGTGCCGGTCAGCTGTTGCCAGACCGCGGTACCTGCGCCGGTCAGTGTCCTCGGGAATGCTGATGTTGCGACCGTATAACCGGAATCACTGGCATAGCGTGCGGTGCCGCGGGTATACCGTATCTCGTCAATGTATCCGTTCAGCCCGGCAGCGCCGGTCTCGCTGCTGCCGCCGATGCCCAGTCTTTTGAACGAATTATTGAACGTGTATAGCGTCGTGGATGACGCCACCATCGCACCGTTGAGATAGATGCGATACTTGATCCCGTCGAAGTCCACGCACACCGCGTTCCATGCATTGGCAACTATCGTGCCGCCTATACCAAGATTTATGCCGACAGTGCCGTTTGCACTGCAATCAAAAGCAAGCTGGCTCCCGGACATCCACAATACCCAATCATAGCTTGTACCGCCTGATGAATCCCAGTGTGCAAGGATATACTTTGTGCCCGTGACATCCGGTGGCCGGATCCAGCACTCGATCGTAAAACGCTCGTTGCCGGGGCTCCAGTCATTATGGTCCGCGTATCTGGCGTAATTGCTGGCAGTACCCGCGATCAGCAATGACGAACCGCCGAACATCGACTGCGCGGTGCGGATCGCAGTGGCATTTACCATTTCCACGTTACCGCGTGCGACATAACTTTCATCCGGCGCAACAACTGATCCGTTGGTACCGTCGAACCCCAGCAGCAATTTGGTGTTTAGGAAATATGGATCACCTCCCAGAGTATCGCTACAGACATCCAGCACCGTATCCGCATTGATCCCGATTGCAGCATTGGCCCGCACGATCAGGCGCGGCTGGCCCCCATCAAACGTGCTGTCCTTCCGCACCCACACGCTGGCGGTAACGGTGTTGCCACTGCTGACGGCACACTGGATTCCCTTGCCGGCAGGCGCGCTCTCCAGCTTGCTGGCCATGGTATTGGGCGTCATCTTCATCGACGGGCTTGCGGTGTGGAATACCACGCTGTCGGTGCGCAGCTGGCCGTAGGTCATCTCGGTGCGATGGTCGCCGGCGACCTGGTTGAACTTCTGGAAACTGAAATAAGCCCCCTGGGCCCAGCTGGTTTTTGACATCAGGACAGGCGCGCCGAACTTGCAATTGATGGCGAGCCCTATCAGGTTTACGTTGGCCCCGGTGAAATACACATCGTTCGTGGTATATGGTGCCAGACTGGCACCGACACCCGACATATCCACATCACTGAGATTTATCCGGTAAGTATTGGTAAGACCGACAAGAATCCCCATCTGGCTGCCATAGACGACATCGCCGGCAATAACACCGCCTTTGATGGTGAGGGTGTCGCCGGAATAGATAGCAACATTCCCGAAGCTGCCGGAAGAATTGCCAAACACAGTCAGGTTAGTGAGAGCAAAACTGGAAGTGTAAGACGTACCCGTATTGAGTATGAACCCTTCACCAATATTGTGCCACGATTTCAAATTGTCGATCGTCCCTCTCAAATTGAGGCCTGCCGCAAAATTAAAACCGACATTACAGGTATGGGCAGTATTGCCGCCCCAGTTGATAAACTCGCCGCCGGCCGCGATATGGAAGCCGTTCCCCGTAGAACCACCAACGACAGTGTTGTTGGTGAAGGTGCCCCCGATATCACCAAGCCAGAACCCGTTGCCGCCGTAGCGCATCAAAAGATTGTTGTCGAACACCCAGTCGTCATTGGCGACTGAGTTGTTTATTGTAACCATTTCCGCCGCTTTGCTGTACCAAAGAACATTGTTGGAGAACACCATATTGAGCGACGTCGAAGCGGTAGTGCAAAATACCCCGTTGCTGTCGCAATCATGGATCGAGCAATAGTTGAAGCTCTTCGGATTGGCGACAGCACCAATATCGATATCAATTCCACGCTTGTTGTTGACAGCAGTCCCCACATAATAAAACTCCGCCCATGATGCCGTCACGGTCGAGAGCGCGGTGCAGTAGACGTAGGTCATCAGGGTCGTGGACGTGGAGCGTATTTTCACGTTGCGCGTGATCAGGCCAATCTCGGCTTGGGTGGGCGCGATGCCGGAGTGGGTATAACCGGGATACAGCGCACTGGTGAAACTGCTCGCACCAGCATTGGCATTGAGCGGGTAAAGCTGGCATTCAGTTGCCGTCCGTGTCGTGGACGCAATACAGACAGCATCTTCAGCCAGCCAGCCGGTGTCAGTATCGACATTGAAAGTGGTGTCGGAGATCGGGCCACCTACAACAATGGTACTACGATCCAGTATAATAGCCTGTGTCACATCACCCGTGTAGCTGATCGTGCCGGGGGCTGAACAAATAAGAATATGAAAATACGGGAAGGACGAGCCGACAGCACTGATCTTCCCGGTCATTCGAACCACAAACCCGCGACCAACCGGCGTGATCGAGACACTGGTCGCAGTGCCATCGCCCATCGCGGTCACCGCACCCGCCGTCCCCGCCTGCAGGTCTATATCCGAATAGAATCCGTTAGTAACACTCGCAGCACCATTATTGTTACCAAGCAACAAACGGACGTAGCGATTGTAGGTGCCGCTGCCGCGTGCCAGCCACGTACCCACCGAGTAAGTGCCGTTGGCGGTCGTGGCCCCATTATAATAGTAATTAACACCGTGCGTTGAATTTGCTATGGAACCGTTGAGACTCGATATCAAAACGGAATTGCCAGTGGCGTCCAGTGACGTAGCACCTGTTGCGCTACCCGCAAATGCCCCCGTAACTATAATATTGGCCGGTGTCACATTCGCCGTCAGCTTGCACTTCACCACAGACTTGCCCGCCGTGCGCGGCTGGCCGGTGATGGTGACGGTCGAGTATTCGAGACAGCGCAGTCCGAAGTCGCCGTCAGCGGAGACCGGCTGGAATTCGAGAACGGCGGTGGATGCTGCTGGCATTTATGGCACCCCCACGGCGGTCATGTAGGTGCGAAGGCGATTGTAGAAGGCGGTGGCTTCGGTCGAGTTCAGCGACGAGCCGATGCTGCACATCGCAAGTTGGTGTGAAGAACCAAGCGTCGGGTTACCAAACTGATTAGCAGCCAAGTAAATCATGTGATAACCGGCTACCGCACCGGAAGCATCGCTAAAGGTTACAATCGAAGCGCCATTTTTATAGCCTTGAACCGCAGTGCCAGACGAACGATTGGCGATAAGATGACCGCTGGCATTAGCCATTGCTGTGCCGGGGGTTGAATTGCCCCCGTTGATATAAAAATATGTGTTTCCGTCAGAATATTTTACATGCATACCCGTCTTGCTGGCATCAAACACTCCCATCGGCATACCGCCAGATGTTGCGTTAGTGACATTCCACGTCGAAATATGAGCACTATCCCGAATAAACTTCGGACTAGGTGCAGAAGAAGGAATGAAATTCGGCCTGACATAAACTGTCGTGGAACCTTCAGACCCTGTGAAGCCACGATCAGCCGTAAAAGTTGGAGATCCTATAGCGTCAGCCGTGTAACTGGATGAGACAAGATTTAGCAGCGCCGTCGTGGAATTTTGTGTCGCAAAGACATGCAGCACATCGAGCTTGGCCCAAACACCATCAGCTACCAGCCCGTCGATCAGCGCCGTGTAGGCGTTGGTGTGTGTGGTATCGAGACCGGAAGTACGCGCCAAAAATACAGCACTGTCACTGACCGCTGCACTGCTCCCCATGTTCAGCGTGCCATACTGGTAAACGATCACGTCACCGGCCACGCGCAGGATGTAGTTGATGCCGGGGGTGGTAACAGGGGCAGAAACTGGTGTGCCCCATCCCGCCGTGAACCCGCTTGGCACTGCGCCGACAAAAGCAGACGCACCGAAATTGGCGGTCATCACGTTGCCCGCAGTGCCGTCCGCGCCGCCGAACGTGACAAACGGCACCATTGTCCCACCGGGGAGGGTTATCCCACCTGAATTGGTTGCAGGATTGGCAGAACTGTTGCTGTTCCAGTATCCCGCAGCGTCAGTGCGAAACCAGAACTGATGTGCATCCAGATCGACTGCAACGCAAACCAGTTCACCCGTGTCCATGGTTTGATTGCCACTGGTCCAGTAAACCCAATAGCTGCCCGCTGCCATGACGAGTGTTGATTTGACAATCAGCGCCCCGGTTACGCCACCATTATTGCTGGTGCCACCCATCCCCGTGTAGGTGGAGCTTGTGGTCCCGACACCGATCCCCATGTTGATGCCGCCAGCGACATTGGTAAACGTCGCTTCGAAATAATACTTGCCCGTAGTTTTGCCGAATGTACTGGCGACTCTTGCGCCTTGGTCAGTAGATGTGGTGCCGGTATTGGTGGCAATGAGATTGCCACCGGACAACGTAACAGCCGTCGTTGTTGCCGTATCCCACGTCGCAGGCACAGTGGTTGTGTTCATCGTGCCGTAGGTCAGTGTGCCCCAATTCGAAATGTGGATGCCACCACCGTTGACCGTGGTCGAGTTGACGGCACCGTTGCCATAAACCGTGGCCGCAGTGCTATCCATCGCCACGGCGCGAACAGTCTTGGTCCCTGCTCCGGTCAATTCACCGACGATATAAAGATCATCACCGGCAGCAGCAGTTTGTAACGTGGTGGTGCGAAGAGCGCGGGTTAAGCTCGTCGTTTGTGCGTTTGCAGTAAAACCAAATGTCGCACCCGCCACCCCCGCTGTAGTCAGCACGATCGTCCAGTTGGAACCGCCGTCGCCTGTCGCTGTGCCGGTAAACCTGAAAAATGTCGGGGGTGGAGGATTTACAGCACTGGCGTATGGCAGATCGACAGCGTTTACCGTCACCGAAGCCTGCGACACCCCACCTTTTTGCAAATCAACCTTGAATGTACCAACAGCGCCCGTGGCTATTTGCCTTGTCCACAACAATACGCCGTCGATTATTTTGCCGCTGGTAACGGTAAATGCTACCGAAGTGAAAACCTGAGAGACCGCCATCGTTGCAGAACTGAACCGGATCATGTTCAGCGCACCGGCCGCGATGTCCGTAGCCGCGAATGTGGTTGCTCCGGTCAAGTTGCCATCAGCTACAGCGATCAAAGTTGCCATCACACCCTCGTATATCTGAGTGTGAGCACGGCGCGCTGGATTGCCGTGACGCTATCGACATTGAAAGCGAGAATGTCTCCTGTGAGAAGAATTGTATTCCACAACGCCAAAGTCGAATCGGTCGACTTGGTTGCCGTTGTGATCGTCGGCGGCGTCGAGGCGGTGATCTTGTCACCCACCACCGGATGGGTAACGCCAGCATCGAACTGGGCATAGGTGCATTTCCAGACATTGAGCACGATGCTGCCGGTCTGGTCCGCGATCATGTCGGCCTGGTTCAGGAAGCAGTTGAACGGCACCTCCAGGTAGCCCTTCATACCGGCAGCGATCACAGCACCGCCACCATCGACAACGGCGACGATCGCCGACTTGGTCATGCTGGCCGGCATGCCCAGGGTGGCCGCAACCCACTGGGAAGACGACCCATCATTTACACGTAAAAACAGCTGCCCGGTGTCACTCTCCCACCAAAACTGGCCGTCGGCAGGGGCGGGTGGCGGGGTATCGCTGATCGATGTTGTAGCGGCGCCGGTGGCGCCGGTAGGACCAGGCGGACCTTCCGGCCCAGGCGGACCTTCTGGTCCTTCCGGCCCAACCTCTCCCGAACCGGTACCACCCGTACCACCACCGCCGCCGGCCGGACCGGTTGGCCCCCTTGGCCCTGTAGCGCCTACCCCCGGTCCGGTCGGTCCGGTAGCTCCTGCACCGCCCACCGGACCGGTGAAGCCGGTTGCACCGGTATTGGCGGCGCTGCCGGGTGTGCCGCTTGGACCTGTGCTTCCGGTTTCGCCGGTGGGTCCGGTCCTGCCGGTAAAGCCCTGGAAGCCCTGTGGACCGGTGTTACCCGTCGGCCCCAACGGTCCCACCGGCCCAACCGGCCCCACAAAGCCCGCCGAGCCCATCGGACCTGTCGGCCCCGTCCCAAGCGGACCGGTATAACCCGTCGGACCAATAATGCCCGAAGGTCCCATCACGCCCGTTGGTCCAGTCGGACCCGTACCTTGCGGCCCGGTGAACCCGCGCGGCCCGGTCGCTCCGGTATTGGTAGCATCTCCGGGAATGCCCTGCGGGCCGTCTGGTCCGGTCTGGCCTACCCGCCCGGTTGGACCCGTCGAACCCGTGGTGGAAGCAAACCCTTCCGGTCCCGGAGGTCCGGTAGGCCCAACCCCGGATGGCCCCGTCGGCCCGGTATTTCCGGTGACACCCGTCGGCCCGGACGGGCCTGGCGGTCCAAAGCCGGGCGGCCCGGTCATGCCGGTTGATCCAGACGGACCCGTAAATGCGCCCGGTCCTTCAGGACCAGTCCATCCCGTAGGTCCCGTGAAGGCGCCGGGGCCTGTCGGTCCGGTAAAAGCAATCGTCGATCCCACTGGCCCGGTTGGCCCGGTAGGACCGCCCGACGGCCCGGTGTGACCGCCGATCACAACGACCGGCTGGGCCATGATATTTGCAGGATCGTTATGTTTGACGACCATTGGTGCCCCTATGGGTAGGTGACACCCTGCGTGACAACGAGCTGGCCGTGCATCAACGGCACCCGGCGTGAAGCCGTATCGACCATGACGAGGTCGTAGACATAAGTCCCTGGCATCAGCTGTGACTGGATATCCGCGGCAGGGACGTTGAAATGAATTACCCGCTGGTAGATGTCGTCGACAATGATTCGACCGTTGCCGGTCGAGCAGGACATCAGCGGTTGCGTGTCATAGGGGTTGCGCTGCACGTCGCATTCGAAATCCTGTCCATTGAGAGTCCAGGTGGTATCCGCCGGCTCGCCAAACTGAAACGCATCCATCCAGGTGCCATTATTGTTGATCGCCAGATCAACATGCGCCGACGTCTGACTAAACCTGGTTGATGTGACGATCGGCCGGTTCATGTTCACCTCGGTGACGGATGCACGTTGTAAGTGCTGATGCCACCGCGCTGGCTGGACGAGCGATGGCTCTGCGGGAACATCCAGGTCTGCGCGCCAACCGTGTTGGCCTTGGTGCTGGCAACATGGGCGCCGGAGATGCCGTCGTTGAACTTGCCCAGGTAGAACTGCGCCATCTGCGGATTGGTGTAGCTCTGCGCCGGGATCATCATCATGCCGCCGATCAGCCCGTGCAGCAGCACCTGGGAGTATTTGGGCAGGATCCAGTCCGGGATGTTGGGCGGGAAACAGCGCAGCGGATCAGTGACCGTCTTGACCACGATCGCCGTCATCGGCTGGCTGTTGGTGAAGGGATAGAGGAAGTGAACCGTGCTGATGTCGGGCATCACGGCCGACTCCGGCAGGTTGTGCTGGTTGAGCACCGCCTCCAGCCGCAGGATACGCCCCTCCGTCACATGGAGTTTGTAATCCAGCGTATCCGGGATCACCGTGAAATTGATGGCTTCAAGCCAGCAGCATGACTGGTCGAAGAACTCATGCAGCACGTCGAACAGCTGCACCCGCAGCTGCTGGTCGGACGAACCGATCAGGTAGACCTTGGCCTGTCCGAGCAGCTTGGCCCAGTAGACGTCGAACTCGTTCTTCTTGTTCATGCACCACCACCCTTGCCTTTCGGCGGCGAGCCGCCAACCACGGCACCCAGCGCCTTGCCAACCAGCCCCTGCGTGAACAGCGCCAGGAACGAGGTTGCCCGCTGATCCTGGTAATCCTCCTGGTCGCGCTCGAGCGCGTGGCCAACCAGCCCGTGGACGATAGCCAGCCTGAACTGCGGCTCGATCTCGACATAGGTGTCGTCCACCACGGTGAACGACTGCACCTGGCCGCCAGCCATGAAGTTGTAGACGAACAGCTCCGGCTTGATCCGGCGCGCCTCCAGCAGCGCCGCATTGAGCGACGTCAGCATCGAGTGGTCGTCGTAGCGATATTCCGGCACCAGGTCCTGCAGCAGGGTTCGCGCGTCGGCGACGTAGTCGGCCACCGTGCCGTAGGTTGGCATGTCCCGGTCGCCGTAGTTGCCGTGATAACTGGCAGACGTAGCCATCCCTAACCTCGCTCCGGTTCGGAGCGAGGTTAGGGACCGTTTATTAAGAAAGCGTTAAGCCAGGACGACCTTGGCTTCGCAGAGCGCCGTCGGATCGACGATCTGGTAGCCGTAGACCTGCAACCCGCGCAGGATCTGCCCGAAGGTCAGTTCGGAACGCAGCGTCTCGACCTTGGAGATCTGCGAAGCGAAGGTGAGCCCGTGGGCATGTCCAGCGAAGATCGGTTGTTCACCGGCCGCGAAGTTGACCGCGTCCGTTGCAAGGCTTGGAAGCAGGTTGGAGATGTAGATCGTGAACCGATCCACCATGCCCAGCCGGCCGTTGCGCAGCATCGAGACGGGATCGCCGGACAAATAGGCCTGGCGAAGCTCGCTCTGCTTCAGGTAGCGACCGAGAGCGGCGGACATCACCACCCAGCGACCTTCTTCTGGGATATTCTGCTCGTCCAGGCACTGGCCAAGGCGAAGCAGCACCTCGAGGATATCGACCTGGCCGGCAGTGGGCGCCCGCGCCACCGTCAGCGGAGTGCCCTTGATGCCCAGGTTGATCGGGCCACCGATCAGGCCGGCAGTGGCGCCCTTGTTCTTGGCGTGCGCGCCACCGACGATTCCACCAAGGACATCGCGGTCCACGGTGATCTTGAGCTGCTGGGCGGCGTCGTCGGACCACATCGAGAGGATGTTGAGGTCGGACTGGATCTCCATGACGTCGTCGAGGATCAGCGAGAAATACTTGCCGATGCCGATATACAGCTCGATCGAGCCGCCCGACGGGCGGTCGAGGCCAAGCAGGCCGTCTGCCTGGTAGTCCTTAATGGTGATGGTGGGCTTGGTTCGGATCTTGACCCGATCGCCCATGTTCTGGATCTCGCCCTCGTAGTCGGTATTCGAGATCGCCGACAGCACGGTGGAGGCATAGAACTTCTCGACCAGCTTCGCTGACCAGATTTCCGGGATGAACCCGGTCGCCTGCAGGGTGTTGGAGGTCGAGCCAACGGGGGTAAGCGGTGTCGGCGGAACGGCAGGCGCGGCTACGCCTGCAACGGGATAACCAGTGGTCGGAATAGCCATCGTAGTGGCCCCTTATGCATCGGGGCCACTGCACATGGTTGACGAGCGACCCCAGGTTTACCGGATGCGCCCTTCGCGACCTGCTGCAATGATGTCAGCGTCCTGCCGATTCCATTCGGCCTCACGGCCGACGTAGGCACCTTTCTGGTGCAAACGGTACAGCTGCGCGATCTGGGCGCGTGTGTAAATGGGTTTGTCGGGCGGAAACGCGGTGTCACCACCGGTCGCCGGCCTTGCCCGTCCAGGAGCCGCTAACGAAGCCAGGGTCATCGCCGCTTCCCTAGGAGCCGCTGGCTGCTGGGATGGAGGCGCTGGCTCAGAGTGGCCCGTGGCTGCTTCATCGTTTATGAAGCCACGGAAGAACGAGATCACCCTAGGAGCGGAGCTGCTGGATATAGCCTCGTTCAACAACTGCTGTCTAACACGTCCAGACAAAACGTCAACGCCAACCAGCCAGCGATGCCAGCGCGGGTTGCGGTCGATATCCTTGTAGTTCGGCACCGCCTGCTCCACCGCCTGGTCGAGGCGGCGCCGCGCCTCGACCGCCAGCCGCCGTTGCAACTCTGCGTTCTGCTGTTCAACCGCCTGCAGCTGCGGCTGGATCGCCTGTAAAGCAGCTCGTTGAGTTACGTCGATCAGCTCCGGGCCGTAGTTCTCGACGTCGGCCTCGGTCAGGTAGTTCTGTGCAGAACGTGCCGGCTTGGGCGGGGGTGCCGGACGCTGCTGGGCGTGCATCAGCTCGTTGCCGAGCTGCATCATCTGCTCCTGCATCTCGCCGATCGTCTTGGTGGTGGCCTGATAGCGCCCCTGCATCGCCAGGAAGCGATGCTTCCAGGACTGGTCGTTCTCGTCGGGTGGTTCCGCAGGCGCCGGTGGAGCCGGAACGACAGCGGGGGGCGGTGCCGCCGGCTGGGCCGGTACCTGCGAAGGCTGTTCAGCTGGTGGCTGTCCGTTGCTGTACAAGGCCTCGACCTCGGCAACGCGCTTCTTGACCGCATCGGGGATGTTGCCGGGGTCGTAGGGCAACTTGTCCAGCGGCTTCTGGTCAACGGTGATGTCAGCCATCCTTGGCCTCCTCCAGGGCTTTCAAAATGGAAATACACTGCCGCACGTAGCCCTGATTAAGCTGCACGTTTTCGGTCGCCATGATCAGCCCTGCGGTCTTGCCTTCGGCATACTCCTCGAACGCCTTGCAGAAGGCGTCATATGCCTGCGGCGAAGCGTTCCGCATGAACCTGGCCTTGATCACCAGCTCAGTGGTCGAACTCATTCTTCCTCGTCGCCCATCGACGGCGGCATCATCGCAGTTGGTGCCCCACCACCCCGCGTACCCATCGGCACCGGGGGTGCCGGTTGCGACGGCGCTGGCGCAGGCTCCGGTGGAGCCGGCTTGGAATAGTTGTTGGACATCCGCGCCATGGTGTCGGCGCCGGTCAGCGTCTCCATGCCGCCACCGCGCTCGCGGGTCTGCTCGCGGGCGCCCTTGCCGACATGCTTGACCACCTTGCCGCCCTTGGCGAACGGCGTGATGTCCTTCTTGAACGGCTTGTTATGGAACATTGGGATCATACCCTCCGTAGCCGATCCCGCCGCCACGGATGCCCGGATCCGGGCCACCAGACATCGGAGAACCGCCCTTGCCGTAGTTGCGGGTCGAGATCGGCCGCATCCGCGGCGCCGCCATCACCGCCTTGGACGGATCCATCGGCCTGGGCTTCGGCCCCGGCACGCGCCGCATCGATCGCAGCGGCTGCCCCATGCGGGGCGGCATCAGCGTGCGCTCGTCCGGCCCGCCTGCTGTGCCTGCGAACCGTTGAAACCGAACATCTTGCTCGAGCCGCCGGCCGCGAACTTCGGGCCAGGCGCTGCGGACGTATCCTTGCCGGTGTTGCCGGGCTTGTCGGGACCGGCCGACTGCTTGCCGAACATGTGCCCGTCACCGCCTTCGGCGAAGGTGACGTTGTGCTGGGCCTCTTTGGTCTTGGTGGGCGCAACCATGGGAGTACTCCTCGCGGTGAACTGCGAGGAGGCTAGGGGGTAATCCTTAAGGAATTCTTAAGCGAACAGCAGCTCGACGAAGATCATATGAATCGTGCCATTCGGTCCGGGCGTGAAGTTCACCGTCAGGACCGAAGTGGGGACCGAAAGACTGACCGAATTGGCTCCACCATCAGGGACCAGTCTCACCTGCTTGGGGGCGTTGGCGGCATTCGGCTGCGAGAACCAGTTCTCGACCGTGGTGCCGCGAATGCCGGCTTCGCTGGCCTCGCCAACCCAGTAGGGATCGCCATCGGTCGCCAGCTTGACCGTGAACGTGCCCGTGGTGCCGTCGGACATAACCCGCAAACCAATTCGAGCTGCCTTGAAAACTGCCATGGTTCAACACCCCTTACATACCTTTGGATCGAA
>Ga0190271_10000515_pt1 | contig 19558 bp, 16 predicted proteins | sample Popmic356T_FD_133747 | JGI IMG/M metagenome (GOLD analysis project Ga0190271, IMG submission 133747) | Populus adjacent soil microbial communities from riparian zone of Weber River, Utah, USA - 356 T | ecosystem: Environmental > Terrestrial > Soil > Riparian zone | place: USA: Utah | collected...
GCAGTCGCGCTCGCCGTGCAATCGCTGCAGGCGAAGGAAGTGAACCGCATCATCCTCACGCGACCTGCGGTCGAAGCGGGAGAGCGGCTCGGGTTCCTCCCCGGCGACATGTTGGCGAAGGTCGATCCCTATCTGCGCCCGCTCTACGACGCTCTGTATGACATGATGCCGGCGGACAAGGTGGAGCGCGCCCTCGCCGCCGAGGTCATCGAGATCGCGCCGCTGGCCTTCATGCGCGGCCGCACGCTGGCCAATTCCGCCGTCATTCTCGACGAGGCGCAGAACACCACCTCGATGCAGATGAAGATGTTTCTCACCCGCCTGGGCGAGAATTCACGCATGATCGTCACCGGCGACCCGACGCAGATCGACCTGCCGCCCAACACCAAGTCGGGACTGGTCGAGGCCCTGCGCATCCTTGACGGTGTGTCGGGCGTCGTTACCGTCCGCTTCAACGACACCGACGTCGTGCGCCATCCGCTCGTTGCCGAGATCGTGCGGGCCTACGACCGCGAGGGCAAGGTGGCGCGCGGGCTGAGCGTCGACGAGAACTGATCGATGGCTGGACGGCCCATACGGCTCGACGCGGTTCCAGTGGCAGACCTCGCGGCATCCGGTGTGGCCATCGACATCGCCGTGGAGGCAGGGGACTGGCCACCCGAGACGACGCTCGACCTCTGGTGCCGGCGCGCCGTCGCCGCGGTGCTGGCTGAAACCGGCTTGGCGATTGGAAAGAGCGGCTGTGAACTTGGCATCGCCTTCACCGACGATGCCCATATTCATGATCTGAATTCAGACTGGCGCGGCAAGGACAAGGCCACCAACGTTCTCTCCTTCCCGGCCTTTCCGCCAAACAGGCACGGCCCCCTTCCGCCGATGCTGGGCGACATCGTGCTTGCCTGGGAGACGGTTGCCCGAGAAGCCGGGGAGGAAGTGAAGCCGCTGGAGCATCACTGCATCCATCTCGTTGTGCACGGCGTGCTGCATCTGATCGGCTATGACCACGAGACGGACGAAGACGCCGAAGAGATGGAAGCTCTTGAGCGGCGCGTCCTCGCCGGACTTGCCATCCCCGATCCCTATGCGTAACAAGGTGGCGGGTAACCCGACCGGAACACGATGAACGAAAAATCCGAGACTGCCGTCAAGCCCGAGGGCGGCAGCGATCCACGGCAGTCCGCAAGGGCGGACGAAACACCGGGCCTCAGTAGCACCTCAGAGACGTCGAGCGAGCGACCATCCCTGTTCGAGCGGCTGGCTGGTTATTTCAAGCAGCGCAATGGCTCGTCGCTGCGCGAGGAGATCGTCGACGCCCTGGCCGAGACCGAGGCCGACGGCGCGTCCTTTTCGCCCGGCGAGCGCGCCATGCTGCGCAACATCCTCAGGCTGCGCGAGGTGCGCGTCGAAGACGTCATGGTGCCGCGCGCGGACATCGAGGCCATCGAAATCGGCACGTCGCTGTCGGAACTGCTTGTCCTGTTCGAGCAATCCGGCCATTCGCGCATGCCGGTCTATGCGGAGACCTTGGACGATCCCCGCGGAATGGTGCACATCCGCGATGCGGTCGCCCATGTCACGCGCACCGCGAAGGAAAAGAAGGGGCGGGGCAAGAAGGCCTCCCCGGTGGTGCTTAGCCTTGCCTCGGTGGATCTCTCCAAATCGGTGGGCGAACTCAATCTGATCCGCAGCGTGCTCTTTGTCCCGCCGTCCATGCTCGCCTCCGAGCTCATGACGCGCATGCAGGCCACGCGCACGCAGATGGCGCTGGTGATCGACGAATATGGCGGCACCGATGGTCTCGTCTCGCTGGAAGATCTGGTCGAGATGGTTGTCGGCGATATTGAGGACGAGCATGACAACGAGGATCCGCCGCTGATCGAGCAGGCTGGGGACGGCGTCTTCGTCGTCGACGCCAAAGCCGAGATCGATGATGTCGTCAAAATGATCGGCGACAATTTTACACCCGGCGAGCATGCCGAATATGTCGACACGATCGGCGGGATGATCTTCAACGCGCTTGGCCGTGTGCCGAGCCGCGGCGAGGTGGTGGAGCCTATTCCGGGCTTCGAGTTCCACGTGCTCGACGCCGATCCGCGGCGCGTCAAGCGAGTCCGGATCGTCAACACGCAGAAGGCCGCGCGCGCCCGCCGGATCCCACGGGTTGAACAGCGCGAATAGCGCAGGCGCCGCGTCCGGGGCCGTCGTACGGACCTGGCTCTGCGACGGACACCGGTTGACAGGGAAATTCACGACATTGGAACAGGCATGAGGGGTATCGCAGACAGAATCATTCTGCTTACCGGCTGGCGCCGCTCGCTGCTTGCATTTGTCGCCGGCGCCTTCGCAGTTCTCGGCCAGGCGCCCTACGACTTTCCCGCTGCCTGTTTCGTCTCCTTCCCTGTACTTGTCTGGCTGCTTGATGGCGCAGCCGCCTCGAGCGCCAGCGGATGGTTCCGGCGCCTGAAGGCGCCTTTTGCCGCCGGCTGCTGGTTTGGCCTCGGCTATTTCCTGTTCGGTGTCTGGTGGATTGGCAGCGCCTTGCTCGTCGAAGCGGATAGCTTCGCCTGGGCGCTCCCCTTTGCGGTCCTCGGCATCCCCGCTTTGCTCGCTCTCTTCTACGGACTGGCGGCGGCGCTTGCCCGCGTCCTGTGGAGCGACGGCGTGGGAAAGATATTCGCACTCGCCTTCGGTTTCGGCCTGGCCGAAGCTCTTCGCGGTGTCGTCCTTACCGGCTTCCCATGGAATGCGATCGGCTACGCCGCGATGCCCACTCCCTTGCTGATGCAAAGCGTTGATATCGTGTCGCTTGTCGGCATGAACACGCTGGCGGTCTTTGTGTTCTGCGTTCCCGCTCTCCTGCCCTATGGGCGCGCAGGCGTGACGGGTCTTATCTTGGCGGCAGGGCTCCTGACGGCCCACGTCGGCTACGGCTTCTATCGCATCTCTGCGCCGGCTCAGGAATCTGGCGACCGGCTTGCCGTCCGCATCGTGCAGCCGAATGTGGATCTGTCTGAGAAATGGGACAGCGCTGTTCGCGATCGAATCTTTCGGTCCATGCTGGAGCTTTCATCCCGGCCGCCCGCCGATGGAAAGCAGCCGCCGCAGTTGATTGTGTGGCCGGAGACTTCGGTCCCCTATGTCCTGAGCGAAAGCCCCGCCGCCCTCGCCGCGATCGGCGAGATGCTCAAGGACGGCCAAAGTTTGCTGGCAGGGGTGGTCCGTGAGGAAGGCGCGTCGGTCGATGGCGGGCGCTATTATAATTCCATCGTGCAAATCGACGACTCAGGCCAGATCGTCGACGCGATGGACAAGGTTCATCTGGTGCCATTTGGTGAGTATTTGCCCTTAGAAGAGACTTTTGCTCACTTTGGTATAAGACAATTCGTATCTGGTCCAATGAATTTTGCGGCCGGTACGGAGCGTCATGCACTGCGTGTCGGGGCCGCGCTGCTGCTCCCCTACATCTGCTACGAGGTCATTTTTCCGGGCCTGATGCCCCCTGCCGGTTCGGCGGATAACGTCCTCGTAAACCTCACGAATGACGCCTGGTTCGGCGATACGCCAGGCCCCTACCAGCACCTCCGGCAGGCTCAACTACGCAGCGTTGAAGTGCGAAAGCCTATGCTTCGGGCCGCAAATACGGGAATTTCGGCAGTCATAGACCATTATGGGCGTATTTCCGCCGGGCTGTCTTTGGGAACTCAGGGCATCATCGACGAGACTATCCAACTGCCCGCCAAAGCGAGTGCTTCGAACACCGTCGATCGAAACTTCGTTGGACTAATGGTGGTATGCGTTGCAGCGCTGTTGGCCTTTGGGACGCGCATATTTACCTCACACAGCCGAATTGCGCATTTGCATACGAATTGACAGAGCGAACATTAGAAATAGGTTCTAGACTGTCATGGATCGTAGCCGTTTACGGACGGCGGGTTCGACGCGGGGGCGACCGCTAAGCCAATTCAGCTCTATCCCACTGGTGAGGGAAATGCCCGAGAACAAGAAGAAACCGAATCCAATCGACGCCCATGTCGGCGCACGTATTCGCCTCAGACGCAACATGCTTGGAATGAGCCAGGAGAAACTCGGCGAGAGTCTTGGCATAACGTTCCAGCAAGTTCAGAAATATGAAAAGGGGACCAACCGGGTCGGCGCCAGCCGGTTGCAGGCCATAGCCAACATCACGACGGTGCCGGTGTCGTTCTTTTTCGATGACGCGCCTGGAAGCGAACGGTCCCAATCCGGCGGCTTTGCCGAAGAATCCATGGCAACTTCTGTTATGGAATTTTGCACCAGCGCCGAGGGCATTCAACTTAACCGCGCGTTCACCAAGATCGCCGATCCCAAGATAAGAAGGCGCATTATCGACCTTGTCAGGTCTCTGGGCGCAGAGCCCGGCGAATAGGCGGAAACGCAAAACAATGCCCTTTTTGGGCATTTTCGCGCATTTCTTTGCTTGACGTAACAGGTCCCCCCTCGTTAACAGGGCCCGGCAAGACGGTGCTCAGCGCCGTCATTTTCTTCGAGAGGGTGGCCTGTGGCGCGTCAAGACTATCTCTTCACCAGCGAATCGGTGTCCGAAGGGCACCCCGACAAGGTTTGCGACCGAATTTCCGACGAAGTCGTGGACCTCGTCTATCGCGAGGCTAAGAAGGCGGGCATGGACCCCTGGAAGGTTCGCGTTGCCTGCGAGACGCTGGCCACAACCAATCGCGTCGTCATTGCCGGCGAGGTTCGCGTTCCTGACACGCTTCTGAAGAAGGACAAGGCGGGCAACACGATAAAGGACGCTGCGGGCAACCCCGTGGTCAATCCATCCAAGTTCAAATCCGTCGCCCGCAAGGCAATTCGCGCCATCGGCTACGAGCAGACCGGTTTCCACTGGAAGACTGCCAAGATCGAAGTGCTGTTGCACGGCCAGTCGCCGGACATCGGGCAGGGCGTGGACAGTGCAGCCGACCGTCAGGGCGAAGAAGGTGCTGGCGACCAGGGCATCATGTTCGGTTACGCCTGCCGCGAGACCCCGGATCTGATGCCGGCGCCGATCTACTACAGCCACAAGATCCTCGAACTGCTGGCCGCGGCGCGCCACAAGAACAATGGCGACGCCGGCAAGCTGGGACCGGACGCCAAGAGCCAGGTCACGGTGCGCTATGAAGGCGGCAAGGCCTCTGAAGTAACGCAGATCGTTTTGTCGACTCAGCATCTGGACGAGAGCTGGGACTCAAAGAAGGTGCGCAAGGTTGTAGAGCCCTACATCCGCGAGGCGCTTGGCGATCTGAAGATCGCCGACAACTGCAATTGGTACATCAACCCGACCGGCAAATTTGTCATTGGCGGTCCTGATGGCGACGCCGGCCTGACCGGCCGCAAGATCATCGTCGACACCTATGGCGGCGCAGCGCCGCATGGCGGCGGCGCTTTCTCCGGCAAGGACACCACCAAGGTCGATCGTTCGGCTGCTTATGCGGCGCGCTATCTCGCCAAGAATGTGGTGGCGGCCAAGCTGGCGGACCGTTGCACCATTCAGCTTTCCTATGCGATCGGCGTCGCCCAGCCATTGTCGGTCTATATCGACCTTCACGGCACCGGAAATGTCGAGGAAAGCAAGCTGGAAGCGGTGCTGCGCGAGGTTATGGATCTTTCGCCGAGCGGGATCCGAAAGCATCTCGACTTGAACAAGCCGATCTATGCCAAGACCACGGCATATGGCCATTTCGGCCGCAAGGCCGGCCGCGACGGTTCGTTTTCCTGGGAGAAGACGGATCTCGTATTGGCGCTCAAGAAAGCGATTGCCGCCTGAATTGGGTCTGGAGTTGACCGAAAACCGCCGCAGCCGCGCGACCGAAGCCTTTTTCGGTCGCCGGCGCGGCAGGGTTCTGCGCCCGCAGCAATCCGCCGAGTTCGAGGCTGGGCTCCTACGCTACGGCCTCAGCCTGGAGGAGCCCTGTCCCCTTGACTTGGCATCGCTCTTTGTCGCGCCCGTGACGTCGGTTCATTTGGAAATTGGCTTTGGCGGCGGCGAGCATTTGATCCACCATGCGCGCGGCCGTCCCGACATCGGCTTCATAGGCGTAGAGCCCTTCGTCAATGGCATGTCGAAGCTGCTCAGCGTGCTGGCGAAGGCGCCGCTGGACAATATCCGTGTCTATCATGACGACGCGACGCAATTGCTGGATTGGCTTCCGAAACGGTCGCTCAGTGGCGTCGACCTTTTCTATCCCGATCCCTGGCCCAAGAAAAAGCACTGGAAGCGGCGATTCGTCAGCCCGTTGAACCTGGAGCGGATCGCACGCGTGCTGCGAGAGAGCGGATCGTTCCGCTTCGCATCTGATATCGACACCTACGTCAACTGGACGATCCAGCATTGCCGGGCGCACGCCGCTTTTGATTGGAGCGCCTGGTCGTCCCAGGACTGGAACCGGCCCTACCCGGACTGGCCGGGTACACGCTATGAGGCCAAGGCGCTGCGCGAAGGCAGGCGTGCCGCCTACCTGACTTTCCTTCGATCCTGAAACGCCACCGGCCCTTCAGCAGGCTCTAATTACAGCCGAATCTTGCGAAACTGCGCCGGGTCGATGCCGAGACGGGTCAGGTCATGCGCACGTGGCGCGCGCTTTGCCTCCACGGCGCTTGCGACACTGATCGCGCTGCCGACGAGGTCGACAAAGTCGCCAATCATGGCGAGGGTTCTGTTGCGGGGCATTGTGGGCTCCATTTCCTGTTTCGCGCACAAGAATGCTGCGATGCAACATAGATAAGCACGCCGCGACGGTTTGTGCAGGAGGCTACCGCGCAATGCAGCCATGTCTTTCTGCATGGAGCCTGTTTCCCTCAGGCGATCTTTGCCTTGCAATTGGACCGGCGCGGGACTATATCGGCTTCAAATTCTTGGTCGGTATGACGAAGAGTGGGTCCACCCGGTCCCGCTCTTTTTTGTTACCGGCGCCTGGCAAAGGTCGGCATGACGGCAGAAGAAACCACTGGCGACGATCGGATCATCCGTGAAAGCGGGATAGATGCGCGCGTCGCGTCCATCATCCAGCCTGTTCTGGACGGTATCGGCTTTCGCCTGGTTCGGGTGCGCTTGCTCGGACAGAATGGCCTCACACTGCAGATCATGGCCGAGCGCCCGGACGGAACGATGAGCGTCGAGGACTGCGAAGAAGTCAGTCGCGCCGTCTCGCCGGCACTCGATGTGGATGATCCCATCGAGAAGGCTTATCATCTTGAAGTATCGTCACCGGGAATAGATCGTCCCCTGGTCCGCAAGTCGGACTTCGCGGCCTGGGTCGGGCATCTGATCAAGGCGGAGACGTCCGTTCTCGTCGGGGACAGAAAGCGCTTCCGCGGTCGCATCGTATCTGCCGATGATGCCGGCGTGACGATCGAAAGCGACAAGGTGGCCTATGGCGAGGAACCGGTGGTCGCCCTGCCCTTTGAGGCCTTGGCCGACGCTCGCCTGGTGCTGACCGATGATCTCATTCAGGACGCACTCAAGGCCGACAAAAAGGCGCGTCAGGAAGCCAAGAAGAATCGCCGCGCCAAAAAGGGCGGCAACGAAATAGCTGAAGAATCGCCGGCGCAAGACGCCGAGACGGAAGATTGAGTTTACAGCCGGCGGCAAAGCCGGTGCGGAAAGGTCAGGGAGACGAAGATGGTCGTCAGCGCAAATAGGCTTGAACTGCTGCAGATCGCCGACGCGGTCGCACGGGAGAAGTCGATCGAAAAGCAGATCGTCATCGATGCGATGGCGGACGCGATCCAGAAAGCCGCGCGCTCGCGCTACGGTCAGGAAACCAACATCCGCGCCGACATCAATCCGAACACCGGCGAGATGAAGCTGCAGCGGCTGATGGAAGTTGTCGAGACGGTCGAGGAGTATGGCCGCCAGATCGCCCTGAAGGATGCCAAGACTCGCAATCCGGACGCGGAAGTGGGCGACTTCATCGCCGAGCAACTGCCGCCGATGGATTTCGGCCGCATTGCCGCGCAGTCTGCCAAGCAGGTCATCGTGCAGAAGGTTCGCGAAGCCGAGCGTGACCGCCAGTTCGAGGAATATAAGGATCGCGTCGGCGAGATCGTCAACGGCACCGTAAAGCGCGTCGAGTACGGCAATGTGATCGTCGATCTAGGACGCGGCGAAGCGATCATCCGGCGCGACGAGCTGATCCCGCGCGAGAACTTCAAATATGGCGATCGCGTGCGCGCCTATGTCTATGACGTGCGCCGCGAACAGCGCGGCCCGCAGATCTTCCTGTCGCGCACCCATCCGCAATTCATGGCCAAGCTGTTCACGATGGAGGTGCCGGAAATCTATGACGGCATCATCGAAATCAAGTCGGTGGCCCGCGATCCTGGCTCGCGCGCCAAGATTGCCGTTATCTCGCGTGACTCTTCCATCGATCCAGTCGGCGCCTGCGTCGGTATGCGCGGCTCGCGCGTTCAGGCCGTCGTCGGCGAGCTTGGCGGCGAGAAGATCGACATCATTCCGTGGTCGCCATCCGCAGCCTCCTTCATCGTCAACGCGCTGCAGCCGGCCGAAGTCGCCAAGGTCGTGCTCGATGAGGATGCGGAGCGCATCGAGGTCGTCGTGCCGGACGACCAGCTTTCGCTGGCCATTGGCCGCCGCGGCCAGAACGTGCGTCTGGCCTCTCAGTTGACCGGTTGGGATATCGACATCCTGACCGAGCAGGAAGAAAGCGAACGCCGCCAGAAGGAATTCCAGGAGCGGTCGAACCTGTTCATGGACGCGCTCAATGTCGACGAGATGGTCGGCCAGGTGCTTGCTTCCGAGGGCTTCTCCAGCGTCGAGGAAGTCGCTTTCGTCGAGTCGGGCGACATCGCCTCCATCGATGGCTTTGACGAGGACACGGCGTCCGAGATCCAGACCCGCGCCCGCGAATACCTCGAACGCATCGAGGCCGAGCACGACGCCAAGCGCAAGAAGCTCGGTGTTGCCGACGAACTGCGCGACATTCCCGGTGTTACCACCGCGATGATGGTGACGCTCGGCGAGGACGGCGTGAAAACCGTGGAAGACTTCGCCGGCTATGCCGCTGACGATCTGGTTGGCTGGAAAGAGCGCAAGGACGGCGAGACCAAGCAGTTCCCCGGCGTGCTGGCCGACCACCAAGTCTCGCGCACCGATGCCGAGCAGATGGTGCTCGCGGCTCGCCTCAAGGCTGGCTGGATCACCGAAGAAGAACTCGCCAAGGAAGGCGAGCCCACTGAAGAAACTGCCGACGCATAAGATGCGTCGGTCCGGAGAAACAATTGCCCCAACCACGGGACGAGATGAACGATCGCTTCTGCATCGTGACGCGCCAAAGCGCGGAGCCGGACAGTCTTGTCCGCTTCGTGGCGGGTCCCGATTCGAGCATCGTCCCGGACCTCAAGCGTAATCTTCCGGGGCGTGGCTGTTGGGTGACCGCCGATCGCGTCCATGTGGACAAGGCGGTCGCGAAAAAGCTCTTTGCGCGAGCCCTGAAGACCGAGGTCAAGGTCCCCGGAGATCTCGGGGCGCTTGTCGACCACCTGCTGGTCAAGTCGGCGCTCGGCTCTCTCGGCCTTGCCCGGAAAGCCGGCAAAGTCGCGCTCGGGGCAGCCAAAGTAGACAGCACTGTCCGCTCGGGCGAGGCTCTCGCCGTCCTCCACGCCCACGAGGCGGCGGAAGACGGAGTTCGCAAGATCACCCAGGCACGCACGGCAACGGTGCATCTGGGTGGTCCGGACATCAACGCATACAAACTTTTCTCCGAAGCCGAATTGGGTTTGGCATTAGGGGGCACAAATGTGATACATGCTGCCGTCCTCGCGGGTGACGCGGGCAAGGCGGCTTTGCAGCGCTTGATGGCGCTCGACCGCTACCGGGGCGGAACCTCGGATGATCAGGCAAGTATTGCGGCAGTTGCCAGGGTTCACGGCGCCGCTGAGGATATGGAATGAGCGACACGAAAACAGGCGACGACAAGACGCTTAGCGTCACCCCGAAGAAGACGCTGTCCCTCAAGCCGGCAGGCGTGACACAGTCGACCGTGCGGCAGAACTTCTCGCATGGACGCACCAAGCAAGTCGTCGTCGAAACGAAGCGCAAATTTGTCAGGCCGGGCGAGAAGCCCGAGCCGGTTGCCGTCGCGCAGGCTTTCAAGCCGCGCCCGGTGGCGCCCCCCGCGCCGGTGGCCCCCGAGCCTCCGCGCCCGGTCGAGGTGCCGAAGCCGGTGCCCGTGGCCGACCGGCTTGTGCTGAACGAGTTGTCGACGGGCGAGATGGAGGCGCGCCGCCGCGCCCTTGAAGGCGCCACGGCACGCGAGATCGAGGATCGTCAGCGCGCTGCGGCCGAGGCCAAGCGTCGCGTGGACGAGGAGGAGCGCCGCCGCAAGGAGCGCGACGAATCTGCCCGCCGCCAGGCGGAAGAGGAAGCGCGTATCAAGGCGGAAGCCGAATCGCGGCGTCGCGCCGAGGAAGAGGCGAAGCGTCGCGCCCCGGTCGCCGAGACAGCGGACGAGGAAAGCGAAGCGCGTCCACGCGGCGGACGTGGTGCGCCACCGCGCGCAGCCACGCCGATCAAGCGGATTGCCACGCCCGAGATTGCGCGCCCGACGCGTGCAAAGGGCGAAGCCGATCGCCGCCAGGGCAGGCTCACCGTTACCGCCGCTCTGACCTCAGAAGACGAGAGCGCACGTGGCCGCTCGCTGGCGGCCGCGCGGCGCCGGCAGGAGAAATTCAAGCGGGCGATGTATCAGGAGCCGCGCGAGAAGATCTCGCGTGAAGTTACCCTGCCCGAGACGATCACCATCCAGGAGTTGGCGGGCCGTATGTCGGAACGCGCCGTCGATGTCGTGAAATATTTCATGAAACAGGGCCAGATCATGAAGCCCGGCGACGTGATCGACGCCGACACGGCAGAACTGGTGGCCGGTGAATTCGGTCATACGGTGAAGCGTGTTGCCGAGTCCGATATCGAGGAAGGCCTATTCAACCTTCCGGATGCGCCGGAAGACCAGAAGTCGCGTCCTCCGGTCGTGACCATCATGGGCCACGTCGACCACGGCAAGACATCGCTGCTCGACGCCATCCGCAACGCCAAGGTCGTTGCCGGCGAGGCTGGCGGCATCACGCAGCATATCGGCGCCTATCAGGTCGAGAAGAACGGTCAGAAGATCACCTTCATCGACACGCCGGGCCACGCTGCCTTTACAGCCATGCGCGCCCGCGGCGCTCAGGCTACGGATATCGCCATCCTTGTGGTTGCGGCCGACGACAGCGTCATGCCGCAGACGATCGAGTCGATCAGCCATGCCAAGGCGGCCGGCGTGCCTATCATCGTTGCGATCAACAAGATCGACAAGCACGAGGCCGACCCGCAAAAGGTGCGCACGCAGCTTTTGCAGCATGAGGTGTTCGTCGAGTCGATGGGCGGCGAAGTGCTCGACGTCGAGGTTTCGGCCAAGACAGGCGCCGGGCTGGACAAGCTGCTGGAGGCGATCCTGCTGCAGGCCGAACTGCTCGATCTGAAGGCCAACCCCGACCGCACGGCGGAAGGCGTCGTCATCGAAGCCAAGCTGGATAAGGGCCGTGGCCCGGTCGCCACCGTGCTGGTGCAGACCGGCACGCTGATGCCGGGCGACATCATTGTCGCCGGCGCCGAGTGGGGCCGTGTCCGCGCAGTCGTCAACGACCGTGGCGAGCAGTTGAGCGAAGCGCCGCCGTCCATGCCGGTCGAGGTTCTCGGCCTGCAAAGCACGCCGCTGGCAGGCGACCGCTTCGCCACCGTCGAGAACGAGGCGCGCGCCCGGGAAATCACCGAGTATCGTCAGCGGCTGGCCCGCGACAAGGCGGTGGCCAAGCATGCCGGCCAGCGCGGCTCGCTCGAGCAGATGATGTCGCAACTGCAGAACACCGGCCTGAAGGAATTCACGCTGCTCATCAAGGGCGACGTGCAGGGTTCGGTGGAAGCGGTTGTGGCTGCACTGGACAAGCTGGGCACCGACGAGGTGCGGGCACGCATCGTGCATGCGGGCGCCGGCGGCATCACCGAAAGCGACGTGTCGCTGGCGGAAACCTCCGGTGCTGCGATCATCGGCTTCAACGTCCGCGCCAACAAGCAGGCGCTGGCGGCGGCCCAGGCCGCGGGCATCGAGATCCGCTACTACAACATCATCTACAACCTCGTGGATGACGTGAAGGCGGCCATGTCGGGCCTGCTGTCGCCGGAGCGTCGCGAGACCTTCATCGGCAACGCGGAAATCCTGGAAATCTTCGACATCACCAAGGTCGGCAAGATCGCCGGCTGCCGTGTTACCGACGGCAAGGTGGAGCGCGGCGCCGGCGTGCGCCTGATCCGCGACAATGTCGTCATCCACGAAGGTACGCTGAAGACGCTGAAGCGCTTCAAGGACGAAGTGGCGGAAGTGCCGGGCGGTCAGGAATGCGGCATGGCCTTCCAGAACTACGAGGACATGCGCGTTGGCGATGTCATCGAGTGCTTCCGCGTCGAGATGGTAACGCGGACGCTGTAGGGTCCGGCTGGTCCTTCGGCAGGTCGCCTGCCGGCACACAAAGTCGAAACACGCGGCGCGGTTCTATCCCGCGCCGCAAGGATTTTGAGAATGTCCAAACAAACGGCCAGCGGCCCCTCCCAGCGCATGCTTCGCGTCGGCGAACAGGTGCGGCACGCCCTCTCGGATGTGCTGCAGCGCGGTGAAGTGCGTGACGACGTCATCGAGTCGACCGTGATCTCGATCTCGGAGGTCCGCATGTCGCCGGATCTGAAGATCGCCACCGCTTTCGTGTCGCCGCTCGCCGCCAAGGACAACGACGCCGTGATCAAGGCCCTGGCACGAAACGCGAAATTCATTCGCGGCCGCGTGTCCGGCGCCCTGCGCCAGATGCGCTCCATGCCCGAGTTCCGCTTCCGGCTCGATACGAGCTACGACAACATGGCCAAGATCGACCAGTTGCTGCGGTCGCCCGAAGTGGCGCGGGATCTCGCCGAAGAAGAAGACGAAAAATAATGTCCCGCCCGCGCAAGAAGAAAGGCCGGCCGGTTTCCGGCTGGGTGATTTTGGACAAGCCGGTTGGCATGGGTTCGACCGAAGCTGTGTCCAAGGTGAAGTGGCTGTTCCAGGCCGACAAGGCTGGCCATGCCGGCACGCTTGACCCGCTGGCATCCGGCATGCTGCCGATTGCGCTGGGCGAAGCGACGAAAACCGTGCCCTATGTTCAGGACGGCGCGAAGGTCTACCGCTTCACCATCGCGTGGGGCGAGGAGCGGAGTACCGACGACCTTGAAGGGCCGGTGACCAGGACTTCCGATAGCCGTCCGAGCGACGCCGACATCCGCGCGATCATGCCGAACTATACCGGCGTCATCATGCAGACGCCGCCGCAGTTCTCCGCCATAAAAATTGGCGGCGAGCGCGCCTACGATCTGGCGCGCGGAGGCGAAGCAGTGGACATCCCCGCGCGCGAGGTCGAGATCGGCCGCTTCGACCTGATCGAACGGACCGACGACACCGCGCTCTTCGAAATCGAATGCGGCAAGGGCACCTATGTACGGTCTCTGGCGCGCGACATGGGCCGCGACCTGGGCTGCTACGGTCACATATCCACGCTCCGGCGTACGGAGGTCGACCCCTTCGTCGCCGAGGATCTGGTCGCGATCGACGAGCTGGAGGGCGCCAGCCCACGCAACCGCGAAGAGGTGGAGGACATTGCGGATTTCTCCGCCATCGATTCGCTGCTGGTCGACACCGGCGCTGCACTGGAAAGCCTGCCGCAGGTCGGCGTAACGGACGACGCGGCCCATCGCATCCGCCTCGGCAACCCGGTCATCATTCGCGGTCGCGACGCACCGATCGATGCCGAGGAGGCATGCGCGACGGCGCGCGGTCGGCTCGTTGCCATCGGTTCAATTGAAGCCGGCATGTTCAAGCCGAAACGGGTCTTTGCCGGATAGGCTGGTTGCACTAGCTTGTTCCTGCGCATCCGGAGAACGTCGACATGCAGCCTGGGAATTCGGCCAACAAGAAGGTTCGCCGCAGAGCCAAGATTTCGCCGCTTGGGGCTTCGCCGGGAACGCTGGTCGCCGATCCGCTCGCCAAACAGCCTGTGATGACTCTGACGGTCATCTCGCCCGAAACATGGGAGACCGTCGAGAACGCCACCCTTGAGGATGTCCGCGCCGATCGCGGCAAATGGCCGATCGTCTGGCTGGATTGCGCCGGCTTGGCCGATGTCGAACTCATCTCCGAAATCGGCAAGGTGTTCGGGCTTCATCCCCTGGCGCTTGAGGACACCGTCAACACCGGGCAGCGCCCGAAGGCCGACTTCTTCGATACACATGCCTTCGTCGTGCTGCGCATGATCGACGACGCCGCGACGGGCCGGTACGAGCAGATCTCGGTCTATTTCGGTGAGGACTTCGTTGTGACGTTCCAGGAACGTCCCGGCGATCCCTTCAATCCGGTGCGTAAGCGTATCGAGGCAAGCCACCCCAATCGGCTAAGGACACGCAAGGCGGATTACCTCGCCTATGCCCTGATGGACGCCATCGTGGACAGCTATTTCCAGCCGGTGGAGGCGACCGGCGACAGGATAGACGGCATCGAGGACGAGATGCTCAACGCGCCGCAGCGGCACCAGTCCCGGCAATTGCATCTCCTCAAGCGCAGCGCCCATGCCCTGACGCGCGCGCTGTGGCCGACACGCGATGCATTTGCGGCGCTGGTGCGCACGGAAACGTCGTGCGTGCAGCCGGAAACGAAAACTTATCTGAACGATACGTTTGACCACACGTTGAGGCTCATCGAAATGGTGGAGAGCCAGCGGGACATGCTTACAGGCTTGCTTGATATGCATCTGTCGCTCAGCCAGGCGCGCACCAATGAGGTCATCAGCTTCCTCACCATCGTCTCCGTCATTTTCATTCCGTTGACATTCCTGGCCGGCATCTGGGGGATGAATTTCGACCCGGATGCGTCGCCCTTCAACATGCCGGAACTCAAGTCCTATATGGGCTATCCGCTGGCGCTCGGCTTGATGGCAGCCGTTGCGCTGGGCACAATCCTTTTCTTCAAGAAGAAGAAATGGCTATAGCTGGGCGAACGCCTCCGCGGCGTGAAGGAGGTCCGGGCCGTTGCTGACCAAGGCCAAGAACGCCGCCGACGCCAAGGCTGGGAAGGCCTTGAGCAGCATACCTGCACGGCGCGCGTTCATGCCCATGCCGGTTGTCGCGCTGCTTGGCCTGTTGATCGCGGCGGCGATGTTGCCGCCCCTCGCGCTCTCCGGCTTCCTGCTTCAGCGGACGAACAGCGCGCAGGAGGAAGTCGTCGCCACGCTGGCGGAGGCAACGGCAGGAGCCGCAATCGAAACAGTCGACCGCCAATTGCAGGGAATGGTTAGCACCCTGCGTGGCCTGTCGACGGCAAATTCCCTCAGCAGCGGCAGCCTGGAAGACTTTTACGATGGCGCCAGGTCGGCGCTCGCCGGAACTGACATCTATCTGATCGTCCTCGACAAGGACATGAACCAACTGCTCAACACGCGTGTGCCGTTCGGCCAGTTTTTGCCAAAGACCGCCGACCCGCTGTCGGCTCAGCTGGCGCTGGAGAGTGGCGCCGTCGTGATCTCGGATGGCTTTCTCGGCAAGACATCGCAGAAATGGGTGTTCAATACGATCCTTCCCTGGACCCAGCCCGGCAAGGATCCGGTCCTGCTTATCCTGTCGCAGAATGCGGAATCTCTCACTGATGCGCTCGCGATGGAGAACCTGCGGGGTGGCTGGAACGCCGTCATCCTCGACCGCAAAGGTATGGTCCTGTCGTCGACGCTGATGTCGTCGGATGTTGGGAAGCCATTCTTCCTGGGCCAACTCATACCGGGCGGATCGATCCGCTCGATTGTGGACTATGAAGGACACGGCTACGATGTGATCACCAAGCAGTCGGACTTCAGCCATTGGCGTGTCGCCCTGTGGGCCCGGCACGAGACCATACAGCGGCCGATGCTCCGCACCCTGCGCCTCTTGCTTCTGGGGGCCGGCGCGATGATTGCGGTAGGCGGGTTCGCCACATGGTTTCTCGGCCGCCAGATCACGAAATCTGTCCGCAAGCTGGCTGACGATGCGCATCGTCTGGGTGCTGGCGTGGCGGTTTCGGCATCGACCTATCCGGTGTCCGAATTCTCGTCCGTATCCGCCGCTCTGGCCGACGCCTCGGCGCAGCGCCGCGCTTCGGAGAATGAGATACGGTTTCTGATGCGCGAGGTCGCGCACCGGTCGAAGAACCAGCTCACGGTCGTCTCATCACTGGCCAAGCAAAGCGCGCGCGGCGCAACGAATGTTGCCGAGTTCAGCGAAAGCTTTCAGCAGCGCCTGATGGGGCTTGCCCGTTCCACCGACCTGCTCATTGCCGGAAGCGTCGCAGGCGTCGAGCTTGGCGAATTGCTCAAGGTGCAGATCGAGCCCTTCGGCCCGGGCGACCTCACACGTCTCAGATTTGACGGTCCAGCCTTCAAATTGTCCTTGCAGGCTGCCCAGACCTTGGGGTTGGCCATCCACGAGATGGCGACGAACGCCGCCAAATATGGCGCCTTCTCGACGCCGAGGGGCAAGCTGGACGTCAAGTGGAGCATCGTTGGCGACGATGTCGTGCTGGTTTGGCGCGAGCGGTTGCCATCGTTCGAACCCACCGAGCAGAAGACAGGGTTTGGGACACAACTGATCGACAGAACACTGGGTGGTGCGCTCGGCGCCAGGATCGAGCGGATCTATCACCCCAATGGTCTGGAGTGCCGCATTGAGATTCCCGCCGACAAGCTGGTGCCGGACGCGAAATCCGCCCGGGAGACCTAAAGCAGCGATACGATTGGCGGTTTATCGAGCAACAACAATTAGCTGGCCTTTTCCCGGCATCTGCACTATATGCGCGCCAGCCTGGCGTTTTCGCAGGCAATTCATGGCCCCCGCTGGACGACATCCCGGCCGTGGGTGACCCGTTCCTCCAAATTGAAAGGAAGATACGATGTCGATCGCTGCAGAGCGTAAACAGGAACTTGTGAAGGAATTTGCTACCGGCAAGGGCGACACTGGTTCGCCGGAAGTTCAGGTGGCTCTTCTCTCCGAGCGCATCAAGAATCTGACCGAACACTTCAAGGGCCACGTGAAGGATAACCATTCCCGTCGCGGCCTTTTGAAGATGGTGTCCCTGCGTCGCAGCCTCCTCGACTATCTGAAGAAGAAGGACGAGGCGCGCTACCAGACGCTGATCGAAAAGCTCGGCCTGCGCCGCTAAGCTACTACCACCGGCGGGTCTTCCAAAGAGGAAGGCTCGCCGGTTGTGCATTCGGGCTCCAGCAGGAGTTCACCAGTCCATGGCGGAAGAACGCCCTGGACAGCCTCATGAACAGGTCATGGGGCAGGATTGCAGGACGCTTGAGATGCGGTCGACCGCGTCCAACCCCCCAAGCTTCCCGTTGTCTTGCCCGTGGCTCGTTCGAACGAAGCCGAGGAAGGGCAGGCGCGCCGGAATGGCCGGTGCGGACCTTCCGCATACGAAGGACAAGACATGTTCAATCACCACAAAGTGGAAATCGAGTGGGGCGGCCGTCCGCTCATCCTGGAAACCGGCAAGGTCGCCCGTCAGGCAGATGGCGCAGTGCTCGCCACCTATGGCGAGACCGTCGTGCTCGCCACGGTCGTCTCGGCCAAGGAGCCGAAGGTTGGTTTCGATTTCTTCCCGCTGACCGTCAACTATCAGGAAAAGACTTTCGCCGCCGGCAAGATCCCGGGCGGCTACTTCAAGCGTGAAGGCCGTCCGACCGAGAAGGAAACGCTGGTTTCCCGCCTCATCGACCGCCCGATCCGCCCGCTCTTTGCAGATGGCTACAAGAACGACACGCAGGTTATCGTCACCGTCGTGCAGCATGATCTGGAGAACGATCCGGATATTGTCGCGATTGTCGCCACCTCTGCGGCGCTGACCCTTTCGGGCGTACCGTTCATGGGCCCCATCGGCGGCGCACGCGTCGGCTACATCAATGGCGAGTATGTGCTTAACCCGCATATCGACGAGATGGATGAGTCGAAGCTCGACCTGATCGTCGCCGGCACCGGCGAGGCCGTGCTGATGGTGGAGTCCGAAGCCCAGGAACTGGCCGAAGACGTCATGCTCGGCGCCGTCATGTTCGGCCATCGCAGCTTCCAGCCGGTGCTCGACGCGATCATCAAGCTGGCCGAGGTGGCCGCCAAGGACCCGCGCGATTTCAAGGCGCCGAGCTTCGGCGACCTCGAGAAGGACATGCTGGCCATCGCCGAGACCGAGTTGCGCGACGCCTACAAGATCACCGACAAGCAGGCCCGCTACGCTGCAGTGGACGCGGCAAAGGCGAAGGTGAAGGCAGCTTTCACGCCGGCCGAAGGCGAGGACGCGAAGTATTCGTCCGAGCAGGTCGCCACGGTGTTCAAGGAACTGCAGGCAAAGATCGTTCGCTGGAACATCCTGGATACCGGCGCCCGCATCGACGGCCGCGATCTGAAGACCGTTCGCCGCATCGAATCGGAAGTCGGCATCCTGCCGCGTACGCACGGCTCGGCGCTGTTCACCCGCGGTGAGACGCAGGCGATCGTGGTTGCGACGCTCGGCACCGGCGAAGACGAGCAGTACATCGACTCGCTGACCGGCACCTATAAGGAGACTTTCCTCCTGCACTACAACTTCCCGCCCTACTCGGTTGGCGAAACCGGCCGCATGGGTTCGCCCGGCCGTCGCGAGATCGGCCATGGCAAGCTGGCCTGGCGCGCTGTGCACCCGATGCTGCCATCGGCTGACCAGTTCCCCTACACGCTGCGCGTTGTCTCGGAGATCACCGAGTCGAACGGCTCGTCGTCGATGGCGACTGTCTGCGGCACGTCGCTGGCGCTGATGGATGCCGGTGTTCCGCTGTCCAAGCCGGTTGCCGGCATCGCCATGGGCTTGATCAAGGAAGGCGAGCGCTTCGCGGTTCTCTCCGACATCCTGGGCGATGAGGATCACCTCGGCGACATGGACTTCAAGGTCGCCGGCACCACAAATGGCATCACCGCCCTGCAGATGGACATCAAGATCGACGGCATCACCGAAGAGATCATGCAGGTCGCGCTGGGTCAGGCCAAGGACGGCCGTCTGCACATTCTTACTGAGATGGCGAAGGCGATCACCGAGGGCCGCAAGGAACTCGGAGAATTCGCACCCCGCATCGAGGTCATGAGCATCCCGACCGACAAAATCCGCGACGTTATCGGCTCCGGCGGCAAGGTGATCCGCGAGATCGTCGAAAAGACCGGCGCCAAGATCAATATCGAGGATGACGGCACGGTGAAGATCGCCTCGTCGAACGCCAAGGAGATCGAGGCGGCGAAGAAGTGGATCCACACCATCGTGGCCGAGCCGGAAGTCGGCGAGGTTTATGAGGGTACGGTCGTGAAGACCGCCGATTTCGGCGCCTTCGTGAACTTCTTCGGTCCGCGCGACGGCCTGGTCCATATCTCGCAACTCGCCAACGAGCGCGTGCAGAAGAC
>Ga0190271_10000516_pt1 | contig 19549 bp, 25 predicted proteins | sample Popmic356T_FD_133747 | JGI IMG/M metagenome (GOLD analysis project Ga0190271, IMG submission 133747) | Populus adjacent soil microbial communities from riparian zone of Weber River, Utah, USA - 356 T | ecosystem: Environmental > Terrestrial > Soil > Riparian zone | place: USA: Utah | collected...
ATACTCAAGGTCTTCTACAGTTTCCTCATAGACCTTGGCCAACTCACTGGGATCATCAAACGTCTCCTTCTTGTGGAGCTTGGCGTAGAAATTCTTGGTCTCCTCCACCTCGAACCTCAGGCGCTTCTCGAACTCCTCTTCCAGCTTCTTCTTCTGGAGAAAATAAGCAACGGCTCCTAGGGCAGCCCCGGCAACGATCATAGAAATTCCAACACCAGTACGGACGATCACTTCTCTGCTCATCAGGTGTCTCCTTCCTAGATCTTGTCATAGATGACGCCGTCGACATTGAAATCTAGGAGGATTGATCCTTCTCTCCCGTTAACGAAATCCCGAGCACGTGGATTATTACCATCAAAGATGCCAAAATCAACGTAATTATCTCCAGCATCCTTGCTGATAACCCAACCGACGACTGCTCCGGCTCTGGATCGCTCGATTCCGAGCATGTCATAGACCTCGTTGAGGAAGACGTGGCCTCGAGACTTGAGGAGATCGTTGGCGTAGTTCTGCTGGCAGCGCAGGAAGATGAAGTTGTACTCAGGAGTCTTAGACCAAGAGGAGCACAGCTGATCAAAAAACCTAGCATAGATGGATAGATTATCTGGTCCCGCCCGAAGGACCTTTACCTCCTTAGGGCCGTCTTTGGTCTCGTCGATTGCGGTGCGCTCTTCCAAATTATACCGTAGTCGCTTGTCCACATCCGGGCCAAACTCCTTGACAACCCGATGGCGATACTCTCGGAAGCCTTGATCCAGAGCAGCATATGCTGCAGTTAGGGCAGCGTTCCTAGAGGTTAGGATCCTATGCGATCCGGTCAGAGCCGCGATAGATGCCACTCCCACAAGGACAGCCGGGCCATAGAGCTTGGTAACATCAACTACCACACGGGTATAGATATAGGCCATGTCCTTCTTGTAGTCCTGCTCGGAATAGTCAGGGTGGTCCGACTCACGAAGCTCTTTGGCGCTATTCTTGGCGTCCAGATTCTTCTCAATAACAGCCTCGACCTTGAGCGTTGCCTTCGACGCCATAACGGCGGTAGCCACAACACCCACAACACCTCCCGCAAAGAGGATAGTTGGGGAATGCTTCTGAGTGAGAAGGAGCTGCCTACCCACTCTCAAACTTGCTGCGTTTGGGATATGCTTCATAATGCTGTACATTAATGCTCCTTTAATTATCAGCTAGATAGATACGTTCAAAATGATTTCCGTTTAAATGCTCAAGACGACCGTTCAAATGATCCGACATTCGATTTGGATGCACGCCATGGGCATACGCAGCTGCTTTCTGTGTGGGCCAAGTCATTTTAGTTTCTAGGCAACGCGTCAAATAACCAGGATGACCTCGTCCTTCTCGTTCAAAAGCATTAACAACATTGAATGAGTCATGAATTTCTGTGTTAGAAAAGGTAAAACCTATGTGCCCAGTAGGTGGGCTTTGCACAGGCCGATGTGCCCAGTAGGTGGGCTTTGCATCTATAAAAGGACGCATGGTCTCCCCCGGTGGGGGCCATTCCGCACCTCCTAGAAGTACGGCACGCGGTTCTTTTGCAAGAGGACGCATGGTAACTGAAGTGTCTGCAGTTTCCAGTCCATAGGCTCCGCCAACGGCTAGTGCCTCATAACGTCCTCTCATTATAAGACAGGTAAATCCTGCGACGCTGAGCCCCATCCCAAGACCAAGGTAGAATCTCTGATTCTCTTTGCAATGATCCTTGATCTTCTCAACATACTGCTTCACAAATATCCCTTTCAGTCCATCGGTTCAGGCTTGGGCAGATCTAGCAAATATCCGTTACGAATGCGGGTAACACCAGCACCTCGAATATCCGACCAGCCCCATTTGTCGTCCGTATAGTTCGGTGGCACCCCTACAAGTTCATACAAATCCTTGACGGTGGCAGATTCGTAACGGGATACGAGATCGAAGAGTCTGTCAATAACCTCTTCAGCTTCAACTCTGGTCGCCAGAATAATCTCATCAAAGTCGTGAGTTGCCCTCGCCTTACGGCTTGGCATTCTTGGCTCATCCCGATAGGGTGTTTGGCGCGTACTAGGTGAGTAACGGTTGTAGCTGACATAGCCCTGATTGGGTCGGTATCCTGTTCGTCGGCTGGTTGATCGTGCTTCGCCAAACAGCATCCGCTCGATGCCCTGACTGATGGCATCTGCGATTGTGTCTTTGGCTGCTGGCAGAAGAACCTCGAAGACTACATAGGATCCTGCCGTACGAGCATCCCCGCCAACAAACATCTCAGTGATTCGTTTCCCGAGAGGCTTCTTACGACGTAGAACCGTCCCTTCAATAACCTTCTCAACCTTCTTGGGCTCTTCTTCTACTAGCTTCGGCTTCCGACTGTTCGGTGGATATGAATCCATAGAGTCCTCAATTGAAAGAAAAACCAAGAGCCCGGTTAGGGGCTCTTAGCTCTTAGGCCAGATATGTGACTTCAGGAGTCTCAGGCTCGAATATCGAGTACACTTTGTCGACCATTTTGTCTGTCCAGACCTCGGCAGCTTCACTGGCAACCGCTCCGATAGCGATCGATCCAATGATCAGTTCAGCTTCCTGAACTGAGTTCTTGGGACGAACGTTGCTTCGCAGCGCGTTGGCCACAGTAAACGCCGAGGACCAGCCGACAATGAACTTGGCAACTTTCTTGACTTTTGCTCGTTCCATGTCTTCCTCTCACATAGGGGCTTTCATTATAAGGCGTGTATTTATTGCGAGGACTTCTCGGCGAACTTCGCAATGAGCTCTTCTCGAGACATGGCTGTGATCGGCTTGATAACTTCTCCAGTAACGGGCGTCTCATTCTTAGCCGCTTCAGGAATCTGGGCCAAAAGACTAGCCGGCACGACACCATTGATGAATGCTGAGGCAGCTTCTGCGCTGGTTGCCAACTCCATGAACAACTGAGAATATGCCTCAGTCTGCGCAAACTCATCTCGCAAAGCCTGAGTCTTGATGAACCGCCGACCATCCTCAGACTTCTGCCCATAGGACATAAGAACGATCTTCTTGAACTGCTCGATGATCATGGCGCCATCTTCAGCCGCGACGATCTTCTTCAACGACTCCGCGAAACCCTCCTTCTCACTGACCTCCAACTCCACAAGCTCAGCCTTCGAGAAATGGAAGAAGAAATCCTCCGTAAGCTCCTGTCCGTTGAAATCCTCGAACTTAATTGTCTTCTTGATCATTGGTACCCCTCGCCCCTTCGGTTACAATTGCTTCAAGCAGCAACAAATAGTTAATATGATCTGTGATCTTCTCGTGCCACATATGAAGAGGAAGTGGTCGATCCTCTGAACACATGTCATAAATCGATACAGTATGTTTGGCCATCATCCCGCAAAGAGCCTGCTGCATTGAGATATCCTGCATAACTGCCGACGTTCTAAAATTATGCAGTCGATCCTCGGTTGCATACTCCACGGCCTTGAATGCCAAGGTCTCAAGACAATACTTCACTCGAGCCGAGATAAGATCGTTGAACTCTTTATCAAGCACAAATATCCCTTCCAACACAAAAGAAGAAGACCCTGTAATGGTTAGTTACAGGATCCTCTTCTAGACCTTAGACCTTAGGGGGTCTGGGTAGGCGGCAACGTGGTGATCGTAGCCACGTGGGGGTCGTTCTCGGCCGCAGCCTTCTTCGCTTGACGCCTCTTCAGGATCTTCTGCGCTACCATAGTGCTTGTGGCACCGGCAACAGCAGCAGCCAGAATCGGCTTCCAAGGGAACTCGGCCTGATCGGCTTCCTCCTCGCTCTCCACGGAGGGCGTGATGTCAACGTATTCGGTCTCTTCCATTTCTTACCTCTCGGTTGTTGGGGTCTTCATTATAAGGCGTGTATTTTTTGCGACTTACTGAAGTCGGCAGTAATCTCGAATAGGATATACTGAGTACTCGAGGGATATGCACGGTCGATTGTCATTGGCCATCACGGTCGAGAACTTCAGATCAAGAAGCGTGTCCGCATTCCATCCCACCTCGTCTGAATATTGGGTGGAGGGAAGGCCGATAAGGTTGTACAGATCAGTGAGACTTGCCGTCATGTCATGCAGGATTTGGAAGTTGACGTCGTTCTGAGCCTTCCGGAGGTTCTCTACCGTGCTTTCGAAATATCGTCCAGTGATGGAGTCATAACAGAGAACATCTCCTGAGCCAGTCAGGATAACCTCACGAGTTACGGGCGGGTTCGAAGTCACGCGGTCTTGAGCAATATCATCTCGGACCTGCTGTTCCTTGCGGGGACCCATCCTCTCGATAACCTTGTCCTTATACTCCGAGAACGCCCTCTCGGTGACAGAATATGCAGCAGCCATTGCGGCAGCTCTCCTCATGCCGATCCGGTTTGCTGCAATGATACAAGCGACAGTAAGGACACCAGTTCCAACAGCTGGGACGTACAGTTTCCATGTGCGCCGAATCTTTTCTTTTGTATGGAACTGATATGTCAGATCGCCCGTAAGAAGACGCGCTTCGTCTCGTTCAGCAGCAAGAAGCTCCGCCGCCTTGAAGGAGGCACGACCCGTGAAGAGCGCCGTAGTGATGGTGCCGGTGACGCCAATCGCGGTAAGAATAAAGGGCGAGTTCTCAACAACAAGTCGCTCGGCTCGCCTAAATAATACATCAAGACTCATTGATCAGCTCCAATACGCACGAGATCAAGAACCGTTCGGACAGACCAGAAACACATCTCAAGACTGAACATGAAACCATCCAGAAGGTAATTATGAATACGATGTAACATCGCGCCTCCTCAAGGCAGAAAAAAAAGATGAGAAGACTGACTGCTTAGTCATAGAGATGTTACTCTCTTCTTCTCATTATATGGCATGTAATTTATGCGCAAGAAAAAAGGGAAACCCAGTTTCATTACTCATAGATTACGACGTAAAGCAATAGTTGCCGTTGGGCTGCCTCGTATAAATAACAAAACTGGGTTTCATTATAGGCCTCGTAATTCATGCGCAAAAACCTAAACCCTTTGCAGGGCTAGGCTTTAGTTCTCTAATACTTAGTGATTGTTCTGAAATTCTTCTTAGTCTTCTTGGTGATCCAAGAAATGATAGCTAAGATGATCACCACAGGGATCGAGGCGATCAGCAACACGATCATCATCGTATACAACCAAAGCAGAAAATCGGGTTCCATGAAAATCCTTTCATATAGAGGGGCTTCATTATAAGCCGAGTTATTTCTGCGAAAACCTAAAGCCCTTGTGGGGCCGTAGGCTTTTTGAACTACGAACAGTTCCGGTGCTTACGCTTGTATCGACGCTTGGCGTCCTTCACCGCGTACACAGTTCTCGCCGTTGCGATGATCGCGGCAGCTCCGATGAGAGTTCCAGCTAGAGTAGCGGAACCGACAATCGTCAGTGCTCGACCTTCGTCGTACGTGAAGAGCGCGGGCGGGGGCTCAGGTGCGATGAGTCGCATTTTTACCTTCCTTGTTGTGGGTCTTCATTATAAGGCGTGTAAAAATTGCGAAAACCTAAAGCCCTTGTGGGGCCGTAGGCTTTTTGAATCAACGAGAATGACGATTGGTCTTCTTGTTGCGCTTCCTCTTCTTGTCGATTTCGTTCGTGACGAGGCCGACCACTAGGAATCCCAGCAACGTCCCAGCCGTTACGGCTGTCGCGATGACGAAACTCTTCGTGATCTCCTTCATGATTGAAAACTTCTCGATTTCGGGAACTTCAAGATCGTCCATGATCTTCCTTTCTCTAGGGTTCATTATATGACGTGTAATTTGTGCGATTGCTATGGAGAATCTTCCCCCGGGATTTTTTTGGATCTGAATGGGCAAAAATTTATACCCCATGTCTCCCTTGCGAAAATATAAGAAGGCGTGTAAGAGGTTTTAAGTCTTACACGCCTTCTATGGGGGACATTCGGGGATTTGGTACTAGCGAAGTCGCAACAAAAGATGTATGGCCTTCGAGGTGACTACGTTTGCTCGCTCATATCCAACGATCACGGCGATCCCGACAACATTCCCGAGGACAAGCACCAACGTGTCTCTGCTGATGCGATCAGGGCGATTGATTGCCTTGAGTGCATACAGCTTCGTCAGCTGGTCTGCCATCTGGGAATACTCATCAGAATCAGCAGTGAATCCTTGCATTTCGCTAAAGATCTCGTTGATCGCCTTATCAAGGCCCGACGGTTCTGTCGGTTTCTTCTGGAATAGCACGTATCTCCTTTCGTAGAGGTCCTCATTATATCCGATGTATAACGTGCGACCTTCTACGAAGGATTGACTTTGAACACGAGGCGTTTCTTCTTACTGATCTCATCCAAATCGGTGTCGAGATTCAGAGAATATATCGTTCCTCCGTCGGGGAGCTCCTCGACTTCCATCACCCCATCGTTCCGAGGCTTTAGAATATAAAGAAAACAGATCGTGCCTAGAATCAAATTAAGTGCAATCGACACAATAGTGAGAATATCATTCCCATCCACAATAACCCCCTTAAATAATGAACCGACGCGTCCCTTCATCCTGTAACCATGTAGCAGGACTAAGACCCGGATAGGAAAGCTCACCCTCTGCACCCTGAGTTCGAATATACTCACTGATAACCATCGAGGCCTCGAAGCCGTCCTCGCCTATCAAGGTGATCACATCGCCCAAATCGTAATCAGCTTTGTAATGATATGGGCCCTGGGGGGAAATACGGCCTTCAAATACAGCTGCTAGAAGATGCTTTCTAAGCTCAACGCGGCCTTTTTGAATCAGAGATGCGGCAAAGGTAGCATAGTCAAGATCGCCCATATCCCCACCATCAACCAGAAGCGTTCTCCTCTGCACACCCGAGACGGTTGTATCAGGGGGTGGGGTAGTGTTCGGCCAAACCGTTACAGTGCCAATAGAGGAAACAACAGTAGCCATATTTGAATAATTCTGATTCGACAGAAGATAGTCGAGAGTGTCCAGATGACCGGCGGAATAATGCAAAATAACTGGTGGACGGACAGTCTGGTGTCGAGTCTTGTCGAGGCCGTGATAAACGTCTAAACGGACTTGTGAGATTGGGCCCGATGGTGTCTTTGTAATAAGTCCTCGGCTAGCGGTTCTAGATGTGTCGAACGTAACCACGTCGCCAAACTTATTGTTCGGCCGAAAATTTCTGACACCTAACGAGTCAAGAGCGAGAAACTCACTTAGAGCCTTGAAAACGTTCCCTGTCTCGAGCCACCACTCAATCTGCGAGTCCACTAATGTTGTACTATCGGTCACCACGACATTGGGGACGGCGGTTCTCGAGTCAATAACGTACGCCGCCCGGGTCGGATCCTCACCCGTCGTGTTGACCATGTGGTTCCACAGCAGCATAGCCACCATTTCCGTTGGGGTGTACGGCTGTAGAACCTTCCATGGCGTATTATAGACCGCTGCAAGAAGAGCCCTATTCTCAATAAAGGTCTCAAACGTACGACCAGAGACGGTAAGAACTGGTGGTGCATCTTCAGCTCGAGACAGGGAATGGTTCTCGACCTGCATCAGTACATCGCTATCACGAAGCGAAATATAAGAGCCAATTGGGAGCAAATATCGGATCTTGGCAACATCCTCGGTCTGCATCTCAAACTGCCCGGGAGTAGCAAACCTCTCGTTCCAAACCATTGAAGAATAATCCTCAATAAGAAGATCTGGACGATATGTGGTAGAAGATAGACGCACAACCTCCATGATCAAATCCCCCAATATAGCGGTCGATACGACACATCGCCCCATGTGAAGAAGGCCGAGCTGGTATCAAACACATTCAGTCCCGCATGCAGTTGATACCAGATCGACAGAGGATCCAAATACGGAAGCATATTGGTAAACACAGAGGCGCGATACAAATATACCGCTCTAGAACCGGGGCGAGTATCAAAAGAAAGGAAGTCGCCCGGCACAAACGGATATATCACTCGCATGTACTTTCCGCTGGCATCCCGAAGATCCCAGAAAGAAAGCGTTGCGGTCAAGGTGATGTCCATCTGGAATCCGGAAGGGGCAGTCCCAATGTTGGTCATCTCTGGAGCGGACGGGTCTCCGGGGTCGATGGTCAGTTCTGTCGGACCCTGCAAATATGGTTGGGGACATGCAATCGTGAGCTGCACCTGAGGGTCTTTGCTGAAAGGCACGATCTCAAGCTTTGCCACGTAGCCTGTTGTCGTGGCAATGATAGCCGCATCCTGCATAATATCGACGTGCATCTCGGGTCGATGCCCCGGCGTCAGCATACCATATAGCGAAGATCGAAGATCAGCTACAGTCTGACCTCCAGAGAAAGCCGGATTAAGACCAATGAGCAGGACAATCTCGCGACTTTGTGGCTTGCTTCCTCGATATACACCACCAGCGATTGACGTCTGACTAACAGCGACATCAACTGGTGGCGGACCAAGCCCATCAGCAGCCTTCAAAATATAAGGATCAGAAGGGAGAGCACCAACGATAGGAAGGTTAATGGAAGTAAGACCCCTGAGTTGTATACGGGTAAAATACATTATACACTCAACGCCTCCTTCGCTAGTGACAGTTGATTCTTGGTTTGCCTATAGATATCAGCGGGAGACAAGGCCTTCGGTGAATAGTTATTCTGCTCGAACTGGATCACAGAAGCCTGCGGCTGGAAGGGTGCGTCTGTCGGCGCCTGAGTCAAACCTCTCTCGTTGGCAATAGAAGCAGCCTGTCTCAGAGATACATTTGCCATTGTTCTCGCATCCAACGCCGTACCCATACGAGCCACATCTTCACGGAACTGGGTAAGATCTAACACAGGAGTAATAACCGGATTCATATTGATGTCGTCAGATATGGCATCTGATACTTTAGCCATTGTGGACTTCATAACATCAATAGTATCCTTAGCTACCCCTTGGCCAGCATCTACGGCAATATCAGAATATGCAACTAGACCATTCGCAAGACCTTGATCAATATCCTTACCCATACGGAAGAAGACCTTTGAAGGTGAACTAATTTCGCCTTCTTCTTCAGCGCCACCCTTGATTGCCCTGATCAATGCGCCTCCTGCGCCCCAAAGACCGCCCAACGCAGCACCGCTAGTTAAGCCCGCCTTGAGGCCGTCAACAAGTAGACCACCCATACGCCTACCAGTTTCTTTGAACTGCTTTTGGTTCTCGGGATCCTCGATGGCATCCATCACACCGTTCGCGAAATTGTCAATGGCATCGAAAGCCGCATCCGTAATCTTCTTGACATTCTCCCGACTACTAACGCTGTCAAGCCATGTGACAATAAGCGCAACACCCTGATCGACCAGCTGGGGTAATCCGTCATTCAGACCCTTTAAGAACTTGGTAATGATCTCGATTGTGACTGTCGTGATTCGATAGATATTCCTACTGATGGACTCAAGAATCTTCACAAGCCAGTTCAAAGCCGCATCAGCCAACCTCGGAACCGCGTCTTTCATCACCTTTAGGAACGTATCCAGCATAGCCTTCATCAAAGGTGGAATCTCAGGCAACAGTTTCTTGACAGTATCAATGATGGCCATGATGAGCTTGTAAATGGCCTCACCAATCACAGGTGCAGCATCACCAATAACCTTCGCCCAAGCGGCAATTGCCAAGCCAATTTGAGCACCCACAACTGGCAGTAGATTTATAAGTGCTAACAACGCGGGTGTCCCAAGAGCCGCAAGAGCGACTAGGCCCGCTGCAAACAGGGCAAACCCAGCACCTATGGCCATCATAGCCAGACCCAATATACCTAACGCAGCGGCAAGAAGTAGAATAACCGGTGTAAGAGGTCCTAGGATAAGCCCTGCCAGACCAAGAATAACGAACACGCCGGCAATAGCACCGAGTGCGATAAGAAGGCCCTGCCATGGGATCGTGCTCAGAAGCTTCAAAGCAACAGCCAGGACCATAAGCGAAGCCGACACAATGACCATGTTCTTTGCGCCAGACTTGGCCACATTCATAAGCAGTACGGCCGCGACAAGAATAACGAGTGCAGCAGCTATGGCCGTAATCGACTTAATAAGTCCGCCCGCAGATATAGAATCAATCTGCTTCAATGCGAGAGCCAGCAGATTTAATGCAAGAGCGAGAATAAAGATCGAGACTGCAGCCTTTACAAGCTGACCCTTCTTCGGGAAGAGCTGCATTACGCCAGAGAGCACGCCTAGAACCAGCGCCACTTTCCAGATCGAATCAAGGACCGTCGTTGCGTCTAGCTGGTCCCACAACAGAAGCGCTCCCGCAAGAGCCAAGAGAGCGACCGAGAGAATAAGAAGAGATGTAGAAGCTTGTAGAAGACTCGCAGCCCCGCCTGACATCTCGAACAACTTTGCGGCTCCAACGAGAACGCCCATAATAATGATAATGGTTCCGACACCCTTCGCCAACTCGGCCAAGGGAATAGATCCGATGATCTTGAGAGCGGCGGCAAATGCGATCATAGCTAGCCCAAGGAGTACAATAGCTCCGGCCATTAGAACCAGACGAGCACCACCAGCAATGGCTTCTTTGGACGAGCCCTTCTCTACTTCTTCGTCCAATTCCGCCAAAGCCTTCGTCATTATCTTCATCATGAGGGCAACAGCGACAATACCCTTGGCCAAATCCATGGGGTCAATCTGAGACAGAATAACCACTGCAGCAGCAAGTAAGAGGAGCCCAATAGCGATCTTGAGTAGGGCCTTGGCTTTAACCTCTTTCTGCATAGCCTTCAAATTATCGGTAACAGCGCCCAGAACATCAGACACCCCGTTCGCCATCCCACTAATACTCTTGACGAAATCGCGAAGGGTCTTGATAAAGCCGCCAAATATAAGCGTGTTGATGATGGAGAGAACGTCTTGTAGACCAATGTTACCAAAGGCCTCCTTGAGTGTCTCAAGAAAACCGCCGAGACGTTCTTTCAGACCCTCCATAACCGGCTGTTCAGACTTCTTGAGAGAAACGAAGCTGGTGATGAATTTGTCCCAAGCAGCCTTTAGTTTATCGATCAAAGACGTAGTCTCACCAAGACTGTCATTGATCGCCTGCAGACCACCAGATGATTTCTCCGCTTCCTCTCCAAACCCGAACGCGCTTGCAACGGTGCTGGCAATCCCTTTTACGGTGTTAACAAAGTCTTTGATGCCCTGTTTGAGCTTATCGATAATCGGGCCAGCCGCTTCAAATCTCGCAATAAGAGAATCTAGGAACGGAGTGGTCTCGCCTGTGAATAGAGAAGTAAACGACTTTGCGAGCTGAATCAGGAAGCCAATAACCGTACCGATTGCTTTACCCACAGCGCCAAGCGACTTCGCAACGATATCGGTCTTCTTCAAGAAACTGTCGAACCCTGCAATAACGTCGCCAATATTCGCCGTAATCGTGGTAAGGCCACCACCACCGCCAGCTACCGCGCTAGATATAGCTGCAAACATCTGGCCGAACGCACCAGCGACAGCCTTGATAACGGTCCAGACAATGGAGAAAACGGCAAAGACGCCCCTGAAGGTACGCTTCAAGTTCTCTGCAGTATCTTTACCAATCTTCAGATGCTCGGTGAAATTACGGAACGCAATAGTGGCATCGTAGAGCTGCTTGCCGGTCTTGGCCGGGAATATATCTCTGAAAGCATCCTTGATCGGCTTGAGCACTGCACCGATAGCCTCGAAGACGTTCTTGATACCTTCAATCGCTGCAGTACGCCCACCAAGCTCCTTCCAGTCGCCAAGAACCTTGTTCCTAGCATCTGCCGAAGCACCAATGAAGCCGCCGATAGCATTGGTCAATCCAGTCCACAGCTCAGTTGCCTCAGGCAGATTGCCAATAACCGTCTCGAACGTATCTGTCCACCCAGTACCTGCGGCGGCCTTCAACGTCTCCATCATCATACTGAAGGTCTTGACGTCCTTAGCAGATTTGAACGACTTCTTGCCAATGCCTTCGGTTTCATCAGCGTATCTACCAAGGGTCTCTGTCAGAACCTCGGCCGTAGCCCAGCCATCTTTCAGCGTGGTCTGGAAGGTTTTGGTCGTTACCTTCGTACCCTCCAGCGTCTTGTAGACGCCGTCTCCAGCTTTCTTCAACGTACCCATAGCAACAGCCGTATCAATCAACTGCTGCTTGAACTCGATGGTGCCCATATCGGCGATCTCGATCGAATTCCAGTCCATCAGCTTAAGCGAACCCTCGCCAATTGCTTGGCCAAAGTTGTACATCGCTTGAGCAGCTTGCTGGGAATTCGCACCGGATCGGGCCGCGAGGTTACCAATACCCTTCATAGCCTCAACGGCCACAGGCAACTTAACACCTGCGTTGGTGAACTTACTTAGGTTGCCGGTCATATCCCGCAAGTTATAGATCGTCTGATCGGCGTAAGTGTCCAGCTCTTTCAGATACTTTGTGACGGTGGCAATATCTTCGCCCGTACCAGACATAATCGTCTGAGTTGCGCCGACCTTCAGCTCATAATCAGAGAAGCCGTCTTGCATGGCTTGGATTCCAGTGAGCTGCTGGACCAGCGTGCTCCCGACCTCCATTGCCTTGGAGGTGATATTTGATAGAGCAGTGACCGCAACGGTCCCAAGCGCTACGAAAGCCCCTGAGATACGAGTAATACCGCCTTCCATCCCGTGCAGGTCAACCTTGTCGATAGCGCCCTGAACCGCAGTCAAGCCTTTGGTCGCGCCCGTAAAGTTTAGACTCGCCTTGAGCTTGTCAAGGGTGCTCATGGTCGTACTGGCACCTTTTTCAAACTGGGCATTGTCGAACTTCATCGTAACAATACGACTATCAACACTGCTCATGCAGAAGTCACCTCCTTCCAGACGTCGTTGGCAAGCCGATCGAACAGAGGACGTAGCGCCGGGTTAATATAATCTCGACCCATGACATAGCCGCCGTTTTTCGTACCGTGACCGTACTGCAACAGAATGGCAATGGGGCGTCCATTGACAACATTGGTGTTACTCCAAATGATCGAGATCGATTTGCTATCCCGTTTTACTTCATACATCCATGAAGCCGCCGTCTCACCGGTATCGAGCGGTGTCGCATTGGTTAACGCACGAACGCCCTCAGCCCCATAATAGTGCAACGAAATGAACAGATCATGATTGGTCATCTTCTTAAGGAAGGCGTCAGTATTCTTGAAATCCCCTTTTGACTCGACTGTAATCATGACGCTCTCTTCCTTCAGACGGTAAGCTGATAAAGACCATCTACACTTGTCTCGGTCAGTCGAGTAGGAGGAAGTGTGGCAAATATCCCAGGAATATTGATGCTGTTAAGATCGCCATATCCGTCAACAAGTTCAGACAAACCAGTAACTTCTTGGGGTATTATAAGCTTCGGCCCCCAATAGAGCGCAATTTGGATAAGATCATTGATATTCGGTAAGCTAGGATTGGTGTCCGCGCTACCGTAGATAATATCCTCTAATGCTTCAAAAAGCTCGGCCACTAATAATCGTGAATCTAGAATAACGTGAGCCGTTGGTCTATAATCGAGAACCGTTTCTGGAACGCTATCAATAATCCAACTAAAGACTAGAGCTGAAAGCGTTTCGCCTTTAGTTTCATATGTCAAATCCGGAGGAGTCGCTGTCAGATTATACAGAAGATGAATCTGATATCCGTTATTATCAGTACGGGTACGATATGATAAACCAAACATTTTGGTAACTTGGTCATCGACGTATAGGCCCTCGCCTAGTACCCCAAGGCCTTCAAATTCTGAGAATTCGTCTGGATAGGTGAACGCTTCGAGAACTGCGCTATAATCGCCGATATTATAGCTGTCCAAATATTTAAGTCCATCAAAATAATTCGATTGAGTCTGATCTGCTTCGAAGTTCTCTCTAACCGCCGTCATTCCGTTCCAGACGACACCGTTGTCATAAACACCCGGCGAACTTGGAATATAAAGAACGCCATGGTCAATTCCAGTCTCATACCTACGTTCATCCACCTCATCCCAAGTTAGTCTAGTCATCGACTACTCCTTTTAATATTCGGCATTGAAATCGATGTGTGAACCAACCGGAGAGTGAAGATAGACGGCGCGGCCAACGGTCAACCCGGCGGCGGTAGTAACAAGCAGGCCAGCAAATTGTGCATCTGTGGTATCCTTAACTATTGTAGTAACACTTGCGACTGCCGAACCATCATACGCCTGCCAGTTTCCCGAGAAGCTCACCTCTGGAGATATACGCATTTGAACCGGGAGAGGAAACGCTATAAGAGCCTGGGTTGTAGCTGTTACAACGCCCATTCCAACCTTGGCCAGATGTACACCCATTATCCTACGGTAGAAAAACCGCTTACACGCTTGCAATTCTTCCGCATATGTTCTTTGATCAAAAATCGTTGCTGTCGAACCTTCTTCAACCTGAACGCCCCAGATGTCAAAACTGTTATTCTGCAGACCAATACCTTGCGATAGAGTTGTGCCTGCAGATGTGCCTGCAGATACAACCAGATCTACCCACAACGCATCATCGCCGCCCGTCCCAATAGTCTTACCTGCGAGGGTTGGGAGTGTTACTGTTACGGAGTACTTAGCCCAAGAAGTCGCGAGCGTAACTGTACCGGCAGGAATGAATACCGTTGACGAGCCTCCCGATAATCCAAAATATTGGTCAAATTGGACGCCAATTTTTGGCGTACCGGAAAGCGCCTTCGCCCAAAACGAAACGGTTACTGTCTTTCCACTCAACGTTCTTACAGATTCGATCCCTTGGGTAATCATTGCATAGTGGGTAGCAAGACTCTGGCCTGTTGTGCTGAGGGTCACACAACTCCTAGGTTGCTCAGGCAATGCTGCACCAGCAAACGGAGGTGAAACCGCAGAATACGTTGTAGTTCCACCAACGTAATACAGCTTCCAATGGTCATGTCCAAATTCCGTGTTCGTTGTAGTACTAGTTACACTACGCTGATTTACTGAGAAATCGCCATTCAGAATTCGATTACGACCAGCACGTGTAGAAAGCGCCGTTGAAATATCAGCCGCCTCGGATACCTGCCTCCATAGTGAAGTTCCAGCATCATACCGCTCAAGATGATCGGTCGTTGTGTTCGCAATAGTTCGACCGTCCCAGAGCTCACCCGACGTAAGACTATTACGAAGTGCTGTGGTCATGGGAATAACGGTATTGCGAAGTTGTGGAGAAATCGCCAACGCATTCCGAATTTCAGGAGGAAAATTATAAACCTCATCCACCGCAGGGTAAAGCTCGTAAGCCATTTTTACTCCAATCGGTAAAGACCATCGATGGGGGATTTGACCAACCGCGTATCCGTTACAAAATCGATCAATTCATCAATGCTCGGAAGCCGCGCTGATTCTATATCCGTCCCATAGATAATGTCCTCAACTGCCTCCAAAACCTCAGGATTCATCTTTGAGGAATCAAGAATATAATGCGCTGATGGACGATAAGTCAATCCTCCAACAGGAACCGCGTCAAGGCTCCATACCCGAAGCATTGGGTCTGCTAAATCCGAAATAGTCGAATAGTCCTGTTGAGAAGGACTTGCAAGCACATTATATACCAAATGAATCTTATACCCTGTTGGATTTCCAATCCCAGTGCGATAAGACAACCCAAAACGAGAACGAGTCTGTCGAGTCAGAACAAAACCGGGAATAACGGCCTGTTCGCCAACCGCAGAAGCAAAGTAAGAAGGAATGCTGAAAGCCGAGATCGTTGCTTTATAATTTCGAAAGGTTATTACATCCAAATACTTAATTCCATCGAAATGATATGCTGTAGTCTCTCCTCCATCGGCTGCTTCCGCAACTGAGACTAACCCATTCCAGACATAACCCAGATTGTCGGGAGTGTAGAAGACACCATGGTCCACGCCAAACTCATAACGATTCTGACCTTCTTGGTTCCAGATCAGTCTGGCCACTATGGCAACCCTCCTATCCTCGAGTACCTAGTTGAGCCCGCCTCTGCGCATTCAGTTCCCGATTCCTCGCCGCAATATCGCTTCGACTCATCTTCTTAGGAGGAGCATTCTTTGCGTTGAAGACCTTGATAAGAGTAAACAACCGATTCAGATGCCAATTCTCGAACTCAATCGGGATGTTGAGTGAGATCATCCAGTAGTAGATCAGTTCTGCAGTGATCACCTCACGACTTCTCGTCGGAGGATGTATATCCGTGAACCAAGTAGCCGTCATCTTAGCGTCGATATACTCGTTTATCGCTTTGAAATTTTCAGGAGATAAACGGGAAAAAACCTCCGGGGGAATTTTGGGAGTTAAAATCATAGACTTGATATAAGAGAGAACCTCATCTGTAGTTTTGGTTTCTGCCCCGAGAAAAGGCTTCTCGTGAATTGACTCCCATTTTGACAGGGAGACCAAAGAATGCTCAAGTTCTAAGACAACCTCTTCAGAATTGGTGAATTCTTCTCGCACCTCATCGTAAAGATCAATTCCTGAAACAAGAATCGTAAGCATTCTTTGGTCCCCTCGTCGTTCCTAGCGCCTTCTGGGCTTTGGCGTTTCTTCAGAAACAACCTCAGCAGCGGCTTCTTCCTCAGCAGCGGCTTCTTTCTCATCCGTAGACCTAACCACCGTCGAAAACGCCGCAATGACGGCATCAGGGAGCGGAAGAGTGGGCTCGGTTGCAACTGCGCCATACAGAATAATCTCAAACGCAGCCAGATCCGCCGGTTCAACCAGAGTCGAATCGATAGTGATACTTGCGGTTGGGGCATACCCAGTAACAGGCACGGGCACTGTGGTAACCTCCCAGCTGAAAGTAATCGCCTCGGGGGAATCATTGACTGTGGCGTAAGCCTTCTCAGTAGGCGCAGCCGAGGCCCCATAGACCAGATGGATCTTGTAGCCCAAGGCATCGCCCGCAATGTCATTGCCGATTCGGGTTCGGTAGCTAAAGCCAAACGGCTTGCGCGGCTGCTGACCGATAATGAGCCCATCTTCTGGTGTAGCCGATCCATCGCATACAGCAAACTCAGGCGGGTAGGTGAATGCCTCGATAGTGGCACCAAACTCTTCCGCAGAAATCAGACTCACATACTTGATGTTGTCAGCATACTGAGCTGTTGCTTCCGCACCCGAAGGAGATTCCGTTACAGCGGTAAGCCCATTCCAAGCAAAGCCCGTATTGTAGGCACCTGCCACGTCCTGCAAGTAAAGGACACCACGATCGACACCGGTCTCGTAGAGACGTTCGCCAACCTGATCCCATGTAAGAACTGCCATTAGATCTTCCTTTCTTAAAAGAAGAGAGTAAAGACGTCGTGATTAAGATTGTCCGCCGTAAAGAATCGATCATAGACACATAGCGGCAACATCGCGACCCTATCAGGAAGCGGACTATCTGGATCTCGATCAATTACCGTTAGTCGATACCGTTTGATATAGGTATACGGATCGTTATCCGCGTGGCGAACTTCGGCAGAATCTCGATGGTATACGATACAAGGATATTTCATCTGCACATTCGCCGGAGGTTGAAAATATACATTCTCAGTACCAAGCAGAGACTCAAGGGCCGACTGGAGTAGCAGGCGTGGGGCCATTATAGACACCTCCTAGCCGCAAGATTAGACGGGGACTTTGCACTTCAACATCTGAAACTGTCCATAAAGTCCCCGCCCATCGGATATACCGAATGGCAAAGAAATGTTCATTGGCATAGGCGTCGGCAACAATGCTAATCGAATTACCAACGGAGAGATCGTTATTGAGACGCTCACCTTCCTGAAGTTTTCTGGTGTTCCGAGTAACGTCGCCGTAATAGTGATACTCGACTACCTCGTCTCGCCAGACTCCAGCCGCAACCTCTATGGTCTCTCCATAGCCAATCTCACCATAGAACTTTGCCATGTCACTCCCTCAGACAGTACGACGACCAATCACCTGAGCAGACTTGTACTTGGTAAGGGCGCCCGACAGACGAGCCTCGATCAGGTACTTGTACTGGTTGTAATCGATGTCGAAATCATCGAACATCGAAACCTGACCACCCTTGTCAGCGCCAAGAGTGTAGTCAGACAAATTGACAAGAATCGCCAGAAGATCGTGCTCGGTAGTCCCATCGCCAACATCGATGACAATAGCGTCTTCCATGACAGGAACCGTCACAATCTTCGAGACACGAAGCGCCGCGGCAAGCGAAGCCTCAGTCTCATAGATACGACGACCCGTCGTGTCCTTGACCAGAAGAAGCTCGGTGAGTGCACGCTCCGTCGTGTACATAGCCGGATTTCCTGAACCACGGTAGAACTCACGCTGGTTGATAATTGCGTCAACCACCTCGTCACCGGTAATCGTCGCGGCGACAATCGTCTGGTGGGCATAGAACTCATCATCAGAGGCGATTGGCCGGATCTTATCTTCCTGAATCTTATCAGGATCGGCCACATCACGCCCATCGCCAATCAATACTGCGCGCGCGATTTCCTCATCGAGCATGACCCTCATCTCGGCCTTGAGCCAAGCGACAACATCAAGATCCGTGATATCGATGATGTCATCTCGATCCAACTTCTGCTTCTTGTAAACAGTCTGCGGAGTAGTCGTCCGCTCCGTAAGTGCGAAGAACTCTTCCCTCTTCAAAGATCCCTTGACATAACCCTTGGCTCGGGCAGTATCGAGAGTAATATCAGCCGACTGCGACTTGATCCTCGAGAAAGGCGAATGGCGAGCCCCATTGATCACACCGGAGACCCACTCCATCCTCCGGGAAATCCACTCCGGGGAATTGGCAACGGTCTGCGCATCAGGGAAGAGAAGATCAATGTTATTGATTCCCCAAGTTCCGGCATGCTGCAGGAAAGCTTCCTTAAAAGAACCCATCCGCTTCGCATCATCGAAAACGGTCTTCATCTGGTCATGGGTAAGAGTCGGACGGGCTTCGGTAGACGCGCCACCGTTCTGCTCGAAGACGTTACGGGTCATTTCGGTGCCTTCCTGATGGGTGAGAGTATCCTCGGTCGTAGCTTCTGTAGGCGGTTCGTCCTCAGCCGGAGTATCATCCGACTGGGAAAGCTGTGCGTCGGACTTCAACGCGGCCCCAATCATGAAATGAACAACATCTTTTTGTTCCTGCGTGAACGAATCATAGACATCCTGAACAGTCTTTTCGCCCGAATCAGCATGCTCTACTTCTTTGGCAACATCTTCATGCTCGAGAGAAAGTCCAGTATAGATAATTGCTTCATCTTCCAGAAGCTCAACGTCTCCATCGGAATGTGCAATCCGCACATTATCGATAAGGGCGCCCGGATTAGCGCCGGAAAGAACAAGACTGACCTCCCGAATAGCTCCGTGAAGAACAATCTTACCCTTTTCGACAAGCTTATTGGCCCAAATAGAGAGCGACTTGATATCGCCATGCTCGACGAGCTGCTTCGAACTCTGTCCAGCCTTTGTACCATTGAAGAATCCGTAGGCGTAAATGCCATCGGGACGATGCTCAAGAAGAGCATGCCCCAGAACGTTCTCTGGAGACTTGGAATCATGCTGCCAGACAAGCGGGACAGTCATCTTGTCCTGATGCTTGAAGGCGTCGGGCGTAATAGTGC
>Ga0190271_10000518_pt1 | contig 19531 bp, 16 predicted proteins | sample Popmic356T_FD_133747 | JGI IMG/M metagenome (GOLD analysis project Ga0190271, IMG submission 133747) | Populus adjacent soil microbial communities from riparian zone of Weber River, Utah, USA - 356 T | ecosystem: Environmental > Terrestrial > Soil > Riparian zone | place: USA: Utah | collected...
AACGCGCCGCCTGCCTCGAACGCGCCGCCGACATGCTGGAGGCTGAGCGCGGCGCGGTCCTGGCGCTCTGCATCCGCGAGGCCGGCAAGACGGTGATGGATGCTCTGGCCGAATTGCGCGAGGCGGTCGATTTCTGCCGCTACTACGCCGCGCGCTGCCGCGAGGATTTCGGCAAGCCAACGCTCATGCCCGGCCCCACCGGCGAAACCAACCAACTGTTCCTGAACGGACGCGGCGTCTTCGCCTGCATCAGCCCGTGGAACTTCCCACTGGCCATCTTCACCGGCCAGATCGCCGCCGCCCTGGCCGCCGGCAACGCGGTCCTGGCCAAGCCCGCCGAACAGACGCCCTTGATCGCCGCCGAGGCCGTGCGCCTGTATCACAAGGCCGGTCTGAACCCCGACCTGTTGGCCCTGATACCCGGCCGCGGCGAGACGGTGGGCGCGGCCCTGGTCACACACCCCGGCATCGACGGCGTCGCCTTCACCGGCGGAACCGACACAGCCGCCGCCATCAACCGGTCCATCGCCGCCCGCCCCGGCGCCATCATCCCCTTCATCGCCGAGACCGGCGGCCTGAACGGCATGTTCATCGACACCACGGCGCTGAAGGAACAGGTGATCGACGACGTGATCCAGTCCGCCTTCGGCTCGGCTGGCCAGCGCTGCTCGGCCCTGCGCGTCCTCTATGTGCCCAAGGATTCGGCCGATGCCCTGATCGAAGGCCTGAAGGGGGCTCTAGCCGTCCAGACCGTCGCCGACCCCGCTGATCCCAAGACCGACATCGGCCCCGTCATCGACGCGGAATCCCGCCGCGCCCTGGAAGCCCACGTCGAACGCCTGTCGAAGGAAGCGAAGATCATCGCCCGCGTCGACCTGCCGCTCGGCGCCGAAAAAGGCGACCTGTTCGCTCCCACCATCGCCGAAATCCCCACGCCCGACTTCCTCGAACGCGAAGTCTTCGGCCCCATCCTGCACATCTACCGCTACGCCTCTTCGGACCTGAAGGCGGTTGCCGGCAAGCTCGCCGCGCGCGGCTACGGCCTGACGCTAGGCATCCACAGCCGCATCGAAGCCTTCGCCGCCGAAGTGGTCGATCTGGTCCCCGCAGGCAACGTCTATGTGAACCGCTCAATCACCGGCGCGGTGGTTGGGGTACAGCCGTTCGGCGGTGAAGGCTTGTCAGGCACTGGCCCCAAGGCGGGCGGGCCGAACAGCCTGATCCGCTACGCCGCCGAGAAGGCCATCAGCGTGAATATCGCCGCGCAGGGCGGGGATCCGGCGCTGCTGAACCTGTAGCTTGCGGCGTTCGGAGTCATGGGTGCAGTGGCTTCACTGGTTAAGGCTGTCTCCCAGCGTCAGGCCAATCCACATGCAGATTGTATCTAGGCAATAGAATATGGGATGGTCACGGCGGAGCGCCCTGATAGGCTTCACGCACCTTTCGTTGACGCGAAGATTTAGCGGTTCTAGTGAGCCATGGTGAATATCCAACATCCCGTTAGCTCCCCAAAGCCATTAGGTTTGGTGGCAACCAACCTGCGTATCATCCGAGCGTTGATGATGCGCGAAATCGTGACGCGCTTTGGGCGTGAGGGCTTGGGCTTTCTCTGGCTGATTGGCGAGCCTTTGATATTTTGCTTCGGCGTTCTGATCATGTGGTCGTTGATCAAGCCGCCTTATGAGCACGGCGTTCGTTTGGGGCCTTTTGTGATGACGGGCTACATGTGCCTCTTGCTGCTTCGACACCAAGCTAGCTTCTCAGTTGGGGCGGTTCAGGCAAATATCGGTCTACTTTATCATAGCCAAGTGAGCATTCTGAGTTTGTTTATAGCAAGGAATATGTTGGAATTTTTGGGGGGAACGGCAGCGTTTGCCGTCGTCTATACAGCGTTGATCGCTCTCGGACAGGTCAGCCTGCCTCACAGTTGGACGCTGCTTCTTTGTGGCTGGATGCTTATGGGTGTCATAAGCACGTCGTTCGCGATGACGCTGGCCGCGCTTTCGCTACGTTCCGAAGTGGCAGAACGACTTGTGCCGCTGATTTCGTACATGCTCATCCCGCTGTCCGGCGCATTCTTCATGGTTGATTGGATCCCGTCTAAGTACCGGGAAATATTGTTACTTATGCCGTTTCCGCATGGAATAGAAATGGTTCGTGCAGGTGTATTCGGAGAATTTGTAGCTACCCACTATAGGTGGCCGTACGCTCTTCTCTTGGCGGGAATAATGTTCTCGTTTTCTCTTTTATTGTTAGCTGACGCGCGCCGCCGCATCGATATCGAGTAGTTGTACTGCGATATGTTAGTGAAAAGATCGCGAATATGAGCCAATCTCGTTTGGAATACCTGGGGCCTTTGGCTAATCCGTTGCTTTCGCCAAAGGCAGAAAGGTGGAAGAATTTGCCTTGGGCGTTCTTGGTATTGGTTGTGTTTCCAACACTGATTGCTGGAATCTACTTCTTGCTTATCGCGTCGCCCCAGTATGTGTCGGAAGCTAGATTTGTCGTTCGAACCGCAAATGGAGGCGGGGTGCCATCGGCGTTTGGCGTCGCCCTTCAGGGTGTCGGCCTGTCTTCGGCTCAAACCGACGCCTTCGCTATTCACGAGTATGTGGGGTCGACGGAAGCGGTCCGGGATTTGGGCCGGAAGTACGATCTTTCGGGCATATGGGGGCGACCCGGGGTCGATTTTCTGTCTCGCTATCCGCAGTTGGGCGAGAGCCAGACTAAAGAAGGCCTACAGCGGGCGATGAAGAGATTTGTAGTGATAGGCTACGATTCTACGACGGGCATCAGCACCTTGCGAGTGAGCGCGTTCCGCCCAGAGGATGCGCAAAAAATATCTGTGTCGATCTTGGAATCCGGAGAGGAGTTGGTGAACAGGCTGAATGAAAGGTCAACTACCAATGCCGTGATAGATGCGCGCGGCGCAAAGGCACGAGCGGAGGAAAAGCTCGCATCCGTTCAGGCTCAAATGACCAACCTTCGAACGCGGGAGCGGTTTATCGATCCCAGCGTAACGGCATCCGAAGCTAGCCGGATTATCGGTACGCTTTTGGGACGTGTTGCCGAGATTCGCGCTGAGCGAGAGCAGATCGCTGGGGAAGCGCCTGAAAGTCCTCTTCTGGCGCAGCTAGACGGCCGCATAGCAGCTTATGAACGACAGATAGAAGCGGAGCGGTCCAAAGTCGCGGGCGATTCAAATTCTCTCGCGCCACAAGTTGGCATTTATGAAGAGCTGGAACTTGAGAGAAAGCTGGCTGCAGAGGATCTGACGCAAGCCTCGGGAGCTCTTCTCGTCGCTGAGCAGCAAGCCAAGCGACAACAACTTTATCTAGAGCGCATTGTGCCGCCCAGTCTCCCCGAAGAGGCCACGCAACCAAAGCGGTGGTTGGCGGTAGGTACCATTTTCCTTGGTCTAATGCTTCTTTATGGTGTGGGCTGGCTGATTGTGGCGGGTGTGCGCGAGCACCGTCAGCACTGATGGTGGACCCTGATGATGTGGGGCTGAGGGTCCAATCCCTGGGCATGACCTACAGGACGGCGCGCAAGCCTGTCTTTTCAAATCTGTCTTTTGATCTGTCACGCAGCGGCCGGCTGGCGATATTGGGGCGGAATGGGCAGGGCAAGTCCACGCTTATAAGACTTTTGGGCGGCATACAGGGTGCAACAGAAGGCTCCGTCCACTGGGGTATGTCGCGTTCTTGGCCTATCGGGTTTGGTGGCGGCTTTCAGGGAAGTCTTTCAGGTCTCGATAATATCAAATTTATCGCGAGAATTTATAATCGTGATTTTGGCGACGTCTTTCATCGCGTCGAGGGCTTTGCAGAGCTTGGTGGTTCGCTGAAATTGCCAGTCAAACATTATTCCTCTGGTATGAGGGCGCGATTAGCTTTTGGCTTGTCGTTAGCCATTGAATTTGATTGTTATCTTATAGACGAACTTGTTGCAGTGGGTGACGCGCGCTTCGCAAGGAAGTGTCATGTAGAGCTTTTTGAGAACAGAGCCGACAGGGCGTTTATGTTGGCGTCCCATAATGTTGAGCTAATTTCCGAGCACTGTGATAGAGCCTTGCTTATTGAGAGCGGCAAGGCAAAATTATTCAATAATATAGAAGAGGCGCTTGAAATATATCGATGGCTGAGAGCGAGCTAATGGTTGGGTCAGATTATACTGAAGGGTGGATGCCCCGGTGTATTCTTCTGACCCCGACCGCTGATCATGACGAATGGTTAGAAAGAATTCGCTCTGCTGTTAACAAGGCGGGTTTCGAGTTTATTTTTGTGCAAGATCGAAGCCAATCTCCGGTGGTTGGAGAAGACAATCGGGTAATCCTTGCCTGTGATCCAGATTTTCTGGCGCCCGGCGCGGGTGCTCACGTTACCGTCATAGTGTCTAATGTGAAGTCTGCACTAAGGCAGACAGAAGTTCTCACGGGAGCTAACCATTATGATGGGGTCGTTGATGCCTCCAAACTGATTTTGAAGGCGATCGAGTTTCCTGCAACTTGGCGATATGGCGATGACGGTGACCCGGGAACATTCCTGGAATTGCTACCCGGCGTATGGGTGGAGCGCCCAAATCCGACACCGCTTGATGGGCCTGAGCCGATCGAGCTTGCTGCTGCCGAAGCTTTTAGCATTTACGATTTTGCTGGAGTGCCTGGTGGTTCGAAGTCACTTTTACTCTCGCCACTTTTTGAATTTGATGAGAGACAGATAGTAGATTTAGAAGACGTCGTTCTTGATACGATGGGCGGCCCGCGCTGGCTGTTGCGTGGCCCGGGAATCTTTTTGCCAGCGGGTGAGTGGCAATTTTCAGTAATATTCAGTGTAAACGAAGATGCCGCAAAACATAGATATGCGCTGGATTATGGTGATGTCAGCGACCTTCAGCGCGTTGAGATTCATCCCAAACGCGCAGGAAGGTTTCGAGTAACCGCATCGTGTAATTGGTCTAAGCCGGCCAGGGTGGATGTGAGAATTGTACTTTGTGAAGGAAGTATGGAGGGGCAGTTTTCCTTTGATTCTGCCGAAATCTTGTGTCTAGGGCGTTTGTAGAGCTATTTTAGAATTTAGTGTTCGACTATCTTAAGCATTTCCTAAGATAAGCTCCGTATTCGCTTTTCCCGAGCCTGGCAGCTAGAGTCTCTAGCTGATGAGCGTCAATAAAGCCTTTTTGGAAGGCGACCTCCTCCGGACAGGCGATCTTGAATCCCTGACGTTTCTCCAACACCCGGACAAACTCTGCGGCTTCCAGCAAACTGTCGGGTGTGCCGGTGTCGAGCCAAGCGTAGCCCCGCCCCATCATTTCGACGGACAGCTTGCCGCGCTCTAAATAAATTCGATTTACATCAGTGATCTCAAGCTCGCCGCGTGGTGAAGGCTTTAAGTCTTGGGCGATCTTAACCACATCCGAGTCGTAGAAATAGAGTCCGGTAACGGCCCAGTTCGATCGAGGGGCGATCGGCTTCTCCTCGATCGACAATGCTCGCATGCGCTCGTCGAAATCGACTACGCCGTATCGTTCGGGATCGTTGACATGATAGGCGAACACCGTCGCACCGCTCAGCCGGCTCATGGCGCTGGTGAATAGGTCAGTAATGCCGTGGCCGTAATAGATGTTGTCACCCAAAATCAGGGCCGACGGATTATCGCCGACGAAGTCCGCGCCGATGATGTAAGCCTGGGCCAGGCCGTCGGGACTGGGCTGGACTGCGTACTGAATCTCCATTCCCCACTGCGAGCCGTCGCCCAATAGCGCCTGAAAGCTGGGCACGTCGCGCGGGGTCGAGATGATCAGCACCTCGCGGATGCCGGCCAGCATGAGCGTCGATAGCGGATAATAGATCATCGGCTTGTCGTAGACCGGCATCAGCTGCTTTGACGTGACCAAGGTCATCGGATGCAGGCGCGTGCCTGATCCTCCGGCCAGGATGATGCCCTTCATGTGAGGGTCCTTTCGGCATTAAGTTCGGTTACGATCTCGGCGACGGCGGCCTGCCAGGGTCGAAATGCGATCCCGTAGTCTCGGGCCAGTTTGTCGGTCGACAGGCGAGAGTTGGTCGGGCGTTTGGCCGGGGTCGGGTATTCGCTGGAAGGAATGGCCTCAACCGTCGCCGTCGGACCGCCGGTCGCGGTGCTGAGCGCGAAAATCTCGCTGGCCAGCCCAGCCCAGGTCGTCTCGCCTGCGTTGACGAAATGATAGACGCCGGTCGGGGCGTCGGCGTCGGCGATCATCTTCAGGGCGATGGTCTTCAGGGTTGCAGCGATATCGCGCGCCGAAGTCGGGCAGCCGTGCTGGTCGCCCACCACCCGTAGCGCTGGCCGGTCGGCGGCGAAGCGTAGTATGGTCTTGAGGAAGTTGGCGCGATGGACGCTCAGCACCCAAGCGGTGCGCAGCACGACCGAGCGCGGATTGCCGGCGCGCACCGCCAGTTCGCCGGCCAGCTTGGAAGCGCCATAGACGCCCAGCGGTCCCACCGGATCGTCCTCGACATAGAGGCCGTCCTTAGATCCGTCGAACACATAGTCGGTCGAGACCTGGATCAGGGGCACGCCCGCCTCACGCGTGACGTCGGCCAGGACCGCCGGGCCCATGGCGTTGGCGGCGAAGGCGGCCGCGACCTCGGTCTCGGCCTTGTCCACCGCCGTATGAGCGCCGGAATTGATCACGGCGGCGAAGGGGGTGGCGGCGAAGGCGGCGCGCACCGAGGCGGCGTCGCCCAGATCCAGCTCCGCCCGAGTTGGGGCGTGCAGCACGACGCCTTCAGGCCAGGCGGCGGCCTGGAGCTCCAGTCCTACCTGACCGGCCCCGCCCGTGATCAGGATGTGGATCGGATCAGCCATTGGCGACACCCAGACGCTGGGTCGAATAGCGGGCGTCCAGAATGTCCTGCCACCAGGACTGGTTCTCCAGATACCAGGTCACGGTCCGCTCGATCCCCTCCTCGAAGGTCACCGACGGGGTCCAGTCCAAATCGGAGCGAATTTTGGAGGCGTCGATAGCGTAGCGATGGTCGTGGCCCGGCCGGTCGGTCACATAGGTGATCTGGTCGGCGTATTGCCCCTCGGCCTTGGGCCGCAGCCGGTCCAGGATCGAGCAGATGGCCGTGACCACCTCGATATTCTTACGCTCGGCATTGCCCCCGACATTATAGGTCTCGCCGGGCGTGCCGGTCTCGAACACGGCCTGAAGCGCGCGGGCGTGGTCGTCGACGAACAGCCAGTCGCGCACGTTCGATCCGTCGCCATAGACCGGCAGGGGCTCGCCGTTCAGGGCCCGGATGATGATCAGAGGGATCAGCTTCTCGGGGAAATGATAGGGACCGTAGTTGTTGGAGCAGTTGGTCACCAGCACGGGCAGGCCGTAGGTGTGGCCCCAAGCCCGCACTAGGTGATCCGACCCAGCCTTGGACGCCGAATAGGGCGAGCGCGGATCATAGGGGGTGGTCTCGGTGAAGGAGGCGTCCTCGAACAACAAACCGAACACCTCGTCGGTCGAGATGTGGTGGAAGCGGAACGCCGCCTTGGCGTCCTCGTCCAGGCCGCGCCAGTAACCCAGTGCCTGGTTCAGCATAACGAAGGTGCCGACCATATTGGTCTGGATGAACGCGCCCGGGCCGTCGATCGAACGGTCCACATGGCTCTCCGCCGCCAAGTGGGCAACCACGTCCGGCTTAAACTCGTGCAAGGCCTTGGACACGGCATCGGTGTCGCAGATGTCTGCCTGAATGAAGGAATAGCGGTTGCTGGACGCCGCCGGCTCCAGCGAACTGAGCACTCCAGCATAGGTCAGCTTATCGAACACCAGAACCTCGTGGTCCGTGTGTCCGATCAGGCGCCTCACCAGAGCCGAGCCAATGAAACCGGCGCCGCCAGTGACCAAGATACGCATTTGGGTCTCTCCGTCAGAGCGCGGGCAACGGCTCAAGCGGCCGGCCGCCATACTCAAAGGGGCTATCGAACTCGGCCAGGGGTGGCAGTATCTTGTCCTTATCGGACATCACCGCGCCCGACTCTGGCAATGGCCAGTCGATTCCGATTGTGGGATCGTTCCAGACGATGCCTCCGTCGCATTCCGGCGAATAGACGTCAGATACTTTGTAGGAGATTTCCACATTCGGCTCTAGCGTGACGAAGCCATGCGCGAAACCAACCGGCACGAATAGCTGCTCACCGCGCTCGGCGGTCAGCTTCGCGGCTACGTACTGCCCATAGGTCGGCGAACCGCGCCGCACATCCACGGCATAATCCATGATCGACCCCCGCACACAGCGCACCAACTTGGCTTGGGCATGCGGCGGTCGTTGGAAATGTAGTCCTCGAATCGTGCCCATGGCTGTCGAGAACGACTGATTATCCTGCACGAATTTTGCGCTGATTCCTGCTGCCTCCACGGAGGCTTCTGAATAGGTCTCCATAAACCATCCCCTGGCATCGACAAATCGTCGAGCCGCAGGCATCCGGATGGGAATGCTGAGCTGGTCCGCTTTAAATATAGAATCCATTAACTAGTCTTTGATTCACTCGACCAACCCTAACCGCCACCCGAAGGAGGTGATCGCGGTCGGGCGAACAATAGCATCGTTCTCGTCGCATTTGGTCATCTGGGATCCAACCCGGCGCCGTTTCATATGCACTGTGCCTGGCACAGGGCGGTGGCTGAAGCCAGCTTCAAGGGTCAGATTGTTCCAGTGCCAGTCCTCGTGCGCGTATCCATCGCGTATGGCGTTCTTTTCGAACGGGAACTGTTCCAGGATTGCTTTGGGCGCGAAGCACATCGCATCCCAATAGTTAGCAATTCTCTGATACCCAATGTCAAAATCGGGAGCCTCTGAGTCTTCATGGAACCACACAAGCCTATGTTCGCCAAACGCTAGGTTCATTTCAGAGTGGCCGATTACTCTCGATCCATTAGCTTCACAAAAAGCATGACTGAGTGAAATCCATTGGGAGCCCCAAAGGTCGTCGCCATCCAGGAATGTTACATATTTCCCGTTCGCTTCCTTCACGCCTCGATTTCGCGTCATGCCGGGATCGCCATCGTCGTTAATTACCACTTTGACGGCGTCTGAGGGTAAGGCACCGAACATACTCCTCGTTAATGAAGTAGGCCTGTCGAGTACAACTAAGGGTTCAACCGAAAGCCCGGCGCTACGGGCTTGCTCTATCGCCTTCCAATAACTGGCTAGGGCCGGACCGACGAGCAGGCCTTCTGCATGGGCGGTTATTATTGCTGTAACATCAATCACTTCATTGATCCTTCGAGTATGCTCCGAAGTCTCTGATCATACGCAAGTTGGGAATGGCGCTGCGCAACAAGATTTTGAAGTGCCGCGCCTTCCTTCGAACGGCTAGTCGGACTTGCTATGGCGGCTCGCAGTGCGTCCACATATGCGTCAACGTTCTCGACATCATACACGGGCCACCCCGTTTCCTGCGTGATCAGTTCAGGCACCCCTCCTACAGCGCTGGCGACGACGGGAACCCCGCGAGCTCCTAATTCAATCAGAAGTGTCGGCAGCCCTTCCCATTCGGACGTAAACAACCACGCATCCGCTTTTTCCAAGTCCAGCTCGTCATAACTGCTGAAAGAGGCTTTTAGCGTCATGTTCTTGGGCAAGTCGCTGATGTCGGGCCCTTGGTCTAGCAGAGCTTGTCCCCAGGCTTGAAAATCCACGTCAGGCATTGCCTCTGCGATCTTAATGGCAAGGTCGAAACGCTTCTGTCTGTCTAGGCGACCGGCCCATAGGATCCGCGGCCGGACAGTTGTCGAATGACTGGCTTTTTGTGTGTCGATGAGATCGAACTGAGCGTGCCTCATCATTTGCGGCGTATAGATCGGGTAAATTCGATCTTCCAGATCGACCGGTGGATTATAGATACGTGTCAGCTGATCCTTTAAATATTGGGTATCGGTCAAAATCCCCGCGAGACTGACAGCCGTTTCGGCGTAAAAATCGCTTGGATATCCGGCCCACGCGCCTTCTGGCGTACGGTCCCAGCAAAAAAGATAGCTATAAAGTTTTGTGCGGTCCTGCAGCCGTTTTCCAAAACGCCGGAAAACCCGCCAGCAGAGGTTGCTGTTCACGTTGATCACGCGCTTGGGGTTTAACCCCGCCAGAGTGGCGTTGAGCAAGCGTTCAGCAGTCGGGGCGTCAACCGAGCCCGTGATGTCCGAGACGTCGATCAGATCGACATCGTTCGGCTTCCATTCGACGCGATCCACAGCGGGATTGTCTGTCTGCAGCATCAATACCGATTCATTCGGGAAAATCCTGCGCAGCGATGCGGCGACCAGGCAAGCGACGAGATCAGCGCCGCCAGTACGTAGCCACGGTATGCATACGACAGAATCATAGTCTGCCGCCAAAATCCGTCCTGTCATCTCCCGTAGGCGGTCTGCAACGACGTCGTGCGATGGCGGCGCTAGCAGCTGGTGAAAGGTCGCCAATGAGCCTATCAGCGGCTCCATCTCCAGCGCCTCTTCCACCTGCTTTTGTATGACGGGATTAAGGAAGCTGCGCGCTGCTAACTGCGCCCGGCCAAACGCGTGACCTGACCCAGTCAGGGTGCGGCGGAAATAGTTTTGCCAGTTCAAACCCTCAACCGGGGTGTCCTTGTCTGCCAAAGCCGGAGCGAGCGCCAGCACGGGTAGATCGTTGGAGCGCCGGCCTTCAAATATCCCGTGGTTGAGGAAGTGCTCGAATGGCCAAGCCTTCCACGACGCGAGGTCAGGATACTGCTTTAGATAAGCGTCGCCATCGAAGGTGACGCTGGTCGCAATCTGGCGAAGTCGCCCGATCTCCAAAAAATGCTCGAATGCAGAATCACAATCCGCAATCTGAAGGCCTTTGCTCTTTGATTCCTGGCGGTAGAAATGAGGTGAAAAGAACGTGCCTTCGTAGTCATTACCTTCAGAGGAGGCCCTCATGAAAGCAATGAAGCTGTCCCAGCTATCTCCAATCTCATTTGGAAGTGGGCTGAACATGCTGATCGCCATTCGGGCAGCATCAGGTCCAACGGATGCGGCGAGGAGTCGCGATGCGTCAACGCTGCGGTCGAAGTCGTTCAGTGTCAATGACGTGGCGCGTTTCGATGCTTGCGCCGCCACAATTTTAGATGGCCAAAAACCTTGATCGACCCCTTTCATCAAATAGTGGTAATATGCTGGTAGGCCAGCCCCCCCATCGACCCTCGTTGAGTACCAGTCAGGATCAAAGAATCTATTGGGCTTTCGTCCTTCCCAAAGGCCGAAGCGAGCGTAGTGCTCAAACATGGAGCCGTTGTAGCCCGCAAGATCCGGATACTCTGCCTCGTAGAAGACTTCGTCGAAGCGAGATGTCGGAGTCGCTATTCGACTCTTACCGACAGCCAGCCAATGTAAAAGTGCGGGTGAAGAACCGTCTACCTCTAGACCGGCTTCTTCAGCCATTCTGGCGTAGTTGGCGGGGTCGAACAGCGGTGAGGGCGCCTGGTTTGCCCAGAGGCCGTGCATAAGGAAATACTCTAGCTGTTGCTCGCGCGACGAGGACGGGGCCAGCTTGGGTGACGGAGCAAAGATTGGGTCGTACAACGCGACGAGGAGCGCAGCTTCTGTCTCTCCGAGAGTGGGCAAGCTCAAACGAAGCGGAGCCACGATGCGGTTATAGAAGTCCGACGCCTTGCTGGCATTGGGCATGGCCGCAGAAAAGGCTTTCGGAATGGTCCGATCTCGCTTTAGCCCAAAGCGGATATTATTCCGATCGAGAGATTGAGACTTGTCTGCAGCCTTGCCTGGCGCGCTCCGACCTTCGGTAAATCCATAAATGATGTAGTGCTGGAATGCGTCAATACCTGAATCTGCGACATCTGGGTTCGCATCCAAATAGGCATTTTGATCGAACCAGCTTGTTGGACTAACGCCAGCCTGGGCGCCTACTTTGACCCAATGCAAGAGACGATCCCCCGCCTCGTCTACTGGCTGCAACCCGAGCGCGGTTGCGCGCTTGGCGTAAATTTGAGGTTCGAACAGCGCAGTGCGAATCGTCATCGGCTTGCTAAGATATGCGCGGGCAAGCGTTTCCGGCGACGAATCCGCAGGCAATCCGCGTTTAACCACGAAGTTGCTGGTGCGCAGCATCGAACCTAGAAGAAGAATTTGCTGTTCCGTCAAGGCTGGCCCTTTGGGCGCTCTAGACACCAACCGTTTTGTCCAATGCATCGCTCGTCCCAATCCTCATCGCGCTGGGTTTAACGACGAAAGTGGTCGCATTCCACCGGAAAATCTCGCGCTAAATCTGCCAATTGATCATCAGGCACTTGCGCCGGAGCTGCTTTTCGAATCCATCTGCATTTACAACGATAGTGGGAGTCTTAAGTGGCAAAATGGGAAGACGGTATCGCCCTCGAGACGGCGGCAGCCTACAATCCGCAGCACATCGGAGGAGTCAGCGACTATCTCGACCAGGATGCGAGCGAAGTCGATTGGCGATCGTACTCGATCGATCCGATTTCGACGTTAGTCGCTCGCGATTCTGCGCCGCTCCCATCGGTCGAAGATCGAGAAGGCTATTACGGACCGAATCACTTCAACTACTGGGCGAGCGGGTTTGTTGATTATTCAGTGATCACTCGCTGGCTTGAGGAACGCAATATTCCGCTTCGGGATTACATGGACATGGGCTGCGCGTCCGGTCGAGTTTTGCGCCATTTTGCAGCTCAAAGCCCTAATATCAGGGTCTTGGGCTGTGACATAAATCGCCGCCATGTTGACTGGTGCGCAACGTACATGCCCTCGAATGTCAGCGTCTTCCAAAACACTTCCTTGCCGCATCTGCCTCTGCCGGATGAGACTTTGGATCTGATCACCGCATTCTCCGTGTTCACGCACATAGAATCCTTCGATACTTCGTGGATGATGGAGCTGCGCAGACTTCTTCGGCCCGGTGGCATAGCCTGGGTCACGATACACGGTGATCGGACCTGGCGTGATATCGATGAGACGTGGCCGCTTTACACACCACTGACGAGCCATCCCGATTTCGCAAAATACGAAGGCGTAGAGGCTTTGCCCGAGGATCGTCTTGTTTTTCGCTGGGTTTCTGAGGCGTCTTATTCAGCCAACGTCTTCTACAGTTACCAATACATCAGTCAGGTATGGGGGCGTTTTTTTGAGGTTGTAGATATTTTTCCTGCTACACCAGCCTACCAAGACGTCGTTGTGCTTAGACGGAAGGAATGATGAAGGCCTCAGCAGACCTGTGTTCCTCTCCACGTCTTCTTAAGAGTTTCTTCTATTGGGGTTGAGGCCTTCCAGCCCAAATGTTGTTCGGCCTTGGCGCAGTTGAGGACAACATGAGGAACGTCAACATTTCGAGCGGCCTTTATCTCGACGGGAACGCTAAGTGACAATGTGTCTTCGATCGTAGCGATCATTTCAGCTATGCTAAGCCCTTGGCCGCTACCGATATTTAAGGTTTGGCATTCCCTACTGTCGTCGCAGGCCGCCGCCATCAAGGCGGCTGCGACGTCATCTGCATCAACATAGTCTCTGACGTTACTGGTCCCGAACAACGATAGCGTCTGACCTGTCCGGATAGCGTTAAAAGCGGCGCTGACAAGCCCTTGTCTCGGGTTGGCGTGATGTCGACCGACTGGATTCGATAGTCGGAGAATTGTAGACTGCAGACCTTTTGAGCGTGAGAGGAGTCGCAAACCGTCTTCAATGACCACTTTGCCATAGCCATAGGACGAAATGGGGAGCGTCGGCTGAGTTTCGGTTATCGGAGCATGGTGTCGCGCACCGTATACTGCACCCCCAGATGATGTGAAGACGACACGCGCATCGGCATTAAGTCGGACGCATCGGGTAAAGAAGCTGAGGGCCGGCTGCGCGTTCGCGCTGAGCTCCTCTTCGGGATTGGCTTCAAATGTTCCAGGGACAGATGCCGAACGGAGATAGATTATAGCGCGCGCTCGGCTGATTAGATCATCGCCTAGAGCGCTATCAAATGATTTTGAATCGATAAATGTTTCGCCCGATCGAGCTTGGGTCTGATTGAAGGGGACACCGCGTTGAACATATGAAACTTCGCACCGGCCCGCAGCCAGATCCCGAAAATGCTGTCCAATAAAACCGCTTCCGCCGACGACTAGAATCAATTTTCGGCTCTCATCGTTGTGCGATTAACAAACGCCACATGCGCGGTTCGCCCTAGTTTATGAGCACACTGCCGCGCTAACGCCAAGAGGCTGAGCGCCGCTACCAGACTGCCGCCCTACGGCTAGGCGAGCGCGGAGATCGTCGGGGGCTGAAACAAAGAACCGAATATGGTTCGGTTGGCGTTATTCCATGATGCGACCGACGGTCAGGTGCAGTCTTGGGTCACGTAGTTCCAGATTTTCACCACGCCTTGCCGCTTCGGCTCGCAGCTTCTAGGCGGATTGTTCTTGTTTGGCTATGGTCGCACGGGGACCATATAGTCATATTGATCCTGGCCTCAGCGCCACAGTTGAGTTTTTGAAAAGTCTGATGTCGAGCGGAGCATTGTTGGAAAATCTGGACGTTTTGCGCTCGCAGGCTGAGGCGATGAGCGGCACGCTTAAGTCCGAGCCTCGGCAATGGGGACCGTTTTACGCCAGCTACGTTGACGCGATGAGTGCTTTAGGCTGGCATAGCCGAGCGCTGGAAGAGCTCGCAGCCGCGGCGGTCGCGCTTGAGCAGATGGAACGTGGGTCGCCGATCCACATCACGGCCCTCTATAGGATGGCTGTTATCCAGCATGAGTTGGCAGACCATGCGGCTCTCGTAGAAACTCTGAAGCGGCTGTTGCTTGCGGATCCAAGCGCACTGCCGCTGGTGCGGCCCCTCTTGTCTGACGCGCTGCAGGCCAGACTGGAAAGTGAACTCGATGTCGTGGGCGGTTCCGTTGCGGCATGCTCTCGGGCGCTGACCGCCCTTTTGCAGGGAGATCGCGAATCTCTTGCCGAGTGCGATCCCGTCTCTGCAGCTGAGGCGGTGTCTTCGTATGCATTTATGCGGATCGAAGATCTTACACCCGCCCAAATTACTTATTTGATCGGCCAGGGCCTGCATAACGAGTTTTTGGCTATGGTTGTCTCTGGGCGACAAGCGTTAACAACGTTTCTGTCTCCTCCCGATAATGCCGCTCCTTGGCGGTCGGACCCGAAAGTTTCTCCACGGATCCGCGACGTCCTAGATACAATTCAAGAAGGGGCCAAGCAAACTATAAGCCCCTGGTCCGCTGATATTGTCTCGTGCAAAAAAATGCTGGCGGCGGAAGTTTTTCTGTTTCGTGACGAAGCAGCTCCTTTTATCATCGCGCAATGGGCCGAAACTGACCGTGTTACTGCAGACACATTTTGGATAATGCCAACAAAGTCAGTAGTACTATATTATGGTGCGTCAAACATCCGGGATGTTGATGCACGAACGCGATTGACGACACTTTACGTTGAATTGTTTGCCGATCAGCAGTCAACGCTCCAATACCTTAGCGAGGATGCTCGCGAAGTCATCATCGCGCAGTACCCGATCCCTCATATTGGGCACTATGTGTGGAATGGAATATCGGGTTGGGATTCCTTTTTCAAATATTGCCCTCAAGAAAAAAAGCCCGATTCTATCACTTACTGCGGCAATCTCCGCATGATGGCGGATGTATCCGAACTCTATCCCGAAGCCTGTCGAGAAATTGAGAACATTTTAGTGTCTGAAAGTGAGGCGCAGTACGCAGCAATGCCGCGCTCTCGGAATGCGATGTTGCTGACATTGAAAGATGAATTCGTCACGGAGCACTTGGCCCGGCGTATGCTGATGTGGGCCGAGAAAAACGTCAGTGAAGAGTTCAAATCAAGAATCGCTGATTTCAGATCGCATTGCTATCCAATGTTGTTGGTGAATGTGCGCCTAGATAATAGGGCCTGGGTCGAACAGGCCAACGGCTTTGTAGAGGTCTTCAAAGCGCTTCAACGCAATCACCCCGCGATAGGGTTTGTCATAGACGGCATAAATACAGGCGTGACCCAAGGATGGACTCATGCAGACATGTCTGTGGATCGTGAAAAGGAGTTGGCGAAACGCCTCGTAGAAGAATCAAACGGAGTCGTGATCTATGATTCCATCGGCTGCACCGTCGCTGAGAGCTTGATCATCGCCGATCTCGCAGACGGTTTTATCGGACATGTGGGTGCCGGCATGGCGAAGTATCGCTGGATAGCGAATCTGCCCGGCGTCGCCTTTTCGAATGAGATATTCTCAAGCCCGGGGCATCGCGACGGGCGCCTGTACGACAGCTACCGCGAAGGCGCTCGTCAAGCCATCCATGTTCCTCAAGCCGCCATCAAGGACGACCTATCTTCAGACGCTCCTGCAGGACTGAAGGCTAATTTCTTGATGGATTGGCGAAGCGTTCATCAGGCCGCCGAGGAATTTCTGCTCACTCTAAAGGCTTAGTGTGTCCATACAGCGCAGTGGCGTAATTCAACGCCACTCGTACAGCCTCTAAAGGCTTCGGTTGTTGAAACATTTCGATGGATGTCCATCCATCATAGCATATTGCGCTCAAGGACGTCGCAGCAGAAGTGTGGTCAGCCCGAGGGTTAGAAAATCCTCCTAAGTCCGGCTCTGCGATCTGAAAGTGCGCCAGGCGGCGGCTACAGGAAGCCGTCGCGTCACCTATGTTGTCGCCTCCAAGCAATACGCAGCCGGTGTCGAGATGCACACGCAAGCCTGGATGGTCAACAGCATCGACCATGTCCAAGACGTCCTTCCAGTGAGGCAGGAAGTCACCCCCATAATATTCTGGAACGGGCTCCAAGCCGAGCACAAGGCCGCCGGTGTCCATCGCTGTTTCCGCCAGAATGGCCAGCCTTTCTGTGCCCAAGGCGAAGGCCTCGTCCTTGGAAAGGAGACCACGCAAACGCTGCTTGGGGGCTCCGAAAACGGCCACCGATGCACCTAGCGTTAAGGCGATCTCCGCGACCCTATGAACTTGGTCGTGCATAATCTCGAAAGATCGTCTGTCTTCGAGAAGCGCCGCTCCTTCACGTCCATAGAAGATTGCCTGGAGCGAAGGGATTTCGAGCCCTATGGCACTAAGACGAGATTTGAACGCACTCAATACATCTTTTGAGAGGTGATCCCAAGGAGCAATACGAGTGGGTGCAACTTCCAAACCCGTAAGTCCGAGTTCCAAGAAGCTGGCGAGTTCCTCGTCAGACGTTGTTTGAGGCAACGCAAGGTTGGATAGGGCGAGTTTCATGCCGTCTTCTTCGTGACGAAGCCATCCAAGCGCTTCATTATTTCAGAAGCGGAAATGTGGTATCGCCCAACGCCACCCAACAGGGAGGCGTGGATTGTCTGCATGTCGTAGTAGGGCGCTGGCTGAACAGATGGGCCAACTTCAGCATTAGGAAAAACCGATGACAGAAGATCGGCAGTTTCTATTGGTTCAGGAGAAATATTGACTAATCGGATGTTGGATTCAATGATCTTATCTAGATCGGAATGAAGTCTATCCATCGGATACCACTGAAAATAACTAGCCGGATTTATCGACCCAATATTGTTGCCGTGCATAAGGTCGAAAATAATATTTTTCTTGAGGCCGTCACCGAATAAGCCAGGCAATCTTATGATGGTGGATCGTTCAAATTCTCTTTCGACAAACAGTTCCAGTGCCCGTCGATTTCTACCGTATGCCTGAGGATTTTTTCCTGGAATGCTGAGCTCGTCTACATTTGAGGGCTCTGGGTACACATCTATTGTCGAAACTAAAACGACATGCCGTATCTTTGCTTCTTTCAAAGCGTCCATTAACTTGATCAAGTTACTTATGTCGCCATCAGGATCCTTATTCGCTGCCCACTTCACTGCAGGCGCTCCGGCGCAGACGACGGTATCGAATTCACGCCCAGAAATGTCCTGGATCGTTGAGGAGTTAAAAGAATCTTCGAAAGAAATATGTCGACTTAAAGTGGTGCCAACAAAGCCCGTGCTGCCAACAAGCGCCCAACTTGCAGAATGTGCAGTCATTGCGTAAGCTCTGGCATAACGATGTCTTCGCGAAGACTGTTGGCCATGTAAATCTCAGGCTGTGAGTGTTCGGCCTCGATCATCGAAAGTATCCGCTCGGTTGCGTGAAATACCGTGTCTATTTTGCCGGACATAACAGAGAATAGCCTGCCTGTCTGATGAACATAGCAGCTTCTGTCGTCAGCTCGTCCGTTCAGTTTCGTTTTCATTGAAAGCTGGGCGCCTGCAAATCGAAATACATCTCTGAATCTCGGAACATTTTTGAGAATTTGATCTTCCATCAAATTGCGTTTTTCGATAACGAGCGAGCCTCTTACACTATCTAGTGCGCCCTGCGCACCGTTAGGGTCTGAGAAGTTTCCCAAGGGTGTATGTGTGACATTGGATAGGGTAAAAATATTTGGGTCTTCAGTCGGATATATAGAGCTCAAAGGGCCATCAACTAATGTTATTGCCGGGGCATTTTCATTTGTTTCATAGTACAACAGTAATGTAGGCTCAAAGAATACGTCGGCGTTGCCCTTCGTGAATTTCCCCCAAGATGCGTCTATTATGTAGTCAAAACGTTCGCCATTTATAGAGGCGTCACTGTTGTCATGCGTGATAGACTTGACTTCGTTCCCTAGCTGAAGAACATTAGATAATCTTTGCGAGAAAAAATGCCTGGCGCGGCTGATCATCAATACCCGCTCTGCTGTAAGAAGGGCGCCGTCAATGTCTGAAAGCCAGTCTGATGTATCAGAGCATTCGGAAAAGTCTATTCCAGACGAAGCCATGATCATCTTGTATGTATGAAAATCAATAAGGCTATCGTTGCTGGGAACGGCATAGATGTTGCTGTGAACGGGTGCTGATAAATCCGGATATCTTTCTATAAATCTCAGAAAGCCGTCTCTTGATTGCTGCCTTGTGCCGTGATGTCTGGCGTAATGGAAGCCAAGGTGAAGCCGGAATTGATTGTTCCCTGAGGCCTCATCCAATACGCGGGTGCGGCGTTCGAAGACGGTGACTTCAAATCCAAGGCTGAGCAATGACGAGGCCAAATGGCATCCGTACCAGCCCGCTCCGATGATCCCGACCTTGAATGGCAAATGCCTCTCCTCTTTGGCGACTTCCTTAAGGCACGCGAAGCCCTAGTGGCAAGGAATGAACTGGTTGTCGCCTGTTGCCGATGGTTGGTGTAAGCGGTCTCCATGCTCAATTCGCCTATCGTTCGCCTACGGCGCCTCTATTACAAGTTCCGGTTCGAGATCGTCGGAAAGATCCCTGCTTTCAGGGACAGCATGGCGGCCGGGCAAAGCGCCAGAAAGCGGGGCGATTGGGAGGCCGCGCTGGAATCCTTTGCCCTCGCTAGCCAAGCTCGCCCCGACAGCATCGGCGCGAGAATGCAGCAAGGGCATGCCCTGAAAGAGTTAGGGCGTCTGGCCGAAGCGGAGCTAGCGTATCGAAGCGCCGTCAAGCTCGATCCTGGCAGTGTGGACCCACATATTCA
>Ga0190271_10000519_pt1 | contig 19527 bp, 16 predicted proteins | sample Popmic356T_FD_133747 | JGI IMG/M metagenome (GOLD analysis project Ga0190271, IMG submission 133747) | Populus adjacent soil microbial communities from riparian zone of Weber River, Utah, USA - 356 T | ecosystem: Environmental > Terrestrial > Soil > Riparian zone | place: USA: Utah | collected...
GACGACCATGGCTGCGTCTCGTCGTCCATGCCGCATCAATCCGATGTCGCCTTCATGGCGTGGTTCATGCCGACGCTTAATCCAGCGTCGGTCGGCGAATATCTGGCGTTCGGCGAGTATGGCTACGCGCTGTCGCGCTATTCCGGCATGTGGGTCGGCTTCAAGGCGATCTCCGAGACGGTCGAGTCCGGGCAGTCGATCGAGGTGATGCCGGATCGGGTGTTCAACGAGCCGGATTTTACGCCGCCGCCCGGTGGTCTGCACTATCGCTGGCCCGATCTGCCTGGACCGCAGATCGAAGAGCGCATGGAGGCGAAGAAAATGGCGGTGTTCGCCTTCGCCGACGCGAACCCGATTGACCGGCGCATCTACGACAATCCCGACGCGAGCTTCGGCATCGTCACCACGGGCAAGGCGCATCTCGACCTCATGGAGGCGCTGAAGCTGCTGAGGCTGGACGAGGCGGCCTGCCGCAAGATCGGCATCGATATATACAAGGTTGGCATGGTGTGGCCGCTGGCGCGGCGCGCGGCGCTGGAATTCGTGCGCGGCAAAAGCGAAATCCTCGTGGTCGAGGAGAAGCGTGGCATCATCGAGAGCCAGCTCAAGGAATATTTCTACGACTATCCCGGCGACAAGCCGCACGCCATGGTTGGCAAGCGCGACGAGGACGGCAATCGCCTCGTCTCCTGGACCGGCGAGCTTTCGCCGAAAATGCTGGCGCCCATCGTGGCCAGGCGGCTGGATGCGCTGTTCCCCAACCTTCGCCTGCTCGACCGCGCGCGGTCGCTTGTTCCGGAAGCCGAGCGCATCATCCAGGTGGCCGGCGCCACCCGCACACCCTATTTCTGCTCGGGCTGCCCGCACAATTCCTCCACCAAGGTGCCGGAGGGATCCAAGGCGCTGGCCGGCATTGGCTGCCATTTCATGGCAAGCTGGATGGACCGCGAAACGACCTCGCTCATCCAGATGGGCGGGGAGGGGGTGAACTGGGCGGCCTCGTCGCTGTTTACCGGCAAGGGCCATATTTTCCAGAACCTCGGCGAAGGCACCTATTACCATTCGGGGTCGATGGCGATCCGCCAGGCGATCGCGGCCAAGGCCAACATCACCTACAAGATCCTCTACAACGACGCCGTCGCGATGACCGGCGGACAGCCGGTGGACGGGCCGATCAGCGTACAGGCGATTGCCCAGGAGGTTCGGGCCGAGGGTGTCGCGCGCATCGCGCTGGTCTCCGACCAACCGGATAAATTCAACCTCGGTGATTTTCCGCGCGGGGTGACGCTGCACCACCGCAGCGCGCTCGACACGGTGCAGCGCGAGCTGCGCGAGATAAAGGGCGTGTCGGTGCTCATTTACGAGCAGGCCTGCGCAACCGAAAAGCGACGCCGGCGCAAGCGCGGCACGCTGGACGATCCGAAGCGCTTTGCCGTCATCAACGATCTTGTCTGCGAGGGCTGCGGCGATTGCTCGGTCGAATCCAACTGCTTGAGCGTCGAGCCGAAGGAAACGCCGTTCGGACGCAAGCGGCAGATCAATCTGTCCAACTGCAATAAGGATTTTTCCTGCCTCAACGGCTTCTGCCCAAGCTTTGTGACGGTGGAAGGCGCGGTGCGCGCGAAGAAGAAGACAAGCGGCGAGGATTTCGCGGCGCGCGCGGCATTGCTGCCGTCGCCCAGCATGCCCGCGCTGGAGACGGCTTATGATCTGCTGGTGACCGGAGTCGGTGGCACGGGCGTGGTCACGGTCGGCGCGCTGATCGCCATGGCGGCCCATCTCGAAGGCAAGGGCGTCTCGGTGCTCGATTTTACCGGCTTCGCGCAGAAATTCGGACCGGTGCTGTCCTTCGTCCGGCTGGCGCGGCAACCCGAAGTGATCAATCAGGTGCGCATCGACAATGCCGCATCCGACGCGCTGATCGGCTGCGACATCGTGGTGTCGTCGTCGCCCAAGGCGTCGGCAACCTACCGCGCCGGCATGAAGGCGGTGGTCAACATGGCCGAAATGCCGACCGGAGACATCGTCCGGCTGCGCGACGCCGACCTTGCGACCCACCGCCGCCTGAAGGAAATCGAACGCGTCGCCGGTGTTGCCAATGTGCGGGCGCTGGACGCCAACGCGCTGGCCGAAAAGCTGTTCGGCGATAGCGTTTTCGCCAACATCGTCATGTTGGGCCACGCCTGGCAGCAAGGCCTTGTGCCGGTGTCCCTAGCCTCGCTGCAGCGCGCCATCGAACTGAACGGCGTTGCGGTCGACAAGAACAAGCAGGCCTTTGCCGCCGGACGGCTGGCAGCGGACGAGCCGGCGTTTCTGTCGAAGCTCGGGACAGCCGAGGAGGCCAGGCCGGAAACACTGGATGAGGTCATCGCACGGCGGGTGAGTTTCCTGACCGATTACCAGGATGCGGCCTGGGCCGAGCGCTACCGCGACACGATCGAGCGCGTGCGCGCGGCCGAAAAGGGCTTCGGCCCCGAAGCGCTGACCGATGCCGTGGCGCGTTCGCTGTTCAAGTTGATGTCCTACAAGGACGAATATGAGGTGGCGCGGCTGCACATGTCGACCGGCTTCCTCGACGAGATCAACCGCCAGTTCGAGGGCGATTTCAAAGTGAACTATCACTTCGCCCCGCCGATGCTGGGCGGCGCGAAGGATGCGCGCGGACGGCCGCTGAAGCGCCAGTTTGGCCAATGGATGCAGACCCCGCTTCGGCTGCTGGCGCGGTTCAAGCGCCTGCGCGGCACCGCCTTCGACCTGTTCGGCTACACCGAGGAGCGGCGCATGGAACGCGAACTGATCGGCTGGTACGAGGGCATCGTCGAGACGATGCTGACAATGCTGCCGACGCAAGGGCCTGCGGCGTTGGTCGACCTCGCCAAGGCGCCGATGGATATTCGCGGCTACGGTCCGGTGAAGGACGCCGCGGTGAAGACGGTGAAGGCGCGGGTGACGCAATTGCTGGAGAGCAGCCAGATTCAGGTGCGCGCGGCTGCATAGTGCGGGGCTCAGGGCGCAGGATGGAGCTTCAACGGGTAGATCAGCAAGCGGTGAAAGGCGTGTTTTGCCGCTATTGACGCATCGCACCAAAAGTGGTGTATGCGCGGCTCGAATGGGCGTGTAGCTCAGCGGGAGAGCACTGCATTGACATTGCAGGGGTCACAGGTTCAATCCCTGTCACGCCCACCATTCGATCCCAAAACTAGGCGAATACTGCCGCATTCCCTTAAATCGGTCCTTACGCCGCTTTCAGCATCTTGCCGACCTCGTTGACGAGGTCCTTCAGGTGGAAGGGCTTGGACAGCACCTTGGCATCTTTCGGCGCGCGCGAATCGGGGTTCAGAGCAACGGCGGCGAAGCCGGTGATGAACATCACCTTGAGGTCCGGGTCGATTTCGGTGGCGCGGCGGGCGAGTTCGATACCGTCCATTTCCGGCATCACGATATCGGTCAAAAGCAGCGAGAAGGGTTCCTCGCGCAGCCGCTCGAAGGCGCTGGCGCCATTGTCGAAATCGCTGACGTCATAGCCGGCCCGTTCGAGCGCCTTGACCAGGAAGCGACGCATATCCTCGTCGTCTTCAGCCAACAGAATGCGTGCCATGTGTCACTCGCCGAATTTCGATCGTGTAGCCCGCGGTCTGGCCAACCATGCCGCGAACCATGATCCCATATGCGGAAAAGAGGGTAAACATCCGGTGAAGGCCCCGCCAATGGGACGGCCGGCTTCACGAAAAATCTCGTATCTGGACAGCCGCTCCGGCACATGGCACGGTCTTGCCCATGAGCGAAAATGCCTATCATTTCGGTGGCACGCGCATGAGCGCGGTGGACGACTTTCATCCCGGCTCCGCCTTCGAGATCAGGGCCGCGGTGGAACAGCGCGTTCCCTTCGTTTTCAACTCGCCGCACAGCGGCAAGCACTATCCCTCCCGATTTCTGGCGATGAGCCGACTCGACCGCGCGGCAATCCGCCGCTCGGAGGATTGCTATGTCGACGAATTGTTCGGCTGCTCTGTTCCGCTCGGCGCGCCGATCCTCGTCGCGCATTTCCCGCGCGCGTATCTCGATGCGAATCGCGAGGCTTGGGAACTGGATCCGCGCATGTTTTCCGAGGCGGTGCCGTCATTCGCCAACATCCGCTCCGCGCGGGTTGCCGGCGGGCTCGGCACAATCCCCCGCCTGGTCGGGGAGGGGTTGGAGATTTATAGGGGAAGGCTGCCGCTGCGCGAGGCGGTCATGCGCATCGAGACCGTGTACAAGCCTTACCATGACGCCCTGCGCGGCCTGATCCTTGGCACCAAGCGCAGTTTCGGCTACGCGGTTCTGATCGACTGTCATTCGATGCCCGGCTCCATCAAGATCGGCGAAACTGGCGTCCGTCCGGATTTCATCATCGGCGATCGGTTCGGCACTTCGGCGTCGGCCGCCCTGTCGGAGGCCGCGATCGGCCTGCTCACCGCGATGGGCTACACGGTGGCGCACAACAAGCCCTATGCCGGAGGCTTCATCACCGAGCATTACGGCCGGCCCGCTCAGTCGGTGCATGCGCTGCAGATCGAGGTCAATCGCGCGCTCTATATGAACGAGGCGACCCTGGAGAAATCAGCCGGCTTTGCTGCCCTGGCCGAGGATCTTGCGCGCTTCAGCGCGGATCTGATGGCGATCCCGGATCATTATTTCCAGCGCTATCCGCTCGCGGCTGAGTAGCGCCACGTTTCCTGACGACAGGCGGCTGGGTGAAAAAAGGACCGCATCGTTGCCGATGCGGTCGAAGTCTAGGGAGGAAACGCCCAAGGAGGGCATAGACAGAACAAACTGTCCGAGAGCGATGGTATGCCTGACTGGACATATGTCAAGAAGACTGACTTATCCCAAAGTCCAATATTTGCACATTTTTCCACCGCTGCCTGTTTGTGTGGCATTTCAGGCACGCTGCTTGTAGTGACTTCCGTTCAATCGACCTCATCAGAAGGGCAATTCGTGACAGTTTCAGCAGAATTCATGCGCCGACTCGCTGCCGCGGCCGCGGAGCAGACGCTGCCGCGCTTCAGGCAGAAGGGCGCAATCACCAACAAGCTGAGCGCCGGCTTCGATCCGGTAACCGAAGCCGACCGTGAGGCGGAAGTGGCGATCCGTGCGCTGATCAATGCGGAATTCCCCGGCCATGGAATTCTGGGCGAGGAATTCGGGGCCGAGAACACCGACGCCGAGCATGTCTGGGTCATCGATCCGATCGACGGCACGCGGTCGTTCATTTCGGGCGTGCCGTTGTGGGGAACCCTGGTCGGGCTGACGCGCAATGGCGACGCCATCGCCGGTATGATGTCGCAGCCCTTCACCGGTGAGCTGTTTTACGCCAATGCCAGCGGCGCCCACTATGAAGGACGAGGCTCCAGCCTGCGCCTGGAGACGCGTGCGACCGAACGCGTCTCCGACGCGACGCTCTGCACCACCACGCCGCTGCTGTTCAAAGATGCGCAACGCGATTCATTCGACAGGCTTGAAGCGGCGTGCCGCCTCTCGCGCTATGGCACGGACTGCTACGCCTACTGCATGCTGGCTGCCGGCCATGTCGATCTGGTGGTGGAGATCGGGCTGCAAACCTACGACATCGTCGCGCTCATTCCCATCATCGAGCAGGCCGGCGGCACGATCACGAGCTGGGAGGGCGGCGCGGCGGAGCAGGGCGGCGGTATCGTGGCGGCGGCCAACCCGCGCCTCCATGCAGAGGCGATGGACATCCTGCACGCCTGAGATAACGGCAGTCAGTCGTCGGCGCCGGAGCCGGGAATGAAGGCGTCGAACGCGGCAAAGAACTGCTCGCGGAAATAGTCGCGTTCATGCAGGATTTCGTGTCGCGCCCCGTCGATGGTGATGAGCGAGCCGGAGCGGATGCCGCGGGCGTAGCGTTCGATCGCGCGGGTCGAGACAACGGTGTCGGCTCCTGCCGCGACAAACAGGATGGGTATTTGCACGCGGGCGCAGAAATCCCGAGCGTGCACCATCTCCGATGCCGTTGCGACAGCGTGCGCCCAGGCGATCGTCGGGCTGCCGGTCGCCAATTCCGGATAGGTTTCGTAGATCGCGACGTTGCGCCGGTAGCGTGCGGGATCGGAGGTGACGACGTTGCCGTCGAACGGCGTCGGCTTCCATGGCCCGCCCGACATATACATCCAGCCCAGCCCGAGGGCGCGGAGCACACCGGCGATGCGCCGGCTGGTCTTCACGGAGAATGGCAGGTCGTCGAGGGTGAGAAACGGCGCGACCAGAACGATGCGGCGCACGCGGTTGACCAGCGACGGTAGCGCCGCCAGCGCCGCAAGGCCGCCTGTCGAATGGGCAAGCACATAATAGGGGCCGCGGCAGTCCGGCAGCACAATCTCGGAGAAAAACCGATCGATATCATGGAGATAGCTGGAGAAGCGCTCGACATAGCCGCGATGGCCATCCTTGCGCAACCGCTGTGAGCCGCCCTGACCGCGCCAGTCGAAAATCGCCACGCCGAAGCCGCGTGCCGACAGGTCCGTCACCGTCTCATAATATTTCTCAATGCACTCGTTGCGGCCGGTCAGCAGGATCACCGTGCCCTTCAGGGGTCGGCTGGACGCCCCGAACACGGCGTAGCGGATCTTGCGTCCGCGATACCCGTCGAAGAAGCCAGGCCGCGCGTGCTGCGGAACGGGATTGTCCGGCGTCGCCTTGAGGATGCCGGTGTCGGCGCCAGATGCTGTCATGTGGATTGCAGTGGTGTCGCCGAGCAAGGAGGGGTCTCGTTCAACCTGATGGTCGAATTCCGACATTCCTATCCCACGGAGCAGGCTTCCGGGCAAATGTCGAAATCAGATGTGAAATTCGCTCTACTAGTGCCTGCAAAGCACGACAAAAATCAAGGCCGGAAGCCCGCCCTGCAGACTTCCGGCCAAGTAGCGACCGTGGGTGGAAGGGACGTTGCACCCCAAGCCGATTAAGCTGACGATAGTCCAGCCGATATGAACGATAGCGGAAGTTTTCGTTCATCTGGCGTTCATGTTGTGCGGGGCGCGCAGCCCCAAAAAGTGAAGTCGCCCAAACCTTGAAATCGGCGGAGCCGGAACCCAAATCAACGATGCGGTCGCCAAGATGGGACCGCTGATCCCCTCGGGACGCCAATCAGGGTCTCGCACGGATCACACGCAAAGCTTGTTGCTCACAAGGAGAACGCACCATGCGTCACGTCGATTTTTCACCCCTCTATCGTTCGACTGTCGGTTTCGACCGGCTGTTCACCATGCTCGATACCCTGGCTCAGCCCGATAGCGGGCAGACCTATCCGCCCTACAACATCGAGCGTACCGGCGAAGACGCCTATCGCATCTCAATGGCGGTGGCCGGTTTCTCGGAAGATGAGATTTCGATCGAGGCTCACCGCAATGTGCTGACCGTCAAGGGCGAGCGCGCCAGCGAACAGAATGGCGAGGGCTCTGAAGTGCTCTATCGCGGCATCGCGGCTCGCTCGTTCGAGCGCCGCTTCCAGCTTGCCGATCACGTCGAGGTCAACGGCGCCGCTCTCAAGAACGGCCTGCTGCATATCGACCTGAAGCGCAACATTCCGGAAGAGATGAAGCCGCGCAAGATCGCGATCAGCGCCCCGGTCGCGAAAGCCAAGCAGATCGAGACCAAAGCCAACTAACCGGCTGGGGGTTATGGAATTCGGGGCGGCGTCGCGAGGTGCCGCCCTTTTTGTCTACTGCCACTAGGTTGACTGTCGGAAAGGCACCCCATCCCCCGACCTTCGGTCGGCCCCTCCCCATCGAGGGGAGGGTAAAGGCGCTACGGTCGGCCTCTCGCCGTTGATGTGGGAGGTGGCGCGATGCGCCGATGAGGGTGACGCGGAGGCTACGACGCCTCGGGTAGTATTTATCCAAAAGCACTCTCGCCGCGTTGATGTCGTGCCAGAGCATGATCGATCAGCGCCGTGATCAGATCGGTATAGGCAATGCCACTTGCAGCCATTGCCTTGGCGTACATGCTGATATTGGTGAAGCCGGGGATGGTGTTAACTTCATTGATGACCAGCCCGCCGTCCGGCTTCAGAAAGAAATCGATGCGCGCCATGCCGGCGCATCCCAGCGCGCGAAACCCCTGTTCGGCCATGACTTTCGCCTGTTGGGCACTCGGGCGGGGCACGTCGGCGGGCGCCTTCACCACCGCTCCGTTCGCGTCGACGTATTTGGCGTCATAGGAATAGAAGTCGTGGTGCCCTGCGGTGACGATCTCACCCGGCTCGGAGACGAACAGCGATCCATCGGCGCGTTCCAGCACAGCGCATTCGATCTCCCGTCCAGCGATGAATTCCTCCACCAGCACTTTCTCGTCATGGGCGAAGGCCGATTCCAGCGCGGTCGCCAGCGTCTGGCCGTTGCCGCCGACCCTGCTCACCCCGACGGACGATCCCTGGCCGGCCGGCTTGACAAAGAGAGGCGAGCCAAGCGCGCCCGTGAGTTCGTCGAAGGAAGCCGCGTCGTCCTTGTGCAGCATGCGTGAGCGTGCGACCGGCAGTCCGGCGGCCGCAAGCAGCCGCTTCGTCATGTCCTTGTCCATCGCCGCCGCCGACGCGAAGATCGGGCAGCCGACATAGGCGACGTCCGCAACCTCCGCATAGCCTTGCACCGACCCATCCTCGCCCCCCGGGCCATGCAGGACCGGGAACAGCACATCGATCGGCTCTATGTCTGACGCTGCGGCGGCGCCGATGATCGCGGCCTGCCCGCGTCCGCCCGGCACCAGCATGATCTCCGCACCGGATGCCGGCACCGTCGCCTGCGCATCGCTGCTTTCGGAAACCAGCCGCCAACGTCCATCGCGCGAGATGCCGATGGCAACAACATCGTAGCGGCTGCGGTCGATCGCCCCGAATACGTTTCTGGCGGATAGAATGGAAACCTCATGTTCTGCCGAGCGTCCGCCGAACAACACCGCCACGCGCACTCTTTTCATATCGAACCGTCCCTTGGCCGCGCCGCGGCTCACAACACGCGGCATCTTTTCCCCGAAAGCGCGCCGACAGCGGGACGGGTCTGTGCAGCTTCTCAGCAGCTATCCGGGCGGCTGGATGGCAGTCAGTTGGACTGCGAAAGCAAAGCGCTGAAGCGCTGCACATCGTCCGGCTTTGTCGCAAAGCTGGTGACGAAGCGGCAGAGCGTCTCGTCGGGGGCAAGGATGTCATCGAAACTCTGCGGCCGGCGCCAGTCGTAGAACACCGCGCCCGCCGCCTTGAGCCGCCCGATTGTCGCGGCCGGCATAGTGGCGAAGACCTCGTTCGCCTGCGGCGTCCATGCCAGGCGCGCCTCGGCCGATGCGGCGAAGGCAGCGGCCAGGTTCTGCGCCATGGCGTTGGCGTGGCGCGCGGTGTCGAGCCACACATCGTCGCGCAGATAGGCATCGAATTGGGCGGCCACGAAGCGCGACTTCGAAAACAGCTGTGCTGCGCGCTTGCGGTAGAACGCGAAGTCTTTTGCCGCCGCGGGATCGAACAGCACCACCGCTTCGGCGCACCAGCAGCCATTCTTCGTGCCGCCGAAGGACAGCATGTCGACGCCGCGCCGCCACGTCATCTCGGCTGGCGTGACGCCGAGCGAGACCAGCGCATTGGCAAAGCGCGCGCCATCCATATGCAGGGATACGGCGTGACGCCTGGCGATGGATGAAATCGCATCGATCTCCTGCAGGGAATAGACCGTGCCCACCTCGGTCGCCTGGGTGATTGTTATGGCCGATGCCTGGCCTCCATGCACATTGTAAGGCTGGAGCCGCGCAATCTCGTCCGCCAGCAGCCCGGGATCGATCTTGCTAAGGCGTCCATCCACCGGGCGCAGGCGGGCGCCGCCCGACAGGTATTCGGGCGCACCGCATTCATCCTCGATGACATGCGCCTCGCGGTGGCAGAAGGAGATCGCGCCGGGTTTCGTGGTGGAAGCAAGCGCCAGCGAATTCGCCGCCGTTCCGGTGGCGACGAAGAATACCGCAACCTCGCGCTCGAAGATCTCGTTGAAACGCGCGGCGACTTTCCTGTCCAGTTCGCCTGTGCCGTAGGCCGGATCGTAGCCGCCGGCGGCGTCGGCAAGCGCGGACGAGATGGCCGGATGGGCGCCGGCCCAATTGTCGGAAGCAAAGATCATGTGCTGGACCCTAAAGACGCTGCGTGGCGGCAGATTGCAGGGGCAGGCCGGCAATGCAAGCGCTAGTCATGACGTGCCGATGGTCCATAGTGGAGATGCGCCGGTCGGTACATGGAGGGGGCAGGCGACTGGTGCCTACGCGACGCCCAGCCGCAGCAGATCGTGGAAGTGGACGACACCGACAGGCTTTTCCGCCTCGACCACGATCAGGGCGCTATGCTGTTCTGGTTGAGGAAGGCGATTGCCTCGCCGGCCAGCATGCCCGGATCGATCGTCTTCGGCGACCGTGTCATCACCTCTTCCACCGCGGCGTCCGAAAGGTTGCGATGCAGGGTCCGCGACAGGTCGCCATCGGTGATGATCCCGGCCAGCCGGCCTTCGCCATCGACGATGCAGACACAGCCGATATGCTTCTTCGACAGCATCTGGACCGCTTCGGGCATCTTGGTGCCAAGGGGAACCAGCGGGATCTGGTCGCCCGTGCGCATGATGGCTGATACCTGGGTGAGGCTGGCGCCGAGCCGCCCGCCGGGATGGAAAGCGTGGAAGTCGCCCGGGGTGAAGCCGCGCGCCTCGAGGAGCGCGATCGCCAGCGCATCGCCGATGACAAGCTGCATCATCGTCGACGTCGTCGGGGCAAGGCCGTGTGGACAGGCTTCCGCCGCCTTCGGCAATGCCAGCACGACGTCGGCCTCGCGCGCCAAGGTCGAGGCGTCGCCGGAGGTTAGCGCGATGAGCGGAATGGAAAAGCGCCGCGAATAGGCGATGATGGCCTTCAACTCCTGGCTTTCGCCGGACCACGACATGGCCAGAATAGCGTCGTCGGCGCCGATCATGCCGAGATCGCCGTGATTGGCTTCGGCGGCATGCACGAAAAAGGCGGGCGTTCCCGTGGAGGCCATCGTTGCGGCGATCTTTGCGCCGATGTGGCCGCTCTTGCCGACACCCGTGACGATGACGCGGCCTTTGGCATGCCGCAGCAGATCGACGGCCTTCGCGAACGGCGCTGCAAGACCGGCATCGAAGGCGGCGCCCAATGCTGCAACGCCGGCCTGTTCGGTGGCGATGGTGCGCAGCGCCGACGCAATCGCGTCGGCATGGTTTGTGGGCTGTGACATGGCTGTTGCGATTATCGCAACAGCCAAACGGAGTCTACGCGTAGGGAATCGGCCTTTCGCCGCATATCCCGCTGTGCCCTTGCTGGGGTTCAGCAGGCGGCGCGCGTCAGGCTTTCGCCTCCTCCAGCGATTTGCGCATGAACTCTATCACGCCGTCGCGCAGATCGTCGCGGGCGAGCGCGAATGCGACATTCGCTTCGACGAAGCCTTCCGGCGAACCGCAATCGAAGGTTTTGCCTTCGTAGTGGAAGCCGTAGAACGTCTGCCGCTCCTTCAACCGCAGCATGCCGTCGGTGAGCTGGATCTCGTTGCCCGCGCCGCGCTCCTGGTTCGCCAGAATGTTGAAGATCTCCGGCTGCAGGATGTAGCGGCCGTTGATGTAGAGGTTGGACGGAGCGGTTCCCGCTTTCGGCTTCTCCACCATGCTGGTGAGTTCGAAGCCCGTATCGACGGCGTCGCCAACGCCGACGATGCCATATTTGTGAGCTTCCGCCGGATCGCATTCCTGCACACCGATGATGTTGCCGCCGGTCTTGGAATAGAGATCGACCATCGAATGCATGCAGCTCTTGTCGGACTGCATGATCATGTCCGGCAGCAGCAGCGCGAAGGGCTCGTTGCCGACCAGGTCGCGCGCACACCAGACGGCATGACCGAGGCCGAGCGGCGCTTGCTGCCGGGTGAAGCTGGTCTGGCCGGGATCGGGCTGATGGCGGCGCAGGCGCTCGATCTGCTCGGTCTTGCCGCGCTGGGTCAGCGTGTCGTTCAACTCGAACTGCAGATCGAAGTGATCTTCGATGACCGCCTTGTTGCGGCCGGTGACGAAGATGAAATGTTCTATTCCCGCCTCACGCGCTTCATCGACAACGTATTGGATAACCGGCTTGTCGACGACCGTTAGCATCTCCTTGGGAACCGCTTTGGTTGCGGGCAGAAAACGTGTGCCCAGACCAGCCACCGGAAAAACCGCCTTGCGAACTCTTCTCATTCTTACTCCGAATATGCTGCATGGTTATATTAGTCATCATCGCGCCGGAATCTCGTTGTACCGGCATTTCCCTAATTTGGCGGAAATCGCCTTGGCAAGCATTTCTGCGCTTTTCGTGGCAGGCCGCTCCTTGGTAAACCAATTCCTAACCGGCTGTGTACATGTTGTTCTTTTCCGAGAGCATATGGAGAATTAGATGCTCGGTCTTTATGCGGCGAAGAGAATTGGGGTTTCCCTCCTGGCGGCGGCTTCGTTGGCGTTGCTCGTTGGCGTAACGCCTGCATCGGCAGATGGTTTCCACAACTGGGTTGTCTCGTTCAAGAAGACAGCGATGAAGAGCGGCATTTCCGGATCGACCTTCGACCGGGCCTTTGCCAATGTAAACGAAATCGACGCGGAGGTGCTTGAAAAAGCACGCTACCAGCCGGAGTTCACCGCTCCCGCGTGGGATTATTTCGACAATCGCGTCCATGAGAATTCAGTCGGCACCGGCCGCGCGATGGCGCGCAAATACAAGCCATGGCTGGACAAGATCGAAGCAAGATATGGCGTCGACCGCAACATCCTGCTGGCCATCTGGTCGATGGAATCGAACTATGGCGAGATCCTCAAGAACGAAGGCGTGATGCGCAATGTGGTGCGCTCGCTGGCGACTTTGGCCTATGCCGACCAGCGCCGCGCGAAATTCGCGCGCACGCAGTTGCTCGCTGCGCTGAAGATCCTGCAGCGCGGCGATATCGACGAGAGCCACCTTACCGGTTCCTGGGCCGGCGCGATGGGCCACACTCAGTTCATCCCGACCAGCTACCAGGCCTATGCCGTCGACATCGACGGCAATGGCCGCCGCGACATCTGGAACTCGGTGCCGGATGCGCTGGCGACCGCGGCGAACCTGCTGCGCAAGAATGGATGGCAAGCCGGCAGGACCTGGGGCTATGAGGTGGTCCTGCCGAGCGGCAAGCTGCCAGGCGGGACCATGTCGCTTGAGAAATGGGCGTCGCTTGGCGTTCAACGCGCCAATGGCCGCAGCTTTCGCAACGGTTCGGAGAAAGCGACGCTGAAGGTGCCGGACGGGCGCGGCGGGCCGGCTTTCCTGATGACCAAGAATTTCTCCGTCATCAAACGCTATAACAATTCGGACAAATATGCCTTGGCGGTCGGACTGCTCGCAGACCAGATCGGCGGTTCTGATGGACTGGCGCAGGATTGGAAGCGGCCGTTCACGAAGCTGTCGTTCGAGCAGCGGCAGGAGTTGCAGCAGCGGCTCTCCGACAACGGCTATTACGAGGGCAAGTTCGACGGCAAGATCGGCAAGGGCTCGATCGACGCCATCAAGGCGTTTCAGGCGAAGGCCGGTCTGCAGCCGGATGGTCATCCGTCGCTCGAAGTCCTGCGCAAGCTGAGAGGCAGATAGGGCGTTGAGGCGGCAAGGCACGACCCTTATCTCGCGTTTTGCCGCGCTGCTTCTCATTCTGGCAACGGTGACGGTTGGCGCTGAGGTGGTGGCGCCTTCGCTTGCCAATGCGCAGGATCGCGTTGTCCGGCGCTTGTCCCTGTTCGATTTTTTCGTGCCGCGCCGTCTCAGCCCCCGCTATGACGGCCGCAACGACCTTGCGCCCACAACTCGCCCGCGAAAGGTGGTCAGCAAGCCGCGCAAACCGAAAACACGGCTCGTCAGGGCCGCTGCGGCAACCGAACCGGAAATCGTACCCGTGGAAAAGAGGCCCGACGCCCGCACGGTGATGGTGATCGGCGATTTCCTTGCAAGCGGGCTGGCGGAGGGGCTGGAAGTACGCTTTGCGCAGAATGCGGGCATCCGCATCCTCGACCGCGCAAAGGGGTCTTCCGGTTTCGTCCGCGATGACGTGTTCGACTGGCCGGGCGAAATCGCATCGATGATCGACGTCGAAAAGCCGGCCGCAATCGTCGTCATGATGGGCTCCAACGATCGGCAGCAGATGCAGGTTGCCGACAAGCGCGAGGCGGCCCGGTCGGATGGCTGGACCAAAGCCTACGGTGAGCGCACCGTGGCTCTGGCCGAGGCGATTGAGACGAAGAAAATACCCCTCGTCTGGGTCTCGATGCCGCCCTTCAAATCGACGAAGATGTCTTCGGACATGTTGGCCCTGAACGATGTCTACAAGATTGCCGCCGAGGGCGGCGGCGGCCAGTTCGTCGACATCTGGGACGGCTTTGCCGATGAGAATGGCGTCTTTGTTTCGACTGGCCCCGATGTCAACGGTCAACCGGCGCGGCTGAGGGCTGGTGACGGAATCAATTTTACATCCGCCGGAAAGGTGAAGATCGCCTTCTTTGCGGAAAAGCCTCTACGCAAGCTCCTCGGCCTACCCGCGGAAGACGGCCCGCCCGCCCTGGCGGTGCCTTTATCGCCAAATGTTCCCGTGATGCCGGGCGTGACGAATCGCACCGAACCCATTGCGCTGAGCGATCCTGCCTTGGACGGGGCCACCGAATTGCTGGGCGCCTCGATCGACCGGAAGCCGGCCGACAGGCTGCCGCAGTTGGAAACCGCCACGCCGGTCGGTCGGGCGGACAATTTCATGGTTGGTGCGCCTGCCACCGCCGTTGTTCCGGCCGACGAGGCGACGTCCGCCGTGGGGCGCTGACGCGCCGTTCTCAACTCGACCATATTGCCTTCGCCAGGCCAATCGCTAATGCTGAACCAAGGCCGGGGAGAACTCTCGGCGGCAACCATTCCTGGGGAGGTTTTCATGCGTCGCTCGTTGTCCCGCATCGCGTCGGGCTTGTTCGTTTCTGCCGTTCTCGCCGTCAGCCTGGGCTCTGCCCTGGCCGATCCGGTCAAGATCGGTATCGCCAATTTCGGCGAACACCCGCAACTCGCGGCGTCGATTGTCGGCTTCAAGAAGGGTCTGGCCGAAGGCGGATTTGCCGAGGGCACGGGCGTCACGTTTTCGGAGAGCCACACCAATTTCGATGCATCGCTGGTGCCGCAGATGATCACCAAGCTGCAATCCGAGCAGCCGAAACTGATGTACACCATCACCACGCCGGTTTCGCAGATTGCCAAGAAGGCGCTCGCCGGTTCCGGTATCCCGATCGTTTTTGCGGCGGTCACCGATCCGGTTGCCGCAAAGCTCGTCCCGTCGTGGGAAACTGGCGATGAAGGAATGACCGGAGCCAGCGATCTGCAGGACATCGCGGCGATTCTCGAATTCGCCAAGAAGCTGTTTCCGAATGCGAAGCGTCTCGGCGTGCCCTACAATCCCGGCGAGGCCAACGATGCCGCGATCGTCGAGGCGATCAAGGCTGCCGGCGCGACCGCCGGTATCGAGATCGTTCCCGTCGGCGTCGATAACGTCAACGACATCCAGCAACGGATTGCCTCGCTCACCGGCAAGGCGGATCTGATCTATGTGCCGGCCTCCAACCTTATCCAGCCGGCCGTGCCGGCAGTTGCCGCGGCGGCCCGCCAGGCCGGGATACCGATCATTAATTCTGACGACAGCGCCGTGCGCAATGGAACCGTCCCGGCCGCCTTCTCGGTCAATTACGAGCAGGTGGGCGTCGCTGCCGGCAAGATCGCCGCGGAAATTCTCAACGGCAAGGACCCGAAGACGATTGCGCCGTGGAAGCCGGCTTATTCGGATCATGCGCCGGTGATCTCCAAAAAGGCGATGGCGGCGTTCGGTGTCGAGATTCCGGCGGATATGGCGAGCTGCGGCTGCCTCGTGGACTGATACAGCCGGGCGAGAGCGGTTACGGCCGCTTTCGCCAAGCTCGGGGTGATAGGGCGCGCTGCGCTTGCGATCCCCCTGCCCACAATGGGGATTGCGGCTTCGCCGCCGTGCTGCACGTAGACGCGATTGCCCTGCTGCCAAGGAGGGGGGACCCATGCTCGAGATTCGGGCGGCGACGAAGACCTTCTACAAGGGAATGCCTGACGAAAAGGTCGCGCTGAACGGGCTCGACCTGACCCTCGTCGATGGCCAGTTCGGCATCGTGATCGGCTCCAACGGGGCGGGCAAGTCCAGCATGCTCAACGCAATCTCCGGAGCGATGGCGCTGGACAGTGGAAAGATTGTCATCGGCGGCGCCGACGTGACCGCAGTGCCGGTGCACAAGCGCGCGATGCGGCTGGCGCGGGTCTTCCAGGACCCGATGAAGGGAACGGCTGCTTCGATGACCGTCGCCGAAAACATGCTGCTGGCCGATCTGCGCAGCAAGTCACGCCGGCTCCGCAAGGGGCTGAACGCCACGCGGCTGGCAGATTATCGCGAGCGGCTGGCCATCCTGGGTCTTGGGCTGGAAAACCGGCTGGACACTCGCGTCGAGCTCCTGTCCGGCGGCCAGCGCCAGTCGCTGTCGCTGATCATGGCGGTCGGCGGCAAGCCCGATCTCTTGCTGCTGGATGAGCATACCGCAGCGCTCGACCCGCGCACGGCGGATATCGTCATGAAGGCCACGGTCAAGGCGGTGGAGACGCTGAAGCTGACGACCTTGATGGTCACCCACAACATGCAGCATGCGGTGGATTTCGGCGACAGCGTCATCATGCTGGACGCCGGCAAGGTGCGGCTGCGGATCGACGGAGACGAAAAGAAGAAGATCACCGTTCCCGATCTGATCGACCATTTCGCGGTGAAGTCAGACCGCATGCTGCTGGCAGGGTGAGGGCCATGGACGCACTGCAGGCCATCCTCTCAAGTTTCCTGACGCTCATTCCCGTCACATTGGCGCAGAGCCTGATCCTCGCCTTCGTCGTGCTCGGCATCATGATCCCCTTTCGCATGCTGAGCTTTCCGGACTTGACCAGCGAAGGCGCGTTTCCGCTGGGTGGTTGCGTGTGCGGCGTGCTTTTGGCCGCCGGTGTCGGCCCGCTGCCGGCGATCCTGGCGGCGATCGTGGTGGGTTTCGCGGCAGGTTTCTGCACGGCCTATATCCATTTGCGCTTTCGCATCCACACGCTGCTCGCCGGCATTCTGATGACGACGATGCTCTATTCGATCAATCTGCGCATCATGGGAAAGTCGAACCTGTCGGTGTTCGGCACACCGGCTGTATTCGACTGGACGCCTTTCCCCGCCGGCTTTCCGGCCGCAAAGATCGCGGTCGCGGGACTTTTGGTGATTGTCGTGTTCCTGGGGCTCTACGCCTATTTCAACACCGAGCGGGGAACGGCGGTGCGCGCCGTAGGCGCCAATCCCGACATGGCTGAGGCGCAAGGCATCAATGTCTGGCGGGCGACCGTCGGAGGCGTCGGCGCAGCCAGCGCGTTTTCCGCGCTTTCCGGTGCGCTGATGGTGCAGAGCCAAGGCTTCGCCGACGTCAATATGGGCCTCGGCATACTGATCAACGGGCTGGCGGCGCTGATGATCGGCGAAGCCATCACCGGCAAGCAAACCGTGCTGCGCCAACTCCTCGCCCCCTTTGTCGGCGCGGTCGCTTACTACCAGCTCGTGTCGCTGTGCCTCGCCGCAGGCATGCCGCCGCCCGATCTGAAACTGGCGACGGGGCTCTTCGTGCTGGCGATGCTGGCGCTGCCCAGCCTGAAGCGGGGCAGGGGGCCGCGATTGGCCAAGGAGACGATGCGGGAATAGCCTGGTTGGCACTCCCGCATACATCAGTGCTTGCGAGGCTTAACGCGGCAGGACGCTAGAGCCCATCAGCGCTTCGTCGATCGAACGGGCGGCCTGACGGCCCTCGCGAATAGCCCAGACGACCAGCGACTGACCGCGCCTCACATCGCCGGCGGCATAGAGCCGGTCGACGGTGGTGCGGTAATCGTCATCATTGGCTGCAACGTTGATGGAGCGTCGCGCGTCGGTGGAAAGCTTCATCTTGTTGTCCATCTCGGCCAGCAGTCCGCCCTTCATGGGGCCGGCGAAGCCGATGGCGATGAAGGCCAGATCTGCGCGGATGACGAATTCGCTGCCGGCGATGGGCTTGCGCCTCTCGTCCACCTCGCAGCACTTCACGCCGGTGAGTTCGCCGTCTTCGCCGATGAATTCCAGCGTTGCGACCTGGAACTCGCGTTGCGCGCCCTCCGCCTGCGAGGAGGATGTGCGCATCTTCGTCGCCCAATAGGGCCAGACCGACAGCTTGTCTTCCTTCTCCGGCGGCTGCGGGCGGATGTCGAGCTGGGTCACGCGCACCGCCCCCTGGCGAAATGCGGTCCCGACGCAGTCGGATGCCGTGTCGCCGCCGCCAACCACCACGACATGCTTGCCGCCTGCAACGATCGGTTCGGATGGCCAAGCCGAGGACTGGATGTTTTCCCCGCCAACGCGGCGGTTCTGCTGGACGAGATAAGGCATTGCATCGTGCACGCCCTGCAGGTCGTCGCCGGGAATGCCGGCAGGCCGGGGCGTCTCGGAGCCGCCGCAGTAAAGCACCGAGTCGAACGTATCGAGAAGTTCGGCGACGCTCTTGTCGACGCCGACATCGACATTGCAGTGGAAGGTCACGCCTTCGCCCGCCATCTGGAGGACGCGGCGGTCGATATAGTGCTTCTCCATCTTGAAATCGGGAATGCCGTATCGCATCAGCCCGCCGGGCCGGCTCTCCCGCTCATAGACGTGCACGTCGTGACCGGCGCGGCCCAACTGCTGCGCCGCCGCCATGCCCGCTGGACCGGAGCCGATGACCGCAACGCGCTTGCCCGTCTTCTTCTCCGGCGGATAGGGCCGCACGAAACCAGTTTCGTAAGCCTTGTCAGCCAGCGCCTGCTCGACCGTCTTGATGGCGACCGGAATATCCTCGAGGTTCAGCGTGCAGGCTTCCTCGCAGGGCGCGGGGCAGATGCGGCCGGTGAATTCCGGGAAGTTGTTGGTTGAGTGGAGGTTGCGGATCGCGCTCTCCCAATCGCCATTGTAGACGAGGTCGTTCCAGTCCGGGATCTGGTTGTGGATCGGGCAACCGGTCGGGCCGTGGCAAAACGGCACGCCGCAATCCATGCAGCGCGCGGCCTGTTTCTCGACTTCCTTGTCCGACATGGGCAGCGTGAATTCACGGAAATGCCGGATGCGATCGGAAGCCGGCTGGTACTTGTGAACCTGCCGGTCGATTTCGAGAAAACCTGTTACCTTGCCCATACCTGTCCTGCTTGCTCTTGCGACGTCCTATTGCCGCAACCAGTTCTCTATCTTCAGTCCTGAAATTTGGGAGAATGCCCTATCGTCCGTAATCAGGGTTGCATCTAGAGCGATCGCTTGCGCCGCGATCCACAAATCGTTTGCCCCGATCGACCGACCCTGCTTCTCCTGGGAGGCGCGAACGTCTCCGTATA
>Ga0190271_10000520_pt1 | contig 19499 bp, 16 predicted proteins | sample Popmic356T_FD_133747 | JGI IMG/M metagenome (GOLD analysis project Ga0190271, IMG submission 133747) | Populus adjacent soil microbial communities from riparian zone of Weber River, Utah, USA - 356 T | ecosystem: Environmental > Terrestrial > Soil > Riparian zone | place: USA: Utah | collected...
ACAGGACACGTTCCTGCCGTACGTCGAAGACGGCACGCTGACCTTCATCGGCGCCACCACCGAGAATCCCTCGTTCGAAGTCATCAGCGCGCTGTTGTCGCGCGCCCGCGTGTACGTGCTGCGTTCGCTCGGCGTCGACGACATCGTCAAACTACTGCGTCGCGCGCTGGAGGATTCCGGGCGCGGACTGGGCCAGCGGAACATCGACATCGATGACGAGGCTCTGGTCGCGCTGGCACATGGCGGCGATGGCGATGCGCGGCGCGCGCTCGGCATGCTGGAGGTGGCCGCGGACCTGGCAACTGAACACGCAGGTCGATCAACGATAACGATCGAGCAGGTGCGCGAAGTCGCCACCGGCGGCCGCCGCCGTTTTGACAAGGGCGGCGAGCAGTTCTACGACCAGATCTCGGCGCTCCACAAGGCGGTGCGCGGTACGGATCCGGATGCCGCGCTGTACTGGTTCGCACGCATGCTGGATGGCGGCTGCGATCCTCACTACCTGGCGCGGCGCATCGTGCGCATGGCGGTGGAAGACATCGGGCTCGCCGATCCGCGTGGTCAGCAGCTCGCGCTCGACGCGTGGCAGACCTTCGAGCGGCTCGGCAGTCCCGAAGGTGAGCTCGCGCTGGCGAACGCGCTGGTGTACCTGGCGGTCGCACCGAAGAGCAACGCGGTCTACGTGGCCTATGGCGAAGCCAAGTCCGATGTCGAGCAGTTCGGTACGCTCGAAGTGCCGCTGCGCTTCCGCAATGCACCGACCAAACTCATGAAGGGTCTCGGTTACGGCGAGGGCTATCAATATGCGCACGACGCGCCTGATGCCTTCGTCAAGGGCGAGCGCTATCTGCCCGACGAGATGCCGGACCGCCGCTACTATCGGCCCGCGCCACGCGGGCTCGAAATCAAGATCGGTGAAGCGCTGGCGCGGCTGCGCAAACCCGATGAGGACAAATCATGAGCTGGCTCACGTGAACTGGTTATGGGTGGGGATTGGTGGCGCGCTGGGCAGCGTTGCCCGCTACGGCGCCTATCGCCTCTGGCCGTCGTCGCCGGGCGGCTTTCCCGTACCCACGTTCACCGTGAATCTGCTGGGGTCCTTCGCCATCGGACTCTTATATATGTATGTTGCAGCCCGGGGCGCCAGCGCTGAAAATGCGCGCCTTTTCTGGATGACCGGCGTGCTCGGCGGGTTTACAACCTACTCGGCGTTTGCGCTGGAAACCGCGTTGCTGGGATTTTCGTGGACTGGTCTGGCCTATGTGGCCGTGACAGTCTTCGGTTGCCTCGCTGCGGCCTTCGCCGGATTGAAGATGGGGACATTCCTCGTTTCGTGAGAGAGAAATACTTTGCTCGACGCCAAACAACTTCGCGCTGATCCTGCCGCCGTCGCCGCCAATCTTGCGCGCCGCGGATTCACGTTGGATGTGGGTGCTTTCACGATGCTTGACGAGCTTCGCAAGCAGGCACAAGTCGCATCAGACAAAGTGCGCGCCGAACGCAATGCGAACGCCAAGGCCGTCGGCATGGCAAAGGGCAAGGGCGAAGACGCCAGCGCGTTGTTGGCCCGGGCGGAAGAACTCACGAACCAGCTGGCTTCGAGTGATTCCGCCATCGCCAGCGTGCAGCAGAAGCTCGACGCCTGGCAGTTAGGCCTGCCCAATACGCTGCATGCCTCGGTACCCGACGGGCGCGACGAATCCGCCAATGTCGAAGTCCGAAAGATTGGCGAGCCCAGAAAGTTCGACTTCACGCCGAAGGACCACGTCGAGCTCGGCGAAAAGCTCGGTGGTCTCGATTTCGAAACCGCCGCGAAGATTTCCGGAGCCCGCTTCTCCATCATGCGAGGCGGTCTTGCGCGCCTGCACCGCGCGCTCGCGCAGTTCATGCTCGACCTGCACACGCGTGACCATGGCTACACCGAGCTGTATGTACCGTACCTCGTCAACGCATCGACGTTGCAAGGCACGGGTCAGCTGCCGAAATTCGAAGCAGATCTGTTCCGCGTGCAGGGCGATCAGGGCTTCTATCTCATTCCTACCGCCGAAGTGCCCGCGACCAACCTCGTGCGTGACAGCATCGTCGAGCCCAAAAACCTGCCGATGAAGCTCGTGGCGCATACGCCGTGCTTCCGCTCGGAAGCGGGCGCGGCGGGCAAGGATACGCGCGGCCTCATCCGCCAGCATCAGTTCGAGAAGGTCGAGCTCGTGCACATCGTGAAGCCTGCAGACTCGTACGACGCGCTCGAAGAGCTCACGGGTCACGCCGAGCAGGTGCTGCAGAGGCTCGAACTACCTTATCGCGTGATCGCGCTCTGTGCGGGTGACGTCGGTTTCGCCGCCGCCAAGACTTACGACATCGAGGTCTGGTTGCCGGCGCAGAACAAGTACCGCGAGATTTCATCGTGCAGCAACTGCGAAGGATTCCAGGCGCGTCGCATGCAGGCTCGCTGGCGCAATCCGGAGACCGGCAAGCCCGAGCCGTTGCACACGCTCAATGGTTCAGGTGTTGCGGTTGGCCGTGCGCTGGTCGCGGTGCTCGAGAACTACCAGAACGCCGACGGCTCGATCACCGTGCCCGACGTGCTGCGGCCATACATGGACGGAATGGGGTCACTCCCCGTGTAAAAAAAGGACGCACCCTTTTGAGGTGCGTCCCTTTTTGCTAGCAAATGGGGAGTGTCCCCATTTCTCTCCCCCTCAGAAGTGACCGGTGGTCGTGGTGGTCACACCTCCCGATGTGTACGTCACGGTGTACGTGTCTCCCGCCGTTGGATGCAGCGTGCCGTTGCCACTGGTCTGAATGGCGAACGTCCTGCCGGTGGAGGCCGGCAGCGTCTGCCCCGCGTTCAGCGTGAACTGATACGTGATGGTGGCAGTCGTGCTGGTGTTGGTCTGCGTGACCTGCCCACCGACCGTGTTGTACTGGCCCGAATAACCCACGCCCGGCGTGCGCTGGACCACGATGGTGACCGACAGCGCCGTCAATGTGCCGGTGTTGGCGGTTCGCAGCTGCAGCTCGTTGAACCATGGACTGTTGGTCGAGACCACCGGCGTCGCCGTGAGCGTACCGCCCGGGTCACCACCGCCTGTCACAGTGAGCGCCACCGTTGTCGTGCGCGACAACGTGCCCGACGTCGCCGTCAGCGTGACTGTTGCGGCGCCCAGCGTCGCCGTGCTCGATGCCGAGAACGTTGCCGTCACCGAGTTGCCGGTGGTGGCCGTTGCCGGATTGAATGCCACGGTCACGCCAGTCGGCAATCCGCTCGCCGCCATGCTCACAGCACCCGTGAAGTTGGTGCGCGTGATCGCGATCGTGGATGCGCCACTCGCGCCACGTGCTACCGACAGTGATCCGGGTGATGCCGCAACCGTAAAGGTCTGCGTCGCCACGTCATTCACCGTGAGCGACACCGACGTGGTCCGCGACAGCGTGCCCGAGGTTCCCGTGATGGTCACGTTCGCAGCGCCGATCGTCGCCGTGCCTGAAGCCGTGAACGTCGCCGTCACCGAATTGCCGGTGGTGGCTGTCGACGGATTGAACGCCACGGTCACACCGGCCGGCAATCCGCTCGCGGCAAAGCTCACGGCACCCGTGAAGCTGCTGCGATTGATCGCCACCGTCGTGCTCGCGCTCGCCCCACGCGTCACCGAAACCGGGCCCGCGGCGGCGACCGTGAAGTCGGCTGCGGCGGTGACAGTGAGTGACACGCTGGTTGTGCGCGTGGTTGCGCCTGACGTCGCGGTGAGGGTGATGGGCGCCGTTCCGACCGTCGCGGTGGCCGACGCGGTGAACGTGGCCGTCACCGAGTTGCCAGTCGTCGCCGCGGCCGGATTGAACGCAACCGTCACGCCTGCGGGCAGTCCCGATGCGCTCATGGTCACCGCGCCGGTGAAGTTTGTCCGCGCGATCGTCACCGTCGTCGCAGCACTGGCGCCGCGCGTCACCGACACTGATGCCGGGGAGGGCGTTACGGTGAAGTCCTGCGTCACTGCGGCAGTCGTCGCAGGAACCGCCGCACTGGCCGCCGAGACCTTTGCCGTCGCGTCCACCGCGCGCACCGTGTACGAGTACGTGGTGCTCGCCGTGAGACCCGTGTCCGTGAACGTGAGGCCCGCCGGTGTGCCGACAGGCGTAGTCCCCGTACCGCGGAACACCTGGTATCCCGTGACACCGGAGACATCATCCGTCGATGCATTCCAGGCCAGAGCCACGCTGGTGCTCGTCGTGCCGGTCACGCGCAGGTTCGCAGGAACACTCGGCGGTTGCGTATCCGGCGTCGAGCCACCGGGCTCGTTACCGAACACGCGTACGCCGTTGTCGTACAGCGGAATGCGTTGCACGAGCGCGGGCGTGCCGCCGGGCGTGGGGTTCACACCGGTGATCGACCAGTCATTGCTCGGGTCCCACGCGCCTGAGCTCGCAATCCGGAACTGCACTTCTTTCTTGAAGTGCTGTTGTCCGCCCGGATAGATCTTCGTGCCGGTGCAATTCACGGTGACGTAGTACACGCTGCCGGCATGCAGTGTCGGACCCGTGGGCGCCGTGCACTGGTTGTAGTTGGCGTTGATGGTGATCTGGCTGGGCGTCACGCCGGATTCCAGAGTGAAGTAGTAACGGAACGAGAGCCTGTCGCCCATGCGCGCCGGCCAACCCGACTGGTTGTTCACCAGCGCCTTGATCTCGGTGAAGTTCGAGCCGGTCGCGTTGATCGCCGCCTCGACGAACATTTCATTGCCAACCACCGCTTCCGCCACCGGAAAGTTGGTAAGCGGCGCGCCGCCATATTCCTGCGCCAGGCGCGCGAGTGCGCCCGTGAAACCGGCGTTGTAGTCCGTGGCGACTTCGTTGTTCACGAAGTTGCCGCGATCGTCCTGGTAGGAAGCGCCATCGTTCGGTGACGAAGGCCCGCCGACCAGCGCGCCGTAGAGCACGTGGCGGCTTTCGACGGGGAAGGTGAGCTGATCCGTCCACGAGCTGTGCGCGGTGCGATGGTGCGGGTTGCGCGGCGGATTGGCGCCGAAGCCCACGACGTAGCTGCGGTTCTGCGGATTCGCGCCGAGCGCGTAGTCGATCTGGCGCTTCGCGAAATCGTGGTAACGCGCCTTCAGCGCGGTATCGGTGATCGAATCGGCATACACGAGTGCGGCGAACGAAGTGTTCGCGGCGTAACGCAACGAACCCCACTGGTCGAGCACTGCCTGGCCGCCCGGGCTGTAGTTGACGCGCGTGCCGTCGGCGCCATGCGCCGTGCCGCCGACCGTCCACCAGTTGAGCCAGCGCTGCGAGTCGTTGTGATACTGCGTGGCGTTCGTGAGCTTGGCTAACAACACGTAGCTGCCATAGGACTTGTCGTCCCAGGCGTGCGTCCACTTGTACGACTTGATCGTGGTCTGCTGCTGGTTGGAAAGGTTGGCGTAGTAGCTCGTCGCCTTGTCGAGGAAGGCCTGCTCGTTCGTGGCGCGGTACATCCAGATCGCGCCCCACACCAGTTCGTCGTTGAATCCGCTCCATGAACGGTAGAAGTTGGCCGCGTCGGTGATGCAATCGGAGTACGCGCCGCGATAGGTGTCCGCAAAGCTGTAGAGCTGGCGGGCATGCGAGAGCAGCGTGTTCGCGTACGTCGGATCCGTCGGCCGGAATGCGATCGAAGCGGCTGCCATCGCGGCCGCCGTTTCGCCGGCGATATCCGATCCGGGGCAGCTCGTCGTCACACGATAGGAAGGCCGTGCCATCTGCATGACTTCCGCCGGGCCCCACCAGGCGTGGTCGGTGCCGCCGTTTCCGACCTGTCCGTACAATTCGTTCGCCGTGGGATGGGCCTTGATGAAGTAGTCGGTGGCCCACTTGAGCTGGTCCAGGGCGCTATTCAGCTGCCCGGTCGAAACGTAGGCAGAGCGATAGTCGACGATGCTCCAGGCGAGCATGGTCGCGGTGGATGCCATCGGCAGGCCGAACTTGACGTGATCGCCGGCGTCGTACCAGCCGCCGGTCAGGTCGCGGCCGACATCCGCGCCGTCCTGCATCCCTGAATCGCCACGCCAGTTGACGCGATTGGTCGCGGGCAGGTCGCCCGCGCGCTGTGCCTCGTAGAAGAAGAGCGACTTCTGCAGCGCCTCTCCATAGTTGAACGACTGGGCGAAGAGTTGCGGCGCGAAGAGTGTCGCAAATAACGCCAGACAAGCCGCGATGACGCGGGCAATTCCCTTTTGATGAGCCATGTATCCCCCTGTCTAACTAGATAAGACAATGTGTGGGCCCGAATGCCGGTGGCGTCGCCACAGGCTCGAGCCGCGCAATCGAAATGTGCTTCTAGATCTGTGAGAGATTCAGGGAGATAGGACGCACGAGTGTGACCACTCGGAAATGCACTCGTTTATCCATGTGCCATGCCCCCTGAAGACCGGTGGCGTGTCAGTCCTTTGCCACCGCGGGACTGAGCTTATGCCGCAACGAGTTTCTGTCAATCAGAGAATCGCCGCCCGATGTCGCGACAGCCATTGATGAGACACGCAGGACAAGGTTGTCAGTCGCGATGTCTTTTGCAGGTCATCCAGCAAACAACCTTGTTTCGAGAGCGAAGGGCACAACGCGCGTCAACGAACACGAGTCAACGGTGAGATTGTTCGCGGCGCCGGCGTCCGACCTTATTGTTCAATCGGAATCTGGCGGAGGGGGTGGGATTGCTCGCAGCGGGGGACCGCTGCTCGTCCCTCGGGGACTCGGGACCACAGTCGCTGGCGCTCCTGTGTCCAACTTTGCTCCGCAAAGTTGTCGAACCCAATTGTTTGATGGACCGTGGGTTCGAATCCACGACTTGTTTTCGCACGATCTGGCGGAGGGGGTGGGATTCGAACCCACGGTCCTCGTGAGAGGACGCCAGTTTTCAAGACTGGTGCATTCAACCGCTCTGCCACCCCTCCGGGGGACGCGGATTGCGCGCGCAAGCTACTGCAAAGCCCGCTTCCGGTCCAGCCGGAGTGTACGGGCAGGTGCCCGGGCGCGCCGGGCACGGTATAGGCGCGCGCTCACAGGCGGGCGCGGCGTCGGCGGGCATTCGTGGCGCCCCACTGCATTCAGGATGAGAGCCATGAAAGCCATTCTGCAAGCCACGCTCGCGGCCATCCTCTCGGGAATTCTCGTTGGAGTATTGCTCAAGAAGAAGCTTGCGGACGGCACGCTGCCGCAATAGCCGGGCGGCGCGATGTGGCCGGCTTCGACAAGGCAACATCCGGAGCGAAGGCGCGCCTTGATCATCGGCGCAGGTCCGACGGGGATGTCCGCGGCATTCCATCTTGGCGAACACAGTCTGCTGCTCGAGCGGCGATTCACGCTGGAGAATCACCATGATTACTCGCACGATCTCCCGATGGGCTATCCGCATGGCGGCGTTGTGGGCGGTGAAAACCCTGGCGCAGATGGCGATGGGTTCGCCACGCCCGCGGAAAACCAGACGGTCTTCATCTCCTGCAGCTCGCGCGCGGACGCACGTGACAACACGTTGATTCACGTGGAGCGCTGGCGGGCGACAGATTTCTCGCCGCCGCGTGAGCGAAGGGAGCTTCGCGCGCCGCCGTCGGTTCGCACTCTGCGTCCGCTGCTTCGCGGCGAGTTGAGACTCGGTGCGCACGTGGTTCGCGTTTCACCTGCCGAGCGTCTGGTTGAGCTCGCTAATGGGCATCGATACGTTTACGACAAGCTCGTGAGCACGCTGTCGCTCGCCGCCATCGAATTCCTCGTCGCGGCCGATTTGCCGCGCCACGTGTATCGCGACGAATCCTTGCGTGACTGGCTGAGCGAGCACGACATCGAAGTCGCGGATCGAGCTATCCAGGAATACAACGGTGATCCCGACGATTTCGCGGCGGGCAAACGCGTCGCGGATCAGGTGAGCCAGGCGCTGGCCGCGAAATTCAATAACACACGCCGTTCGAGGATGGGCGGCACACGGCTGTTCCAGCCGCGCCTCGTCACGGTATAGGCCCTTGATGCCATGAGCGGGTCGCACGGGCCTGTGGCATTGTTACGCCCCCGATTACACGGATTGACACATGGCGCGATGCCAGAGCGCGTTGGGCGCGATCCTGCTGCTGTTGCTTGCACCGTTCGCCGAAGCGCAGACACCCGCCGAAACGAAAACTGACGAAGCTGTCGGCCAGTCCCTCAACTATGTGTTTGCCACCGATCTCGGGTCCGGCGTGTACGACCTCGACGGCCGCACGCTGCAGATCTATCGCTTCACGTACGAGAAGGAACTGCGCGAGGTGGACGAAGACACCCTGGGCGTGCGGTTCGTAATGCCGCTGACTTTCGGGTTCTTCGATTTCACAACGCTGGACGTGTTGTCGGAAGGCATTCCGACGCGCGTCGACAGTTTCAGCCTGGTGCCGGGATTCGAGTTCGATTACCTGCTGCCTGACGACTGGCATCTCGTGCCCTTTGCTCGCGGCGGCGTGAGCGTGGCGTCGAGCAGCGTCGACGGCTGGCTGTATGGCATCGGTATCCGGCTCGAGCGCGAAGGCGACTGGCATGGCTGGGACAGCCTGGTGCGCACGGAGCTCAACTATTCAGGCGTGGGTTACCGGCACAACCTGCCGCCCGATGAATTCTTGCGGCTGCGTCAGGGAGCGGACGTGACTCGCGGCATCGGCTGGAAGATCCGCGGCCGCGAGGTCGAGTTCGGAATGTATTCCATCATTGATGTCATCCTCGATCCGCCGACGGCGCCGGTGGGCAATCGTAACGGTCAATCCATTCAGGCCGAATTCGGCTTCACGTTCGGCACACGGCCACCGTTCAAGATCTGGCGCTGGGATGCGCCACGCCTCGGGTTCGGTTACCGCCTGGCGGGCGAACTGTCGACGTGGCACTTCCTCATCGGAAAGCCGTTCTGATCAGGCTGCATTCGGTTCGTTCTTCGCGAAATGCGCGATCTGGTCGGCTCGAGCCTTCTTGAACGACTCACGATCGGTCGTACGAGTTACATAGGCCTCGGTCGCCGGTCGGTTGCCGAAGGAGCGGACCTGTGGAATGCGCAGCACATCCACCATCAAGAGGTCTGCGACGCTGAAGCGCCCGGCAACGAGCCACTCTCGCTCGCTCAATACCCTTTCCAGCTGGCCGAGGCGCTTGTCCATCCATCCCGTGAGACCCTCGTTCTCGCTGCCGGATATCTTAAAAAACCACCATGGTACGGTGACCATCTCGATCGAGTTGAGCGCGGCGATCGTCCATTGCAATGTTTCCGCCTCGCCAACCGGATTGCGCGGCATCAGCTTGTCGCTCTTGCGTGCCAGGTGCAGCAGACAAGCGCCGCTTTCGAATATCTCCACTTCTTCGTCCTTCAGGAACGGGACCTGGCCAAAGGGCTGCTGCGCCAGGTGATTAGTCTCGCGACCATCGAATGGGATCGTATGGACTGCGTAGGCGAGACCCGCTTCCTCACACGCCCATCTCAGCCGGAGATCACGCACGAAACCGCGAGGGCGTTCAGGAACCCAGTCGTAGGTCCAGATGGTCAATGCGCTCATTGCTAACAACCCGCTCATCCGATGAGCCCCTTCTGGCAGGCCTCGTCGAGGTGCTCGAGGCCGCTGGTCCAGCCGTTGCGGTGCGAAGGCATGGCGCTTTCGGGCAGTTGCTCGTGAGTGACGATGACCTCGGTGCGCTTGTCGAGGCGCACGAAATCGACGGTGACCAGCGTTTCCTGGTTTTCCGCGGGGCCGGAGATCCACGTGAACACCAGCCGCTTCGGCCGCTCGATGTGGCGGTACACGCCCTTGGTCACGATGGGACCGGACTGGCTCTGCATGGTGATTTCGTAGTTGCCACCCACGCGCGGCTCGACGCGCGCCACCGTGCTGATGATGGTGCCAGGACGCATCCATTGCGCCAGGGCCTCGGGGTCGAGCCACGCGTCGAACAGGTCTTCGGCGGAGGCTGCGATCGTACGGCGTACGACGACGGCGGCAGAGGCCAGGTTGTTGGTGACAGCGGCATTCATTTGCGTTTCCTTTTCCCGGTCGAGTTCTTCTTCATGACATAGGCCTCGAGAGCGTCGAGGCGGCCCTCCCAGAAGCGGCGGTATTTCTCGATCCAGGCTTGTGCGTCGGCCAGCGGCCCGGCATTGAGAGTGAGTACGTGGTCGCGGCCGACGATGGAGCGGCGGAGCAGGCCGGCGCGCTCGAGCATGCGGATGTGCTTGGAAATGGAGTTGAGCGAGATGGGAAAGTCCGCGGCGATTTCGGTCACTCGTGCGTCCGCGTCCGTGAGCCGCGCGAGGATGGCCCGCCGCGTGGGATCACACAGCGCATTGAAAACGCCATCGAGCTGCCGGGATTGATATTCACCCATATGGGTGAATATAAGAACGCCAGGCGGTCGCTGTCAAGCCGCAATCAAATATCGAGTTTGATGCTCACCGGGCAGTGGTCACTACCCATCACATCGGCGTGAATCTTCGCTTCCTTCACTTTCTTCTTCAGCGCTTCGGAGACCAGCACGTAGTCGATTCTCCATCCCACGTTGCGCGCGCGCGAGTTCGCGAAATGGCTCCACCAGGAATAGTGGCCATTGCCCTGCGTGAAGATGCGGAAGGTGTCGACGAAGCCGGCGTCGACGAAATTCTGAAAGCCTTCGCGCTCTTCGTCGGTGAAGCCCTTCTTGCCCTTGTTGGGCTTGGGGTTCGCGAGATCGAGCTCGGTGTGCGCGACGTTGAGGTCGCCGCAGAAGATCACGGGCTTCTTCTTGTCGAGTTGTTTGCAGTAGGCGAGGAACGCCGGATCCCAGTGTTCGTGCCGCAGCTTGATCCGGGACAGATCGTCCTTGGCGTTCGGCGTGTAGACCGTGACGACATGAAACTTCTCGAACTCCGCGGTGATCACGCGGCCTTCGTTCCACGAGTCGCGCTTGAGCTCATCGGCAAACGTGAACTTTTTCGCGAAGCTGTCGGGAAAGCCGTTGATGACCTTGATGGGTTCCTGCTTCGAGAAGATGGCCGTCCCCGAATATCCCTTCTTCTCGGCCGAGTTCCAGTATTCGTGGTAGTTCGGCAGATCGATTTCCGCCTGGCCCTTCTCGGCCTTGGTTTCCTGCAGGCACAGGATGTCGGGCTGGTGCTCGGCGATAAATTTCTGAAAGGTGCCCTTCTTGACCACGGCGCGAATGCCGTTGACGTTCCAGCAGTAGAGTTTCATGCGAGCAAGTATAAACGGGCAGAATAGGGCGCATGGAAATCAGGGCGCTGGACGACACCAGCTTTGCCCGGCCCGGCGCGACCATTTGGACCGCACAGGCGCCGGATTGGGCATGGCTCCGGGGCAGCCGCCGCCGGTCGCCTGAGAAGCCTGAATTCGGGACATTTCCGGGGTAATCTTGCGTCCAGAAAAACGCTGAAGGTAAGCCCCCTGATCCCGCGCATTACCCAAGACCTTCGCCTCGCGCGACTGTGGCCGTGGATCGAAAAAACGGCGCCACGCCGATTCGCTTTTGCCGCCGTTCTCGCGGCGGTGGCGACGTCATTGCACTGGGCGATTTTTCCCGTCACGCAATCGCGTGTCACCTTCATTTTCTTCATTCCGGCCATCGTGCTGGCCACCACCATCGCCGGCCGCTGGCCGGGAGTGCTGGTCGCAGTCGTCGGTCTCATCAATTCCGCGGTCATGAAGTCGCCGGGAATGCTGATGGTGCCGAACTCGGCCGAACAGGTGGCGCTGATCTCGTCCGCGCTCGTGTCGATCATGGTGATCCTGGTCGGCGACTACTACCGCTCGATCTCGCGCCGCGAACTCTCCGACCTGCACGAGTTGCATGAATTGTCAGCCACTCTCGCCAGCATTCCCGGCTTGACCGAACAACTGCGGCTCATTCTCTCGACATTCGCGCGCATGCATGGCGCGACGCAAGGAATCATCTGCACCCACAAGGCTCGGGGTGACGCCCTGACGGTCGCGGCCAGCATCAGCTTCGGCAACAGCGACCTGGCGCTCGTCGACCGAGTGCGCGTCGTAGTGACGGACACCGAGACGGATGTTAGGGCGGGGCTTCGGGATCAATTCCGCGCGGCAGGTGTACGGTCGGTGCATGCGACGCCGCTCATCAGTCGTGACGGTGAAATCCTCGGCGTGTTGTCGGTTTACTTTCCGCAGCCGCGACGCCCGTCGGAACGAGAGATCCGCATCGCCGACATCTGCGCACGCAAGGCCGCGGTCTTCATCGAGCGTGCCCGGGCCGAAGATCTCGTGAATCAGCGCGACCGCCGCTTCGAGTCGGTGCTCGAATCCTCCGGGGTGCCATTCATCATCCTTTCGCCCGTGCGTGACGACACCGGAAAGATCATCGACTTCCGCTTCGTGTTCCTGAATACCGCCGCCGCGAACGTCATGCGCGCGCCCTCCGGCGAGTTCGCGGGCCGCAAGGTGACCGACGTTTTGCCACGGGCCTGGGACGATCGCGCGCGTTTCGACATGTACATCGACGCGCTCGAACACAACGAGGTCCGGCAGATCGAACGCCAGACCGAAGCTGACAGCAACAGCAACTGGTACCACGTCGTCGCGTCGCCGCTCGATGGTGACCTCGCGGTATGGTTCGCCGACATCACGAAACGCAAGCTGCAGGAGCGCGAGCTGCTCGAGGCCGATCGCCGAAAGGACGAGTTCCTCGCGACGCTCGCGCACGAGCTGCGCAATCCGCTGGCACCGATCCGCCAGGCCGCCACCATCGCGCGCAACGAGAACGCAAGCGATGCGCAGAAGCGCTGGTCCAACAACGTGATCGAGCGGCAGGTACAGCACATGTCACTTCTGCTCGACGATCTGCTCGATGTCTCGCGCATCACGCACGGAACGCTGCAGCTGCGCAAACAGCGCACCGACCTCAAATCGATTCTCGGCGCTGCGGTGGAAACCGCGCGTCCGCTCATCGACGAGCGCCGACACCAGCTCATCGTGGAGGTCCCGGACGAGCTCCAGGTAAATGCCGATCCGCTTAGGCTCGCGCAAGTCCTTTCAAATCTGCTCACGAACGCGGCCAAGTACACCGCGCCCAACGGCACTATTCGCGTCCTGGCCATGCAGAACGACGGGATGCTTTCCGTGAGTGTCGAGGACAGCGGCATCGGAATCGCGCCCGAGGAGTTGCCCAGGGTGTTCGGCATGTTCGCGCAGCTGCGTTCGGCGCAGGAGCACGCGGCCGGCGGCCTGGGGATTGGGCTCGCACTGGCAAGGGGCATCGTCGAGCTGCATGGCGGGCGCATCGAAGCGGCGAGTGCAGGTGTGGGCAAGGGCAGCCGGTTCACCGTTCATCTGCCCGGGAAAGTGGCGGCAGCCACGACTACCGTTGCCCCGGCAGCCGCGCGTGGTGGCAATGGCCTGTCCAATAGACGAATTCTGCTGGCCGACGACAACCGTGATGCAGCCGAAAGCCTCGCGATTCTCCTCCGTCTCGAAGGACACGAAGTCGAACTCGCGCATGATGGCCACGCAGCGCTGCGCAGCTTCGAGACTCGCTGCCCCGATGTGGCGCTTCTCGACATCGGCATGCCCAACGCCAACGGTTACGAAGTGGCGCGCCGGATTCGCGCCGCACCGGAAGGGGCCAGCGTATTGTTGATAGCGATTACCGGATGGGCGCAGGACGCCGACAAGCTCGAGTCGCGCGCGGCCGGCTTCGATCACCACCTCACCAAGCCCATCGAGCCCGATGCGCTCATAGGATTATTGGAACGATCCTAAAGGTGCGATGAGTAGATAGGTACTAGTCACGGTAGGAGGAATCCCGCGCTCGTGACACATAGTGCTTATGAATTACGGACCGCTGGAATTTGCCAAATACCTTCAGCGCAAGGGCGCAGGCCGAGGGGAGTCCGCGGCCGTGAAGGCCGCGCGCGAAGCGGCGCCGAAGACCTCTCCAAGAAACCGGCTGGAAAACAATCGACTCAGCGTCATCTCGGGCGGGCCGATGACTCGGCGCATCGTGCGCGACGCTCAAGTGGAGGCGGTGAGCGTCTATGAAGCGGTGGCAGTCCGTCCGCCGTCGACGCCGGAATCCGTCGAGCCGGTCAACGTGGTAGTTAGGGGTACGCACAGGCCGGTGGTCCTGGTTCTCTCGTCGCATCAGACCGTGCACTGGAAAATTGCGCTGGCGGCCGGAGCATCCCTGAGCGCGGTGCTCTTGTCGGGTTACGGAGAGTCCACGGTAGCGGGTGCGGGTGACGCGCTGGTGTCATCCATCGGTGGCTTCTACGCATTCAAGCGGGGCTCAGCGGAATTCAAGCACCTCGAAAGCGAAGTCCGGCGCTGCACCGGCCGCACCATCGAACGATTCCAGAGCGCATACGCAGGCCACCGGTTCGAGATCGGTGGGGACTGAGCGACGCAGCGTATTCAAGTCTGCGCGGGGCGACATGGCCCTTTGGTCTTACGTTCGGTTCGGCGAAGACCTGAGACCATCCCGGGCGCCCCGTTATGGACAGCCTATCAACTAGCAGTGACATCTCGTCCGCGCCACCTGCGGCGCCGGGGTTTGCGCATTTCACCGCTACAGACGCTGTCCAGCTGTCACAGCAGACCGGTGAGTGGAACTTCGAGGTTTCGCAGCTCACGAAAGGCGCGCTCCACGCGGAAAGCACCATGCTGGCGCTCGATGGCGTGAGTCTCCTGGACATTTCGCTCGATCAGACGGTTCTGCAGCGAGGGTTCGGTCCACGCAACATGGCGGCGCTTTTTATTCCCCGCGAAGGATCAGGTCCGGTTTTCGCGTTTGGCCAGCTGGTCGAGCGCGGTCAATGCATGACCGTCATGGGAGGAGAACTCGAAGGCGTCACCCATGGTGAATACCAGGAAATCGACCTCGCATTCGACATGAATGCATGCCAATCGCAGCTCGACGCGCTCAGCGGGGGCTCGATCGGTGTGATGCCCGGCACCACCATCGCGGCCCCCGGCGAAGCATGGATCGCCGACATGACGGCCCGGGTCGATTGGCTGCTCGCGGCGGCCAAGGACCATGGCGCCGGTTTGAGCAACCCACAGCTGCGCATGAGCCTGACCGATCATTTGCTTGCCGCGATGGCCCGCTTCGACCCTTCGCCGGCCGATCTCGATTCCACGACTCGCAAAGCTGCCGCCGCCAGGCGCGTGGCAGTACGACTTGCGCGTGAATACATTCATGCGCGGCTTTCCGAGCCTTTGCCACTGTCCGAGCTCTGCCGCCACTCGGGCTTGAAAGCGAGGACCCTGGAAAACGGCTTTCGGGAAGTGACCGGCCTGACTCCCATTGCGTACATCCGGTCGCTGCGCCTGAACGCTGCCCGACGGGCCCTTCTCGATGATTCAAAGCGGCTGCGTTCGATCTCGGACATTGCGATGGACAATGGCTTCTGGCACCTGAGCCAGTTCTCGACGGACTATCGCAAGCTGTTTGGTGAGACCCCTATCAACACACGGCGCCGTAGCCGGAGTGTCGAATCGCCAAACCGGGCCGTCGCGAAATGACCGTCTAACTTTCCACGAGATTTTTCGATAGCGGGCTGGTCGCCTTCGGCATTCACTGCCGGGGTGCAGACTAACGACAGCGAAATCGAAGATCTGTCCGCCTTCTTTCATGGATGGCCTCTGGAGGCTATCCAGCTCGGGCCCCGATCCGAGCGAACCCTGGTGTCCTGCAATGCTTTCCGGTCACATCGAATCCTGCGGCTCGAAGCGGGTAGTGCGCTGGCAATGCACGGCGCAGTGCATAAGTCATGCTCGTGCGTCCTGCTTTCCGCATCACCGGATCCAGACCCTCGATTTGCGGGCAGGCCCATGCGAGTGACGGACCTGGTGCTGGCAGGGTCAGGTGCGCGCCTGAATCTGTTCGTACCCATGTCCGCCATCGTGTTCATCCTCGTTGTCCCTTCCAGCGAAATCATTTCGCCGCGCAGCTTGCGCATCTGTGAAGACGACGAGCCAAAAGGGCTGATTCAATACATCAAACAGCACCGCGGCATCAGCGACGCACCGCTGGCCGGCCGGCTTCGCGATGCTGTCGCCGCATCGCGCGCGCTGCCGGCCGCGAGCGCGCGCCTTTCCGCGGTGATTTCAGCCTGTCGGCTCATTGACCGGCACTTCCCGGAAATGCTCACCCTGGAAGAGTTGTCCCGGAATTCCGGCATCGGCAAACGTGCGCTCGAATACGGATTTCGTGAGATGTATGGAACCACGCCTCTGAATTTTGCTCGCAGTCTTCGAATCACGCGCAGCCGCATGGCTCTGCTGCGGGCCAAGAGCTATACGCCCATCAACGAAATCGCGAGCGCATTCGGCTTCAGACACCCGGCGCAATATTCGCGCGGCTATCGCCGCTGGTTTGGCGAGACACCGTCCATGACTCTTGCGCGGATTTGAAAGCAATTGCGCACAGCCGAGTCCTGGAAGATTACGGGCCCGCAATCAGGCGTTGGCGTGCGAAATAGTGATAGCAGCGGTTCCCAATCATCGCCAATCTCGGGACCGGAAATGAATGCTCGCGAAGCACGCTGCGTGCTTGAGATTTTTCGATATCTGATCGTCAGGCGACTAACTACGATCCGCTGCAATCGGTGAATTGAAGCGGTCGCGCGTGACGAAGGTAAGAGGGAAATGACGCGAGATTCGAAAGTTTTGTTGTTGATGACAGCGGCGGCGTGCCTGCTCGCAATGGCGCCTGTGTCAGCACAGGAGAGCGATGCCGCAGCTCTCGCCAGGGCCGCGCAGAATCCGATTGCTGACATGATCAGCGTGCCATTTCAGAACAACACGAATTTCGACGTTGGACCACTGGAAAAAACTCAGGACGTGCTGAACGTCCAGCCGGTCCTGCCTTTCAGCCTGAACGCGGACTGGAACGTCATTACGCGCACCATCGTGCCGTTGATTTCACAGCCGGCGTTTGCTCCAGACCAGGATCGTGAGTTCGGCATTGGAGACATCCAGTTCGCAGCATTCTTCTCGCCGAAGAAAGTGGTCAATGGATGGGTGTGGGGCGTCGGCGCAATCGCGCAGCTCGACACTGCGACTCACGAACGCCTCGGCGAGGGTGCGTGGGGGCTGGGACCCACGGCCGTGGCCATGCATCTCGGCAAATCGTGGAACTACGGCGTACTCATCAACAACGTCTGGTCGGTGTCGGAGGAGGATGGCCGCGGCAGCGTCAACAAGATGCTCTTCGAGCCCTTCTTCTCTTACAACTTTCCCGACTCGCCGGGGCGCTACCTAGCTTTCGACCCAATCATTACGGCGGATTGGACGGCGGACAGCGATCAGCGCTGGACGGTGCCGCTCGGGTTGGGCATCGGACAGATCATGAAATTCGGGAAGCAGCCCGTGAACCTGCAGGCGTCGGGGTACTACTTCGTCGAGAAACCCGACGACGCCGCAAGCTGGCAGCTGCGTTTGCAGATGCAACTTCTATTTCCAAAGTAGGGAGCCTGGTCATGATTCTAACTAGCAAACAGATGCTCATTGCGATGGCCATGGCCGCAGCGATGAGCTTTACGAGCGCGCAAGCGCAGCACACGACACCCGATGCAGTGAAGACTCGCATCGGTGATCTCAAGTTCGAGCGCGGCTTTCCGACCGCAGAGACCACGCAGAAGGTCTTCGACGAGCTGGACTACCAGCGTGCCGTGCAGGCCTATCTGTGGGCATATCCGGCCGTCTCGTTCGAATCCATCCGGCTCGCAAGTGCGAAGGAGTTCGGCGTCGATTACAACGATCTGCTCATCGCCGACAAGCTCATGGACCCCAAGGGCATGTTTCTCACGGCCAACGACACCACGGTTTACGCCTTCACGAACGTCGATCTTGCAAAGGGGCCGGTTGTCGTAGAAGTTCCGCCGGGGCAAATTGTGGGCTTGATCGACGACTTCTGGCAGAAGTCGATCTCTGACATCGGCTTGCCCGGCCCCGACGGCGACAAGGGGGGGAAATATCTGCTCGTGCCGCCCGGCTACAAGGCAGAGGTGCCGAAGGATGGTCAGGGCTATCACGTTCTGCACTGCCCGAACAACAACTACAACGTCATGGTCCGCGGCATCGCGGTCAAGGGTGACTTTGCGGCCGCGGAACAGGTCACTAGAAAAATGCGCATCTACCCGTGGAGCCAGCGCGAGAATCCAAAGCCAACCAAGTTCGTCTCCATGTCCGGCAAGGCGATCAACACGCTTCCGCCACTGGGGATCGAATTCTGGGCGCGTCTCTCTGCCTACATCAATAACAACCCGGTCGCCGAGCATGACCGCTTCTATATGGCAATGCTCAAGCCGCTGGGCATCGAGAAAGGCAAGGAGTTCAAGCCCGATGGCCGGCAGCGCGGCATCCTCGAAGAAGCCGCCAGGGTTGGCGACGCGATGTCGCGCGCGATGCTTTTCGACGCCGAACATCGCTTCAGCGGCGCCACTTCCTTCCCCGGCACGCACTGGAACTGGGTCCTGCTCGTGAATGCCCAGCAGGAGACCGAATACTACAGCCAGGTCGATGAGCGCCTGCATTACACCTACGGGGCTATCTACACTTCGCCGGGCATCGGCGTGAAGAAAGCCGGCCCCGGCTCGCAGTATGTTCAAGCGTTCAAGGACAGTGACGGCAACCGTCTCGATGGCGGCAAGTCGTATCGCCTCCACATTCCACGGGACGTACCGGCCGCCGCATTCTGGTCGCTGACGCTTTACGATGCTGGAATCCGCTCGATGATCCAGAACGCGCGCAACGATTCTGCGGTGTCGTCTTACGACAAACTCAAGATCAATTCCGACGGTTCGGTCGATCTTTACTTCGCGCCCACCGCGCCCGCGGGCCAGGAAAGCAACTGGATCCAGACCGTTGCCGGAAAGGGCTTCTATCCAATGATGCGTTACTACAGTCCGAAGGCAGGATTGTTCGACGGCACGTGGAAGCTGCCCGACATCGAATTGATGCAGTGACCGCAAGTCACAGACTTTTTCGGAGACACACATGAAACGCACTCTGCTTACCTCGCTCCTCGTCATCGTCGCGGGATTCGCGACCGCTGCGGACAATCCCAAAGCATCCCCGCCGAAATACGCAGCCATTGTTCCGCCGCAGGTGACGACGCCTGACACGGTGAAAACCCGCATCGGCACGTTGAAGTTCTTCGACGGCCTGCCCGACGAGGCAACCGTCAAGACGGTCTACGACAACCTCGACTTCGCTCGCGGCGTGGAAGCTTTCCTGATGGGCATGCCGGCGGCCAATGTTCAGGGCCTGCGACGGGGCTTTATCGAAGGAGGCTTCCTGCCGAACGAAGGCTTCGGCATCTCCGAGGGCTTGGCGGACGCCCGTTCGCTCTTCCTGACCCCGAACACGGTCGTGGTCTACACATGGGGAATCATCGACGTCAAAGACGGACCGATGGTGCTGCAGGTACCTCCCGGTGTGTTGGGCATTCTCGATGATGCCCACTTCCGCTTCGTCACCGACCTCGGGCTGTCGGGGCCCGACCAGGGCAAGGGCGGCAAATAC
>Ga0190271_10000521_pt1 | contig 19494 bp, 16 predicted proteins | sample Popmic356T_FD_133747 | JGI IMG/M metagenome (GOLD analysis project Ga0190271, IMG submission 133747) | Populus adjacent soil microbial communities from riparian zone of Weber River, Utah, USA - 356 T | ecosystem: Environmental > Terrestrial > Soil > Riparian zone | place: USA: Utah | collected...
CCTGGAGGAGTTGTGGTCGCTCGAGCAACGTGCGCCGTTCCTGACGGCCGTGCTCTCGACGCGGGGCGGCGTCGCTTTCGTCGGCGATCTCGATCGCAAGTTCAAGGCCGTCGACGTCGCGACGGGCGAGGTGCTGTGGGAAAAGCGGCTCACGACCTCGGTGCAAGGCTTCCCGATCACGTTCACGGCCGGCGGCCGCCAATACGTCGCCGTCACGACGGGGGTCGGCGGCGGCAGCCCGCGCGTCGTGCCGTCGCTGATCGCGCCGGAAGTCCACCATCCCGCGACGGGCAACGCGCTGTACGTGTTCGCCTTGCCGGAACGCGAATAGCGGCGCAGCTTGCGGCTGGCCCCTGTCCTGCGGGCCCGCGATATACTGCCGGCCACGCGCTCGTAGCTCAGTGGATAGAGCATTGCCCTCCGGAGGCAAGGGTCGGGGGTTCGAATCCCTCCGAGCGCGCCATCCAATCAAGGCCCTGCTCGGACACATCCTCTACACGCTGGCGCTTTTCCGCGGCTGACCGGTCTTTGTTAGGGCAGGTTTGTCTGGAGTCTGACTATGGATTGCTCGAAGGGTCGAGGAGGGCGCGGCGCGTTCGGGCGGCTGTTGATGGCCGCGGTGGTGTGCGCGGCGCCGTTTGTAGTGAGCGCCGAGACCGTGTTCATCACGGGTGCGAATTCGGGCCTCGGGCTCGAGTTCACCAAGCAGTACTTGGCGAAGGGCTGGACGGTCATCGCCACGCACCGCAGAAGCGGGATCCCCGAGACGCTCGCGGAGGTCTCGGCCGAGTATCCCGGCAAGGTTCGCGTGGAGACGCTCGACGTCACCGACGAGGCGCAGGCGAAAGCCCTCGCCGCGAAGCTCGCCGACGTGCCGTTCGACATCCTCATCAACAACGCCGGCGTCTACAACGACCGCAGCAGCTGCGCGTCGGGAGACGAGGACTGCCCCGGCGATTGGACGAATCAAGGCTTCGGACGCATGAACTTCGAGCTGCTCGACACGATCATGGACGTCAACATCAAAGGGCCGCTGATCGTCTCGCAATCGTTCTACCCCAACGTGCAGGCCGGCAAGGTCAAGAAAATCGTCGCGATCAGCTCGAGCAACGGCACGCTGACCGGTGAAGCAACCCCGCGCCCCGGCGCGGCGTTCTATCGGATGAGCAAGGCGGCGCTGAATCGCGAGATGCAGATCGTCGCCGCGTCCGTGAAACCGGACGGCGTGACGGTGGTGATCCTGAACCCGGGCCCCACGCTCACGGAGCGTCAGGAGTACCTGCGCGGCAACCCGATCATGATCGAGGCGTCGTTCACGGTCGAGAACATGATCAACACGATCGAAAGGACCACTCTCGAACAGTCTGGGCGTTTCTGGCGTTATGACGGAGAACCCGAAAAATGGTAACGAATGCGCTGAACCACACGCTGCGAGCGACGTTCGTCGCGGCGCTGGCGAGCTTGCTCCTCGTGTCTCTTGCGGACCGCGCCGACGCTCAATCCTCCAGTGGGGCCGATGAAGCGGCGATCGCCGAGTTCAATCGTAAGTACCTCAAAGCGATCAACGACGGCGACATCGACTCGCTCGCGGCCCTCACGACCGAGGATCACATGATGATCTCGTCCGGCGGAGCGCCGCTCGCGGGGAAGAAGGCGCTCGTCGACGCGATGACGCGCGCGTTTCAGAACAACAAGTTCAACGAGAGCTGGGAGCCTCTAGAGACCGTGGTGTCCGGCGACCTCGCCTATCAGCGCGGCACGTTCGTGGTCGAGTCGACGCCAAAGGCTGGTGGCGACATGTCACGCACCACCGGCAACTTTTTGCGCATCTACCGCAAGATCAACGGCGCTTGGTTCATGGTGCGCGACACGTTCAACAGCGGCCAGCGGCGCAATAGCCAATAAGGCATCGCGCGCCCCGCCGGCACGCGGAACGCTTCATCGCGCGGTCGTCTCGCGGCCGCGCCGCGACGTCGCGCCTATCCAGCACGAGTAGACCCAACGAGCGAACCGGAAGGAACGGACTGGTCCTTTTATTCGGCTGGCCTGTCTACCAATCGGGAAACTCGTTCGAACGCGTGCAGGGGGATAAGACATGCTGGTACTCGGTCGTGCAGGACTTTGCGCGGTTGCCACCGCGGGCCTCGTAGCAACGGTCGCGCCGGGCGGGAACGCCGCGGCGCAAGAGGACGCCCCGGCGTCCGTGCTCGACGAGATCACGGTCACGGGGTCGCGCATTCGTGCCGTGAGCGGGATGAACATGCCCGTGCCGGTGACCGTGCTCACCGCGCAGGAGATGGACTTCTCCGCGCCGGGCAGCATGGTCGATGCGCTCGACAAGATGCCGCAGTTCTTGAATACCTCGCGGCCCGGCACCGACCAAGGCATCGGCACCGATGCGAACCAGTCGATCGTCAACATGCGCGGCATCGGTACGAATCGAACGCTGATCTTGCTCGACGGCCGCCGCGTCGCGCCGACTACCAAGCAAGGCACGATCGACATCTCCATCCTGCCCGACTCGATGATCGAGCGGGTCGAGGTCGTGACCGGCGGCGCGTCCGCGGCCTACGGCACCGACGCGGTCGCCGGCGTCACGAACTTCATCCTCGACACGAACTTCGAGGGCTACGACGGCCATCTGCAAGCCGGCCAGTCCACGCGGGGCGACACCGACAACATGGAGGCGTCGTTCGGCTTCGGCACTGCGATCGGCGAGCGGTGGCATTTCATAGGGGCACTCGATCTCGCCGAGGCCGACTCGCTCGAAACCTGGGACGACCGCGAGTGGTTTCAGGACTGGGGCGTGGTGACGAATCCTGCCTTCGGGCAGCCCGGCCAGCCGCAGCTGCTGACGTTCCCGGACGTCACGAGCACCTTGTACAGCTTCGGCGGACTGATTCAACAGCCGAACTCGGCGTTGCACCGCCTCGTGTTTCAGCCGGACGGCACCACGACGCCATACGTACTCGGCAGCCCGTCCGCGATCGCCGGCACGCAGTCGCAAACGGGCGGCTCGGGCGGCGCCGACATCCAGCGCGATCGCGCGCTATTCGGCGTGATGCCGAGCGTCGATCGGCAGAACTTGTTCGCGCACACGACCTACGACGTGAGCGACGACTTGCAGCTTTACGCGCAGCTGATCGCGGGCAGCAACGAGGTCGACGGCAATGGTTTCCCGTCGGTGCTGTTCGGGCCGTGGCAGGCGACGATCTTCCGCGGCAACCCGTATCTGCCCGCAAACGTGGCGCAGATCATGGCGAACGAAAATCTCGCGTCGTTCGGCTTCTCGCGAATGGGCAGCGTCGCGGACACGACGGTGTCGCGGCTCGTGCAGGACAATGACTTCGAGTCGTACACGTTCGGCTTCGAGAAAGCCGTCAAGGAGTGGCGCATCGAGGGTTACGCGCAAACCGGCCGCAACGAGGGCGTGCTGGACATCAAGAACTTCCCACGCACCGATCACCTGTTCGCGGCGATGGACGCGGTCGTGAATCCGGCGAACGGTCAAACCGTTTGCAATCGGACGCTATTCGACCCGACCTTCCGCTGCGTGCCGATCGATCTGCTCGGCGCAGGCCGCGCGAGCCCAGAAGGCATCGCGTACGTGACCGAGGGCGTGAAGACGGCGACGACGGTGAACCGCCAACAAGTGCTCGAAGTCTCGGCAGACGGCGACATCTTGGACGGCTGGGGCGCCGGCGCCGTGTCGCTCGCGGCCGGCGTCGCGTACCGCAAGGACACCCTGAATCAGGTGACGATCGACCCGACGAACCCGACCAACGATCCGAGCTACGTGGCCGTGCCCGTGAACAATCCCGCCATTGGGATCCGCGGCGTCCCGCTCGGCTTCGCGGGCGTGAACAGCGGCGTGCAGTTCTCGATCGTGCCGAACTTCAGCGGCGAGATCGACGTGAAGGAGGCGTTCTCCGAGCTCCGCGTGCCGCTGCTCGCCGATCGCTCCTGGGCGCGGCAGCTCACCATGACGGCCGCCGCGCGCTGGGCGGAGTACACGGGCAGCGGCGGAATCTGGTCGTGGAAGACCGGCTTCGACTGGCAGGCAGTCGACGCGCTGCGCCTGCGAGCCACGGTGTCGCGCGACGTGCGCGCGGCGAACATGTCCGAGCGCTATGACGCCGCCGGCGCGGGCGCTACGGTCAATGACCCCGTGTTCGGCAACCAGAGTGTCACGTTCACGCAGATCATCGGCGGCAATCCGGACGTCGAGCCGGAGGAGGCCGACACGATTACGGTCGGCGTCGTCATCCAGCCGCCGGGCATCGAAGGACTGTCGTTCTCGGCCGATTGGTACTCGATCGACATCGCCGGCAGCATCGGCCTGCTCGGGTCGCAGCGGATCGTGACCGACTGCTACCTCGGCGCGCAGCAGCTTTGCGCGCAGGTCACCCGCGACCCGGTAACACAGGTCATCACCGGCGTGGACAACACCTACCTCAACATCAACGAAGAGGCGGTCAGCGGCGCGGATCTCGAGGCGGTCTACGGCATCGTTTTCGACGGCAGCGGCCGAACGCTGAACCTGCGCTTGATCGGCAGCTGGCTCAACGACCATTCGATCACGAACCTCGGCGCGCCGCGTCAGGACCGAGCCGGGGAGACCGGCGCGCTGTCGCTGCCCGCCTTTCAGGGCATCGTGAGCGCGACGTTCCGCACGGGGCCGCTCACCGTGTTCTTGCAGGAGCGCTACATCGACGAGGGCATGCGCCGCTACAACGGTAACCGGCCGGAGATCGCGGGCGTCACTATCGACAACAACACCGTGGACTCGGTGCTCTACACCGATCTGCGCGTGTCGTACACGTTCGATCGGAGCAACCGCGGCAACTTCGAAGTGTTCGCCAACGTGAGCAACTTGTTCGACGAGGATCCACCGCTGGCGGCGAACCACTCCACGTTCGGCGGCTCGACGCACACGAACGTGAGCCTCTACGACGTGATCGGGCGGCGGCTCGTGCTCGGAGGGCGGTTCAGCTTCTAAGAGAGTGGCCGGGTGCGCTAGAACGAGAACCGCGCGCCGATGACGGCGCGCCGCCCGAGCGTGTCGAACAACGTCGCATTCGTATGCGTGGAGCCGGTGAACGGCGCGTGATTGGCGGCACGCGGCGGATCCTCGTCGAATATGTTGCCGACGTTGCCGAAGAGCTCGAGATTCCCGTCGCGGATCGGCAACCCGTAGGCGAAATTCAAATCCGTGTACAACACGGCGTCGACGCTGTTGTCGTCGATCGTGATGCCGCCGATCTCGGGCCGGTTACCGTTGTAGCGCCGCAGGCCGCTGCTGATGTAGCGGCCTTGCACGTGCGCCGTGAAACGGCCCTGGCGATACGTGGCGCTCGCGACGAGCTGCGCCTCCGGAAACGATAACGCGCCCGTTTCGCCCGCGCGATTTTGCGCCGGGGCGCCGAGATTGGTGATCGAGTTCTCATGGAGCTGGCTGCCGAGGGCGCGCAGGCTCAGCGACCGGCCCCCGCGCAGGTCCTTGTGGTAGATGAGCTCGAGATCGGCCCCGCTCACCGCGGCGGCATTGATGTTGAGATACACGTTGCGCAACCCGGTGATGACCTGAGTCGTCGGATCGCGCGTGATTTGCGCGCAGAGCTGCTCCGCGCCGAGGTAGCAGTCGGTGACGATCCGCTGCGGGCCGAGCTGGCCGATGCTGCCCGCGATGTCGATCGAGTACCAGTCGGCCGAGATCGACAGCCCTTCGACTCGCTGCGACTGCCACACGATCCCGGCCGTGACGGTATCCGCTTCCTCCGGCGCCACTTCCGGATTGCCGCCGATGATCTGCGTGAACGTCACGAGCTGGTTGTCGAACACGGGGTCCATGACCGTGGCGCCCGCCCCGGACGAGTCGAAGCGCTCGGCCATGTTCGCGGCGCGCACGTCGCGCGACACCGTGGCTCGCAGGCGCAGCGAGTCGATCGCTTGCCAGTCGACGCCGGTTTTCCACGACCAGATGCCGCCGCTACCCGTGTAGTCGGCCCAGCGCGCTGCGGCCGTCAAGTTCAGCTGCTGCGCCCAGGAGCGATTGGCGACGATCGGCACGAGCAGCTCGGAGAACGCTTCTTTCACCGCGACCTTGCCGCTGAAGCTCGGCACGATCGAGAATTGCACGCCGCTGTTGACGCCCGCGAAGCCGAGCGGGATGCCCTGGATGCCGGCGCTCGGATTGTTGACGGGGACCGCCACGTAGCTGCGATCGTTGGTCGGATTGGTGGGATCGTCGACCGATTGGGCAAGCGTGTCCTCGCGATACGAAGCGCCGAACGCGAGCGACACGGGGCCGGCGCCCCAGCCGTCGGCTACGTCGCCCTCGGCCTGCGCTTCGAGCACGTTCTGCCGGTTCACCATCTCCGCAGTCTTCACGCCTTCGGTTGCGTAGGCGATCGCTTCTGGGCTCGCGCGCCCCGCGCCGAGCAGGTCGATCGGCACGCAGCGGAAGCTCGGGTCGAAGAGCGTGTGCCGGCAGACGATGGTGCCGCTCGCGGGGTCGATGACGGCGTCCATTGCCAGGAACAGTCGATCGGTGCGAGGAAAGTTCACCGCCTCGAGCCGGCCGACGTTGCGGCCCGACTGGTAGTAGCCCTCGAGCCGCCACTTGCCCGCGTCGCCCTCGAAGCCGACGGTATACGACTCGAGGTCGTTGTCTTGCACGAGCCGCGAGACGCTCAAGTCGGCGGTGCTGCCCATCCGCGAGAATCCGAACGACGCGAGGTTCTCGGCGGCCATGGTTTCGCGCACGTCCGCACGCAGGTACGCGTTGTCACGAAAGATCGTCGCCTGCCACGGGCCGTGCATCACGGGCGCAAACCCGTTGCCGTCCACGTAGTTGCTGCCGCTAATCGCTTGCCCGAACACCTCGAACGAATCGCCGACGGCGAGCTCGGCGTGCGCGAACGCGCTTCCGCGCTCGACGTTGGGCACGAGCCCGCCGTCCGCCGCCCGGTCGCGCTCGAAGTTGTCGCCGCTGCCGCCGGAATGCGACTGCGTGCCTCCGAGTGCCGCCGGGTTGCCGAGCACGAAGGGCGCCGCGGAGCCGTCCTCGAGGAACCTGAGCCGATGCAGCGCAGAGCCAGGCTGGTTGATGAGCCCGCCGAACGTGTACAGCGTGCTCGTCACGTTCGGCAGCGTGAGCAATTGTGGTCCGCTCGCGGGCCAGAGCGGATTGGTGACGGTTCCCCAGTCTTGGAACCAGTCGCGGCCGTCGTAAGTCTCGACGGCCTCCGAATGGTAGTCGTCGAACGCAACGACGAAATGGCCGCGCTCGCCGAGCGGGGCTCCGAACGCGAGCGAGCCTTCGCGATTGTCGTTGTCGCCACGCATCGTCCGGCCGCTCTGCACGTGACCCCTGAATCCCGTGAAGCCGGTGTCGAGGATGAAATTGGTGGTCCCGGCGACGGCGTCCGTTCCGTAGGCGGCAGAGGCGCCGCCGGTGATGATCTCGATGCGCTGCATCATCGATTCGGGCACGACGTTGATGTCGAGTGTCCCCTGCCGGGTGGAAGGCACGATCCGGCGGCCGTTCAGGAGCACGAGCGTGCGGTTGGCGCCCATGCCGCGCATGTTGAGGATCGATTGGCCGGCGCTGGTGCCGATGAAGACGTCCGTGCCGGGCCGCGAGTTCGCCATGAATTGCGGCATACGATCGAGCGCGTCGATCAGCGTGCCCGGCGCCGACATCTCCGCCTCATGGCCGGTCAGCACGGTAACGGGCACCGGCGTGCTCATCCCGCTCGCGCGAATGCGCGAGCCCGTCACGGTGATCTCGTCGACGAGCGGCTCGCCGGCACGCCGTCGGCTTCCGGTGTCGGCGTTCGCCGCGGTGCCGGCGAGACTCGCGGCTGGCCGACGCGTCGCGGCGGGGCGCACGACCGCGCCGGTCGTGGTCGCGACGCGTACGACGAGCTGGCGGCCGTCCTCGATCTTGCCGGTCAGGCCAGTGTCGCGCAGCAATATCTCGACGCCATCCTCCACGCTGTACCGGCCGACGAGCGGGTTGGTCGCAATGCGGCCGACCTCCTCGTACGGAAACAGCACGACGAGATCGGCTTGCTGCGCGAACTCGGTGAGCGAGCGCTCTGCGCGCTGCTCGGCGATTTCAAAGTCTCTCTCGGCGGCGCCCGCGCGCGTCGCAAGGGGGGTCAGCAGCGCAGCCACGCACGCGAGCGACAGCCGCGAGCGATGCCACGTGCGTTTCAGGAGCGGCGGCACGTCCCCCACACCATAGCGGGTCGGCTCAGCGGCCGGCGGTCAACACGATCGTGTCGCCGTCGCGGCGCTGCTCGATTCCGAAGCTCTCGTGCAAGGCGAGCAGCAGGCCGTCGACGTCGCCGGCCCGAAAGTAACCGCCAACGCGCCGGTCGCGCAGCGACTCGTCGGCGATCGTGAATCGCGCCGTCGTGTAGCGGCTCATGTCTGCGAGCACGGCCGCGAGCGTTTCGCCGCGATACATCAGCATGCCGTGCTGCCACGCGAGATTCGCTTCGATCTGTTCGGGCTCGATGGATCGCACCTCCTCGCCGGAGCCCCGAATGAGCGCGAGATTGCCCGCGTCGATCGTCAACGGCGGCGGCGCGGGCACGACGGCGCGCGCGACCTGCGGCGGCGCGGGGTGACCGACCGTCACGCGCCCCTCGGTCACGGTGACCTCGAGGTCGTCCATGAGCTTGACGTTGAACACCGTGCCGACGGCTTGAACGATCCGGTCGCCCGCGCGCACGCGAAACGGCCGTGCCTGCTCGTGCGCGACGCGGAAGATCGCCTCGCCGCGCGCGAGCACGACCAGTCGCTCGACGGTCGAATACTCGACGGTGAGCAGCGTGTCCGTGTTCAGCGTGATCACCGAGCCGTCCGGCAGCCGCGTCGAGAGCTGCTCGCCGACCGCCGTCTCATAACTTCGCGACACGGCGCCCGCCCCGTCGGCCGGCGTCTCGCTGCCGTCGTTGCGCGCCTCGAGGCTAGTAAACGAAACGGGCTCCTCGCGACCCGCGCCACGCTCGCCGTCGACCAGCCAGTACGCGCCGAGCGCGGCCACTCCGATGCTGACGAGCACGACAGCGGCGGTGCGCAACGGCAACCACGCGGCGGGCTTCGGATGACCGTATTGCTCCAGCGGAAACATCTCCGCGAGCTCACCGAGCGCGTCGAACGAGTCCCAAGCGCGTGCCACTCGCACGAGTGCCTGACCGTGCGCGGAGTCGGCCTCGAGCCAGCGGGCGAGCTCGTCGCTCTCCGTGGCGGAGAGGCCTTCCTCGATGCTCACGATCCAGCTGGCCGCTTCCTCGTCGGTCCGGCGCGGCGCTTTGAATCGCAACAGCTTGCTCATCGGCCGGGCTTCTGTTTCTGCGCGCGTTGCTCGACGTGCTCCGCCGGCCGATCGCGGACATCGAGTGACTCGAGATAGTCAGTGCAGAGCAAGACGCCCTTGGCGATGTGCTTCTGGACCGTGCTCTCGGTGATGCCCATGTAGGAAGCGATCTCCTTGCGACTCATCCCGTAGACCTTCTTCAGGATGAACGCGCGCCGACATTGCAGCGGCAGCGCGCGGACTGCGCAGCAAAGCAGCTGGAATTGCTCGAGTAGCTCCGGATCGTCGCCGCGCGCCTCCTGCCCATACAGAGGGACAGCCGAGTCGTCGAAAAAGCCCACTCGGCGCACGAGCCGGTTGTCTGCACGCGCCAAGTGGTTCAGCGCCAAGTTCTTGGCCGTGGTGAGCATGAACGCCCGCGGATGCCGAATAGTGGACTTTGCGGACGCCTGGTAGCAGCGCAGGAACGTCTCCTGGACGATGTCCTCGACGTCGCTCGAATGGACGATCCGCGCGATCGTCCGCGCGAGCCGAGCCCGAAAAACGAGGAAGACCTTCGCGAAGCCTTCCGCCGGCGAATCTGGCGACGACATACGGCTTTCCCCCCACCGTTTGCCAGCGTGTTCTTATGCGGCGCGTCCAGCCTCTTCTCGGCGGGTTTTGCGCGCTGCAGACGATGGTTACACGCTTTCGCGCGCGTCCGCAACGCGAAGGGATAACGCGACAGGACGCAGCGGCGCCGCGCCGGCGCGTGCCGAACGAGGGCTTAAATGATCAGCGAGGGATCAGCGAATGATCAGCGCGCCTGCTCGAGGAGGTAGTCGACGGCGGCTTTGATCTCGTCGTCCGAAAGATCGACGCGCCCGCCCTTCGGCGGCATGAAGCCCTTCTCGCCCTGGAAGCCCTGCAGCGCGTGCATGTAGAGCGTGTCCATCCCCTGCGCGATGCGCGGCGCCCACGCCGCGACGTCGCCGACCGGCGGTGCGCCGCCCGTGCCGGGAGGCTGGTGGCACACGATGCAGGCCGCGTTGTAGACCTGCGGGCCCGTCATGACGGTCGCGACCGGCCTCGGCGCGGCGACGGCCGCGGCCGCGGCGGCCGCGAGCTCGGCATCGCCCATGAGCAGCACGCGGCCGACGGGCTTGATGCGCTCGTCGATCGCGGCTTGCACGGTCGGGTCCTCGGTGATGTAGAGCCCCTGCGTGTCGATGGAGATCGCGCGCACGAGGAAGAACAGGCCCACCGCTGCGCCCAAGAGAATCCCAATGACGAGCATGAAGGTGTCGAAGAACTGCTGATCGTGCTGGCGCAACCCCGTGCTCCCGAGCCTGAATCCGGCCGGGATTATAGCCGACGGCCGCGCCGAATCGAGGCTAGGATCCGGCGCAGTCGGCCGATCGTCGGCCGAAATACCTATATCTGCCGTTTCTTGCCCCGAGTAGCCTCAAATCGAATAGCCGACTGGGCTGTTGAGAAGTGACACGCGCGCTCACGTTCGGAGGTGGCTCGCTGCTCATTGTCTGCCGATCTGACCGCTTCCCGCCGGAACCGACGAGCGCGTCTTGCTCTTGGGTCTCATATGGAGGTGACGTCAATGAAATCGCAGAACCCATTCTTGCTGCATACGCGAACCGCATCCAAGCGCTGCACGATCGACGCCGCGCTGCTTGTTTCGGCCACGCTCGCCATCGCCGGCATCGTATTCCCGCCGTCGGTCGCTCAGGCGCAGGAGGACAGAGGCGACTACGACTGGAAGCTGTTCATCGGCCCTTCCTACGTTTCCCCGCTAAGCGACAGCGATATCGACAACGTGGGGGATTCGATCGAAGCCTCGAGCGAGCTCGGCTACGAGCTCGGCATCGAATGGAAGGGCACGGACCGCCTCGGCTTCGAGATCGCCTACCTCGACGAGGACTCCGATGTCGAGACGAGTAGCGGAACGATCGGCGAGATCAGCATGCGTCCCTGGAACTTCACGCTGAACTTCCACATCGTCGACAAGAACGCGTTCAATTGGTATGTCGGTCCGACGTTGTCGTATATAGGTTGGAGCGACCTCGAGCTCGTGAACGGCACGAGCATCGATGTCGACGGCCAGACGACCTGGGGCGTATCGACGGGTCTCGTCATCGGTCTAGGCGAGACCTTCGGCGTTCAATTCGGGCTGCGCTACCTCGATGCGGAGATCGACGCGGGCTTGTCCGATGACATCAGTGTCGATCCGTTGTTCGCGAACGTCTCCATCGCGTTTCGGTTCTAGCTCGGTAACAGCTTTGCCGAGGGGCCGGCTGTGCTGGTGGCCGGCCTTCTCGGTTTCGCGGCGGGCGTCGCAGCTAAGGGCGATCTCGACAGCGTAGCTGCAGCGCCTCGGCGACGTGCTCCGTCGTGACGCCGGCGCTGCCGGCGAGGTCAGCGATCGTTCGCGCGACCTTCAGCACGCGCAGCGAGCCGCGCGCCGAAAGCTGCCAGCGATCGGCGGCGCGCTTCAGCAGCGTTCGCTGCTCTTGGCCGAGCTTGACGACGCGCCACAGCCCGCGTGCGTCGAGGCGTGCGTTGAGACGGCCGCCCCGCTCGAGCTGGATCGCGCGCGCGGCGACGACGGTGTCGCGCAGCTGCGCGGACTCGCCGCGCTCGGTCGGCTCGTCGATGTCGGCGAACGACACGCGCGGCACCTCGATGTGCAGATCGAACCGATCGAGGAGCGGCCCCGAGATTCGCCCGCGGTATTGCTCGAGCTTGTACGGCGTGCATTTACAACGATCGGTGCCGTCGCCGCGAAAGCCGCAATGGCACGGGTTCATCGCGCCGACGAGCATGAACTCCGCGGGAAACGCGAGCTGGTCGTGGACGCGCGAGATCCGCGCGACGCCGCTCTCGAGCGGCTCGCGCAGCGCCTCGAGCGCGCCGCGGCCGAATTCCGGAAGCTCGTCCAAGAACAGCACGCCGCGGTGCGCGAGCGAGATCTCGCCGGGGCGCGGTCGTGTGCCGCCGCCCACGAGCGCCTGAGCCGAGGTCGTGTGATGCGGCGCGCGAAACGGCGGCGATAACGTCGGCTGCGAGGCGCGCTGCTCGCCGGCCACCGACGCGATGCTCGCGACGCGCAGCATCTCGTCGCGCGTCAACGGCGGCAGCAGGCCGCTCAGCCGCTCCGCAAGCATGCTTTTGCCGCTGCCCGGCGGGCCGATCATCAGGAGGTTGTGCGAGCCGGCGGCCGCGACGACGAGCGCGCGTTTCGCGAACGCTTGGCCGCGCACATCGGCGAGATCGGCCGAGCAGCTGGCCGACAGGGGCTCCGTGCGCGGCACGACGCGGGGCAGCCGGTCCTCCCCGCGAAGGTGGGCCACGACCTCGTTCAAGGTCGCGGCCGTGTAGACCTCGGCATCGGGGACCAACGCGGCTTCGCTCGCGTTGGCCGCGGGCAGCACGAGCGCGTGGCCTTTCTGTTGCGCGGCGAGCAGGGCTGGCAGTGCGCCGTTGATCGGCCGCAGCTCGCCGTTCAGCGCGAGCTCGCCGAGGAACTCGATGCCGGCCACGGGCCAAGAAGGCGCATCGGGCTTCGCGAGCAGCACGCCGAGCGCGATCGCGAGATCGAAGCGGCCGCCGGTCTTCGGAACGTCGGCTGGCCCCAAGTGTACGGTGATGCGGCTCGCGGGAACGGTATGCCCCGACGTTGCGAGCGCGGCGCGGACGCGGTCCTTGCTCTCACGGACCGCCGCGGCCGGCAAGCCGGTGACGGCGAACCCCGGCAGGCCGCCGGCGATGTGAACCTCGACGGTGACGAGGTAAGCGTCGAGCCCCGCCTGGCCGCGGCTCAGTGTGCGCGCGAGACCCACGGCCGGCCCTCGGCCGGCGCGGCGGGCCGGCGGCTACTTTCGCGACAACGCCTTCTCGAGGTCCGCGAGCCTTCCTTCGATCGCCTCGAGCTTGCTGCGAGTGCGCTCGAGGACGGCGCGCTGGACGTCGAATTCCTCACGGCTCACGAGCTCCATGCGCTCGATGCCCGACTGGAGCAGCGTCTTGAAGTTGCGCTCCAGGTCCTGGCCGAGCACTTTGAGGTTCTGCGGCACCGACTCGGCCAGCTGGCGGGCGAGCTCGTCCAAGCTGAAACGCGTCGATTTCTTGTCGTCCATTGCACGCTCCCCGCCGGCTTCGAGGCCACCCGCAAATGTGGCGGCTTGGGCCGGAAACGCGATCATAGCCCGCACACTAGGCTCGGTCCGCGATTTCACTTAATGTATGGCTTCGAACGCACGGAAAACGCCGTGAAATGAGTCACAAGGGCCCGCGCCGCGGCTTGTTAGACTCGCGGGGGCGGATCCTCCGAGGCCCACGATCATGATGCGAATTGCCCATGGCACCCTCCTGCTGGCGTTGGTCGGCACGGGAGCTTTTGCTGCCGATATCTATCGGACCACGGCGCCCGACGGCACCGTGAGTTACAGCGACCGGCCGCAGGGCGAGGATTCCGAGTTCGTCTATTCCGCCACGCCCCGCGTTGCCCGCACGGCACCGGGCACAGCGCCGACGGCGCCAGGCGCGGCCAATGCCGCTCCCGAGACGCCGCAGGTCCCGGCCGTGCCCGGCGGCCCTTCCGCTGCCGAGCTGCGCGCGGAGCGGCAGAAGAACTGCGATACCGCGCGCGAAGTCCTGGACCGCTACACGCTGTCGCGCCGGCTGTTTCGCACTAATGCCGCCGGTGAGCGTGAGTACCTCGACGACGCTGCGGTCGCCGCAGAGCGTGCCAAGGCGGCGGCGGATGTCCAAGACTGGTGCGGTTGACCGACCCTCCGAAGACCGCCCGCCGCGCACGACGTTGATACCGCCGCCGCGCGCGAGCGCCGCGGCCAATCCTGCGGCGACGCTCGCCCTCGATTCGCAGCTCGACCCGTTCTTCATCCCCGACTTTTGCGCGACGCGCATGGTGTTCGCCGTCGTGCTCATCGCAGAGCTCGTCGCCCTCACGCTCGCGCTCGCGCGGCCCAACGCGCCATTTCTGACGGAGCTCGCAGGCATCTCGATGTTCCTGCAATGGCTCGGGCTGACGAATGCGGCGCTACTCTGCTACTCGCGGCGTTGGCTCGCGCGGCTCACGGTGCCGCAGAGCTCCGCGGCCGCGTTCACCCTGATACTGCTGAATACCGTCGTGATCTCGGAGCTCGCGCTCTGGCTCGGCACGGCGTTCGGCACGGCCGGACTCACGGACAGGCCCGCACACTGGCCGTTCCTGCTGCGCAACGCCGGCATCGCGCTGATCGTCGCAGCTCTGCTGCTGCGGTATTTCTTCGTCACGCATCAGTGGCACAAGCACGTTCGCGCGGAAGCGTTGTCGCGGATCCAAGCGCTACAGGCGCGCATCCGGCCGCACTTCCTGTTCAACAGCATGAACACGATCGCCGCACTGACGCGCAGTGACCCGAAGCGTGCCGAGGAAGCCGTCGAGGATCTCGCGGATGTTTTTCGCGCGACGCTGCGCGACTCGCACAGCCCTATCCGGCTCAAGGAAGAGCTCGAGCTCACACGCATCTATCAGCGCATCGAAGCGCTGCGCCTTGGGAGTAGGCTCGAGGTGCGTTGGGACGTCGGCTCGTTGCCCATGCGCGCGTTCGTGCCGGGGCTCACGGTGCAGCCGCTACTCGAGAACGCGATCTATCACGGCATCGAGCCGCTCGAGCGCGGCGGCACGGTGACGATCTCGGGCCGCGTCGTCGACGGCGAGGTCGAGCTCATCGTCACCAATCCCGTCGCGGAAGCCGGCGCGACCGGCGAGCCGCGCGTCGGTAACCGCCTCGCGCTCGACAACATCAGGCAACGTCTCGACCTCGCGTACGGCGGGCGAGGCTCGATGGCCGTCGAGCAGAGCCCCGGCCGCTACCAAGTCACCGTGCGCTTCCCGTACTCCGAATGAACGCCGGTCCGCTCCGCGTGCTCATCGTCGACGACGAGCTTCCGGCCCGCGAGCGTCTTCAGCGGCTCGTCGAGGAGCTACCGGGATGCGACGTCGCGGGTGTGTGCTCGAACGGCGCCGATGCGCTGTCGCAGTTCGGTAAGCTCAAGCCGTCGGTCGTGCTGCTCGACATTCGCATGCCGGGCATGACGGGAATCGAGGTCGCGCGGCATCTCGGCGCGCTCGAGAACCCGCCGGCTATCGTGTTTACGACGGCCTACGACGAATACGCGCTCGAAGCGTTCGAGTCGCAGGCCGTCGGCTATCTCTTGAAGCCCGTGCGCAGCGAACGCCTCGCGCAAGCGCTGAAGCAAGCGTCGCGCTTGCGCGTGCCGCAGCTGCTCGGCCTCGGCACGGCGGCTGCGCCGCTCGCGGCGCGGCAGCACGTCGCGGTCCGCGTTCGCGACGAGCTCAAGCTGATCCCCGTCAAAGACATTCGTTACTTCCGCGCCGACCAAAAATACGTCACCGTTCGCCACAGCCGCGGCGAAGACCTCATCGACGAGTCGCTGAAGCAGCTCGAGGACGAGTTCGCCCGTGACTTCGTCCGCGCGCATCGCAGCCTTCTCGTCGCGATCGCCCACGTCGAGGTTCTCGAGCGTGCCGACGGCGAGGACGGGTACGCGCTGCGGCTGCGCGGCGAAGCCGAGCCGCTCGCGGTCAGCCGGCGGCAGCTCGCGGAGCTGCGCAAGCGCTTGGCTACCTACTGAGAGCGAGGGACGCACGCCGATGACCCCGATGACCCCGATCACCCGATGACGAATACGCCTCCACCCGATGCTTCTGCGCGCACGGGAGCCGCGGACGAGGAATGGGCGAGCCTCGCGAGCTCGCTCGCTGCGACGAAGGGCGCTCGCACGGAACCCGCCGGCCCCGCGGCAGAGCCGCCGCGCGGCGTCCAGCGCGCGGTATTTGTGAGCTCGGTGGCGCTGCTGTTCGCGTTTCTCGCCGTCATGGTGGCGGGCATGCTCTGGTGGCAATACCGCCAGTTCTACGTCTCGCTCGACGAGACGGACGCCGCCGCAGCCGAAGCGCTGGCGCGCGTCCGCGCCGAGCAACGAGCGCTGCAGGACAGCCTCGAGGACGTCGACGACGACGTCGCGACGCTGCGGCTGTCGAGCACGAGTCTCGGCGAGCGCCTCGACGCGTTGCCGGGCCGCTTCATGGAGCTCGAGGAGCGGCTCGACACCGTGCAGGGCGGCTCGTTCGACGCGCGCGGCGACTTGCTGCGCTCCGAGGCCGAGTACTACCTCGCCGTCGCGAACACGGAGCTCACGTTGACGAGGGATTTCGCGACGGCGGTGACGGCGCTCGAGCTCGCCGACGGACGGCTCGCCGAGCTCGGCAATCCGGAGCTCGCGCCCGTGCGCGACGCCATCGCCGGCGAGCTGCTCGCGCTGCGCAGTCTGCGTCTGCCCGACATCGAAGGCATCGTCTTCGGCCTCGGCCGGCTCTCGGCGCGGGCGGACGAGCTGCCGCTGCGCGCAAGCTTGCCGCTTAGCCTCGGCGCGGAAGCCGATGCTGCGCTCGACGTCGAGCCCGGGATCGGCCGGCTGTGGCTCGCGATCAAGAGCACGCTGCTCGATCTCGTGCGGATCGAGCGGCGCGACGACCCGGTACCGCAAGCGCTGTCGGCGGCCGAGCGTGCGCTCGCGCGCCGCCAGCTTCAGCTCGAGCTCGAGCTCGCCCGCATCGCGGCGCTGCGCGCCGACGAGCAAGCTTTCCTGAGCGGGCTCGAGACGGCGATCACGCTGCTGCGGCGCGACTTCGATTCTTCAGCGGCCGACGTCGAAGGCGCACTGGCCTTGCTCGGCGAGCTGCGCAACTTCGACGTCGACCCCGAGCGCCCCGACATCAGCCGGTCGTTGACCCTGTTGCGCGCGCAGCGCAACGAGACACGCTGATGCGCTTCGGTGTGGCGGCGCTGCTGGCGGTGCTGCTCGGCGCATTCCTCGCGCACTTCCTGCTCGCGGATCGTGGCTACGTCCTCGTCAACTTTCTCGGCTACGTCGTCGAAATGTCCGTGCCGGGCCTCGTCATCGTGCTCGTCGCGGCGTACCTGTTCGTGCGCGCGCTCGTGGCCGTTGCCGAGGCGCCGCGGCGTTGGCGCGAGGGCCGTGCGCAGCGGCAGCTCGAGCGGCGCGACAGCGATCTCGAAGCCGGGCTCGCACAGCTCGTCGAAGGCAACTGGGCACGCAGCGAGCGGCTCCTGACGCAAAGCTTGAAGCATGTGGACGCGCCGCTCGCGAACTACCTGCTCGCCGCGCATGCGGCGCAGTTGCAGGGCGCGGCCGAGCGGCGCGACCAGTGGCTGGATCTCGCGCAGAGCATCTCGAAGGACGGGGCGACGAGCGCGCAGCTGACGCGCGCGCAGCTGCAGCTGCAAGCCGGCGACCCTACGGCCGCCGTCGTGACGTTGAAGGCGCTCGGGAACGCCGACCAGCCCGCCGCCGTCGCGCTGCTGGCGCGCGCTTGTCGCGCGCTCGACGACCACTCGCAGCTCCTCGAGTTGTTGCCGCGCCTCGCGCGCGCGTCGTTACCGCCGGGGGAGCGCGAGCAGCTCGCGAAGCTCGCCGTCGAAGGCGAGCTTTCGCGGGCGGATCTGACCGCCGAGCGTCTCGCCGAGGTTTGGGGAATGGTGCCGAGTGAGCTGCGCAGCTCGCCGGCGGTCGTGGCGGAGCGCGCATTGGCGCTGGAGCGCTTAGGGTGCGGCGGGGACGCGGAGCGCGAGCTGCGTGCCGCCCTGAAGCGCGAATGGCATCCGGCGCTCGTGCAAGGCTACGGCCAGGTGCGCGGAGGAGACCTTGCGAAGCAGCTGAAGCATGCCGAGGGCTGGCTCAAGGCTCACCCCGACGACGCGGCGCTGCTCACGGCGGCCGCGCGCCTCTCGATGGCGAACGACCTCCCGGGAAAAGCGCGCAGCTACCTCGAGTCGAGCTTGGCGTTGGCGCCCGCCCCCGACGCGTACGCGCTCTATGGCCGGCTGCTGACGGAGCTCGGCGAAGACGAGCGCGCGTCGCTGGCGTTTCGCTCGGGGCTCGCGCTCGTGAGCCCGGCCGCGGCCGAGCCGCAGGCGCCTTCGCGCACGCTCGCGCCGCCCGCGCGCGACGCGGAGCTCAAAAAGAGCCCCTAGCTTTCAGCGAGCGCCGTCAGCCGGCTTTCGGCTGCGAGCGGCGCGAATCGAGCCACTCGATCAACGGGTCCCACTGCTCCCAATCGGGCCAAGCGAGGTACGGCGGCAGCTCGTGCACGCCGAGGCCGCGCTGGTACGCGCGGTTGTAGTTCTGAGCCTCGCGGAACTGCGCGACGTAGGGGACCTTGAGCCGCGACAGCACGTCGTCGAGCTCCTCGAAGATCAGCGTGTTCTCGCGGACGCGGTTCGCGACGAGCGCCGCCTTGGCTTTCTTGTCGGCGACTTTATTGATGCTGAGCAGCTCCTCGACGAACCGCTCCGCGGCCTTGATGTCGATTGGCGACGGCAGCACGGGCACGACGATCGTCTCGGCCTTGCGGACGAGTTCCGTGAGATCCTTGCCGTACGAGCCGGCGGGCGAGTCGATGACGACATACTCGGTGTTGCGCGGAACCGTTTTCAGGCCCGACTCGAACCCGCGGACGCCCGTGATCGGGGCATAGTCGGCCGGCCGTTGCTCGAGCCACGACAGCGCGGACGCTTGCGGATCGAAGTCGGCCAGTGCGGTCGCATGGCCCTCGGACGCAAAGTAGGCCGCGAGGCTCGTGGCGATCGTGCTTTTGCCGCAGCCGCCCTTCGCGTTCGTGACGAGAATGTGTCGCATGAAGTCTCCGCTGGAGTTGTTGTTCTGGGCGCGCGCGAAAGGGCGTAAGTTAGCCAGGCTTATGACAAATGTCCATTAGAGCGAACTGTCTCGCACCGCGGTCCGTCCTCACGCCCAGTGACCTTGTCTCTCGGTCTTTTGGCCTAAGATACGGGCCCTCCGCGGGCCGGCCCGCCACGTTTCCCGAGCGCACCGCCATGAAGCTCCCTTTCGTGAAGATGAACGGCCTCGGCAACGACTTCATGGTCGTCGAGTGGCCGTCGGACCGCCCGCCGCCGGACGGCGAGCTGATCCGGCGCTGGGCCGACCGCCGCCGCGGGGTGGGTTTCGACCAGCTGTTGCTCGTCGCGAGCAGCCGGCCCAAGGACGGTGACGCGAGCTACCGCAATTTCAACGCCGACGGCGGCGAAGTAGAGCAATGC
>Ga0190271_10000522_pt1 | contig 19494 bp, 21 predicted proteins | sample Popmic356T_FD_133747 | JGI IMG/M metagenome (GOLD analysis project Ga0190271, IMG submission 133747) | Populus adjacent soil microbial communities from riparian zone of Weber River, Utah, USA - 356 T | ecosystem: Environmental > Terrestrial > Soil > Riparian zone | place: USA: Utah | collected...
CCAGCTTCAGCGCGGCCTCGCTGCTACCATCTGATCGGCGCCACCACGCCGAGCAGCCCGGCGATGATGTAGACGACGACGATCACGGCGATGACCGTGATCAGTACGTTGATGATCACCCCGAAGGGGTGAGGGAGCGGCACCAGCGGCAGCAACTGCTGTACAGCCCAAAGTATCACGCCTAAAATTATCAACGTGAGCACAATTCCGATCAGTGTTCCGATCATGGCCTAGCCCTCGGTTGCCTCGGTGATGGCTTGCAGAAAGTCCTCGTGGTAGCCGGCGATTTCGGTTGCGCAGTCCAGGCCGTTGATGATCTGACGCGCGTTCACCGGATCGTCCACCGTGTCGGAAAAATAGTCGTCCAGCTTTTTCCCGGTGAACGTTCCCTCGAACATTCCCGTGAACATCACGATAGCGGCAATGTCTGGCGAGAGCGCGAGGTCGGGAAACTCAACCAGGTCTTCCTCGACGATCGGGGACATGTTCCGGTAGTTTTCTTCCCATGTTAGCTGCACAAAGCCGCGCCCGATGTAGGGGTAGTATTCCTTGCTCGTGAGGTACGTCTGCGAGCCGTACTCCATGATCGGCCACATCGTGCGACCGGTCTCCTTGAAGGTCGTGCTGAGCATATAGGCGAGTTTGCGGTGGTCGCCCTCGAACCCGTACCGCTTGCGCCACTCGCGCAATATGAAATTCTGCCCCACAACTTGTTGCTGCGACATCGAGCCGCTGAACAACTCATGGCGCACGACCTCGAAATAGATTTCCTTGTCAAACCCGGCCATTGCTACTCCTTGCAGGCGGGCGGCGACCACTTCAGCAGGTTCTCGCGCGAGCGAGCGTAGAGCGCCAGCGCCGTGTACATCCCTTGCGTCATGCGCGCCGGATCGTGGCCGCGGTCTTTCATCAGGTTGTCGAACAGCCGCTCAGTGTGATGCACCAGCGCGGTGTTGACCCCCTCGAACATCAGCGCGCGGGTCTTATCGCGCGTCTCGGCGTCCATACACACCTCGGCCTGTGGCACTGTCTGCGCCGCGGTGTGCTGCAACACTAAGCTGATGCCGAACAACGCGCTGGCGATCGCAACAATGCTAAGGGCTAAGGTGCTGATCATCGCACGCGCGCTGCACCTGCGTCTTCTAGTGCCGCAACACGTGCACGCAACGCGCTGATCTGTTGTTCAAGCGCATCCCGCGCTGCGAACAGCGTGCTGTCGACGTAGGTCTTGTTGCAGAGATGCGTGCCGGTGGAAGGGGCCACCGACGACGCAAGGTTGCCTGCCGTCGTGACAGTGAGGGGCGTCGTGCTCCCGGTAACGTCATCGAGCGCGAGGTGTCCCTGGCTGTTGACGCCAAGACCGTAGACGCGCGCATTGGTGCCGGTTCGCTCGTATTGCACCTGATAAAGCCCGTCCGTGCGGATGTATCGGGTGCGAATACCAACCAGAATGCCGGTCATGGTGTCGCCGGTCTTTGCCACGTATTTGCCGCCGCCGGTGTCGACCCACGTACCCCACGCACCGGCCACCTTGCGGCGGACCCAGCGGACGAGCGTATTGTTCACGTCGGATGCCAGCAGGACGATGTTGTTTGCATCGATCACCAAGGCTGTGCCCCCGAAGGTGCCGGCCGCAGGGGCACCTGGGATCGAACTACCGCTCGACGTAAACGAGCCAGCCTCGAACACATGCGAGTCGTAGTTGGTGACCACCTGCATCGCGCGCTCGGTCTGCAGGCTGGTACGCGCTGCTGCGACCGTCGTCGCGCCAGTGCCTCCGGCAATGATCGGGCGCGCGGCGTTCAGGTCGGTCTCGAGGTCGGCCATGATGCCGTTCTCGACGGCCGACGAGATCGTCGTTTCTGACTCGACGGGTGGGAACGGTCGCGTATAAATTCCGCCTCCATCGCGTGGCATGGCTTAAGGCTCCACTGCTGAGCGCTCACCCTGCAACGCGAGCAGGCGCGCGATTTCATTGCGGTAAGGTATAGCGCCGATCGAGGGTTGCGGCGCAGTCCGGTTCGGGTGCGTCCCGAGCAGGTTTGGCATCTGCGGTGTGGCGGCCTGCCCGTAGGGCGAGCGTGCCAGGATCGATTGCTCGGCTGCGTTGGCGGCCTGTCGCGTCAATGCGCTCGCGCCGAGCTGCGAGGCGCCGCCAGTCGCAAACAGAATTGCCGCTAAGGTCGGGTCGCCGCCAGCGGCCAGGAACGAGCCGCCGACCGGCAGGCTGGTCAGCACGCCCGGCTTTGCCGTGCCGGACAGGCCGCCGGCCAGGCGCAAGCCGCGCTCGCCCAACGACTGCGGCGCTGCGACCCGCCCGACGTCCGCGATGTCTTCCGGGCTCATGAACCGCGTTGCGCGCTGGTTCTTGCCGAGGTTCTTGAACTGCTTCACGATCTCCGGACCCTCGGCCATCATCGTGATCGGGTTGTTCGAGGCCGACGCATCAATCCGCGCCGCCTCGCGCCGGGCGCCGACCGTTTCGGCGGTGCGGCCAATGCGCCAATTGGTGTTGGCCTGTTCGAGGTCGCGAAAGACGTTGGCCGATTGTCCGGGACGCGTCAGCACTGCGCGCGGCGGGGGGCTCTCGAGGAAGTTGTCGATCATGTTCTTGGCGTGGTGCGCGGCATCGCGTTCCGCGCCATCCGAGTTGTTGATGATAGCCTGCAGTTGCTTGCGCTTGTTGTGCAACGAGGCTGGATTTGGCGGCAAATTGCCGATGTCGGCAATCTCGGCATGCGTTCGCGGCGCGCTGTGTGGCGTGGCGATCGATTGATCGTGGAAGTCGCGACGCATCAGGTTGGTGAGGTCGTCAACCGCGTTGGGGTCGTAGCGGGCGCGCTGGCCCAGCGACTGGAAGCCGGCCTCCCCCGCATCGAGCGCACCCTGCGGCGTCAGCTTGGCGCGCGGTGCCGCAATGCCGAGGCCGCGTCCGATCGCGCCCCCCGCTGCCGCGATGCCTTGGCCGATCGGCGCCAGCAGGCTGCCGAAGGTTGGCGCGGCGCCGCCGATAAACGCGCCCTTGGCGGTTTCGTGAACGTCGCCGCCGCTGCGGATGGCCGCGTCGGCGCCGCCCCACCCCGCGCCGGCTGCAGTTTGTCCGACAAAGCTTTCGCCACCAAACGCACGCGGGGCGGCACGCATCGCTGGCACGCCCATGACGGCACCGCCCATGCCACCGATCGCGGAAGCGATCGGGTGCGTGCGCTCGTACTGCTCCTGGCCGGCCTGCATCTCGCGGTAGCGTGTAGGAGAGCCGCCGGCCGCCACCGCAGTGAGCGCCTTCTCAACTAGCGGCCCGACAACAGGGAGCATCCCCTTCACGATCGCGCCGGTTTGCGTGCCGGTCGGCGGCGCGTTGGGGTCGTCCTCGTACACAATCCGCGTCGGGCGGCGCGAGTTGGCGATCTGGTCGAGCACGCGCTCGGCAAAGCCGGTCGGCTGGTCGGGCGGCTTCTCGTCGTCGTAGACGACGCCCATTACTGGATCCTCCCGCGGCGGCCGTTGATAATGACCGGCGTGCCGCGCGGCAGCCGGGCGGTGGCGGCCTCGGCCTCAGTGGCAAACACACGCGGTGGCGTCTCAGCCGGCTTGGTCTCGCTGATCTTAGGCGACGCCGCGAGCGGGTCAGAGACCTCGAGGAACTTGCGCAGCGCGGGGGCATCTTTGGCGTGCTCGTCGGCCTTGCTGCGGTGCTCTTCCATGGCGGCCTTGGCCGAGCGGCGTGCGATGTCGAGGATGCGACGCACCGCGGGTTCGGACAGCGTGATGTCTGAGCCAACCATGGCCGCCGCATACTCGCGGTCGGTGTTGGAAATCTGCGACCCGCCGTAGGACTTGACCGCCGCCATCACGGCAGGGCCGAGCGAGGCTTGGAAGGTCTGCGTGTTGGCGACGATGCGCTGAGCATTCTCGTTGCCGATCTGCGCCAGCGTCTTGTAGTAGAGCAGTTTCTGGTTCGCGAACGGACCAATTGCGGTGCCGGCGTCAAGCACTGCTTCGGCGTTGTTCAGCGCACCGATCGAGCCGGCCGCAGCCTTGGCGCTGTCGCGGCTCTCGAACAGATCCTTTTGTACCGGGGCAGGCAAGTTGCCCCATTGCAGGCGAGATTGTTCGGCCGCTTGTGCGGCGGAGAGTTCGGCCGCGCCTTTCGCTAGTTCTTGCTGTGTTTTTGGTGCGTTGGTTTTAGCCGCCTGGATCGCCGTCTCACGCGCCTCATAGGCGCGCATCTTGACGTCGTGCTCGGCTTTGGCGCGTTCGTATTCGGCCTCGCGCGCGGCCTTACCCAGTTCGTGCGCCTGGTTGTACTCGCGAATGGCGCGCGGGTCGCCTGGGAAATCACGCAGTTCGTTGTAGCGGCGCAGCTCGTTTGGCGTCATCCGCTCACTGCGCATCGGCGCGGTCGGCAGCGGCAGGCTCTCCGGGATCACCGGCGCCAGCGTGCCGCCAGGCTGCGCGGTCGGCTGCACCGGCGCGGCCGGCAGCGTGCCCGGGCGCGGTGTGGCCTGCGCCATCATCATCGGCCGGATGTCGTTTCTTATGATTGGTGGGTTGCCCTCTTCCGCGAAGGTCTCACCGTCATCCTGGGCGACGACCGGCACCGCTCCGGCATTCAGTGAGGCGTTTGCCGTCACCATGGGTAAGCTAGCGGACGGCCCGGATGTGATGGGCGGCGGGGGCGCCGCGCCCGGATCTGGCGCGTTTGCGCGCGCATTGTAGCGCGCGTTGTAGTCCTTCTCGGCTTGGCCGGTGGTGTAATCGTTGACTGCCGCGGCGATGCTCTCGCCAAAATACGTCATCCCCTCCCCGATATTCTTGGGGAATGCGCGTGCGCGCGAGGCAAGCGCGCCAGCGATCGCACGCCGCCGCTTGATCTCCTCCAGCGACATATTCGGCGAGAAAAACCCCGCGCCAATTAGCGGGTCAAGAATGCCGCTGCCGGTCAGCCGCGGGGTCTCGTCTGGTTCTGCCATGTCACGCCACCCTGAGAATGTCGCCCATCACCTTGCGCGGGTAGATGTGCTTGACGCCCTTCTTGGTCGTCACCGCCTTCGGATCGATCTTCTCCACATCCTGTGCCATCGGGCCGATGTGGCGCTTGGCGCCGCTGTCCTCGTGGCCGTCCTTGTATTCGAACGAGTAGATCGGCAGCTTTTTCGGCTCGTCGTGCTTGCGCGCGGCGAACACCGTGCCGACGCGGTGGATGTTTTTCTTCACCCGCCGATCCGACTTGGTGGCTACCGTCGCGCCGGCTTGGGCGGCGTTGCCCGCTAGCCCGAACAGCCCGCCAATGATCTGGTTCGCAGTCCCAGACTGCTGCTTGTAGATGTCGAGTTGCTGGTCGAAGTTCTTGGCGATAATCCCCGCCACGTCGGTGTTGGCGATCTGGTTATTGCCGCCACTGCCGAAGTTGGGCTGCTGCACCTGGCTGCCTGACTGCAGCGCGAGGATCTCATTGATTGGCGCGTTGCGCAGCGCGGCCTGCTCGGTCAGGTACTGCCCGCGCGCGGCGTTTTGCGCGTTGAACTGCGCATTCTGGCGCGCGAGCTCCTGCGCCTGCGCGGCGTTGTTGAACTGGGCGCGGCTGGCGGCCTGGGTAAACGCATCCTTCTGCGCCTGGTTGGCGAAGGTACCGGCGCCGACGTCCTTCTGGAATTGCTCGATCTGCGCTTGGTTGGCGAACTGCCCGCGCCCGAGCGCCTGGTCGTAGGCTTGCTTCTGCGCCGCATTCTGGAAGCCGGCGCGCTGCGCCGCCATGTCCATCATGCGTTGCTGCTCCTGCCCGCCCTGTGCGGTGACGGCCAGGCGCGCGTCCGTGGTCTGCCGGTCAGCGGCCGCAATGGCGCGATCGTATGCCTCGGTGCCGTACTGGATGCCCTGGTCGGCGAGTTGCTGGCGCAGCCGGTCGCGATCCTGCTGCAGTTGCGGGTTGATGCGCTGGTAGAGGCTTTCCTCCACTCGCTGCCGGTCGGCCGAGAAGTTGTCAGCCGGCCCGTAGGAGCGCGTGATGTCGCCGGCGTCGCCGAAGGTCGTCTGTTGCAGGCCGCGATTCTGCAGGCCCATCTGGATGCTGCCGGTGTCGAGCCCCCCAGATCGCCCTTCACCCATGCCATAATTTTGATAGTGCTGCTGGGCAAAACTAGCGGGGTTAAGCCCGTTTTGCCGGGCGAGCTGTGCGACATCCGGATTGTTGCGCAGGTATGACGCTGCGTCAAAGTTGATGTCGTATTGCGTGCCGGGGATCGCTGTACCCTCGCCCGCCCGCCCCTCCGTGAGGCCGTATTGCTGGTAGTGCTGCTGGGCGAATGCGAGCGGGTTTAGCCCGTTCTGCTGGGCAAATTGCGCCACGTCCGGGTTGGCGCGCAGGTACGCAGCGCCGTCAAAGCCCGACCCCGGGATCGACCCGGCCGCGGGCGCATTGTTGAACGAGGCCTGCAGGCCGCGGCTGGGATCGCGCAGCATGGCCGACAGGCTATTGGCTTCGTAGTTCCCGAGTTCAGCCAGGGTCTGGCTGGTACCCTCGTTGGTCGTCTGCAATCGCTGCCCGGCCGGGGACAACGACTGCGTCGCGGTCCAGCGCGGGATGTCGTAGCCTACTCCGGTGAGCGGGTCGTTGTAGCGATAGGTGCTGGTCGGTTCGTAGGTCAGGCTGCCGGTCGGTGAAACCTGGTTGTAGTTGTTCAGATACGAACCCGTGATCGCGGTGCCGAGGTTCTGCGCCGTCTGCGCCCCCGCGGTGACGATCGGATTGGGCGCCTGCGGCGGATCGGGGAAAATCAAACCCATGGCTCAGCTCCTCAGTAGGGTGGCATTCCCGGCTGGCGCATTCCAGCCAGTTGGGTCGGCGAGGTCATCATGCCCGGCGTAGCCGACGGCGGCATGCCCATCGGCGGCGGTACCAGCCCGCCCTGTGGCGGCATTCCACCCGGGGGTGGCATTCCGCCGGCCGGCGGCATCCCGCCCATCGGCGGGGCTCCCGCGGGCGGTGGCGCCCCTCCTGGAGGCGGTGCGCCGGGGGGCGGCATGCCCGCACCCGGTGGCAAGGGGGGCGGCCGCGGCGGTGGGAACTGCTGGTCGAGCAGCGCCTTGGTGATCTGGTCGCGCGGGTCCTGCGGCGGGTATTGGCCCGGCGGCAGCATCGGCGCGCCCTGCTGTGGCATGGGCATCTATGCGACCTTTCTATCGATTTCGGCCTCTAAAGGCCGGTTAAAGCGCGATGCGGCCCATTGCTCGGCAGTGTAGGTGCAGAACATGCCGTCCATGTCGCGGCCATAGAGCCGCTCGATCCGCGTCATCGAGAAGCCGAACATCTTGAGCTGGCGCAACACCAGAAGGTCGTCGGCCTGCACACGCATGATCACCATCTGGCAGCCGTGTGTCCCCAGCGTGTGGCTGGCCATATGCTGCATCGTCTCGCGCGTCAGCCAGCGCGTTCCGGGGCGCGCCGCAATGGCAATCTCGATCGTCCCGGCGGGTGGGATGTGGTTGAAGAACACAATCCCCCCGACCGGCTCGTTATTGTCGTCGACAATGCCGATCGCAGTCGCGTTGGCGGGAAAGCCGCGCGGGTCGACGTGCGGGATTAGCTGCGCCACGAAGTGCGCCACGTTCCTGTCCTGCCCGTAGACATAGCGCAACGTCATTTGCCGCCCCCTCCGCCGCCGCCACCACCACTGGCGCCATCGCCACTAAAGCCGCCACTGGCGTCATAGCCCGCCGCCGCGTCGTTGACGCCGGCATTCAGGCCGCTCAGCGACCCGGCGACGTCTGCCGCGATCGCCGCCCCGCCCATGTCGGCCCCGGTCGTTCCGGTCATGTCGGACAGGGAGGCTTGCGATGTGGTGAAATCGCTGGGTAGCCCGACGATCGTGCTGCTCGGATCAGGGCTTTCAAAGGCGGGGGCGGGGGCCGGAGATGGACTGGTGTACCCGCCTTCTTCCACGGCGGTGTTTACCGCGTGGCTGGTGTCGATCGCGTCATAGATGCCCATCGTGGTCATGGCCTGGTCGGCCATGTTGGCTGCGTGTGAGTACCCAAGGCTGCTGCCATAACCGGGTGACGTCACCGCATCCGTCACGGCTTGGGTATCAACGCTGTTCGCAAAACCCTCCGGAGACAAACCACCCAAATCGCCGAGAAGCGCAGAACCCGTCTGCTCAAACCCGCTACTGTAGTCGGCCGGGTCGGCCGGGTCGACCGGGTACTGGTACGGCGCGGGAGCCGCCGCGCCACCGCCACCCAAAACGCCGCCGTCAGTAAATAATCCGCCGCTAGTAGAGCCGCCGCTTTGGCCGAGGGCGGACATTTCCGCGTAGGCGGGATGCCGCATAATATTCGCCATCGGAATGCCGGCGCGCAGGAAGTGCTGCATATTTTCTTGCAGATTGGTGCTCGGCAAAGAATACCGGGACGCAATCTGGGCGGCGATCGCGTCGCGATGGTTCATTTGCCGCCGCCTCCACCGCCACCGCCGCCGCCTTCGCCGCTGCCACCCGCATCGAACCCAGCCGCTGTATTGCCGCCGGCGTCGTAACCTGCCGAGAAGCCCGCGCCCGCGTCATAGCCGACCGGACCAGCTTCGCCAGAGAGGCCGGTGCCCATGCCGCTCTCACCCGAGAAGCCCGGCCCGGTGCCGGTGCCAAAACCGGTGCCTGGGCCGCCCGCGATGTCGCCGCCGAAGGTGCCGGTTTCGGCGCCGTAGCCGGTGCTATAGCCCGCCGAGACGTCGCCCATGCCCGGCGCGCCGGTTGGGCCTCCGGTCGGGCCGCCGACCACCGGGCCGGCGACTTGGGCTGGTGCCGGGGTCGCTGACAGAGCGTCAAAATCTATCGTCGCATTCATTGGGCCAGTGAAGCCCGGCTTACCGGCGGGGGCGACTTCTCCAAAAGTCAGGTTTGATGGGCTGGGCAGTCCCGCGGTAAGATACCCCAGCGCCGGATTGCTGAAGGCCGTATTGCTGATGTAGCCGGCGTTCGGATTGCCGGGGTCCATCACGTTCGAGAGACTACTGTCCGGGTTCACGGCATAGCCGAAGTTGGCCGGATTACCCGGCGACGTCTCGGCGTTGAGCATCGAGCCCGGCGTCGTATTGGCGATCGACGCACTTGAATAATCTGCCGGATCGGCCGGGTCGGCCGGGTACTGGTAAGGGTTGCCTCGGCCGCCGGCACCACCGCCAACACTGGCGGCGAACTCAGGGCCAACGCTCCCGGGATCCAAGCCCCACAGCGCCATCAATGAGCTGACGATGTCATCGCGTACTGAGCCGGGCTGTCCTAGCGTTGAGTCAAGGGCCGACATGGTGCTCTCCTATACGTTGACGCCGCCACGCTCCTGCGTCGTGGCGATGGCGATCAATTCCACCCGCGGGCGCGAGACCTGCGCCACGCGTACTTGCACGATCGGCGCGTGGGCAAAGCCGCTCATGCCGATCGATACCCAGAGCGTGTTGCGCGGGCCGGATGCCGTAACCCCCGCCGCGTCCCAGACCGCGTCATCCCACGCCCCCACGTCCCACCCTTCGCCACCCCCTGGATCGTCGCCAGCCGGTGGTGGCGGCGGGATTGTCACACCATAGTCAACCGTGGCGGCAAGCTGCGGCTCGAACGGCTCGCCAGGGCCGGCGAGGAAGATCGCGCGCGCCTGGTGCCACACGACCTGGGCGCTGCCGTTCTGGAACAGCTCCCAGCCGCCGACCAGCGTCGCCACGTAGGACTGGCCGTCGTCATAGCCGGAGCGATCCGCCTGCATCACGATGCCCTGCTCGGTGCCGAAGAACATGTCGGCACGCATGCGCAGGAAGCAGGTCGCGTTCCACGTGAAACGTGCCCAGGCTCCATTCACGTTGTTGAGCAACAGGCAGGTCTGGTTGGCCGGCTCCGTGCCCCCGGGCGTCGCGATGAAAACCGCGCCGTACTCGTCCCATTTCTTAATCGTCCACGGGTGCGTGCGCTTGGCCACGACCTCGTCGCGCCACAGCGGCTTGATAGTGCGGCTGATCATTGCCTGCTCGAGCTTGCCACTCTCCTTGGATATCGCCTCGCTGAGCGGCACCACACCGTCGACCGTCAGGATGAACAGGTCGCCGCCGATGACGATGTGCGCGTTCATGCCGAGCGGCGCGCCGATGTGGTAGCGGCCTTCCTGGCGCCAGTTGCCGACATCGCCGGGATTGGAGCCGGTGAACACCAGCACCTCACCGGTATCGGTGACGAACACGCACTTGTCGTCAGTGCCGTCGCCGCTGTCGATCGACCAGGTGGCGCCGAACAGCAGCCTGCCGCCACGGGTCGAGGCGCCCGACAGGTAGATCGGCTGCAGTATCCCGCCCACCGCGTTGATGTCGAGATACCAGGCGTTCATGCTGTTCTTCTGGATGAAGTAGAGCCGGTTGCGGTAGGTCCAGGCGTAGACGAGCCCGGTGCCCTGCGCGACGCCGGTCGGCAGCTTGAGCGGGTCGTAGGTGATGTTGTCGGCACCGTCCCCGCCGGCCCCGGCAACACCGGTAAGCGTCGTCCAGGTAATGCCGTCCTTGGTGCGCAGGATGAAGTCGCCGGCGTCGTTGAGCGCAATCATCCAGTCGCCGCCCTGGTTGAAAAGTTGCGCCGCGACGTAGTTGCCGCTGGCCTGGCCGCTTTTCACCAGCACCTCTGTCGAGGAGGTGACGTCGTAGAGCTTGGTGGCGTTGGCGGCGTACATGCGATGGTCGTTGCCGCTGATGTAGTTGAAGCCCGAAATGATCGGCGTCGTCTCGGGCAATTCGCACCAGCGGATATAGCCGCCGCGCAGCTTGACGCCGCGCATGGTCGGCGCCCAGTTGTCATGCACGATCGCGCCGCCCGGCTGCATGAATGCTTCGTTCTCGCTCTGGATGATGCCACGTGTCGGCGCCGGAATGGTGATGGTCTGCAGTTGCTGCGCGCCCTGCGGCATCGGCTGGCGGCGAAAGGCGGCATGGATGCTCATGCGGCCGGCCTCGCCAGGAAGTCGCCAAGCGAGAGCGGCGGCTCACCTTCGATCGCACGGATACGGTTCTCGTGATCGTAGAGCACCGTGGCCTCGGGTGGTGGAGATGGCGGCACCGGCTCGGGCTCAACGTAAGGATCGGGCGTGTTGCCCTCTTCGAGCCACGCTTCGTACTCAACCCAATCCCGATTCGCCGGATCGTTCGGGATGGACGCACCGTCCTGTGTGCGGATGACAGTATCGGTTGCTGTGAGTTGATACTCTGCCATCACAGCCTCGCGTCCGCGACCCATTGCCCAAACAACTGAGTTTCGGTCCCTGTCGTAAGGGCGTAAACGGTCGATCCGTGGTCGCCGATTGCAATCGTAGTGGCCGTTAACTCAACGCCACCGCCTGAGCGCAGCTTGCCTGATGCTCCGGTTGCCGTAGAATACCAGGTCATGGTTGGCACCGCGCGTTTTCTGACATTAAACGCCGCGGTCAGGCCAATGGTGTTCCCGGTTGTGATGCCCGCCCCCAGAAAATAAGCGCAGCCATTCTGCGCCACGGAACCGGGCGCAGCGGCATAATCATAGCTCTTTTCCCAATACCTCTGGTATGTCGCCAGCTCCTGATCGAACGGGCGCATGATCAGCGGCGATTGCGCGGCGGTGGGGGCTTGCGTGCCGGGGAGGACGGTGACGCCTGTGATACACACGACGTTATTGTTGGACGCCAAGAAGTTGGTCTGCGCAGAAGGGCCCATTATGAACCCTACGCCCCACGCGCCTGCTGCCCCTCGAACGGTTGCTCCAGCCACACAACAGAAATCGACGTAGGTGCCGATACCGTTGTCCTTCAGCCACGTCCCGCTGGTGTCTCCGGTAGAGAACGTGACTGTCTTGTACTCCCATGTCGTCGCACTGTTGATCGTAACGATTTCCACGCGGTTGCGGGTAGCGCCGTTGCTGTGCAGCGAGACGCCCATCGTTCCGGCGATAGTCGCGTAGACCCAAAATCCGATGGTTACGGGCTGCGCGGCAGATGAGCCAAACGCGAGGCGGCTGACCCGGTAGCCCTCAAGCATCGTTCTGATAGCGGCGTAGTCGGTTCCGGCTGGGGACATTAGTGCAGTTGTCGCCTTCATCTGAAGGCAACCTTGAAAGGCGCTGCCGAAGGATGGACTACCTGGAGGAACTACTTGCTGACCCGTAATAACTGCCGTTGCAGCTCCATGCACGTAGACGACACACCATCCGTCAACGATGTACTTATTCGCGTCGGTCACCCCAGACACGGCGCTGCCGCCGCTCTCCTGGCTGACTTCCATCGCGCCGTTGATCTGCATCCCGTTGTAGGCGAGCGCGTCAAGCGGGGCGGCGTAGATGTTGGCGCGCGCCTGTATCTGCTGCGCTTCAGTCAGGGCTTGCGCGGTGTCGTAGCGCACCGTTGGGGGTATTTGCCACGACGTATCCGATCCCCGGCGACCGTAGACCGCCCCGTCTGTCGGGGCTTCCGGCATATTGTTCGAGCCGATGCCGAAGCCCGCAAAGATCACCCGCCCGGCCGTGAACGGCGTGCCGCTGCCGGTTGCGGTCCACGTCACCGGAATGGTGAAGTAGGCACCGTTGTCCACGGCGGCCCCAGAAGTCTGGTAGTACTGCACATTGGCCGAGTTGGTCTTGTCCTGCACGAGGATCTTGACGCCCGCCGCAATGATCTTCAGCGCGTTGGTGATGTCGACACCAACCGCGTTGGTTTCGTGCAGGTAGAAGGCCGTGATGGCGCTCTGCGTCGAGTTATTGCCGCGCAACTGGCCAGTCGAGGGCGGGGCCGTGGTCGTTGTCGAATAGGTGTATTCCGCCGTGGACATGCCGCCGACGCCAATGGCGCCAACCGCGCTGGCGACAAACCCCGTCGTGGCGATCGAGGTGTCGCTGTCACCCGCAGTCGGCGTCGGTGCCTGCGGATCGCCGGTAAAGACCGGCGAGGCCAATGGCGCAAGGATGGCAATCGTCGCGCCGCCGTCCTTGAGCAACTTGCCGGTGGTGCCGTTGTAAACCGCAATGCGATCGGCCACGGCACTAGCGGGGCCGGTGACATCACCGGAACCACTGCCGACCGGACCTGGAACGCCCTGCGGGCCTTGCGGGCCGGTTTCGCCCTGGGGGCCAGGCGGTCCAATTGGCCCCTGCGGACCTGGAACCGTGCTGGCGTCACCTTCGGGGCCTTCCGGCCCAGCTGGCCCCGGCGGCCCAACCGGCCCTGGTACACCCGGCAAGCCCGGCTCGCCGATCACCATGCTATAGGTGCCATGATGCAGCCCGCGTCCGCTGATGCTAGGCATGCCAGCCCCACACGTCCGCCATCGGCCGGCCGCCGATGATGATCGGCGCCGGCTTGTCGCGTCCCATCACGTTGGCGATCGCGTCCTGATAGGTGCCCATGTCCTCGGCGTAGGGCGAGCCCTTCTTCATTTTCCAGTCGAAGATCATGCCGAGCTTGAGCAGCCGCTCGTCGAGCCGGAAGGTGTCGTCGTCGCCCTGGAAGCGGTCGCCGTCCCCGCCACTCGCCAGCGCGATGCAGTTCTTATCAAGATAGGCGAACTGGATGCTGTCGCCGGGCGGTAGCCCAGGCCGCAAATGTATCTCGTCGCCGAACTTGGTCCAGGAGCCCCGCGCGTCGTTGTCGTTGACCAGACCCCGCTGCAGCCAGTCGTCGGAGTCGTCGACAAATTTCAGCGGGGCTTGCGTTGAGGATGACCGCCACAAATTCGTGGTGAGCAGCATCCGCTTGTAGTCGACCGGCAGCGGGTAGACATTCTGCGAGTAGTCGCCGGCCGGGTCGATGACCGTGGCGCCGACGAGCGTGTGATACTTGCGTAGCTCGGTCCAGTCGCGTGTGTCGTAGGCGATGCGCTGCGCCATCTCGTTGGCGCAGGCGAGCATCTCGAACATGGTGCGGTTGGAATTGATCGCGGCGAATACGCTGACCGGCGCGGCCACACCAACCACCGCGCAAACGTCGCGAACCGTCGTGATCAGGCTCATTAGGCAGCCTTTGGCTTAACGATCCCCTGGGCAAGATGCTTGAGCGACTTGTGGCTGAGCGACCCGGTCGGCGGAATGCCGGTGTGCGCCGTGATGTACTCGCGCAGCTGCTCTGCGGTCATGTCGTCGTAGTCGGTCGGCGCAGCCGCGGCGCGCTCGGCCTTGATCTTGTGGTCTTCCTCCAGCACCGCATTGCGGGCGCGTAGCGCCTCGAGCTCGGCAGCCATCTGCAGGCTGGGCGCGCCGGCCTTGGTCGTGGAGAGATACTCCTGCGCGTTGTTCTTGTACTCGCGCCCGCCCGGCCCGAGGTTCTTCAGTTCGGCGCCGTCGATCGCGGCGAGTTGCTCGACCGTATAGACGTTTTGCGCGCGCAGTTCGGCGCGGCGGCCCTCGGTCAGAAACGGCGCGTAGTCGAGCGGCGTGCCGCTCTTGGTCTGTGCGGCCTGCGCCTTGAACTGCTGATATTGGTGCTTGAAGCGCTCGGCGTAGGTGATCTGCTTTTCCGTGCCGGTGTAGGGATCGCGGATCCACTGGGTCGAGAGCGCAGTGGCCGGAAAGGCTTTCCAGTCCTTGGCGCCGGGGAAACGGATTTCGCAGATCTCGATGTCGTCGTAGATGTCGCGCCCCTCGGCCAGGGATTTAACCTCGTTCTTGAACGCCTGGTGCTTAAACAGCACCACGGCCACGTCGTCAGGATCGCGCGCAGGCATGTCTCGTCTCTCCGGTTGCAGGGCTGCGGACCGCCGCGAGGAAGGACGGCGGCCCGCAGGTATGTCCCGGCGGAGGAAGGGGTTCGAAAACCCCCACCGGGGGAGTGGTTAGGCGTTCAGTTCACGTCCGTGGTTGGTGTGGAAGCCGTATTTCATTTCGGCTTCCTTTCGCATCTTCACAGCCTCATCGAAGTTCTTCGATGTGCCGAGGCAGATCATTTTGTAGTTGACGGTAATGAAGGCTTGCCAGCCGCCTCTGTTTGTCCGGCGCACTCCTGTCACACCGCTTTTATTGTCTTTGCTTCGAGCCGCATTTCGCTTGTTCAGCGTAGACGGGACGCTCCGCAGATTATCCCAGTGGTTATCGGCTCGAACGCCGTTGATGTGATCGATCTCCAGCGCTTCCTGCCCCGTCATCATTTTCCAGATGATGCGATGCGCAGAAAAGTGCTCTCCAAAGAGCGCTCCGTGTTTGTAGCCGTCACCCTTCACGGCGGTGAAAGCTTCCTTGCCGGCAAACTTCGCATTCCATTTGTCGTAGTTGTGTCGCCTGGAATGGCCGCCCTCGTTATTGGCAAACATTTCGAGGGGGCGTCGTTTCCAGAACAACTGCCCCGTCTTTGTTTGATAAGTTAGCAAGGCGTCCAGCATCTCTTTGCTCGGCGTTGGCTTTGTGCCCATCTGAAGCTCCTATGTGGTTTGGACGCCAACATAAGAGACGAAAGATGGGCACTTTGTCAACTAGGCTGCGGTGTTACTATCATATAAACGCCAATTGAACAACGGATTCACCATCGTGAGCTCGCCCATCCACCCGATGAACTGAGCGATGGCATCCTTGTCGATCGGCATCTGGCCTTCACCATCGAACACGCGGTCGAAGTTGCGGTTCGGGTGATAGCGCAGGCGCAGGCTGTCGGTGTTGATGCCGAACGTGGTGTTGGCGGGCATATTGGAGCCAATGCCGCCGTCGAGCACGATCTCAGCCCGCTTGCCGCCGCCGATGTACTCCAGCGCCGAAAAGCCGAGCTTGCCCATGCTCGTCTCGTTGGTCTGCCGCTGGATGGCGATCGTCGCCGCGTCGTAGGCGGCGTAATGCTCCGGCGACATGATCAAGAGATCGGCGTAGTCGCGGCCGCGCGAGCGGTCGGTCATGATCTTGTTGAGCATCGGGCGAATGGTGGTCGAGTTGATCTGCGTGCCGATCGTGGACAGCGAGATCGAACCCGCACCGCCGGAAGCGTCGTAGGTACTGGTGCGCCAGATCGTGGCGGTGGCGCGATTGATGCCGCCGTATTCGCCCGAGGTGGTGGTGATTGGGATAGCCGCCGCCAACCCGGTGATCTGCTTGCCGCCGTTGGCGGTGCCGTCGGAGAACAGGCCAGCGTCCATGGTGTCTTCCAGCGACCGCTCGGCCGCCTCCATGTAGCTGTCCATGACATCCATCAGCTGGCTGTCACCCTCGTTGTTCAGGATTTCCTGCATCGAGAGGATGATTGGCACCACGACCATCTTCGGGTCGAAGTAGGCGTCATTGAACAAATCAATCGCTGGGTTCAACAACTGGTCGTAGCCAGAATACCACTGTGCAACCTGTTTTCCAACCTGTAGTGTTTCTCTGATCCGAGGACCACTGTAGGTTTTCCAGAGACCCTTGCGCCGCATCACGGCCAAGAGCGCGTTGTTGTTGGATACGAGATCCTGATAGCTCGATGACCGCTCTTCCACGGCCATGCTGAAGATCTGCTGATAGGCAGCAGTGGTTGCAATGTTGGGCATCGGCTCCTCCCCACTTGGGGTTCAAGGGTTACAGACCTACGCGCCGCGGTGATGCCGGAAGGCATGCGAGAGCGCGTCTTTACGGGAGACCGGCTTGCTGCCGCGCGCACCATTGGTGGCGGGGCCACCTGCGGGTGCGCCGGATATGCTCCGGTCGGGGGTCCGGGTCTGAGCCGGTGTCTGCGCGCGGGTCTGAGCCGCTGTCGTCGAGGGGCCGGCCAATAGCTCGGCGCGGCGGTAGGCTTCGTCCAGCGAGAACCCAAGCTGGATCTCGCGGTGGATCAAGGGTCCCAGTTCATCGAAGCGGGGTCGCTGGTCAGCGTACTGATCAACAGCGCCGCGCGTCATCTGGAAGTGTTGCACATATTGCATCCGCCGGTGCTCGTTGGCAATGGCCTGCTGCTCGCGCCGCATTTGCTCAAGCTGCAGCCGCGTCGCCTGCGCCTCGTTGCGCTGCTGGATCAGTTGCTGCTGCTCGGGCGTCTGATTGAGGTGGTGCCAGGCAAGATCGCGCAAGGTCAGCTTCTGCCCGTCCGGGGTTTGCAGATTGAGGTTATGAACAATGACCTCGAGGCCGCCGATCGGGTCCTCGCGCAGCTTGGCCTCGATGCCGACGTGGTTTTCCAGCACCCGCGCCAGGTTGGTGCCCTGCTCGCGCGCCATCTTCTCGTAGGGCGCGATCGTCTGCATGTAGTCGTGGGCACCCTTGTACTTCTGGAACGCCTGCCCGATTTCGCGGTACATGCGGTGCGCGTCGGCGCGCACCTCGTCCGGCACCTTGTCCCACGCCGCTGCTGCGCGGGGGGACATACGCGGCAGCGGGTGGTGATGTGCCGGGCTACCGGGTGGCGGCACATAAGGTCGCGGAGCAGCCTGCGTGCCGGGTCGGGCCGCCTGCCGCCCCGCCGCTGCGCCCGGCGCTCCCACGTCTGACGCAGCCTTGGGTGCGAAGCGCCCGCGATCACGCGGCTGGTCGATCTTGGCCGCCTGCTCGCTGGGGCGCTTCTTTAGGGTGAAATCGTCGGGGGTGTCCTCGGGCGGCGCGTTGTCGCCCTTCTTGGCCTCGCGCGGCGCCACCGGGCGCTCAGCGCGATGCTTGTCGAAGGCGCGCTGCAGCCCCTCCTGCCGGCTGACCGGCCGCGGCTTGTCGTCGGCCGGCGGCGCTTGCGACGGGATCGGATTTGGCGTTCCCGTTGGGTTCTGGTTGATTTGAACTTCTTGGCTAGCGGGCGCAGCAGTTGGCGCAGCCGCGGGCGTCGACGCCGCAGGGGTGGCGGCGGGCGCAACAGTGACGTCTGACATTCGAAGCGTCTCCCGAGCGAACCCCTATTCGCTGCGGATACGGTCAGGCTGACCGCACTCGAAGATTATACGCTCCCGCTTATCATATCAGGCATCTGCTGTGGTTGTTGTTGCGCCAACAAGCTTGCGATCTGGTCACGCATTGCATTGGCGTCCGGCGGCGGGTACCCAAAGTCCCTCACCCCTGTATCGGCGACAGTCTCAATCGGGCCTGATGGCGGGAATTGAAAGTCTCTCACACCCGTATCGGCGACAGTCTCAGCCGACCCGCCGGGGCCAACTCCGGTAGGGACGGCGTTCGGATAGACGTTATAACCCGAGCCGGGGTCGGTGTAAGAGCCGACGCCGTAGCCAAGGTCGGCGCCCAAAAGCGATGAGCCAGAGGGCGGTGCGGCATAGTCCCTCGTTCCAAAGTCCTGCGGTGACGTGGCAAAATCCGCAGGGTAGCCCTGTGGCGGTGCGGCGTAGTCTCTCGTTCCGAAATCCTGTGGCGACGTGGCTGTGTCCGCAGGGTAGCCCGGGGGCGGCGCGGCATAGTCCGCCACCCCCATGTTAGGAAATAACGTCGACGCTGGAGCTGCCGGCCCGCTGCCGGCACCCGCGCCCAGCATGCTGCGGCTGTTTAAAGCCTCGACTGCCGGGATGCCACCCTGCCCGAACGCAGCCAACTGTTCCGGGGTCATCCGGTTGAAATCAATACGCATGTCAAGCCTCCCTTGCCCGGTACCCGGCTTTGTACTTTTCGGCAGCGACTTTCAGCGCCTCGCGGCGCCGTTGTTTGTTCTCTGGCACCAAACTCGATCGTACCTTTGGCTTCAGTACTTCTGTTCCGACCTCGGTCAGCCCATGTGCGCGCCCAACCGCGCGAAACGCTGCCTTGGAGGTGTAATAGCACCCGTCGACCTGCTCTGTAGCCGGCATCTCGTCGGAGATCACGTAAGGAAGCGACAGATTGCTACGCGCAACACCAATTCGTCGCTTTTCAACGATCCAGCGATTTGGGGCGATCTCGATCAGGCTCATGCGAACCCCTGGTCGGTGATGCATTCGACGGTGAACGCCATCGGCGTGCCGCCGGGGGAACTGCTGACATCGGTGATCTGCGTAATGAAGTTGCCGCCGCACCACAGCGCCTCAGTCTGGCTTGGCAGCGTGTCGCCAGTCTGCGCTCCGGTCCAGCTCACCGGATAGGTGCCCGCCGTCGCGTCGAATGTACGCACGCCAGCGACCTTGAGGTTGATCACCGGCTGAAACGCTGTCGTGTTGGTGCCGTCCGACGCCTTGATCCCGGCGTTGTTGCTATTGCCCAGCGTCGCCGTCACGGTCCCGATTGATCCGGTGTAGGGCGTCGTGACCGTCACCTTGATGTATTTGAACCGCCCCCACACTTGCAGGTAGTGCCCGCTGTCGGACGATCCGGTGTAGGTCCGCTTGGTGTAGGCGTTTATCGGCAGGCCCGCCGCACCCGCATTGGACAGGTCCACCACTTCGGCACATCCGCTCACGTTGGTGAACGTGCAGGCCGGCGCCGGATGCCGCCGAAGAAACAGCCCTTGAGTTGGGTTGTAAGCTCGCGATGGAAACCCGCCGCTCCAGTCCGTGGTGACCAGAATGCTGCCACTCGGCCCATCGGCAACGTTGGTGATCGTGAACGACCCAATCGTCCCAACAAGTTCGTCAGTAAAAAACATCTTTTCGTCGGAAACGGC
>Ga0190271_10000523_pt1 | contig 19482 bp, 21 predicted proteins | sample Popmic356T_FD_133747 | JGI IMG/M metagenome (GOLD analysis project Ga0190271, IMG submission 133747) | Populus adjacent soil microbial communities from riparian zone of Weber River, Utah, USA - 356 T | ecosystem: Environmental > Terrestrial > Soil > Riparian zone | place: USA: Utah | collected...
GGCGGCTAACCCCGTCAGCACCGGCTGAAACCGGGTTGGCCGGCCCAGACTCATGTCTGCGGCCCCGTACGCACGACGCAGCGAAAGCCGACATGGCTCATCGAACTGTCGATGGCCTGTGCGTGCCGCGCCGCAGGACGGTAGCGGCGGCAATAGCTCGGCGCGCAGAGATGCGAGCCCCCCTTCACCACCCGGCGGGGAATGCTTATCTGCGGCTGGCGTGGATCCAGGCTGCCTTCGACGCCGAGATTGCGCGGATTCTTCGGGATGCAGCAGGATTTCTCAGCGTCGGCTTCGTGTTTTGCCGCATAGAAGTCGGACGTCCACTCCCAGACATTTCCGATCATGTCGTAGAGCCCGTAGCCATTGGGCGGGAAGGTGCGGATCGGCGACGTCCGGTCATATCCGTCCTCCTTGGAGTTCTGGTACGGGAAAGCACCGTGCCACGTGTTGGCCATGGGCTTGTTGCCGGGCGTGAAGCCTTCGCCCCACGCATATTCGGCTCGGTCCAACCCGCCGCGCGCGGCGAACTCCCATTCGGCTTCAGTCGGCAATTCCTTGCCGGCCCATTTGGCATAGGCTTCGACGTCGACATAAGCCACATGAACGACGGGGTGATCGTCGAGGCCGCTGATCGAACTGCGCGGTCCGTAGGGCCTGCGCCAGTCCGCCCCGAACTTGAACTGCCACCACTGCGTCCAGTCGCGCAGATCCACGGCCCTGCGCGGCGGCGTGAAGACCATCGACCCGGCCTTCAGCATATTGGGCATCGCCCCTGGATAGTCCTTCGGGTCCGGCCTCAGTTCCGCCAGCGTCACGTGGCCGGTCGCATTGATGAATTTGCGGAAATCGCGGTTGGTCACCGGAGCGCGGTCGATCCAGAAGCCGTCCACCGTCACGCGATGCGCGGGTCCCTCCTCCGGATAGTGGGTGTCCGATCCCATCCAGAAGGTTCCGCCTTCGATGAACACCATGTCAGCGCCGCCGGGTTCCGGCGACGCCTTGGGGTTTTCGACATGTGCACCGCCAGCACGCAAGGTATCCACATCAGTCTCCTGGGTCATTGACGAGGGTCCAACTGTCGTCAGGATCGAAACGCGTTGGATGAGGCCTTCCCCTGCCCCACACTCTCAGTCTCGATGGCGTGCAGCGGGCAAAGGCTTGGGTCATCGATCGCCAGCGAAGCCGCATCTGCAGGGATTGCGTCCGATTCCTGGGGGTTTTGTGCCACCGCAAAAGTCGCAAAAAAGTTGCACCCCGAAAGGGTCGTCGCCATCAGCGGGATGATCCATGCGCTAGCCAACATCGCCGAAGCCTTTCGACGAACAATATTTTTCGACCCTACCCGCCGTACGAGTCACCGCAGCATGGTCGTGCGAGAAGCCTATATTAGGTAGCGCATACATTAGCGCTATGCAGTTTGTGCCAAAAATTGGTAGTGGTGCGCTGGGATGGGTTGGCAGTCCGGGAGGGTCAACCGCCTTGAGCCAGGGAATCGATTTGGTACGCGAGGCCGGTCTTCAGGACGAGCGCGGCAGCGGAAATGCCGGTCAGGCTTGCACGTCCCGGCAGTTGATCACCACCGTCACGCTTCGCAGTACCGAGGACCTCAGAGAGGCAACGCAGGGAGCGGATCTCAGGGTTATCCAACTGGCGCCAGGTCCCTTCGGCGGCCTCCTTACCCGCGCCCAGATCGGTACGATGAGCGTCAGCGCGGGCGATTTCGAGCCCGGCATTCGCGCCCGCGGCGTCATGAACCCGGACCTCGTCACGATCGGCATGATTGTCGAGAGCACGGGAAATGTCATGCAGTGGGACTACGACGTCCTGCCGGGCGACATCGTCGTCATCCCAAAATCCGTGGAACAGGAAGGCCGTTTCACCGGTCGATCTCAATTCCTCACTTTGACTTTGAGCCAGCAGGATCTCGCTGCGTATGGGGCCGGCGAAGGAGCGCTTGAGGACCCCGAATTCTGGAACAAGGCGGCCCGGTTTCGGCCTTCGTCGTCGGTTCGCGCCTTCATTCGCCGGGAACTCTCCGCGAAGATCGCGCAGTTGAGAAGCGGGGCAGTGCCGAATTCTGCGGTCGCGCTCGACTACTTCAAGCGCTCATTGGTCGAGGCTTTTATCGTCGGCGTTCTCGACCACCAGGATGCTGGAACCCGGAAGCGGGAGGGCAGCCGTGGTTCGCTGGTCGTCAGAGCGGTGGAAGACTATGTCGATGCCGTCAAGAACGATCAGCCGCTGCATATTTCGGAACTCTGCCTGGCGACACGGGTGACGCGGCGGGCGCTTCATCGGGCGTTTCACGAGACGCTCGGCATCGGGCCCATCGAGTATCTGCGCCTCAGACGTCTCTCCTCCGTCCATGGAGCGCTCAGCCGTTCCTATCCGGCGCCCATGAGCATTACCCGCCTTGCGCTGGATGCAGGCTTTTCCGATCTTGGGCGCTTCTCCGCCTATTACCGAAAAATCTATGGGGAAACGCCCTCCCAAACCCAGAGGCGATCGATGGCGCAGGCCGTCGCATAGACACCGGGCGATGTCGAAATTGGCTTCGCGGCGCGTGGGCGTGACGAGACCGCACGACGCAGCCTGCGAGGCGCAGGGACGACGCCGAGGGCAACTCCGCTGCAATCTCCACCGAATATCAATGAAATCGCCACCAATCTGTGGCACATATTCCCCCGAGATTGCCGCCCAGAAAATGCCGGCAATGTCGATCATGCTCCGTGGCGGAGAGCGGGAGGCCGAACACGTCTATGGACGATCCGTCCACATCACGCGGAAAGACACCGCCGCGCGCCGGGCGTTTGCTCGCGCTCGACGCATGGATCGATTCCTCTGTCTATACGGTCGGCTCCAGCCTTGCGCGGAGTTGGGAAGCGCTCACAATCTTTTCACGACGCTTCCGCGCCAAGGGCTTCCGGCGCCTTGCCGCCGAACTGGCCGGCGAAGGTCTGACACTTGGCGCCGCCGGCTCCGTGGTGATGCTCGTGCTGGCGCAGCCCGCGTTTGAGGAAACCAAGACCAATTGGCGCAACCAGGGCGATTTCGCCGTCACCTTCCTCGACCGATACGGCAATGAAATTGGCCAGCGCGGCGTCATCCAGGGCGATTCCGTGCCGGTGGACGAAATGCCGGACTATGTGGTCAAGGCAGTGCTGGCCACCGAAGACAGGCGCTTCTTCGAACATCTCGGCGTCGATCCGCTCGGCCTGATGCGCGCCATGAGCGAGAACATGCGGGCGAATTCCGTCGTACAGGGCGGCTCCACCATCACGCAGCAATTGGCGAAGAACCTGTTCCTGTCGAACGAGCGCACCGTCGAGCGCAAGATCAAGGAGGCGTTCCTGTCGGTCTGGCTTGAAGCCAATGTGCCGAAGAAGGAGATCCTGCAGCTCTATCTCGACCGCGCCTATATGGGCGGCGGCACCGTCGGCATTTCGGCGGCGGCGCATTTCTATTTCGGCAAGCAGGTCAAGGAGTTGACGCTGGCGGAGGCGGCGATGCTGGCCGGACTGTTCAAGGCGCCGACCAAATATGCGCCGCACAACAATCTGCCGGCCGCCCGCGCCCGCGCCAACGAAGTGCTGACCAATATGGTCCAGGCGGGCTTCCTGACCGAGGGCCAGGTGCTGCCGGCGCGGCTCAAGCCGGCCTCGATCGTCGACCGCGGCGAGATCAAGAGCCCGGATTATTTCCTCGACTGGGCTTTCGACGAGTCCAAGCGGCTCGGCGAGAAATATGGCGTGCATTCGATGGTGGCCCGCACCACCATTGATCTTGATATCCAGCGGGCTGCGGAGGAGGCCGTCGACTACCATCTTCGCCAGTACGGCAAGGACTTTCGCGTCAAGGAAGGGGCGGTCGTGGTGCTCGAAACCGATGGCTCGGTGCGGGCGATCGTCGGCGGGCGCGATTATGGCGAGAGCCAGTTCAACCGCGCGACCAAGGCGCTGCGGCAGGTCGGCTCCTCGTTCAAACCCTATGTCTATGCCGCCGCCATGCAGCTCACCGACCTGAAGCCGAGTTCCGTTATCTCCGACGGGCCGATCACCTGGAACGGCTGGTCGCCGAAGAATTACGGGCGCAGCTATTCCGGCCGGGTCACGCTCGCCAGCGCGCTGGCGCGCTCGATCAACACCGTGCCCGTGCGCCTCGCCAAGGATTATCTCGGCATCAAGCCGATCAGCGAACTGACGCACGCCATGGGCGTGGAGTCGACGCTGAACGGCCACAAGACCATGGTGCTCGGCACATCAGGCATGACCGTGATGGACCAGGCGACCGGATACAACACCTTCGCCAATGGCGGCATCTCCGGCACCCGCCACGGCATCACCGAGCTGCGCGACCGGTCCGGTGCGGTCATCTACGATTATGCGCGCGACAATCCCGCGCCAAAACGCGTCCTGTCGGAAAAGGCCGTGACGGCGATGAACGAGATGCTGGCGCTGGTGCCGGAGGCGGGCACCGGCCGCAAGGCCGCGTTGGACGGCATCCGCTCGGCCGGCAAGACGGGCACGACACAGTCTTATCGCGACGCCTGGTATGTCGGGTTCACCGGCAATTACACCGCCGCGGTGTGGCTCGGAAATGACGATTTCTCCGTCACCAACGACATGACGGGCGGTTCGCTGCCGGCGATGACCTGGCATCGGCTCATGACCTATGTGCATCAGAATGTGGAACTGAAACCCATACCCGGCCTGCCCGAACTCCCCGCGCCGGCGGTGGCGGCGGCGCCGACCTCGCAGCAGCCGGCGGATGGCGAGGGCATCGCGGCTGCCCCGCAGCGGCCCTCCACCCTGTCGGCAGGAAGCACCAGACTGTTGCGTTCGCTGTCGGAACGCCTGCGCGGCGCGGGCAAGCTTGACCTGCCGGTCAAGCCGGAAACCCTTTCGGCCTTGTGATCCCAGACAGGATGCTGAAAACCGCGCTCACAGTGCTCCTCACCCTTTCGCTGGCCATTGGCGGCGGCGCGGCCAGCGTCTGGTATGTGCTGGCCGGCCAGTCGGGCACCGGCGCGCTGACCATCGGATCGTGGACGGCCTTTCCCAAGATCGGCGCGCCGGACGCAGACCCCTACTCCAAGGCGCGGGTCTCGCGCGAAGGCGTCCTCGCGCTGGGCTCCGCCGAAGGCGTCGCCTTTACCGCGGTGGAGGATTCGACCGGCCGGCCGCTCAGGCTGGAGTGCAACTATCGAATTGAAGGCATTGCCCCGCCGGCGCGCTTCTGGACCCTTTTCGCGGAGCGTCGGGGCAGCGCGTCGATGGGCGTCACGGAGACGGGCCGCCTCTCCGCGCTCAACTCGCAAGGGGTGGTTCGGCGCAGCGACAACACCTTCGCGGTCACCGTGGCGCGCAGCGCGATGTCCGGCAATTGGCTGGGCGTTTCGGGCGCCGGCCCGATGGCAGTGGTCCTGACGGTGTATGATTCCACCGTTGCCGCAGGCGCCGACCTCGCGGAGGCCAGCATGCCGGAGATCGTGCCGCTGGGTTGCGAACAGGCAAGTCCCGACACCTCAAAAGACGAGGTCGTCAGCGATGCGCGCTAGACTGTTGCACGCCGCGCTGCTCGGGCTCATCGGCGCCGGCATCGTTCACATCGTCATCCTTTTCCTGCTGCCCGACATGTCGCCGCGCGATGCCTGGTCGCGCCTGGCCGGGCAGGCGGACACCTATCAGGTCTCGACCTATGCAGCGGATTCTGCGATCTCCGGCCCCGCCGGCGTAGCCGATCCATTCTTTCAGGCCGTGGCGTGCCGTTTCGATCTGGCCGATGGCGTCACGCATGTCCATCGCGAGGGCCGCGTACCCTATTGGTCGGCCTCCGTCTACGACCGGGGCGGCCGCAACCTCTACAGCCTCAACGACCGCAGCGCCACGGATGGCCAGCTCGATCTCGTCGTGCTGACGCCGGACCAGATGGTCGATATGCGGAAGTCTCCCCTGGAGGAGCTGGAGAATGCAATTTTCGTGGAAGCGCCCATCGGCGAGGGTATCGTCGTCATAAGGGGCTTCGCCCCCGACGGAAGCTCGGCGCGGACCGTATCGGACTATCTCAACGCCATCGAATGCGTCGCCCAGACGAGCTGATGCGCACCCTTCAATGAGCCGGAGAGGTGGTCGGCTTGGCGGGCTCCTGCCCGTCTCGCTCCAGCGCCCCACGCGGATCCTGCGCCTTCGCCGGGCGCTCGTAGCGAACCCCGGGGAAGATGATCACCGCAGCCTGGCCGGCCGCTTGAACTCGGGAATGTGTGACTGCCGCTCGCGGCACGAATGAGACTACAAGGCCCATGGCTAGCGCTTCTCCTCGGATTGACCAGAGCAACTACGCAACGCCTCCAGATGCGATTGAAGGGCCAGACGGTTAACAGGTCGCTAACACATTGCGGATATTTTGATTTTTGTATCAGGATCGCGGGTATCGCCTGCCGCGCGGGCGCCCCGTACCGGTCCACGGTTCGTGTAAGTCATGCGTCAGGCGTTCTCCTTGTTGTCAAATCTCGACTTCAGGCAAATTGCGCGGAAAGGTACCGCCGACAAGGCCGAGCGCCTGTTTCGGGCAGCCGTTTCCGCCTATTGCTGCCTCAGCTACCCGACCCGCGCGGAAGCGCAGCAGCTCGACGACCTCGCTCTGCCGCTCTACCCCCATGTCGGTCCCGAAACCCTGCGCTACGTTTCGGCGGCGCTATCGGAATGCGCCGCGCCGCCTCCGGCGCTGGTCGCGCGCCTTGTGCAGGAAACGCCCGATATCTCGGCCCCGCTGCTGATCCGCACCTCGGCATTGTCCGATGTCGACCTGATCGCACTGATCGCCCGGAAAGGCATCGGCCACGCGCGCATCATTGCCAGGCGCAAGAAGCTTCACCCGACCATTGCCGCGCTGGCAGCCGCCTTGCTGCGCAAGGAAAACACCGCGGCAGGCGAAGCTCGCAAGCCGTTGCCCGCAGCATCCCCCACGCCGCCACGGCTAGTGCCCGGAGATCTCGACGCAGCCGCCCGGACACAGACCGCCGAGGAAGCCCGCAAGGCGCTGCGCACGATGATGCTTGCGCCCGCGCAGCCGCGCCTGACAGCGGCGGATTCCTGGCGGCGCCTGCGCAGCGCAGCACTCAGCGGCTCGCGCGGGCTGCTCCACGCAGCGCTGGCGGAAGTTCTGCGCGTCGGTGTCGATGCCGCAAGGATGCTTGTGGAATCCACCGACACGACCGGCCTGGTGTCCGCCTTGCGTTCGCTCGATCTGGAAGACGAACAGGCTTTCGTGCTGATGGCGTGCGTGTTTCCGAACCGCTTTCCGCATCCGGTGGCGATCCGCCTGTTCTTTGAGCGATACGACGCCCTCGCCGTCGAGGCGGCGCGCGAAACTCTGCGCAGCTTGCGCGCGGATGCCCCGGCCCCCGCATCGCCCCAGCCTCGGCGATCGGCCGGTTAGTCAGGCTGATTTCGATATCCAAAGGGTATCGGTACTGATACATTCCCAGATCTGTGAAGCCGATTGAGTAGTTTGGTAGCAGCAGGGCGACGGACAGAACCGTCAATGAGACCTACGAGAGCGTAGGGGACGCACTTGCTGATACCGAGCAAGAGGCCGCGAACCTGAAGGCACGGTCAGCGCTGCTTTATGAGATCCGCAAGGCGATACAGAAATGGGCGGTGCCCCAAGAGGAAGCCGCCAGGCGGCTTGGCCTGACGCGTCCCCGCACCAATGACCTGCTGCGGGGTAAGCTCGGCAAATTTTCGCTTGATGCGCTGGTCAACATTGCCGCATCGGCTCATCTGGATATTGAGATCCGAGTGACGGAAGCAGCCTGACGATCACGGGCTGATTTGGTCTCGGGCCGCTATTGGTAAACTACTAATCCTTCAGCGAAATGAGCTGGGCGATGTCGCCGGCAATCTCGACTTCAACCACCCATATGTCGGGGTCGAAGCGCCGCTCCTTGCCAAGCCGGGCCTCGATCTCGTCCTCTGTCATGTCGCGCGCTTGCGTGAAGAAACGATCGTCCGGCTTGGCGCTGTCATAGCTGGTCTGCGGGGCCGGGGCATAAAGCGCCAGTTCGCCCAACCGGTTGCGCGCAATGATGTGCACAGCACCCGCCTCCGGCGAGCCCCGGCTGATGATCGCGGCGAAACCTCCTGCCGAAAAGACGCGCCTCATCAGCGCCGAAACCCAAAGATCCGATGTAACCCGCATCGCGCGGTTCTATGCGAACTTGCATGGGTTTGGCCAGCGGGTGCAGGGCGCGGCGACAAGGCGTAGCATGGACGTAGCGCCGACGACCCACTTCTCGGCGAGGGAAAGACTGTCGGAAACGCCCCCTCACCCGGCCTCCGCCTCGCTCGGCCCCCCTCTCCCCAGCGGGGAGAGGGTGGCCGAGCCTGAGCCTGTCGAAGGCGGAGGCCGGGTGAGGGGGCGTCTATGAGGCACTCAACGCTATAGACGGTAGTTCTCCATTGTGGAGTCTCCATCTCGCACCAGCCGTTGCGCTATGCATCGTCACGGAAGCGGCGAGGCATTGCAGCGCCCTACTTCACCAGCTTGATTTCTTTCATCTTGGCATAGACGGCCGGGTCGGCCTCGCCTGTCGCCGGCAGGCCGAAGAGCGCCTGGAATTCCTTGATCGCCGATCGGGTGCGCCCGCCCATCACCCCATCGACGTCGATACCCTCATTGCCGAACGCGCGAAGTCCGCCCTGGATCTTGGCGATCAGGTCCTTGTCGCCACTTGCCGTAACTTCCGGATCCGGGGCTTCGGCAATTTCGGTTGCGCGCGGCGAGGGCGACGGCGTGATTGCGCCGGTCATATCAGCGCCGAGCTGCTCCAGCAGGTCCTGGTCGATCACCCCGGACGGGGTCAATCCCATCTTGCGCTGATAGGCCTCGATCGCCAGCTCGGTGTTCGGTCCCTTGATGCCGTCGACAGTCCCCGTGTAGAAATTGAGGTCGCTCAGAATGCGCTGAACCTTCTCGACAACGGGGTCGCCCAGGCGAGGCGTGGGCGCTTCCACCGTCTCCGCAGGACGCTCGATATGGATGGTCGTCTGCGGTTGGGCGAGCCGTTCGCGCCGCTCCGCGGTAACGAAGCTGTCGAAATCGCGCGTTGCGAACAGCGGCCCGGTATGCGCATGCGGCTGATACCAGAGCGCATTTGCCGAGACATACATCAGCGCAACCAGAAACGCAGTCGAGCCGCCCACGGCCGCCGGGTTGCGCGACACGAAGCCGCCGATCGCCATCGCGCCCTGCTGCAACAGCCCGTCCGGCTCGGGCGCTGCCTTACGCCGTTTTGCGGAAGCCGCCATCTGTGCCTTCCCTTGTCGATTTCGCCCCAAACGGTATCAGCCTTGCGCCCGCCTCGCCGCCTGCCTTCGGCCCGTCGAGCGGCAGCATGATCGTGACGCAGGTTCCTACGCCGGGTGCACTCGTAATCTCGACGGTCCCATCATGCAGGGCAGCCAGCCCCTTGACCAGCGAGAGCCCCAGCCCCGCTCCGTCGGATTGACGCGTATAGTCATTCTGGATCTGGGTGAACGGTTCCCCGATCCGCTGCAAATCGTTTGCCGCCATGCCGATGCCGGTATCGGTCACCGACAGGCGCAGCCACCCGTGCGACGCTGCCGCCCGGATCGTCACCGCACCGCCGTTCGGCGTGAACTTGATCGCATTGGAGACGAGGTTGATCATCATTTGTTGCACGGCGCGCCGGTCCGCGACCAATTCCAACGCCGATTGCTCGACCTCGGTGTGCACCGAGACATTCTTGGCCTGCGCGTGGCCGGCCATCATCGAACTGGTCATCGCCAGGACTTCCGTCAACGGGAACGCTTCGGGCGTGATGGAATAGGCGCCGGATTCGATCTTCGAGACATCCAGGATGGAATTCACAACGCCGAGAAGATGATCGCCGGAGTCGCGCACCAGGGTGATATATTCCCGCTGGCGCTCGTCCCTCAGCGAACCGAACAGCCCCATCAGCAGCATGTCGGAAAAGCCGATGATGGCATTGAGCGGCGTGCGCAGTTCGTGACTGACCGAGGCCAGCATGCGATTGCGCGCCACGCCAATGGCCTCGCACCGGTGCTCGGCCTGCTCCAGCTCGCCCTTCAGCCGCTCGGCTTCCACGCTGGCCCTTGCGGTCGCGAACAGGACATCGGTTTCGGAAACAAGGAAGCGGATGTCGAAGAGGCGATAGGCGGGCGCATCGGCAGCGCTCTGGCCCGCGACGCGCACCCGGATCTGCGTGCCCGTGGCTCCGCTGCCCGCCTTGGCATCCTGCAGCGCGCACAAATATGCGACACGATCGCCGACTAGGATACGGTCGAAAAATCCGCTGCCCAGAAGCATGTCGTCGGCGACGCCGAATACCGGTCTTGCCCCGCCATGAACATTGGCCACGTCGCCATTGTCGGACAGGCGCAGCGCCACGATGCCGCTGGCCGCCAGCAGGTCGATTTCGGGCGCCGCCGGGATCGGTGCGGCCGGGGAGAAATTCATCCGCGCCGCGACGCCAAGCAAATAGGCGATTACGGGAAGCCAGTACCAGCCGTGAACCGGCCCTGCGTCGACCAAAAGCACCGCGGCCGTCATCGAAAGAGCCCCGGCGATGACCGCCGCCCCCGATGCGAGCAGCCCTCCACGCCCGCGCTCGGCCCACAATGGCTCGATCACAAGCGCTGCCAAAAGAAGCGCGGGAGGAGAAGCCGCCCCGCCCGCGGCGACGGCAAGCAGCGGCAATCCGCACGCGGCTGCGCCAAGTGCCGCGCCCGAAAGGAGACGCACCGCTTTTCCCGAGGCGACGACCAGCGCAGCCAGGGTGCCTGCCGCCAAAACCGCGCAGACGGCAGCGAGCAGACCGGCAGCGCCCGCAATCCGGGGCAGCACCAGCGCCAGCGCACTGGCGACAATGAAGGAGAAACCGATCAGCGAACCGGCCAGCCGCGTCACGCGCGACCGATCCGCTTGAGCAACGGCCGGCCCCACGAGGCGATCGCAACAGCCGGCGATGGCGCTCATCAGATCGGAGTATCTGGCCGCAACCGAAATCAACTCAAACGCACTCGTACACTGCCCGCTTCGGGGTCGGTTTTCATTGGTCCGAACCTCGCATCCAGCGTTTAAGGAATGGATAAGTTCGGCTGGTGTGAGCCCAGCCACCGTCAAATATCGGCGCCCCTCGGCAGGCCGCCGCAGCCTGGCTGCGATCATGGTTAATGCGCGGTATTCAGGCCGGCCGCGAATTTGAGCGATTCCCGGTGGGTAAATAGTCGCGTGTCCGCCCATTTTAACACGCAATTACAGAGACTTACGTAAGCCACCAGTGACCGGGGGCCAGCGGATCGAGACTGACAATTCGCGCCGCGCGCAACCATGAAAATTGTCTGAAGTTTTTCGAACATTTTTAAACGTCAAAGCTAACCTCTTGTTTGACGGCGGCGTGTTTAGTGCGACCGGTGGCGCCCTTGATGCGCCGCACTGTTCGAGGCTCAGGCAATGTACTTTCTCATTCGAATCGCCTTCTGGTTCTCCATCGTGCTGCTCTTCCTGCCGATCTGGCCGAGCGGTGAGGGGACGGATTCCCAGCCCGTCGGCGCGATCAGCGCGATCTCGGCCGCGCAACAGGCGGTGGGCGACCTAGCCGGCATTTGCGAGCGTAAGCCCGATGTGTGCGAGACAGGCAAGAAGGCGGTCCACACCATCACCGTTCGCGCCCGCGAAGGCGCTCGCATGGCCATCGAAATGCTCGACGATGACGAAGCGGCGGCGCGCGTGAAAGCGAAATTCGCGGGCCAGGAGGGTGGGGAGGCTGCGTCCGCCGTGGGCAACCCCGAGCAGCCCGCCGGCGACCTTCGCCCGACTGCACCGATCCCGCCCGCGCGGTGACCTGACACGGGAACCTGCCGGGCGGCGCAGAGCAAGCAATATTCAACGCCGTGAGGGCGCGGCGGTGAAGGGCGGCGCAGAGTTGAAGGACCACCGCCACAGTCCCTTCGGCAATTGTCCTTCGGTGACCGCGCCGCATTTGCCCCTCGCCCCCATTGCACCTATATGCAGCCTATGACGAGCATCGACGCCATCCGCGAGGACTTCACGCTTCTTGACGATTGGGAAGACAAGTATCGCTATGTGATCGAACTCGGCGAGAGCCTGCCGCCCTTTCCGGACGAGGCGCGCGACGAGCAGCATCGCGTGAACGGATGCGTCAGCCGTGTCTGGCTGATCGCCAATGTCGGCGAAGGAGCCAATCCGCGCATCGATCTGCAAGGCGATTCCGACGCGCATATCGTGCGCGGGCTGGTGGCCATCATGATGGCGCTCTACTCGGGACGGCGCGCCAGCGAAATCGCGGAAACCGACGCCGAGGCAACGCTGCGTGCGCTGGGCCTCGACGAGCATCTTACGCCGCAGCGGTCCAACGGGCTGCGCTCCATGGTTGCCCGCATCAGGCGGGAAGCGGCATCCGCTCTGAAGCAGGACGCCTGACCCCGCGCTCCTCCAAGCCTCTCAGTGTCTGAATCGAAATCGGCGGGACCTGCGAAAATGGTGGCTTCCAGAAACGGCGCTAGCGTCCATCCGGGTCCGTGAGGACAGGACGCGCACCATTCGCAGCCCGGAATAGCTACGTTCGGATAAGACGCTACAGCATCAAATGCCGGCGTAGATCCGGATCGTCCAGCCGGGCCGCCTCGCCCGCGAAGACAATCTCGCCGCGATCCATGATGGCGACTCGATCGGCCAGTTCCCGCGCGAAATCCAGATACTGCTCGACCAGCAGGATCGTCAGGCCGGCGCTGTCGCGCAGATAGCGGATCGCCCGGCCGATATCTTTGATGATCGACGGCTGAATGCCCTCGGTCGGCTCGTCCAGCACCAGCAGCTTCGGCCGCGTCACCAGCGCGCGCCCGATGGCGAGCTGCTGCTGCTGCCCGCCGGACAGGTCGCCGCCGCGCCGGCTCAGCATGTCCTTCAGCACCGGAAACAGCTCGAAGACATGCGGCGGTATGTTTCGATCCTTGCGCTTCAGCGGCGCGAAGCCTGTTTCCAGGTTTTCCTTTACCGTCAGCAGCGGGAAGATCTCCCGCCCCTGCGGCACGAATGCAATGCCCGACCGGGCGCGATCGTACGCCGTGCTCCGGTCGAGCCCCTTCCCCTCGAAGGTAACGCTTCCGCCGGTCAGGCGATGCTGACCGACAATGGCTCTCATCAGGCTGGTCTTTCCGACGCCGTTGCGGCCGAGCACGCAGGTGATCTTGCCCTGCTCCACATCGAGCGACACGCCGCGCAAGGCTTGCGCGGCCCCATAATGCAGGGTGGCGTCGGTGACGTTGAGCATCAGTCTTCGTCGCCGTTCAGGCTGATGGCGAAGGACGAGGCGGAGGAAGCCGGCGCCTGAAGGACGCGCTGACGCTGCCATTCGCCGAAATACTCCGCCAGCGGATGCTGTGCGCGTTGCGCACGCAAGGCCGCCACACGTTCGGCATTGGCGATTTCCAGCAGCGCGAGATTGGGTCGTTTCATCATTGCTATCTCCCGAGGTAAACTTCCACGACCCGCTGGTCGGCCGAGACATGGTCCAGCGTGCCTTCCGACAACACCGAGCCTTCGTGCAGGCAGGTCACTTTCACGCCGAGCTCGCGGACGAAATGCATGTCGTGCTCGACCACCACGACCGAATGGTTCTTGGCGATTTCCTTGAGCAGCCGGCCCGTTTCTTCCGTTTCCGCATCGGTCATCCCGGCCACCGGCTCATCGACCAGCAGAAGCTTCGGATTCTGCGCCAGCAGCATTCCGATCTCGAGCCACTGCTTCTGGCCGTGGCTCAGATTGGCGGCCTTTTCCGCGCGGCGCGCCTCGAGCCGGACGATCGCCAGAATTTCATCGATGCGGTTGCGCTCGGCCTTCGAACGCACGTCGAGGAGGGCGGCAAACACGCCGCGCTTGCCCTTCAGCGACAAGGCTATGTTGTCTTCCACACTGTGCATCTCGAACACTGTCGGCTTCTGGAATTTCCGCCCGATGCCGAGATTGGCGATGTCGGTCTCGTCCAGCTTGGTCAAATCATGCTCGCCGTCGAAATAGACCTCGCCGCTGTCCGGCCGCGTCTTGCCGGTGATGATGTCCATCATGGTCGTCTTGCCGGCCCCGTTGGGACCGATAATCGCGCGCATCTCACCCTTGCCGAGCACCAGCGACAGATTGTTGATGGCGCGAAAGCCGTCGAAAGTGCGGGAGACGCCGTCGAGATAGAGGATCGTGTGCTGCTTGTTCATTGTGCCCTACTCCGCCGGCTGGGGGTCGGCGATGAGGGGAAGCGCAGCGCCGGCGGATTTTGCCCGCACGATCGGCGGCTCCGGCGCATCGGAGCCGACGCTCGGCGCGTCCCTGTCGGCCTTGACGCTGGTCCTGGTTCGCCAGGTGGCCATCCACTGATCCCACATGCCGACGATGCCGCGGGGCAGGAACAGCGTCACCGCCACGAACAGGCCGCCAAGCGCAAACAGCCAGAATTCCGGGAACGCCGCGGTGAACCAACTTTTCGCCCAGTTGACGAGGATCGCGCCCAGCACCGGACCGATAATCGTGCCGCGCCCGCCGATGGCGGTCCAGATCACCACCTCGATGGAATTGGCCGGTGCAAACTCGCTGGGATTGATGATGCCGACTTGCGGTACGTAGAGCGCACCGGCAATGCCGGCCATCACTGCCGACAGCGTGAAGGCGAATACCTTGATGTGCTCGGGCCGCCATCCGATGAAGCGCGTCCGGCTTTCGGCGTCGCGCACCGCGACCATCAGCTTGCCGAGCTTCGACCCGACGATCGAAGCGGTAATCGCGATGAACAGCGCCAGCATCAGCGCGCTTGCCGCGAACAGCGCCGCGCGGGTCGCCGGCGCCTGCACGTTGAAGCCGAGGATCTCCTTGAAATCGGTCAGGCCATTATTGCCGCCGAATCCCATATCGTTGCGGAAGAAGGCGAGCAGCAGCGCATAGGTCATCGCCTGCGTGATGATGGAGAGGTAGACGCCGGTCACGCGGCTGCGAAAAGCCAGCCAGCCGAAACAGAAGGCCAGCAGGCCCGGCACCACGACGACCATCAGCGCCGCGAACCAGAACTGGTCGAAGCCAAACCAGAACCACGGCAGTTCCTTCCAGTTGAGGAACACCATGAAGTCCGGCAGCAGCGGATTGCCATAGACGCCACGGTCGCCGATCTGGCGCATGAGATACATGCCCATCGCGTAGCCGCCGAGCGCGAAGAACGCGCCATGGCCGAGCGAGAGGATGCCGCAATAGCCCCAGACGAGATCCAGGGCCAGCGCCAGCAGCGCGTAGCAGAGATACTTGCCGAACAGCGCCACGATATGGGCGGGCACATGGAATGCGCTGTCGGCGGGCACCGCCAAGTGCAGTATCGGCACCAGGATAGCAGCCGCGACGAGCAGGCCGATGGAGATCGCTATGCGGCGGTCGATGCCATTCCGAAGAAGCGTAGCGACGATCATGCTTCCACCGCCCTGCCCTTGAGCGCGAACAGGCCGCGCGGGCGCTTCTGGATGAACAGGATGATCAGCACCAGCACGATGATCTTGCCGAGCACCGCGCCCGCATAGGGCTCGAGGAATTTGTTGGCGATGCCGAGCGAGAAGGCGCCGAGCAGCGTGCCCCACAGATTGCCCACGCCGCCGAACACGACCACCATGAAACTGTCGATGATGTAGCCCTGGCCGAGATTGGGCGAGACATTGCCGATCTGCGACAGAGCCACGCCGGCAATGCCTGCGATGCCGGAACCGAGCCCGAAGGTGAAGGCGTCGACCCATGGGGTGCGAATGCCCATCGAGGCCGCCATGCGGCGGTTCTGCGTCACCGCGCGCATCTGCAATCCCCAGGCGGTGCGGTTGGAAATGAAGAGCAGAAGCGCGAAGACGCCAAGTGAAAAGGCCACGATCCACAGCCTGTTCCAGGTGATCGCGAGCTGGCCGAGCTCGAAGCCGCCCGACATCCAGCCGGGATTGACGACCTCGCGGTTTGTCGGTCCGAAGATCGTGCGCACCGCCTGCTGCAGGATCAGCGAGACGCCCCAGGTCGCCAGTAAGGTTTCCAGCGGTCGGCCGTAGAGAAAGCGGATGATGCCGCGCTCGATCGCGATGCCGACGGCACCGGCCACGACAAAGGCGATCGGCAGCGCCGCGGCCAGCGACCAGTCGAGCATGCCGGGCGCATAGGCGCGCACGGTCTCCTGCACGACGAAGGTCGTGTAGGCGCCGATCATCACCATCTCGCCATGCGCCATGTTGATCACGCCCATCACGCCGAAGGTGATGGCAAGGCCGATCGCCGCCAGCAGCAGCACCGAACCCAGAGAAATGCCGTACCAGACGTTCTGCGCCGCATCCCAGGCGACAAGCGTGCCGTTGATCTTGCTGATGCCGGCGGCGGCCTGGTCTTTCAGCGCGCCGGTTGAGGTGGATTCGAAGGCGGTCAGGATGTTCAGCGCCTCACGGCTTCCGAGACCTGCGAGAAGCCCGATGGCTGCGCCCTTGTCCGTTTCGGGGAGATCCGAAACCAGGACGGCGGCGGCTCGTGCCGCTTCCATGCGCGCCTTCACCGTCGCATCGGCTTCCTTGCCGATCGCCGCATCGAGCGCCGGAATGGAAGCGGCATCCGGCTTCTGCATCAAGGTGTTCGCCGCCACCATGCGCGCGGCGGCGTCGGTCCCGCCAAGCGTCAACGACCCCATCACATCGCGGATCGCACGGCGCAGCGTGTTGTTGACCTTTATCTTCGTGAAATCGAGTTTTTCACCGGTCCCGGCATCGGCGCCGGTCAAGGCGTCGGAAAGGATCAGCTGGTCGCCTTCCTTGACGATGAAGACTGCCTTGTCCGACTTGCGGACATAGAGGTTTCCCTCGCTCAAGGCATTGAGCGGAGCCGCGATAGCCGGGTCGCCGGACGCACCGAGCTCCCGCACGGCGGCCTCGATCTGCGGAAAGCCCTTGGCGCCTGCCAGTTTGGTCAAGGTGGCGCGCAGCGAGGCTTCGTCGGCGGCGGCCGGACCGATCAAGGCGATCACGGCGACCATCAGAATAAGCAGGGTTCCAAGATCGGCGAGCACCGAAAGGAACAGGCTCAGATGCCGTTTCGCCCTGTTCGGTTCTTCTCCATTGAGCCGGTCACCGCCGAGCGGCGGCAAATCGGCAGTGGGCGATCTTGCCCATTTGCGGGGAGAAGTCCTGCACGACCGAGGAGAGTGATGGAGTGTGCTGACTATCACTGGCTCTCTTCATTCAACCTGAGAAAACAGCTTCCGGGCGGGAGGGAGGAGGATGCCGCCCGGAAGCTTGGGTGCTGGGGGCTTAGTTGGTGCCCTGCCCGCCGCACTTTCCTGTGGCGACATTGAAATTGCCGCAGTTCAAAGGCTTGCGCCAATCGGCGATCAGGTCCTTGGAGTCCGGCAGGTAGTCGGACCATTCGTCGCCGACCACGAGGCCCGAGGTCTGCCACACCGTCTCCATCTGTCCATCGGCCTGGATCTCGCCGATCATCACCGGTTTGGTGATGTGATGGTTCGGCATCATCGTCGAATAGCCGCCGGTCAGGTTGGGCACCGAGACACCGACGATCGAGTCGATCACCGCGTCCGGATCGGTCGTTCCGGCCTTCTCGACGGCCTGAACCCACATGTTGAAGCCGATATAGTGCGCTTCCATCGGATCGTTGGTCACGCGTTTGTCGTTCTTCGTGTAGGCTTTCCAGGTTTTGATGAACTCGGCATTGGCCGGGTTGTCGACGGATTGGAAGTAGTTCCAGGCGGTCAGGTGACCGACCAGCGGGCCGGTGTCGAGGCCGGCCAGTTCTTCCTCACCCACAGAGAAGGCGACGACGGGAATGTCCTCCGCCTTGATGCCCTGATTGCCGAGCTCCTTGTAGAACGGCACATTTGCGTCGCCGTTGATCGTGGAAACGACGGCAGTCTTCTTGCCTTCGGAGCCGAATTTCTTGATGTCGGAGACGATGGTCTGCCAATCGGAATGACCGAATGGCGTGTAGTTGATCATGATGTCTTCCTTGGCCACACCTTTCGACTCCAGATAGGCCTGGAGGATCTTGTTGGTGGTCTGCGGATAGACATAGTCGGTGCCGGCGAGCACCCAGCGCTTCACCGAGCCGCCGTCCTCGCTCATCAGATAATCGACCGCGGGGATCGCTTGCTGGTTCGGCGCGGCGCCTGTGTAGAATACGTTGCGCTGGCTCTCTTCGCCTTCATATTGCACCGGATAGAAAAGCAGATTGTCGAGTTCGGCGAAAACCGGCAGCACGGATTTGCGGCTGACCGAAGTCCAGCAGCCAAACACCGCCGAAACCTTGTCCTTGGAGATCAGGTCGCGCGCCTTTTCGGCAAAAAGCGGCCAGTCCGAAGCGGGATCGACCACAACCGCTTCCAATTTCTTGCCCAGGACGCCGCCCTTCTTGTTCTGCTCGTCGATGAGCATGAGCATGGCGTCTTTCAGCGTCGTCTCCGAAATCGCCATCGTGCCGGAGAGCGAATGCAGAATGCCTATCTTGATGGTCTCGTCCTCTGCTCTTGCCCCGCTGGCAAAGGAAATCATGGCAGTGAGCGCGGCCGCGCTCAGCAGGCGGCCTGTCGTTCTCATATAGTGGCTCATTGGCGCCTTCCCCTTTCACAAATTGTGCACCGCACGATAGAAAGCAAGCGGCATGCCAGACGGGAGAAGGGCGGATTATATAGATATATCAGCGGGTTGCTGGAACCCTGGCCTAGCGTCAGATCCCCGCTGCACGCGGAGCGACCACCAAGTGCTCATATTTGCCTATTCGTTAGGCGTTTCACATATAGCCTTATTTTTAGTCATTTCTGTCGACCTCCCGCACCGGTCCCCGCCGCATACCTATTGACGGAACAGGTCCGAATGGGTGCCGGTTCGCTCGAAATGAACACTGCCGGCCTCCAGCTTGTAGATGAGGAGCCAATCCGGCTCGATGTGAAGATCGCGATAGCCGACCCAGTTGGATTTCAGTGGGTGGTCGCGAAGCCGGGACGGCAGAGGAGCGTCATTGATAAGCCGCGTCAGAACGTGGCGTATCCATCCCACGCTTCTCGGCCAGTTTCACGTCCCGCCTGAAGCGGCCCGAATAGCTCGCCTCCCGCACTCAAATTCCCAACTGCTTGAACAGGACGTCCGCATCCTTGGCCTTGTGGACATCCTCGCCCCGCGCCGTCTTTTCCATTGCCTCACTCGTCGCCGCGTCCGGCACCTTCACGGCAAAGGGAATTGCCTTGTCGTGGGCAACGCGGACAAGGGCCATGCGGATGTAATCCGAGACGGAAAGTCCCATCTCTGCGAGCGCCTTTGTTGCTCTATCCTTGGTCACCGCATCCACGCGCGCCCGCACAACAGAATCAACTGCCATGATCCCATCTCCCAAAATGATATGTAGCCGAATGTAGCCACA
>Ga0190271_10000524_pt1 | contig 19469 bp, 21 predicted proteins | sample Popmic356T_FD_133747 | JGI IMG/M metagenome (GOLD analysis project Ga0190271, IMG submission 133747) | Populus adjacent soil microbial communities from riparian zone of Weber River, Utah, USA - 356 T | ecosystem: Environmental > Terrestrial > Soil > Riparian zone | place: USA: Utah | collected...
GTGGTGATGAACCGCGGCCGGGCCGAGCAGTCGGGAACCGCCGACGAGCTCTACGAGCAGCCCGCCAACGAGTTCGTGATGAGCTTCGTCGGCGAGGTCAACAGGCTCGGCGAGGAGTTCGTGCGCCCGCACGACATGGAGGTCGTGCTCGACGCCGACGAGCGCACCGAGCAGGGCCTGGTGCAGCGCATCGTCGCCCTCGGTTTCGAGATCAGGGTCGAGTTCGTGCTCTCCGACGGGACCGAGGTCTGGGCCCAGCTGACCCGCAACGAGCTGCAGCGGCTGGAGCTGCAGGAGGGGCAGATCGCCTACCTGCGCCCAGCCCAAGCCAAGAGCTTCAACGGTTCGTCCCCGACCGGCGACCACGGGGCCTCGACTCCCCGCGGTGCATTGGGCGAGGACGAAGCAGAGGAATCTGCAGCCGTCTGAAGAGGCGACGGGGCGGGGCGCGCTTTTGCCGGGTAGCGCCCCGCCCCACCTCGCCGCCCCATCATCCTCCGGTTGTCGTTTGTAGCCCTGTGGGCGACAAACGACAACCACGCTTCTCTTTGCTGCTATTCTTGAGTTAGATCATCAACAAACTTTGAAAAGGAGAGCGAGATGAGCAAGCGGGTGAATCGCACGACCTTCGTATCGAGAGGCAGGATCACCGGCCTGGTCCGGGACGAGGCGCCGGCGGGCGTCGCTCAGAACCGCACCAGCCGCGCCGCCAATCGCGACTCGGTCCCGTCGGCGGCCGACGAGGCGCTCTTCTACCGGGCCCGCCTGATCCTCGGCGACGCCCTCCCCCGCCCCAACCGCTGAGTTCGTATCCGACATTTGCCCCACTCCGGTGTGGTCAAAGTCGGATGCGGTGCCGGACCCGGACCGCGCCCACTCGCTGGGCGCGGTCCGGATAACCGGTCCGGCTATTTGCCGCCGGTCGTCGTCTCCACGATCGGAGCTTCTTCGGGCTGCGGGTAGGCCTGGACCGCGAGGTTCCAACCTTTCAGCGTGAAGCTCACGTCTTTGGCGCCCGCGTACTGGATCGCGACGGTGTGACCGCCCTTGCCGAGCACCGTGGTCGTCGTCACCGTCGCCGCGACGAGAGCCGGGGTCGGCGAGGCGGCGACGGCGGGAACGAGGTTGACTTTCCCCTGCGACTGGCCGTCGACGAGGATCTGGATCGGGCAGGCCAGGGCAGCGGTCGGTTTCGGCGCCGTGCAGCTGACGTTGCCCGAGAACGTGATCACGGCTGAGCTTGCCTGGACCGGGGTCGCGAACGAGGTAAACGCGCTCGGGATATAACCGGGCAGAGGCGCGACCACCGGCCCGAACTGCGCCGTGCCGACGGCGATCCCGACGACCGGCGGCTTCGGGGCCGTCGCTTTGGCGACGAACAGGTTCGAGGCCGCCTTTTTCTTCAGGAACAGCGTCGACGCCTTTTTGTTCGTGACGTAGGTCGCCGCCGCCTTCTTCGGCGTCAGCACCGCCTGCGCTTTCTTCGCCAGCGACGGCGTCACCGCCACCGCCAGCGCGACCACTGCCGCGAGCGCGACCACGGTCGCCGCGCGGGGGGACGAAATCCTTCTCTTCAGCAATTGAACCTCCATCTCATGGCCTTGCCGGAGGCCCTTCTACTCCTGCCGGGTGGCCTTTCTTTACTAAGTAGGTCAATAAGCTACAGAAACTGCTAGCTTAAGGCCACCAAGTTGGTCAACAAACTCTGGTTAACCCTCAACGGAAAGGAAGCGCAACTGATGAGAAGCAAGTTCCTCGCCATTGCGGCGTTCGCCCTTCTCGGGCTCGCCGCCCCCGCTTCAGCCGGCGCCGTGACCCTGATCGGGTCGGGCTCCGTGGCCGCGCAGCCGGTGCTGCAGGCCCTCTTCTCCACCTACACGAAGCAGGTCAACCCCAAAGTGAAGTTCGTCTACACCGCCAACGGCGGCAACGCCGGCGTCAAAGACGTGCAGAACGGGACCAGCCAGTTCGCCGGTAACGCCCGCACGCCCCTCCCCAGCGACGCCGGCACGACCTACATCAAGATGTTCATGGACGGGCTCTGCCTCGACGTCCACAAGAAGAACCCGCTCAGCAACATCAGCATCCAGCAGGCGCACGACATCTACCGCGGCCTGATCACCAACTGGAGCCAGGTCGCCCCCGGCGGTCTGACCACGACGATCGACCCGGTCGGCCGCGACACCAACGGAGGGACCTACAACTTCTTCCTCCAGGCCGTCCTCAACAACGAGCCGCCGGCCTCCAACGTCAACGCCCTGACCGCCGACGGCCTCGTCCAGAACGCGGTCAAACAGGATCCGAACGCGATCGGCTACGCCGGTCTCGCCTGGCAGTCGGGCGTCAAGCCGCTGAAGGTCAACGGCGTCCCCTGCACCGCGAGCAAGATCAGCGTCGAGCCGCTCAAGTACCCGCTCTCGCGCTACCTGTTCATGGTCCTGCCGGGCGACGGCAGCTCCAGCCCTCCGGCCCTGAAGAAGTTCATCGACTGGATGCGGCTCAGCCCGCTGGCCGGTCAGGTGATCAGCAAAGCCGGCGGCGTCCCCGCGTTCAACAAGAAGAGCTAGCGGTCCCCAGTTGAACGAGGAGCACCCCCCGGAGTACGGCCCGAAGTGGTCGGATCGGCGCGTCGAGCGGATGCTCGGCGCGCTGGTCTGCGCCGTCGTCGGCCTGCTGCTGGCGATGATCGTGACCGTCCTGGTCCGCGCCTGGCCGTCGTTCTCCCACAACGGCCTCGCCTGGTTCGGGCCCGGCGGCAGCGTCGACGACCAGCTCAACGCGATCTTCCTCTCCGGCCAGGCAGGGGCCGAATACATCTACACCTTCCACGCCTGGCCCTTGATCTGGAGCACGATCCTGATCACCGGCGGCTCGATCCTGATCGCCCTCTTCTCGGCCCTCTTCGTCGCCGTCTTCATCGTCGAGTTCGCGCCGGAGTGGATGAGCAACATCCTCCAGCCGGTGGTCCGCTTCCTCGCCAGCGTGCCGTCGGTCATCTACGGCCTGCTCGGGGTCCTGGTCCTGGTCCCCTTCATCGGCAACCACCTGGTCACCGAGGAGCAGAAGGCCTCGGTCGCCGGCGTCATCTCGCTCTCCGGCTACAGCCTGCTGGCCGCGATCACCGTGCTGACGGTGATGATCGCGCCGCTGATGGTCTCGATCTTCAGCGACGGCCTGCGCTCGGTCAAACCGGGCTGGCTCGAGGGCTCGCTGGCGCTCGGCGTCAACCGCTGGCGCACGATGTGGAAGATCGGCGTCCGCACCGCCCGCCCGGCGATCGTCGCCGGCACCGTCCTCGCCACCGCGCGGGCGATCGGCGAGGCGGTGATGCTGGCGATGATCTCCGGCTCGGTCGGCTTCGCACCGAACCCCGCCGACGGCCTGATCTTCATCTTCGAGCCCTCGCGGCCGCTGGCGCCGACGATCGTCAAGAACATCGACCAGCTGAGCTCGCCGCCGGCCAACGCGACCCTCTTCGCGATCGCCTCGGTGCTGCTCTTCTCGGCGACCCTGTTCTCGCTGACCGGCTGGCTGGCACGGCGCTCGATGCGGAAATACGGGTCGGCCTGATGGGCTCCTCCGTCGCCACCCCGCCAGCCCCGACGCCGGCCTCCTCCCCGCCCCCGAGGAAAGGCAAGGACGCGGTCGAGGGCAGCGCCACCTGGCGCCCGGCCGACCGCATCGGCCTGGCGATCTGCTGGGCCCTGGGCCTGCTCTTCTGCGCGATCGCGGTCGCGATCGTCGCCTATCTCTTCGTACAGGGGATCAAGTTCCTCAAGCCCGAGATGCTGGTGACGCCGGCCTCGGCCGGTTTCAGCCAGGGCGAAAGCGGCGGCTTCTCCGACGCCCTCTTCGGCACCCTGATCGTCGCCACGATGGGGATCGCGCTGGCGCTGCCGACCGGCGTCGGGATCGCGGTCTGGCTGGTCGAGTACGGCCGGCCGACGGCGCTGGCGCGGGTCACCGAGTCGACGATCGAGTCGATCGCCGGCATCCCCTCGATCGTGCTCGCCCTGTTCGGCACCGTGATCTTCTCCAGCACCGCGCTCGGCTTCCTCAGCCGCAGCTCCGAAGGGGTCGTCTTCGGCCGCTCCTTCTTCGCCGCCTCGGCGATGCTCTCGCTGGTCGCGCTGCCGCTGATCGTCGCCAGCACCCGCGAGGGGCTGAGCTCGATCCCGCGCCACGTGCGCGAGGCCTCCTACGCGGTCGGCAAGACCAAGGCGGCGACGACGCGGCGGATCCTGCTGCCGGCCAGCCGCCCGCAGGTCGCGACCGGGGCGATGCTCGGCCTCGGCCGCATCATCGGCGACACCGCGATCATCATCGTCCTGCTCGGCGCCACCCAGAACTTCGCCCCGGTCGAAGGCGCCTCCTTCCCGCTCAACTACCTGCGCGGGGCGGGCACCACCTTGACCAACTTCGTCTACGAGGCCTCCCCCACCGGGAACCTCAACCAGCCGGAGAAAGCCTATGCGGCGGCTTTCGTCCTCCTGCTGATGGTGCTGGCCCTGAATGGGGCCGTCGACGTCGTCCACCGCCGCGCCCGAAAGGTTGGAACGTGGAGTTCCTGACTACCCCCCCGCCGCCGATCCGGCGGCTCGAGTTGGAGGACCCGGCGCCTGCCCAGCAGGCCGCGCCCCCGGCTCAGACCGAAAATGGCGACGGCGCCTCGGCGCCCGGCGGCTTCACCGGCGCCCGGCGCTCGATCGGCGCCCCCCAGTTCTCGATCCGCCGCATGGAGATCGACCACGTCTCCGTCTCCTACTCCAACCGCGACGCCGTCAAAGACGTCAGCCTGCCGGTCCGCCAGGGCGAGGTGCTGTCGCTGATCGGCCCCTCCGGTTGCGGCAAGACGACGCTGCTGCGCTCGCTGAACCGGCTCACCGAGCTGACCAGCACGGCGAAGCTGCGCGGCCGCATCCTGCTCGACGACGTCGACATCTCGCTGATCGAGCCGACCCTGCTGCGGCGGCGGGTGACGATGGTCTTCCAGCAGCCGAACCCGTTCCCGATGAGCGTCTTCGACAACATCGCCTACGTCCTGCGCGAGCAGGGCTCGCGGCGGCAGCGCAAAAAGACGCTGGAGCCGGCGGTCCACAGCGCCCTCGACCGCGCCGGCCTCTTCGAGGAGGTCAAGGACAACCTCGACCACCCGGCGCTGAAGCTCTCCGGCGGCCAGCAGCAGCGTCTCTGCATCGCCCGCGCGCTTGCCGCCGAGCCGGAGGTGCTGCTGCTCGACGAGCCCTGCTCGGCGCTGGACCCGCAGTCGACGCAGGTGATCGAGGACCTGATCGTGAAGCTGCGCGACGACGTCGCGGTCGTGATCGTCACCCACAACCTGCAGCAGGCTTACCGGATCGCCGACCACGTCGCCTTCATGTACCTCGGCGACCTGGTCGAGTACTCCAGCGCGACGGCGCTGTTCGGATCGCCGCGCGAGCAACGGACCCAGGAGTACGTGAGCGGTGCCTTCGGTTAGGCGACAGACCGCCCGGCTCGCCGTGCTCGCCGTCGGCGCGGCGCTGCTCGCCGGCGCCGCCGCCGGCTGCTCGACGACGCAGGAAAAGGCGGCGATCCAGCAGGCACGGGCCAAGCGCGTGCTCGAGACGCGGGACGAGCGCCGGCAGAAGAAGCGTGAAAAGGCGCGCGAGACGCGCGAGAACGGGAGCGGGAAGCAATGAGCGAGCAAGACCAGAAGCCGGCGATCTCGGTCCTCCAGGGCACCTACGAGCCCTGCGAGGAGTGCGGCGCGCCGCTCGACCCCCAGCAGCGCTACTGCGTCAACTGCGCCGCCCGGCGCGGCAACGGCGCCAACCCGGCCTCGCGCTACTTCGCGGCGATGAGCAAAAGGGCGCGGCGCCCTCTGACCGGCCCACCGCCCAAGTCCGGTCCCGGCAGCCGTGCCGCCGCGGTCGGCTTCTTCGCGCTGCTGCCGGTCGCCGTCGCGCTCGGCGTCGTCGTCGGCCGCGGCGACTCCGGCGAGAGCGACAACGAGGCGCTGCTGCAGGCGCTGCGCCAGCAGGAGACGGCGGTGGCCAGCACCGGTACCGCGACCCCAGCCCCCGCGGCAGCGGCCAACACCAAGAAAAAAGCCGGCAAAGACGCCAAAGCCCCGGCCAAAGGCGAGGGCAAAGTGGTGGCCGAGACCGCGAACGGAACCGTACACGCGGTGACGGGCTTCAAAGCCAGCGAAGAGAAGACCCGAGAAGACACCCAGATCGTCGCCGCAAACCCCGAACAGAAGGGCGAGGACTACATCAAAGCCCAGCAGAACCTCCCGGACGTGACCGTGATCGGCGGCGACCCCGGCGCCGCGCCCGCTCCGACCAGCGGGGTGGAACCGTGAGCCGGCTCGGCGAGCTCACCCGCCGCCCGGTCGAGCTGCTGCTGCGGCCAGCCGCCAAGCCGGCGCCGGGTCCGCCCGTCAAGGCCGCGGCCAAAAAACCGCCCGCCGCCGCCAAGGAGCCCACCAAACCCGAGCAGAGCGCCGAGCTGGTTGCCCAGCGCGACCGGTTGCTGGAGAAGTTCACGGTGATGCAGGCCGACCTCGGCGGCGCCTTCTACGAGATGGCGATCCGCGATCACGTCCGCCTCGACGTCCTCACCCGCAAGGCGGCGGAGCTGCAGCGGGTCGACGCCGAGCTGCTGACGGTGGAGCGGATGCTGGAGCTGGAGCGCGCCGACGCGGCCGGGCTCTGCCCCGGCTGCGGCGCCCCGTTCGGGCACGCGGTGCGGTTCTGCGCCCAGTGCGGGCACGCGCTGGTGCCGACCGAGGCGGCCCGGTGAAAGCGCTCTCGAGCCTGTACCAGCGGGCGGTCGCGGCGGCGGGATCCCTCACCGGCAAACGCTTCAGCCTGCTGGTCGCCTCCTCCCTGGTCGCGACGACGGGAATCGTCGCCGCGGCGATGACCACCAGCGCCGACGACAGCGGGCCGCTGGCGGCGCTGCTCGGGCGCAGCCTCGCCGCCAACACGACGCCGGTCGCGACCGCGCCCCCCAGCCCCGAACCGGCGGCCAGTTCCGGTGGGGCAGCTACGCCAGCAGCGGCGCCCGCGGCATCTTCGTCGGCGCCTTTGGCCTCGCCGGAACCCACTCCCGCGCCGGAACCGGAGCCCGAACCCAAACCGGAAGAGCCAGCCCCCACCGCTCCCGAAGCCGCCGCGCCCGAAGCCGGCCCGGTCAAGCACGTCTTCGTCGTCTCCCTCGCCAGCCCCGGCTACGAGGCGTCGTTCGGGACGACCCCGCAGATGCCCTACCTGGCGACCACGTTGCGACCCCAGGGAGTCCTGCTCACCAACTACTCCCTGCTCGACACCGCCTCCCTGCCCAACGCGATCGCCGCCGTCAGCGGCCAGCCGCCGAACCCGCAGACCCAGGCCGACTGCCCGACCTGGACCGAATTCCCCTCCGGCGCCAAGGCCAACGGCAAGGGCGTCGTCAGCGGCAGCGGCTGCGTCTACCCGGTCGAAACCCTGACCTTCGCCGACCAGCTGATCGGCGCCCGCCTCAGATGGCACGCCTATATGGAGGGAATGGTCGACGAGACCGGCAAACCGGATGTCTGCGTCCACCCCGAACCCGACGCGGCCGAGGTGCCCGTCCTCGGCGGCTACTCCTCCCGGCTCAACCCCTTCGCCTACTTCCACTCGCTGCTCGACCTCGGCGACTGCGCGGAAAACGACGTGCCGCTGACCGAGCTGGAGAAGAACCTGCGCAAGGTCGAGACGACGCCGAACTACTCCTACATCTCGCCCAACCTCTGCAACGTCGGCCTCGGCGGCCAGTGCCCGGCCGGCGCCCCCGATGGCGCCGCCGCCGCCGACGCCTTCCTCGCCGCCTGGGTGCCGAAGATCCTCGCCTCCCCCGCCTATAAAGAGGACGGCCTGCTGATCGTCACCTTCAACCAGGTCGACCCGGCACCCCCCGTGGACCCGGCGGCGCCGGTCCCGCCGCCGCCCCCGGTCGCCGACCCGCTCAAAGTCGGCGCCCTGCTGGTCTCCCGGTTCGCCGCCCCCGGCGCCACCGATGGCGTCGCCTACGACCCCTACTCGCTGCTGGCATCGAGCGAGGACCTCTTCGGCCTCTCCCGCCTCGGCAATGCCGCCGGGGCCAAGGTGAAGTCGTTCGCGCCGGCGCTGGTGGGCGGCGGCGAAACGGCCGCCGGCGACTGACGCAGCAGGGCACCGGCTCGGCCGATCTGGCAGTCTGGCCCCATGAACGCGCCAGACACAGGTGGGGAGCCGATAACGGCGGCCGGGATCGAGGATCTCAAGGCCGAGCTCGCGCAGCTGGAAGGACCGGCGCGGCAGGAGATGGCGGCGCGGATCAAGGTCGCCCGCGAGGAGGGCGACCTCAAGGAGAACGCCGAGTATCACGTCGCCAAAGAGGACCAGGCGCATCTGGAGACGCGGATCAAGCGCCTGCAGGAGCGGCTCCACAACGCGGTTGTGGTCGAGGTCGACGCCAGCGCCGCCGACTCCTTCGCCTTCGGGCTGACCGCCGAAGTCGAAGACGAGGCAAGCGGCAAGGCGAACGTCTGGACCCTGGTCGGCTCGACCGAGGCCGACCTCGCCCAGGGGCGGCTCTCCGCCGAGTCGCCGATCGGACGGGCGCTGATGGACGCGCCGGTGGGCGCCACGGTCAAGGTCGAGACCCCGCGCGGCACAAAAGCCTTCAAGGTCCTCAAGCTCGTCTCCTGAGCCGCCGCCGGCTTTTGGCAAGGAATTCCCGCCTAACGTCGCCCGCCTCGCCTATGTTCAGTGTGTTTGGATCCTTGTCCAACGCACGAAAGGGTTACTCATGAACGCGGAATCGATGCTCAGCGGCTGGTGGGTCTTCGCCGGCATCCTGCTGCTCGTTGCCGGCATCCTCAACATCATCTGGGGAATCGCGGCGATCGGCGACTCGAAGTTCTTCACCGAGAACGCGACCTACATCCTCAGCGGCCTTAACACCTGGGGCTGGGTGATGCTGATCGTCGGCGTACTCGAGCTCGTCGCCGCCTTCTCGCTCTGGTCGGGTGGGGAGTTCGGCCGCTGGTTCGGCATCTTCATCGCCTCGCTGAACGCGATCGGGGCGCTGCTCTCGATCGGGGCCTATCCGTTCTGGTCGCTGGCGATCTTCGCGCTCGCGATCATCATCGTCTACAAGCTCGCCGAGGGGCCCGAAGCCACCCCGTGACCGCGTGCTGAGGCTGCGCTCATCGGTCGACGCCGAGCACGCCGGCCACTTCGGCGACCTGCTGCGGGAGCTGGAGGGAGTGCGGCGGGTCGTCCAGCAGCCCGACGAGGCGTCGGCGACGAACGCAGTCGTGTTCGTCGCCGACGTCGAGCCGGCCGCGGCCGACCGCCTGGTCGCGGCGATCGCCGAACTCGGGATCGGCGTCGACGACTACCTGCTGACCCGGGTCGAGGTGGTGGCGCCGTTGCGCCGTCACCTCGGCGGCGACAACGGGATCGAAGGCTTCGCCTGGGTCGAGGTGATGGGGCAGGCGCGGGCCAACTCGCGCCCGCTCGCCCGCTACCTCGCCCTGATCACGATCGCCGCCGTGATCGCCGCCCTGGGCGTCATCAACAGCAGCTCGATCCTGATCGTCGGCGCGATGGCGGTCAGCCCCGATCTGCTGCCGATCTGCGCCACCTGCGTCGGCCTCGTCGGACGCCGCTTCAGCCTCGCCTGGCGCTCCTTCGTCACCCTCACGCTCGGCCTGGCCCTGGTCGTGGTGGTCGCCGCCATCCTCGGGGCGGTGCTGAAGGACACCGGCCTGCTGCCCGACGGCTTCAGGGTCGAGGAAAGCAGCCTCAGCAACCTCGCCCAGACCGACTACTCGACGGTGCTGATCGCGCTCGCCGCCGGCGTCGCGGCGATGCTCTCGTTCGAGACCCGGGCCAGCGCCGCGGTCGGCGTCGCGATCTCGGTGACGACGATGCCCGCCTCCGCCTACCTCGGGGTCGCGATCGGCGCCGGCGGCGCCGGCGAGGCGCTGGGGGCGCTGCTGGTGCTGGTGATCAACGTCTCGCTGCTGATCCTCTCCGGCTCGGCGACCCTGCTGGTGCAGCGCTGGCTGACCCGGCGCTCGGGGATCCTGGCCTAGGCGCTAGGCGACGGCGGCGTTGGCGCCGGCGTCGACTCCTCGGCGCTCGCGGCGGGTATCGCGACCTCGGGCTCCGGGGCGGGCTCGGGCACGACCGGCTCCACGACCGCCGGCGGTTCGGGGCGCGACCACGGAGCCGGCTCGGGCCGGCGCTCGTCGTAGACGACGTCGGTGCCGGAGAAGCGGTCTTCCCAGGCGCGGCGGCGCTCGCCGAAGACGACACCGAGGAAGCCGATGCCGAAGGTCACGACCGAGAGGCCGAGGCCGACGAGGCGCTTGATCGAGCGCCGCGGCGGCAACCGCTCGACGCTGAGCCTGATGCCGACGAAGCGCATGCCGGGCGTTTGCCCCGCCAGCGACCAGAAAGCAACCAGGTAGAGCGCGCCGAGCGCGAGCCAGGCGGTCGAGCCGACCGCGATCGCGAAGCTGGAGGCGCCGCTACCGCCGCCGCCGAAGGCGTTGTCGACCAGGGTCGCGACGGCGACGATCGCGGTGAAGCCGAGGTTGACGAAGACGCCGTCGATCAGCATCGCCAGGGCACGGCTGACGGCGCCCGCATGATCGCTGGCGCCGGCGCGGCGGCGGCGGAAGACGAGGCGTCGGAACAGGCGCTCGAAGCTGTCGTCCAGCCGCCGCGTCACCTTGCCGATCGTGCGGCCGATGTCCTCGAGCAGGCCGGCGCCCTGGGCGCTGATCGCGGCGCGCACCTCGGGCGCCTCGGCGATCCGCTCGACCAGCTGCTGGGCCTGGTCCGAGGCCAGCAGGCGGCGCCAGACCTCGTCGACCAGCTCGCTGTCCATCGCCTCCAGCAGCGCTTTCTTGACGGCCTCGCTCTCGAGCGCGCCCTGCACCGCCTCCTCGACGATCGGCCCCTGCAGGACCCGCGCCATCGCCCGCTCCACCGCCTCGCTCTCGACCGCGGCGACGATCGCCTCCTCGGCCGCGACCTCGACGGCGCGATCGATCCCGGTCGCCTTGCCGACCGTCCGAGCGCCGCGGACGCCGACCCCGATCAGCCGCGCCGAGAGCGGCAGGTGACCGTTCTGGTCAGCCTCGCCAGCATCGGCAGACGGCGGAGTAGAGCCGTTTTCCATGCTCGGGCGAGTATATGGCGCGTGTCGACTTTGTCCTACCCGTCGGGGACAAAGTCGACACGGTCACTCCTAGGAGGGGCTAACCAAGTGCTCGAGCAGGCGGTCGATCAGCTCCGCCTGGGCGGCGAGGATCTTCTCCCGCGCCCGCTCGGGCTCGAACCACTCGGCGCGGTCGACCTCGGGGAACTCGCGCTCGCCGCCGCTGCGCGGCGGCCACTCCATCGTGAAGGTGTTGCTGTCCAGGTCGGCCGGATCGAAATCCCCCATGGCGGCCCAGGCCTCGACCACCTTGCCGGATTTCTGCCGCACCGCTCCGAGGTCGACCATGGCGTCGAGGTCGAGCTCGGGCGCCGCGCCCAGCTCCTCCCCCAGCTCCCGCAGCGCGCAATCGCGCGCCAGCTCCCCCTCCTCGTATTCGCCCTTGGGAATCGTCCAGGCTCCGAGGTCTCGCTTCGCCCAGTACGGCCCGCCCGGATGCACGAGGAGAACCTCCGGGCTCCCGGCGACGAAGCGGTAGAGCAGGATGCCGGCGCTGCGCTTGGCTGCCACAGCCGCACGGTACCCGCCGTGCGGCTGTGGCGAACGTCGCGGCCGGCCTCAGCCGGCCAGACGGAAGGCGACGATTTCCGGCACCTGCCCTTCGGCGGCGGGCAGGCCGGCGGGCGCGATCACGGTGTCGCCGGCGACCGAGACGCTGGTGTTGATGCCGGCCGGCAGCGTTTCCACCCAGACTTCGTTGCCGCTGGCGGCCTCGAAGGCGTAGACGCTCCCTTCGAAGGAGGTGACGAAGACGAGGTCGTTGATCACGGTCGGGGCGCCGAACGCCGCCGAGGAGAATTCCTGCTGCCACCGGATCTCGCCGCTCGCCGCGTCGAGCGCGACCAGTTCGCCGGTCATTTCCCCGCCCCCGCCGATTTCGCTGTTGGCGGTAACCGTTGCCGAGCCGTTTACGACCGGCACGAAGATCAGCTTCCCGTCGGTGGCCATCGGCGCGATCACGCCCCCGAGCACGCCCGGGAAGAGCTGGCCCGGCTTGATCTTCGAGAATTCGCCCTTCATCGCGTAGAGGTTGTCCTTGTCGTGGCCGTTGTGGGTGCCCACCGGGCGTTCCCAGACCTTCTTGCCGGTGGCGGCGTCGACCGCGACCACGAGGCCGGACTTCCCGGCTCCGACGGCGAGCTCCTTGCCACCGGCGTCGATCAGCAGCGGCGGGTCCTGAAAGTCCCAGTCGTAGATGTCGTGCGGGGTGACCTGGTGGAACCACTCCATCTTGCCCGTCTTCGCGTCGAGCTTGACGATCGAGTTGGTGTAGAGGTTGGCGCCGGGCCGGCTGGATCCCCAGGGCTCGTTCGGCGGCCCCGGGTAGGGCGCCGGGTTGCCGGTGCCGAAGTAGATGAAGCCCTTGTCGTCGAACGACGGGGGCTGCCAGAGACCGCCGCCGGAATTGATTTTCTTGTTGCCCCAGAGGTCTTTGGGAACGGTGTCGAAGTGCCATTTTTTCTGGCCGGTTTTCGCGTCCAGCGCCCACAGCGTCCCTACCCCACCCCCCGGGTACAGTTCCGTCGCGGTCAGCGGCACGGTCGAGACGTAGACGAGGCCGTCGTTGTAGCCCGGCGCCATGTCGATGCCTTCGCCCGAAGGCTGGACCACCAGCGGCGTCGACCAGACCTCTTTGCCGGTCTTCTGGTCGAGCGCGAACGCCGCTTTCGAGGTAGCGCCGAGGACGAGGCCCTCGGCGACCACGACTCCGTTCGGCCCCTGGCTGACGTCGTCGTATTTCTTCGTCCACTGCACCTCGCCGCTCTCGAGCGAGATCGCCTGCACGTTGGACTCCAGGTCCTGCGAGTAGACGACGCCGTTGACGATCACCGGGGCCGAGGAATGGGCGCCGTAGGAGCTTTCCGCGCTCAGCGGCAGCGACCAGGCTTCCTCCAGTTCGTTGACGTTGGAGCTGTCGATCGAGCCTTTGGCCTCGCGGCTGTTCGCCGCGTCGACGCCGGGGTAGCCCGAGCCTTCGAGTTTGAGCTCGTCGCCCGAGGACGAGGAACCGCACCCCGCCAGCGCCGCCATCAAGACGACGGCGACCAGGCCCACCGCGGCCAGACAGGCCTTCGGAACTTTCTCCAGACTCACGTGCGCTCCCCCCGATTGATTTAAGTACCTCATGCTTACTCGAACGATAAAGACTTGTGTTGCATACGCTTCTCATCGCCAGATCCCCGCGCGGACGCCTTTTCCCGCAGCAGCGGCTCGAGGACCCGGTTGGAGAGCAGCCCGAGCGCGCCCAGGTTGGCGAAGCCGGGCCCCTGGCTCAGCCCGGCCAGGCCGGGAATGTGCAGGCGCGGCTGCATCCCCTCGAGCTCGAGCGCGCGGCCGATCCGCACCTCGGTCCCGGCCGGCCGGTCCCACAGCGGGCCGGCGCGGTTCTCGACCTGTTCCCGCGCCGCCGCCGGGAAGAGGTCCCGCAGCTGTGCCAGCAGGTCGAAGCCGGTGCAGTTGACGACGTAGTCGTGCTCGCCGTACGCGACCCCCTCCGGCGACTCGTACTCGACCCGCACCCCGTCCCCGCCCGCGGCCTCGCCGACGTCGGTGACCCGGCCGGTGACGAAGCGGGCGCGGTCGTCGTAGGCGATCGCCGCCAGGCTCGGGGGGTCGAAGACGCCGCGGTCGGAGTGCTTGACGAAGTCGCGCCGGGTCTGCAGGTCGAGGGCGCCCCATTCGACCTCGTCGGGGTTGGAGAAGACGCGGTTCTCGAGGAAGCTCTCGCCGCGGCTCATCGGCAGCATCGGCGTGTAGATCGTGCAGCGCGCCCGGGGCCGCATTCCGCGCAGGAACATCACGCAGCTGAGCGCGCTCTCGCCGCCGCCGACGACGGCGACCGAGCACTCCTCCCGCGGCAGCCGGGCGAACTCGCTGCGCTTGCTGTCGCAGTGGAAGAGGCGGGGGGCGACGCTGGGCTCGTGCGGGAAGGCGCGGTGGGTGCCGGGCCCGGTCAGGACCAGAGCGCCGCCGGCGTGCCGGGAGGGGCCCGACTCCCCCTCGACCTCGACCACCCAGCGGGCTTCCTCCTCGTCGAGCGCGACCGCCTCGACGCGACCGGCCACGTGCTCGACTCCGGTCGTGGCCCGCGACAGCACCCAGGTCAGGTACTCGCCGTAGTCGCGGTGGCGGACCGAGGGCGAGCCGGCGTCGATCCAGCGCGCGTAGCGGCGCCTGCTGATCATGTACTGCTGCCAGGAGAAGCCCATCGCGGCGGCGTCGATCGCCTCGCCGGCCTCGCCGAACTCGTAGAAGCTCTGATACGGGAAGCCGATGTCCTTGATCGGGGTCACCGCCAGCGGCTCCTCGCCCGAGGTCATGCCGTTGCGCCCCAGCCAGGAGGCCGCGTGGGTGGTCCCCTCGACGATCTTGAGGCTGATCGGTCCCAGGCCCAGCGTGTTGAGCGCGTGGACCTTGGTCGCGATCCCGGCCGCCTTGGCGCCGGCGCCGACTATGAGCAGGTCGGTCGCTACCACGGCTCGGCGATCACCAGCCCGCTGCGGTCGGGGCTGAAGGAGATGGCGCTTTTCCGCATCCGCTCCGAGCGGGTCTCGACCGGCCGCAGGTCGACCTCGGAAAAGACCGTGCGCAGGACCCGCTTCATCTCCAGTTCGGCGTAGCTGGCGGCGAGACAGCGGCGGGTGCCGCCGCCGAAGGGGATCCAGGTGTAGGTGCCGGGCTGGCGGCCGACGAAGCGCTCCGGCACGAAGCTCTTTGCCCGCGGGTAGATCGCCTCGTTGCGGTGGATCAGGTGGATGCAGGGGGCGACGGTGGTCCCGGCGGGCAGGTCATAGCCGCCCAGCCGCATCGGCTCGCGCAGGCGGCGGACCACGACCGGGACCGGCGGCCGCACCCGCAGCGTCTCCTTGATCACCGCGTCGAGGTAGCTGCCGTCGCCGTCGCGGACGTCCTCGCGGGCGCGCTCCAGCTTCTCCGGGTTGCGCAGCAGCCGCTCGAAGGTCCAGGCCAGCGAGGTCGAGGTCGGGCCGTCGGTCAGCAGCGTCAGCAGTTCGTCGCGCAGATCCTGCTCGCTCATCGGCGAGCCGTCCTCGTAGCGGGCCTCGACCAGCATCGAGACCACGTCCTCGCGCAGCTCGCCTTCGGCGCGGCGGCGGCGGACCTCCTCCAGCACCGCTTCCTCGACCGGCGCCATCGCCTGCCGGTAGCGGCGGCTGCGGACGATCCAGCGCGGGCCGAAGGTCGCCAGCAGGGCCAGGTTGCGGGGGTCGTTCATCCACACCGTCAGCCCCCGCAGCAGCTCGCGCAGGCGGCCCAGGCGCGGGTTCTCGCCGGGGCCGAAGACGGCCCGCATCACCACCTCCTGGGTGATCGCCTGCATCCGCGGCCAGAGCGCGAACGGCTCCCCCACCGGCCAGCGGCCGACTTCGCGCCGCGCCACCTCGGCCATCATCTCGCCGTCGACTTCGATGCTCTTGCCATGGAAGGCGGGCAGCATCAGCTTGCGTCGGTTCATGTGCTCGGGTTCTTCCAGCAGCATCACCGAGCGCGGGCCGAGCACCGGTCCCAGCAGCGGGTTGGCGACGTCGACGCCGACCGCGGATCCCGCGGTGAAGACCTTTTTGACGTCGTCGGGGTCGCAGAGCAGGACCCAGTCGCCCCAGTGGAGGATGCGCAGGGCGAAGGTGTCGCCGTAGCGGCGCTGGCAGCGCTCGAGGAAGGGCAGCGGCCGCTGCGTCCAGCCGACCGCCTGCAGGGCCCGCGGCAGGCGCGGGCCGGGCGGCATCCCGGGCCGGCGCGGCAGCCTGGCGCCGGCGGCGGAGAAGGTCGGGCTGCCGCCGTGGGTACTCACGCCGCCCCTCCCCCGGGCTCCGGCGCCGCGGCCCGTGCCTCCATCAGCTCGTCCTCGGCCTTGCAGGTGGCGGCGATCAGGAGGTCGAAGAGGTCGCCGGTGAAGTCGGCCGGGAGATCGACCTCGGCGCCGCGGGCGAGGTAGCGGCCGCGCACCTCCGCGACCCGGTCCGGCTGCATCATCGGGATCTCGTGGTCGCTCTTGTAGACGGCGACTTCGCGGCAGATCTCGAAGCGCTCGCCGAGCAGGCGGGCGATCTCGTCGTCGATTACATCGAGGCGGCGGCGGAACGGCTCCAGGCCGGCGCTCACGATTCGCTCCCCAGCAGGCCGCGGGCAAAGGCCTCGCTGCACTCGGCCAGCAGCGGCAGCGAGTAGCCGCCCTCCTGGATCACGCAGACCGGCCGCCGCGACCCGGCCAGCAGGCTGCCGACCGCGGTGAAGATCGCCGGCGAAAAGTCCCAGTTGCCGTGGGGGTCGCCGGCGACGGTGTCGTAGCCGAGCGAGACGACGAGCGCGGCGGCGGTCTCGGCCAGCTCCTCGATCGAGCTCGCAACCGCGGCCAGGTAGGCGTCGGCGTCGGGGCCGTCGCTGAAGGCGACGGCCCGTTCGCTCGCCGCCTGCGGCAGCACGGTGCCGGCGGCGACGTTGGTCACCGGCGAGGCGTGCAGCGAGTGCAGGGTCGCCTCCTCCATCCGCTCGACCAGCGCCGCGGTCCCGTTCGGGTAGTGGAGGTCGAGGTCGAGGATGCCGACCGGCTTCACCCCCGCCTCGACCAGCGTCCGCGCGGCGGCGGCGGCGTTGTTGAGGTAGCAGTAGCCACCGAGGAAATCGGGGCCGGCGTGGTGCCCGGGCGGACGGCAGACAGCGTAGGTGTAGCGAGCGCCGCCGGCGAGGCGGGTCGCCGCGGTGATCGCCGTGCGCACCCCCTCGTGGGCGGCGGCGACGAGGCCGGGGTCGACCGGGATGTCGGGGTCGAGCCCGGGCGGCGCGAACTCCGGCATCACCACCGGCTCGGCGCCCTCGAGCGCCCGCAGCGCCTCGAGGTAACCCGGCTCGTGCATCGCCCCCAGCGTCCGCTCCAGCGCCTCGTCGCCGGCGTCGGCGGGGACGGCGCGGACGCCGGCGTGGCGCGCCAGCCCGGCCTGGAGCTCGTCGAGGCGGCGGTTGCTGTCCTGACCGGGGATCGTCCGCCCGCCTTCGCGGATCCAGTGGGCGGCGTCGTCGCTGCCGCGCCGCTGCTCGACCATCACCAGCTCGCTCACGGCAGCAGCCGCCGCATCCGCGGCCCGAGCAGCTCGAAGCCGTTGCCGACGTAGAAGGCCTCGGTGGCGCGGATCGCGTCGAAGCTCTCCCGCGGGAGACCGACCTCGATCCGCGCCACCCCCTGTGCCTTGCACAGGTCCGCAAGCTCGTCGACCAGCGCCGCGCCGAGCTTGCGGCTGCGCCAGTCGGGGGCCACCCAGAGGTCCTGGATCGTCGCGTAGCGCCCCGGTACGTGCAGGGCGCGCTGCCAGCTGGCGCTGAGCACGCCGACGATCTCCCCCGCCGCCTCGGCGACGATCGTGGCGCCGATGCCGGGGTCCGCGAGCGCGGCCCGCACCTCGGCCTCGAGCCGCGCCCGTGGCGGCCGCTTGCCGCCGAGCTCGACCAGCAGCCGCTCGACCGCCATCGCCACCGCGGCGGCGTCGGCGTCGGCGGCCGCGCGGATCGTCCACGACGACTCCGGTCCCGGCCGCAGGCCGGGCTCGATCGAGGTCGGCTCGGTCATGTCGCTCCGGCGGTCTGAGCCGAGGGCTCCAGCTCGACGCTCCAGGCGCCGGCGTCCTCACGGCCGGTGGCGACCCGCGCCAGCGCCGCCATCGGCGCCTTGGCCTTGAGCAGGATCTCGTCGAACTCGTCCTCGGGATCGGACTGCATGACGATCGCGCCGCCGGCGCCGATCGTGGTCCGCCCCGGCCTCATCACGATCGTGCGGATGACGATGCTGAGGTCGGTGCTGCCGTCGAGCCCGAAGTAGCCGATCGCGCCGGAGTAGACGCCCCTCGCCTCCTTCTCGATGCCGTCGATGATCTCCATCGTCCGCAGCTTCGGCGCGCCGGTCATCGAGCCGCCCGGGAAGCAGGCGTGCACGCACTCGACCGGGGTGCGGTCGGCTTCGAGGTAGCCGACGATCGTCGAGACCACCTGGTGCACGGTCGAGTAGGGCTCGATCACCATCAGGTCGGGAACGCGGACGCTGTCGACGTCGCAGACGCGGCCGACGTCGTTGCGCAGGAGGTCGACGATCATCAGGTGCTCGGCCTTGGTCTTTTCGTCGTCGGCCAGCTCCTCGCGGCGGGCGGCGTCGACGACCGGGTCCTCGCTGCGGGAGATCGTCCCCTTGATCGGGCGGGCCTCGACCCGGCGGTCGCGGTCGACCGAGAGGAAGCGCTCCGGCGAGGAGCTGACGATCGCCCGCTCGCCGAACTTGAGGTAGGCCGCGAACGGCGCCGGGTTGCTGTGGCGCAGGTGGCGGTAGAGGACGAAGGGGTCGGGGCTGACGTCGGTCGAGAACTGGTCGGTCAGGCAGACCTCGTAGGACTCCCCGGCCGCCAGTTCCTCCTGGCTGCGGGCGATGTCGGCCAGGTACTGCTCGCGGCCGCGGCCCGAGCGGAAGCCGACGTGCGACTCGGGCTCGGCCGGAGCCGGGGTCGGGACCGGCGGCGGCGGATCGGCGAGGACCTCGGCGACGACGGCCGCGGCGGTGTCGAGCCAGAGATCGGCCTCGGGGTCGTCCGCGCGGCCGACCGCGAAGAGGTAGGTGCGGCGGCGCACGTGGTCGACGGCGACGACGCGGTTGGCCAGCATCAGCGCCGCGTCGGGCATGTCGGAGCGGTGCACGTTGGCCGAGCCGCAGTCGGCCTTGCACTCGTAGCCGAGGTAGCCGACGTAGCCGCCGATCAGCCCCCGCGCCAGCTCCGGCGGCGGCTCGACGGAGTGCTTCGCCATCTCCTTGGCGAGCAGGTCGAAGATCGACTTGTGCTCGACCGTCTCGACCCCGCCGCGCGTGACCGCGACCGCCCCCGCCTCGACGTCGTACTCGAGCAGACAGCGATCGGCACCGGCACTGGTGCCGAGATAGGAGCTCTGCGCCAGCCGCGTCGGCGCGTCGGCGCTGTCAAGCCAGAACGCGTTCTCCGCCTCCCCGAAGAGCCGTTCGAACAGCGGCTCCGTCGCCACCTCGGCGTCGAACGACCGCATCCGCAGCTCGAACCCACCCGCCGACCCCGAGGTCGATGGGCCGATTTCCCCCGATATAGGTGGGTTATCGGCCCGTCGGCCGGGTTTTGGAGCTTGCGGCGGCGCCGGCGTGGCGGTGGGGCGCTTGCCGCGGTGGCGGCTTGCCATCGCGTAGAAGTTTTCGGCGATCGCGCGGCCGTGCTCGGTGGCGA
>Ga0190271_10000525_pt1 | contig 19461 bp, 19 predicted proteins | sample Popmic356T_FD_133747 | JGI IMG/M metagenome (GOLD analysis project Ga0190271, IMG submission 133747) | Populus adjacent soil microbial communities from riparian zone of Weber River, Utah, USA - 356 T | ecosystem: Environmental > Terrestrial > Soil > Riparian zone | place: USA: Utah | collected...
GCCTACTGCAACTTCGCTTCGATCAGATGCAGCGAGTTGTGGCCGTCGACAACCGAGTCCGTCACCAGGCGCCTGTCGAAAGTTGCGAGTTGGCCGCCTTGTCTCCTGGCGAGCGCGAGCAAGTAGGTGTCGGTGACTTGAGAATGAGACAACAGGTGTTCGGCGCGCACCAGATCAGGATCGGACAGGCTGACGTCGTCCGGCCAGAATCGATGGCCATCCATATTCCGAAATTCCGCAACGATCTTGGCGACCGCGCCAGGAGATCCCAAGGGATTTTGAAACTTGGGATTGCTCACAATACGGATGAAGCCATTCTCGGTGGTCGGGCAGGTCGCCCAACCTTCCTTAACACTCAGCGCAAACCATGAATGCGCGGTGGCATGGGCGACATGAATGGGATCCATGAGCGCGATAAGGACGTTGACGTCCAACAGGTAAATCACGGCAACTCGTCGCGCAGTCTGTTCACGTCTTCAAGAGTTACGGGTTTTGCACCTGGCCTCACCGGGAGAAGCGGAAAACCATTTCGGTACTGTGTAATCTCCTGTTTCAGCAGTGATCGTCTCGCTAGATCCGAAACCACGTCTCCAATGCTCCGCCGCTCATGCTCTGCAAGGGCCTTTGCTGCGGCAAGCACGTCGTCGTCGATTGTCAGGGTCGTTCTCATTCGCGACTCCTCAAGCATCACGCATCACGCATCAAATAATCGCGGATGCTGCGGGGGTCAATACGTCGTGCGGCGCTCTTCGCTCGGCGGGCGGCCGAACTGCAGCCGGTAGCTCTGCGCGAAATAGCTGTGCGAGGTGAAGCCGGTGGCGACCGCAATGTCGAGGATCGGCATGTTGGTCTGGCGCAGCAACTCGCGCGCCCGCTCCAGCCGCAGGCGCATGTAATAGCGGCCGGGCGTCATCGACATGTGGCGCAGGAACAGGCGCTCTACCTGGCGAACCGACAGGCCCACGGATTTGGCCAGTTGCACCGCCGTCAGCGGCTCGTCCAGGCTGTCGGCCATGCGCTCGACGATCTTGCGCAGCTTTTCGGACTTTCCGGACAGGTCGCGCTCGGGTCCAACACGCTGACGGTCGCCCGCCGAGCGGATGCGCTCGTGGTGAAACTGGTTCGCGACGCTGTTGGCGATATTGGCGCCGAAATCCGCGCGCACGATCTCCAGCATCAGATCGATCGAGGTCGTACCGCCTGCGCAGGTGTACCGTTTGCGGTCGATCTCGAACACATTGCCGGTGCATTCGACTTCCGGAAAGCGCTCCAGGAAGCCGGCGCGGTTTTCCCAATGGATCGTGCAGCGGTAGCCGTCGAGCTGGCCCGCCTCCGCCAGCAGATGCGAGCCGACAGACAGCGCTCCAAGCTTGCCGCCGCGCCGGCCCCAATTGCGCAAGGCACCCAGCACCTTGCTCTTGCCGGGAAAGTCGGTGGTGAGGCCGACGCAGACGAACAGGATATCGGCCGGCTGCAGGTCGGCGACGCTGTAGTCTATCTTGATCGGCAGGTCGTTGGAGGCGATCACCGGATCGCCATCGGCGGAAACGGTTGTCCAGCTGTAATAATCGCGGCCGAGCAGGCGGTTCGCCGAACGCACGGTGTCGATGGCGGCGGCCAGCGAGAACATCGAGAATTTTTCCACCAGCAGAAAGGCAAAGCGGCGGCCCGCCGGGGCATCCGGCGGCGGCACGAATTCGGCGACGGGCAATGGCGGGACTTGGCCTCGGGCCATCGGTCTCCTCGTGGCGGCTGCTGGGCCTTTGTTTGTCGCGTTTCCGAACTGGAAAACCGCTAAGCACTTTTCCTGGAAACGCTCCAGGCGCGGTGGCGAGAAGTGCCCTAAAATTGCGGTCTTGGCAAACCGGAGGCCAGCGTCGCCGCCGTCAGCGTGTTGGCCATCAAGAGCGCGATGGTCATCGGCCCGACGCCGCCCGGCACGGGCGTGATCGCGGCGGCGGTTTCGGCGGCTTCGCGGAAGGCGACGTCGCCGACCAGGCGCGTCTTGCCCTCGCCGCGTTCGGGAGCCGCAATGCGGTTGATGCCGACATCGATGACGGTGGCGCCGGGCTTGATCCAGTCGCCCCGCACCATCTCCGGCCTGCCCACCGCCGCGACGAGAATGTCCGCTGTGCGGCAAAGCGCGGCAAGGTCGGCGGTGCGGCTGTGGGCGACGGTGACAGTGGCATTGGCGGCAAGCAGCAAATTCGCCATCGGCTTGCCCACAATGTTGGACCGCCCGACCACCACGGCATTCAGCCCCGACAGATCCTTGCCGAGCCGCCGGGCGATCATCAGCATGCAGCCAGCCGGCGTGCAGGGCACGATGGCAGTCTCCAACTCACCGGTTCCGATCTTGCCGACATTGACGAAGCTGAAACCGTCGACATCCTTTTCCGGTGCGACGGTCTGAATGACCTTGCCGGACTCGATATGGGCCGGCAACGGAAGTTGCACCAGAATGCCGTGAATGGCGGGGTCGGCGTTCAAGCTGCGGATCAGCGCCAGCAGGTCCGCCTCGCTGGCGTCAGCCGGCAAAGCGTGGCGGACGGAGTGAAAGCCGCATTCCTTGGCTTTGGCGCCCTTGGAGGTGACATAGACCTGGCTCGCGGGGTCTTCGCCGACGATGACCACAGCGATGCCCGGGGTGACGCCGGCACCCGCCTTCAGCGCGGCCGTCAGGTTCTTGACCGTTTCGATCACGTCAGCCGCGGCAGCTCGTCCGTCGATGATATCAGCCATGAGCGCTATCCCGCTGTTTGATCTAGGCGCGCATATTGCGGGAATCGCGCCTGTGCAATCCCGTGTCAGCGTCATCCCATGGCGTATTGCGAAAATCGGGGTGGACCGCGGCCTAGAAGTAACGCCGGCGCGTGCGGCTTTGGCTGAGCTCCCGCACCGCGTCGCGGCACTGGCGAATGCTCTCCCGGATCTCGGAGAGGGACTTCTCGTCCATCGGCGCTATTTCAGGCTGGGTTGGTTCAGGCTGAATTGCTTCAGGTTGAATTGCGTCAGGCTGAATTGCTTCAGGCTGGGGTGACGGCGGCTGGGTCGGAAGCTCGGGATGCAGAGTGGGGGCGTCGGCCGACAGCGGCGGAGGCGTGGGAGACGCTGGTGCCGGCGGACGATCCTCCTGCCGCCTTGGCGTGACCGTGGGCGCCCTCTCCCAGGAGGGCGTGTAATGCCAATCCGCTGGGGGCGAAGGCGCCAGCGGCGCGGACGACAGAGGTGTATCATCCCCCTTCTGCTCAGGGGTCGCAGTTTCGGCATCGCCTGTCGGGTTGATCGCCCGAGTGCGAGGGGCGGAACGGGCGGCGGTTTCGCTGTCTTTTGGCGGCTCCGTCACCCGTGTGTTGGACGAAGGCTCAGCGGCGGCCTCTCCGAGGCTCGCTGTGAGGGTCTCCGGCGCCTGCGAGTCCGGCAGTGCAGATTGAAAGGGCGCTTGCAAGGTCTCTTCTTCGAAAGCGACCGCTGTGGCGTCTGGCTCCGGGGATGCCTGAGGCGCGGTGTGGTCCTGTGCCTCGGCGACGGGCGCTTCGCGTCGCGCCCTGGCTGGCGCACGCGCTTTGCCTGTCGCCCGCCCCAAGGCCGCGATGCCAATTCCCGCCAGCAAGCCTAGCAGAGCGCCAGTGCCGGCGATGAGGGCACGTGGCAAGATCGACGAACCGGCTGGCGTCGAGGCCGGCGCAATGACGCGCACCGGGTCGGTCTCGCTGCCCTTCTGCGCGCCGCCTTCACGGGCCACCAGTTGAAACGCCTCGTAGACGGCGCGTTTGGTCGTCGCCTCACTCTCCAGCTCAAGCAGCGTTGCCATTTTGCCGGACCAATCGCCCTGGCGGGCCTTCATCTGCGCCAGCTTTCCAGCCAGGTCTTGCTCCAGTTGCGCCGCGCGGGTGGCCTCGGCTTGCATCTCGGCGCCGACCCGCCGCAACTCGGTCAGCAACTGTTCGCGTGCGCTACGGACCTGCGCCTGCATTGCCTGATACTGCGGGTTTTTGGGTCCGAGCGTGACCGCGAGACGATTGAGCTCCAGCCTTGCGGCGGCGTGTTTGCCGTGCAGCGCGGGAATAGCTCCAGCGACGTCGGATGAAGCGGCCTTTAGGAAAGCCTCGGCGTCGAGCGCGCGAGCGCTTTCTGCCAGCCCGTTCAGTTGCAGCGTCCGCGCCTTGGCAGTCGACAATCGATCGGTAAGTGCGGCTATCTCTTCATCGGTGATGTCGGCAACGCCGTTGGCGGCCATGAAGGCTTTCGCCTTGCGCTCGGCATCTTCCGAATCCCGCTGCAGGGCGCTGAGCCTGCTGTTGAGCCTGTCGCCCGCGCTGCCCGGGGCGCCGGGCCGGATCCGCTCCGCTTCCGCAATGAATTCCGCTGTCACCGCGTTGGCGATCCTGGCGGCTTTCCCGCCATCATGGCTGCGCGCCCGAATGATGATCGTATCCGCGTCACCGCGCTCGACGGATAGGCTGTTGCCGAGATTGCGGATCGCGATTGCGCGCTGCCCCTCAGGGCTGACGGCGGTCTCGGAAGGCGCGAACAGCGAGCTGATATAGCCGAGTGGATCGAGGCCGGGTCCACTTCTCCCGCCGTTGAACTCAGGGTCGCTTTCGAGCTTCAGCCTGTCGACCACCCTGTTCATAATGGCGGGGGCGGTGAGCATGCGGACCGGATCGTCTATCACCGCGCCGGAAGGCAGGGGCGCGCCGGCAGGCTTTGCCGTTGTTTGATCGGGCGGCGTGATGCGCAACTGGACAGAGGCATCATAGGTTGCGGGCGTTGAGAGGGCCAAGGCGCTGCCGATAAGCGCACCGGCGGTGGTCGCTGCCAAGATCGTGGCGAGCGATCGGGAGATGCGGCTGCGGGCCGCGATCGGCTCAACCGGGCGGCCGTACTCATCTGCCCCCCTCATCCCGGCGGTCTGCGCCACCCTTGCGGATCGCGCGCGACGATCCCGCACCCCTTCTTTCGCGACGCTTCCCGCGAGAGCCTGCAGGATCAGGCTGGACCGGGATCGGCGCGGCTGGCCGAGGCTTCTCGCGCGCTCCTCGGCGATCGCGCGGCTGAGCGGCAGCACGGAAGTGCCTCGCCCGTCCTCGGTGCGGTTTTCGCGATCAGACATGCCTTGAGCCACAATAGCTGAGCCTTGGGGGACCTCAGCGCCGTTCAATGTTAACGCAGGCTAAAGAGCCGTGGGAAACAAATCGTTAATATCCGGCCGTGGCCCGATCAAGGCTGATCGTCACTGTCGGGGTTGAAACGACTTCGTACTGCGTATATTTTTTCAGAATGCGGAGAAAATGAATGCGCATCGATGTGAAGGCCCGCCGAGAACGCCAGCGCGAAGAAATTCGCTCGGATCTGCTTTGCGCCGCGCATGCGGTGGTCAAGGACGAAGGCTATGAGAGCCTGACGATCCGCAAGCTGGCGCAGCGCGTCGGCCTGGCGACGATGTCGGTCTATTCCTACTTCGCCGACAAGCAGGCGATCCTCACAGCCATGGCGGAGGACGCTTTCGTCGAGTTGGCGAAGCGCTGCGAGGCGCGGCGTACGCCCGACCCCCTGCACAGCCTGCGGGCGGGGCTGGAGGAATATGTGATCTTCGGCCTTGAGAATCCGAACGAATATCGCACCGTGTTCATGACGCCGCAGCTGGTGGTGCATCAGGACAGGACATTCGAGGATCTGGAGCAGCACAATCCGGCTTTCCAGGGGCTGTTGAACGCCGTGCAGGAGTGCATCGACGCAAAGGCGCTGTCGGGCGACGCGCGGGCCATCGCCACGATCCTGTGGACGGTGGCGCATGGCGCGGTATCGCTCATCCTGACGTTCTCGCTCTATCCGTTCGGCGATCCCAAGGCCTATGCCGGCCGGGTCATCGAACTGGCCCTGACCGGCATCCGGCAAAGCAAGGTCGAGCCGCTGGTGGCCCCGACGCCTCAGGAAATCCGCCGCGCAAGCGCGGCGTGAGATCTGCCGCAACATCAATGCCGACATTGTCTGCCTTATCGCGGCAGGGCTGTCGCATTGGGTGGTTCCAAGAGGTCATCGCGGCCCTCGAACCAAACGCGATCGCCCTATCCCCAGCGGATAGCGATTGAACGCTGGTGGTGGCACGTTCTCCGCCGGTATCCAAAAATATTGTACACGTACGAAAATCTCTTGCGCCTCCAAAAAATCGTCGTATATGTACGCATACTGTACACGTACAGGAAATGAAGGAGCAAGACCATGAAAACCGCCATCATCGCCCTCGCCACTATCTTGTCGCTGACGGGCGCCACCTTTGCGAAGGATGCGGGAAAGCCTACCCCCTCCGTCGAGACCATCGACACCGGAACCACTGGTTCGATCCAGAAGTCCCGCAACCTCCTGCCGGCCGCTACCGCCGATCACCCGATCGTGCGGAACGCAGCGAACAAGCCTTTCGCTAGCCGGCTCGGCATCGACGTGAACCCGAATTTCCTGCCGACCTATAAGTAGGACGGCCGCAGCCAGCCGGCACTGACCGCGCAGGTGAGACATGTTGCAACGGGACGCATCTGTAAGGTGCGTCCCGTTTCGTTTTCCACGCGATGCACTTTCGCCTCTATCGATCAGCGTCTATGACGGCGAGCGACAAGGGGAGCGCGTGCATGACGGTCAAGATCGTTCTGGTTGGTTGCGGCAATATGGGGTTCGCCATGCTGTCCGGCTGGCTGACCGCCCGGAAAGTTGCCAACGACGAGGTTTTCGTCGTTGAGCCGAACGACGATCTGCGCGGAAGGGCCGCGAAGCTCGGCTGTCAGGTCGCGGCGGGGCCGCAAGCCATACCGGGCGATGCCAATCCAAAGCTGGTGATCTTTGCGGTGAAGCCGCAGGTCATGCGCGAGATCGTTGCCGATTATATTGGGTTCGCCACGCGCAAATCGGCGTTCCTCAGCATTGCGGCAGGAACGCCAATCGCGACTTTTGAAGAGATATTGGGCAGCGATGCGGCCATTGTGCGCTGCATGCCGAACACGCCGGCCGCCATCGGCAAGGGCATGATGGTGCTGTTCTCCAATCCGCAGGTCACCGGGACTATCCGCGATTTCGTCGCCGGCCTGCTATCTGCCAATGGGGAAGTCGCGACCATCGACGATGAAAGCCTGATGGATGCGGTGACCGCGGTTTCCGGCTCCGGACCGGCCTACATCTTCCATTTCATCGAATGCCTGACAGCAGCCGCCGAAAGCGCCGGCCTGCCGCAGCAGACGGCGAAGCTGCTGGCCATGCAAACGGTCTATGGCGCTGCAGCCCTTGCCGCTGAAAGCCGCGAGGACCCAGGCGAACTGCGCCGCCAGGTGACCAGCCCAAACGGCACCACTGCCGCGGCCCTCGCCGTGCTGATGGGCGAGGACAGGCTGAAGACGCTTGTGACCGAGGCGGTCGAGGCCGCACGCAAGAGGGGCGTGGAACTGGGCAAGTAGCGATAGCCTACGTCGGATTACCCGCCGTAGAGCATCTTGTCCTGCAGTTGCCGCAGCGCGAACAGCCGCGTGGTGGGGTCGGGCGCGGCGATGGCGGTGGTCAGCAATTCGCCCTTCTTCACAGGCATCAGCACCTTGCCGCCTTCCAGCAGGCCGACCGGCACAGCGCCGGCAGCCCGCGCCTCGCCGACGGTCATCGTCCAGGACCGATAGCAGGTCTCGCCGATCGCATCGAACGTTTCGCCGGACTTCAGGTCGCGCTTCGCCACGGCGCAGACCTCGGCGACCGGGCGGGGCAGGGGCACCATGTCAGGCTTGCCGTGGAGCATGATGCGCGCCGCCGTCAGGGGCACCTCAAGGGAGGTCAAATGGTAGGGCCGGAAGAAGCCGTAATAGGGGCCGATGCCGACATGCAGATCGTCCATGCGCTCGATGATGCGCGGGTGGGTCGCCTCGACCACCACGAAGACGCCGGGGGCGACACCCTTGCCGATCGTGTAGTCGACCACGCCTTTCCTCGACAGCAGCCCGCCGTCTTCTTTCGGGATGAGAACCTTGGCCAGGGTCTCGCGGCTGGCGTTGGGCCCATGCATGCCGGGAACGTCGGGCACCAGGCCGGTCGCGTTGGCGATCGCCGCCATCTCCACCATCGTCTTTGAGCCGTCGACGAACTCGACCAGCATGCGCGGGTTCATGTTGCGGCGTTCCGCCTCCGCGCGATAGTCGTCGGGCACGGCGTCGTGGTTGAGCGGATTGTTCTTGCCCTTGCCGGCTGAAATGATGGTGTAGCCCAGCGCCGAGGCGAACTCGATCAGTTCCATGCAGGAAGAGGGCTCGTCGCCGGCGCCAATCGTGTAGATGACGCCCAGCCTGTCGGCTTGCTGCTTCAGGTAGCAGCCGATCGTGACGTCGGCCTCGACGTTCATCATCACGACATGCTTGCCATGCTCCATCGCCATCAGGTCGAAATCCGCCGCGACGCCCGGCTTGCCGGTCGCGTCGATCACCACATCCACCAGCGGGTGCGTGACCAGTTGCTCGTTGGAGGTGATGGCGAGCTTCTTCGCCTCGATTGCCGCGGTGATTTTCGATGCCGTATCGGCCTCCACCGCGCGGCTGTCGTCGCCATAAGCGATCGTGACGGCGTTGCGGGCGGTGTGCGGACGGCGCGTCGACATCGCGACCAGTTCGACGCCCTTCATCAGCATGCATTGGGTGACGAGGTCGGTTCCCATTTCGCCGGAACCGATGACGCCGATGCGTACAGGCCTGCCTTCATCGTCGCGACGGGCGAGTTCGCGGGCAAGTCCTGTCAAAGCGACATTCGTCATAATGTTCTCTGGCCTGGCTGCGGAGTTTCATCCGGTGCGCCCGCTTTGTCAGCCGGAGACTATGCTGTCCAGCCGAAAGTGGGTGGTATGCTGGAGCGGTGGTCTTTAGGTGCCAAGGGCGCGGAACTGCGGTGCAGGCCTCGTGAAATTGCGATTGTTCGCTGATGCAAACTTTTGTTGCACAAAAATTCGCTATTTGCTACCAGAAGCCGTGAAAGAGATCGCCTACAGCAAATCTTCCCTCAAGACTCTTCGCAGGATGCCTGCCAACGAGGCCAAGCGCATCACGTCGAAAATTGTGCAGTATGCCAGCGATCCCAAGAGCCTCGCCAACAATGTGAAGGCATTGGTTGGCTCACCTTACATTCGCCTGCGTGTTGCCGACTGGCGCGTCATCATGGACGATCAGGGTAATGTGCTGGACGTTCTCAACATCGGCCCGCGTGGCGGAATTTACGATTAGGTGGCACCCATGCAGAAGATTACCACTCCCAAGGGCGAAACCCTCGTTATCCTTCCTATCGACGAGTATGAAGCCCTCGTTGATCGCAGCGATATTGCAGGCGCCGAGAAGGTGAGGGCCGACATCGCCGCCGGCCGCGACGAACTCGTTCCCGCCGCTGTTGTCGACCGTATCCTCGCTGGAGAGAACCCTGTGCGGGTTTGGCGCAGCCATCGAAGCATGTCGGCACGCGACCTTGCGGCCGCAACGGGTCTCAGCGCGTCCTACATTTCCGAGATCGAGGGCGGGACAAAGTCGGGCAGTCTTTCCGCGATGAAGAAGATCGCCGAAGCGCTTCGGCTCGATCTGGACGATATAGCCTGACGCTTGCCGCGAGGGCGAGTGCGACTCCACTGAGCGTCAGCCTATCTACTCTTCAAATCCTGTCGCGGAGAGCATACCAGCTCAGCGCCAGGAACAGCAGGGGCGAGCGGAAGCGGCGTCCGCCGGGGAATGCCGGAACGTTGAGTTCCTCGAACAGCTTGAGGCGGTCGCGGTTGCCGGCGACGGTTTCGGCGTAGAGCTTGCCGACGAAGTTGGACAGCATGACGCCGTGGCCGGAATAGCCGCCCGCCGAAATGACGTTGGGCAGAACCTCGCGCACAAAGGGCCGGCGCGGCAGGGTGATGCCGACATAGCCGCCCCAGCCATGCGTCAGTTCGACATCCTTCAGCGCAGGATAGATCTCGGTGATCTGCCGGCGGATATGGATGTGGATATCCTTGGGATCCTTGACGCCGTAGATCTCGCGGCCGCCGAACAGAAGGCGATTGTCCGCTGATTTGCGGAAATAGCGAACGACAAAGCGGGAATCGTCGACGGCCTCGCCGCCGGGCAGCACCGGCGTGTCGGCCGGCAAGGGCGGCGTCGCGCCGATGAAGGACCCGATCGGCATGACATGCGCCGCGCTGACGGGTTCGAGGTCGCCGCCATAGGCGTTGACGGCGATCAGCCCCTTGTCGGCGGTGATGGTGCCGTTCGGGGTCTCGACGACCACCTTGCCGTTGCGCGATGAGATGCCGGTGGAGCGGGTTTGCTCGAAGAGCCTGGCGCCTGCGGCGGCGGCCGCCTTCGCGGTGCCCACCAACAGCTTCAACGGATGGATATGGCCGGTGCCGGTGTCGAGCACGCCGCCGTAATAATGCGTGGAGCCGAGCCGCTCGGCGGTCTCCGCTCTGTCCATGAAGGAGAGATGCGGATAGCCGAAGCGCTCGGCCATGATTTCAGCGTGCGCCTTGTACTCCGCGACATAGCGGGGCTTGTGGGCAACGGACATCTGGCCAGCGCGGTAGTCGATGTCGATGCCGTTTGTTGTGGTGAATTCCAGAAGATGCGACTTGGCTTCCTCGGCCAGGTCAAACAGCGCCCTCGCGCGGCCAAGGCCGAGCTCCGCCTCCTGCTCCTCCGCCCAGGCGCGCTGGCCGGTTCCCATTTGGCCGCCATTGCGCCCCGAAGCGCCATCGCCGAAGCGATAGGCTTCGATGAGAACGGCATCCGTCCCCGATTTGGCCAGATGCACCGCCGCCGACAGGCCGGTGAAGCCGCCGCCGATGATGACGACATCGGCGCTCCGATCGCCGTCGAGCGCGGGGTAGGTGGGGCGGTCCGGGACTGAGTCTTCGTACCAGGAACGGCCGGGGGAGATGGGGGGCTGGTACATCGCAATTCAGGGGTGAATGGTGAATGGTGAATGGTGAATGGCCAGCGGAAAAGTCTGTTGACCTACGGTAAGTCGAACTGTCATCTCACCATTCACCATTCACCATTCACCATTCACCATTCACCATTCACCATTCACACATTCAGCAACAAAAACTCCCGCTCCCAAGGCGAGATGACCTCCATGAACGTCTCGAACTCGGCCCGCTTGATGGCGGTGTAGGTCGACACGAAGGCGCCGCCCAGCATCTCGCGCAGATCCTCGTCGGCTTCGAACAGGTCGACCGCCTCCAGCAGGCCGCGCGGCAGGTCGATCTCGTCCTCATTGGCGGTTGTCAGAACGGCGGCGTCGCAGGCGATCTGCTTGGTCATGCCGATCAGGCCGCAGGCGAGGGAGGCGGCGAGCGCGAGATAGGGATTGGCGTCGGAAGAGGGGATGCGGTTTTCGACGCGGCGCGAGGCCGGATCGGAGCGTGGCACGCGGAACGCCGTGGTGCGGTTGTCGTAACCCCATTTGTTGTTGACGGGGGCGGAGGCCGCCTGCGTCAGCCGGCGGTAGGAGTTGACGTAGGGCGCGAACATCACGAGCGCGTTCGGCACATGCTTCTGCATGCCGCCGATGAAGTGGAAGAAGGCGTCCGTCTCGCCCCCATCGGGCTTGGTGAAGACGTTCTTGCCCGTCTTCTTGTCGATGATGGACTGATGGATGTGCATCGCCGAGCCGGGCTGGCCCTGGATCGGCTTGGCCATGAAGGTGGCGTAGACATTGTGCTTCATCGCCGCTTCGCGGATGGTCCGCTTGAACAGGAACACCTGGTCGGCAAGTTGGATCGGGTCGCCATGGCGCAGGTTGATTTCCAGTTGCCCCGCGCCTTCCTCGTGGATCAGCGTGTCGATCTCGAGACCCTGCGCTTCCGAGAAATGGTAGATGTCGTCGATCAACTCGTCATATTCGTTGACGCCGGCGATGGAGTAGCCGGAGCCGCCCGCGATGGGCCGGCCGGAGCGGCCGACCGGCGGCGTCAGCGGATAGTCGGGGTCGGTGTTCTTGCTGACCAGGTAGAACTCGATCTCAGGCGCGACGACCGCCTTCAGGCCGCGATCCGCATAGGCGGCCAGCACACGGCGCAAGACATTGCGGGGTGTGAATTCGACCAGCCGTCCATCCTGATGGACAAGGTCGCAGATGACCTGCGCCGTCGCATCTTCTTCCCACGGCACCGAGCACAGGGTTGAGAGATCCGGCACCAGTTTCAGGTCGCCATCGTCTTCGGGATATTCGAAGCCGTTGCCGTCTTCCGGATAGTCCCCCGAGATGGTCATCATGAACGGCGCGGAGGGAAGCGCCAGCGAGGTGTTGGAGGTAAATTTGCTCGACGGCATCATCTTGCCGCGCGCAACGCCGGCCTGGTCAGGGGTGATGCATTCGATGTCCTCGATGCCTCGCCACTCCAGCCAGTCGGTGGCTTCCTTCCAGTTTCGGACACCTCGGAGGTTCTTGACGTAGGCGGGAGTGCGGGAGCCGGCTGCACGGCGCGGCGAACGGGCGTCCTTTTTGTCGGCGGGCATCAATCACCAGTAGATTTCGGATTGCCCGAATATGCCGTGCGCCGCGCGAGAAGGGAAGGCCCTGCGAGAGTGTTCACGCGGCTTCCAGCACCACCTTGACGCTTTGGCTGCGGTCGAGCGCAAGGCGCAGCGCAGCCGGGGCATCGGAAAGCGGGCGGCGCGCCGTGATAAGCTGTTGGACGTCGATCTTGCCTGCGACGATCAGCTTCACCGCCTGTTCGAATTCCTGGCCGAAGCGGAACGCGCCAAGAAAGTCGATCTCCTTCGCCATGACCGCGTTCGCCGGCACGGAGATTTCGCCGCCGGGCAGATTGCCGATCTGCACCAGCGTGCCGCCGCGCCGAACGGAGCGAATCGCGAGAGCCAGCGCGGGCGGTGCTCCTGTCACCTCGAACACGACGTCGAACGGCCTTTCGGCGGCCGCCGCCAGCAACTCATCATTGCCGGCGGAGATATCGAAGGTTTCGTCAGCGCCAAGCTTCGCGGCGAAGGCAAGCGGACCCGCCGCAATGTCGATCATCGTCAGATGTCCGGCTCCAGCCTGCTTGGCAGACAGCATGGTGAGCAGGCCGATCGGACCGCCGCCATACAGGGCGACCCGCTTGCCCGTCAGGTCGCCGGCGCGCGAGACGGCGTGGAGGCACACGGCCAATGGCTCGGCCAGCGCCGCCGACGTCAGCGGCAGATCCTTCGGCACGACGATGCACTGCGCCGGAACCGCGTCGAACAGCGTGGCAAAGCCGCCCTGCATGTGCGGTGTCTTGGAGGCGGAGCCCATGAAGTAGATGTTCTCGCACAGATTGGCGCGGCCCTCGCGGCAACGGGCGCAGTGTCCGCACCAGCGCGACGGATTGACCGCCACGTGGTCGCCGAGCTTGAGATGGGTGTTCGGCGCATTGATCTCGACCACCTCGCCGGCGATCTCGTGGCCGAGAACCAAGGGCGAGGTGACGACGAAGTCGCCAGTCCGGGCGTGGCGGAAATAGTGCATGTCGGAGCCGCAAATACCCGCGGCGCCGAACTTGATGCGCACCATCCCCTCGGCGAGCGGCCCGAGCGGCCGCTCCACCATGCGCAGATCTTCCGGCCCGAAGAGCGTGGCCGCGAGTGCGGTTTCGGTCATCGTATCAATCCCATCTGTTGCGGCAGCCAGAGCGTGATCGCCGGCACGAAGGTGATCAGCAGCAGTGCGAAGACGAGGGGCACCAGCCAGGGCAGGATTGCCATGGTCGTTCGCTCGACTGACAGTTTGGCGACGCGCGACAGCACGAACAGCACCATGCCGAGCGGCGGATGCAGCAGGCCGATCATCAGGTTGAGCGTCATGATCAGGCCGAAATGCACCGGGTCGACACCGAACTTGGCCGCGACCGGCAAGAGGATCGGCACCAGGATGGTGATCGCGGCGATCGTGTCGAGGAAGCAGCCGACCACCAGCATCAGGATGTTGACCAGGATCAGGAACACCCACTTGTTGTCTGTCAGGCCGAAGATGAAGTCGGAGAACACCTGCGCCGCCTGGCTGACGGTCAACAGCCACGCGAAGATCGAAGCGGCGGTGACGATGAACAGCACCGAGGCCGTTGTTTCGATCGTGTCGAAGCTGGCCTTGGCGAGCGCCGGTATGGTCATCGTGCGGTAGCGGATGAGCCCGAGGAACAGCGACCAGATCACCGCGGCCATCGCGGCTTCGGTGGGGGTAAACCAACCCATGGTCATGCCGCCGATCAGGATCACCGGCGTCATCAGCGCCATCACGGCGGAGAAGTCGAAATACCAGTCGGCCGCGATCAGGACGACAAGTCCGATGAGTACCGCGACGTTGATCGAGAGACCCGATGAGACGAGGATGTAGACGCCCAGCGGGAACAGCGCGACGACGAGAATTTCCAGCGTGGCTTCGCCGAGCTTGGCGATGGAGAAGGGCGTGTCGGAGCCCCAGCCGAGCTTGTAGGCGAACACGGCGACCGTGATCATCATCAACAGCGTCATCACTATGCCGGGCAGGATGCCGGCCATGAATAGCGCTCCGATGGAGACATTGGCCATCATGCCGTAGATGACGAAGGGCAGCGAAGGCGGGAAGATCGGCCCCAGCGTCGCAGACGCCGCGGTAACGCCGACGGCGGCTTCGATCGGATAGCCATGATCCTTCATCGCCTTGATCTCGATCGTTCCGATGCCGGCGGCGTCCGCAAGCGCGGTGCCGGACATGCCGGAGAAGATCACCGAGCCGATGATGTTGACCTGCGCCAGGCCGCCCTTCATCCAGCCGACCAGAGCGAGGGCGAAGGTGTAGATGCGGCCCGTGACCCCGGCGATGTTCATGAGATTGCCGGCGAGGATGAAGAAGGGCACCGCGAGCAGCGGGAAGCTTTCGACGCCCGCGATCATGCGCTGCGCCGCGATGAGGTCCGGCGCAACATTGTAGATCAGCAGATAGGCGACGGAAGCAACCGCCATGGAGACAGCCACCGGCACGCCGAGCAGCATCAGGATGAGAAATCCACCAACAAGGAGAAGCATGGTTCAGGCTCCCGGAGCGTCAAATTTTTCAGGATGTTCAAGCACCGAGTAGCCGCGCCGCCAGTTCTCCACGAGAACCTGGATCGAGCGCAGAAACATCAGCAAGAACCCGACGAAGACCAGATAGAAGAACCAGCTTCGGGGCAGGTTGATCGTCGTCATTCGTTCGCTGGCGACAATGGAGACGTAGCGCCACATCAGCCAGGTCGCGTAGGCGAAGAAGATGACGCGAATGACGTCGACAAGCTTTGACATCAGCGCGCCGACGCGTTCCGGCAGATAGTGGTAGAGCACATCGACATGGATGTGCCGGGTTGTCCGCACGCACATGGCGGCGCCGAGGAAAACCACGGCGATCAGCGTGTTGGTTGCGATCTCCTCGGTCCAGGCGAGGCTGTTGTTCATCGCATAGCGCGTGAAAAACTGCAGGAAGACGCAGATCACCATGACCCAGAAAAGGGCAAGCGTGAGCCAGTCCTCCCATCCGTGATGGGAGAGATCGACCGGCGCCGCCTCTTCCTCGAAGGCATGTGCCAGTTCTTCGGCGGTGACTTGCGTGTGATGTTCGGTCTGCGTCATGACAATGGCCTCGCGGTTGGCCTCGGAGTGAAGACGCCCCCCATCCGGCTGCTGCGCAGCCGCCCTCTCCCGCCGGGAAAAGCCCCACTGGGGAGAGGAAGGAGCAAACCTTGCCGCCGCTCTCCTCTCCAGTGGGGGGAGAGGGTGGCTGCGCAGCAGCCAGGCGAGGGGGCGATGCTATGGGAGAGCCAGCGCTGGCGACAGCGGCCGGCTCAGCCGTTACTGCACGGCCTGGATGGCGTCCCAGTCGGCCTTCTCGTAGCCGAACTCCTCGAAGGTGACCTTCTCGGCAACGGCCTTCCTGAAGTCTTCCTTGTCGATTTCGGTCACGGTCAGGCCCTTGTCCTTGAAGCCCTGGACGAGCTCGGCTTCCCGCGCCACGATCTTGTCGCTGGCGCGCTTGGCCGCTTCCTGAAGAACCTCGGTGAAGATCTTCTTGTCCTCGTCGGACAGGCTCCCCCAGCGGGTCTGGGAGATGATCGTGTTGAGGTGGTCGACGATATGGCCGGTCAGCACGATGTGCTTCTGCACCTCGTAGAACTTCTTGGCTTCAATCGTCGTCAGCGGGTTTTCCTGCGCCTCCACCGTGCCGTTCTGCAGGGCAAGGTAAACTTCCGCAAAGGCGATCGGCGCGGTGTTGGCGCCGCAGGCGCGCGGCATGGCCAGATAGGCCGGCACGTCGGGAACGCGCATCTTCAACCCCGCCATGTCGGCGCATTTGGCGATCGGCTTGTTGGATGTCGTGTGACGCGTGCCGTAATAGGTGGTCGCGGTGATGTGGTGGCCGGTCTTCTCTTCATAGAGGCCCGCCAGTTCCTTGTACTTGTCGCTCTTGGTGTAGGCCAGCAGATGGTTCGCGTCGCGGAACGTATAGGGATAGTAGGTCACGCCGATGCGCGGCAGTTCCTTGGCGGCGAAGCTGGAACCGGAAATGATGATGTCGACCGTGCCGAGCGTCAGGCCCTGGTTGATGTCGGCTTCCTTGCCGAGCTGCGAAGCCGGATAGACCTCGACCTTGTACTTGCCGTTCGTCCGCTTGCCGATCTCTTCCGCCGCCCACACAGATTCCGTGTGGAACGGTTCCGATGTCTCGTAAACATGTGCCCATTTCAGCACTTCCTGGGCGTGGGCCGTTCCTGCCATCAGCAGGCCGGCCACCGCGCCAAGCAGGCTCTTTGCGATCGTGCGTCGTGAAATCATGTCTCTCTCCCTGGGTTTGTTTGATCTGGGTTTGTTTGATTGGTTTACGCTGGCATCTCGTCGTCGAAGAATTCCGGTTTCAATTTCGCCACATGAGGAAGGTCGATCAGGATCTGCCGCAAATGGCTGCGCATGGCACTGTCGGTCGCTTCCTTGCCGCCGCTTTCGATGGCGTCCACGATTGCCGCGTGCTGGTCGATCGACTGCATGATCACCGAGCGGTGCATCAGCGTCAGATAGCGCACGCGGTCCATATGCGCCTTGACGCTGGTGACCATCTTGAAGACCTGCGATTTGCCGGCCGCCACCGCCAGCGAGCGGTGAAACAGCTCATCGAGCTTCATGAATTCTTCCGGATGACGGTCCACCACCTGGCGCTGCGCCTCGACCTGCCCACGCAGATCGGCGATCACGACCGGGTCATGCGATTCCGCAACCAGCTTGGCGATGTCCGCCTCGACGGCCTCGCGCACAAAACGCGCATCCATCACCGACGCGATGTTGATCTTTCGAACCAGCGTGCCGCGCTGGGGCCGCACTTCCACCAGCCCGTCATCGGCCAGCTTGATGAAAGCCTCGCGAACCGGCTGGCGGCTGAGAGAGAATGCGCGCGCAATCTCGGTCTCCGAAACCTGCGCTCCCGGCGGCAGTTCGGCGCGGATGATGCGGGCACGGAGCAACTGGTAGACCTGAGGCCCAACCGGCGCGCCTTGCTCGACCACCCAGTCGATCTTGCTGTGAACTCCCAACTGTTCCTCCTAACAGTTGACGCAACGTTAAGGCCAACTGCCATACTAGTCAACAGTTTTTTACGGAGGGGTTTCTGGTGATGGCCGCAGGGCGCGGACGCTTCTTCCTTCTCCCCGTTCACGGCCCTTAATGGGGGAGATACCGGCGGCCGCGAACCTGCCAGTTCGGCAAGGCGGATATTCGGCAGGCGGTGAAGCGTCAGCTTCGCGAATGCGCCTCCCCAACGAAAAAAGCGCGCCGTTTCCAGCGCGCCTTCATGTCAGCTTCAGTCAGCCATGATGGCTGCTATCAGTGGCTCTGCGTCACGATCACCGGGATGAGCAGGTCGCCCCAATTGCCGTTGCCGCCATGGTGGCGGGCGGAGCGGACGAGTTCCACCGATACGCCGGCCTCGACCGCCTTCATCACGGCCTGGTTCAGGCGATGCAGATCGTTGGCCACGATGCGGATCGCCGCTTGCTGTTCATCGCTCATCGCCGAAGACTGTTCCTCGGCCCGTTCCTTGACCCGCGTTCTCATGTGAACTCCCTATCGAATGGCTGGTGTGGGATAGCACAGATTTCCTGAATTGGTACCGGGGACAATGCGGCGTTTCGCACGCACTGTCCCCGGATTTCTTTCCTCCCGAAGCCTATTCGGCGGCCGGGCGGAACTGCTCGTGCTCGGTCGACTCATGCATGGCGGTCGTCGACGACTGGCCGCCGGTGATTGCCATTGACACGGCGTCGAAATAGCCGGTGCCGACTTCGCGCTGATGCTTGGTCGCGGTGTAGCCGTTCACCTCCGCGGCGAACTCCGCCTCCTGCAGCTCCGAATAGGCCGCCATCTGGCGATCCTTGTAGCCGCGCGCCAGCTCGAACATGCCGAAGTTGAGCTGATGGAAGCCGGCCAGCGTGATGAATTGGAACTTGTAGCCCATCGCACCCAGCTCGCGCTGGAACTTGGCGATCGTCGCGTCGTCGAGGTTCTTTTTCCAGTTGAACGATGGCGAGCAATTATAGGCCAGCATCTGGCCCGGATGCGCCTTCTGCACTGCCTCGGCGAACTTCCTGGCCTGGGCGAGATCCGGCTTGCCCGTTTCCATCCAGATCAGATCGGCATGCGGCGCATACGCGATGGCGCGGGCGATGCAGGGCTCGATGCCGTTCTTGACGTTGTAGAAGCCCTCGACCGTGCGGCCGGCGTCATAATCGACAAACGGCTTGTCACGCTCGTCGATGTCAGAGGTCAGCAGTTTTGCGGCTTCGGCGTCGGTGCGCGCGACGATCAGCGTCGGGGTGCCCATCACGTCGGCGGCCAGGCGCGCGGCGTCGAGGTTGCGGATATGCGCGGCGGTCGGGATCAGCACCTTGCCGCCGAGATGGCCGCACTTCTTTTCCGAAGCCAGCTGGTCCTCGAAGTGGACGCCGGAAGCGCCGGCCTCGATGAACGCCTTCATGATCTCAAAGGCGTTGAGCGGGCCGCCGAAACCGGCTTCGGCGTCGGCGACGATCGGCGCAAACCAGGTGTCGACCGACAGCCCGTTGCCTTCGGACACTTCGATCTGGTCGGCGCGCTCCAGTGTGCGGTTGATGCGCTTGACAAGCTCGGGCGCTGCGTTGGCCGGATAAAGCGACTGGTCGGGATACATGGCCGAAGCGGTGTTGGCGTCGGCCGCGACCTGCCAGCCGGAGAGATAGATCGCCTTCAGGCCGGCGCGCACCTGCTGCATCGCCTGGTTGCCGGTGACGGCGCCCAGCGCGTTAACGAAGTTCTCCTCGTGGATCAGCTTCCACAGGCGGTTGGCGCCGTTCTCGGCCAGCGTCTGGCGGATCTGGACGGAGCCGCGCAGCCGCTTCACGTCCTCCGGCGAATAGGGGCGTTCGATGCCGTCGAAGCGGCCTTCCGGCGCCGAGGGGAC
>Ga0190271_10000526_pt1 | contig 19455 bp, 35 predicted proteins | sample Popmic356T_FD_133747 | JGI IMG/M metagenome (GOLD analysis project Ga0190271, IMG submission 133747) | Populus adjacent soil microbial communities from riparian zone of Weber River, Utah, USA - 356 T | ecosystem: Environmental > Terrestrial > Soil > Riparian zone | place: USA: Utah | collected...
GCAACCCAGTCCCGCGCGAACCGGTTTGACGCGCGTTGCGCCGATTGCTTCCAGCCCGTGCCCGCCGATACGGGCGACTTGACGCGCCAGAATGCCCGGTGGATTACTCGTCATGTCGGCACGTGCCCCCTGCCCCCGGCCGCTACGCCTACGCCTACGCCTACGCCTACCGCTACCGAGATCATGCCGGACGCCGGGTATTACGCGGTCGAATGGAATGGCGATCTCAAATTCTACGTCGTGCGTAATGGCAAGGATCATTACGCGGGCCGTAAATTCCTCAATCGCTACCGTAGCGACTATCTCGACCGCCCGGCCGCGCGGGAACGCGCGGACGTTATCGCGCTCATCATGGCGGATGAGCGGAGCGCGCGTGAGACTTTCGCGCGTGAGACTACGCGTTGCTACCGTTGCGGCCGCCGCTTGACGGATGCTGAATCCCGCGCGCGCGGCATCGGGCCCGATTGCGCGCGTATGTGACGAGCTCAATCACGGCCCGGGCGCATAGCGTCCGGGCCCGTTGCCTTTCCGCCCGCACCCCGCAAAGTGACGTTTGGGAAGTACCCGCGGGCCCGGTGATGATCTTGGTCTAGCATGCCTGCCGCTAATGGTATATTGATCCTATGACTTCCACACTCGCCCGCCGCGCGCGCATCGCGCGTAAGCCTGCCGCGCGTAAGCCTACGGGCTACGTAGTTTGGCGCGGCCCTAGCCCGTACGATGGCGCGCCAATTGTCGCTATCGTCACCCTAAAGACGTCAAACCGTAAGACTGGCCATATGGCTCAATTGTGGATTCTGCGGGCGGACATCGCGCCTACTGCGGCAATCCGCGCGGGCGAGGATTCATCCATATGCGGCCCGTGCCCATTGCGCGGCGATGGTACGGGCAAGGCGCGCGCGTGTTACGTAGTGGTTGCGCAGGCGCCTACTAGCATCTTCAAGGCATTCCGCGCGGGCCGTTATCCTGTCGCCACGCCTGAATTCGTCGCTAACCTATTGCGCGGCCGTAAGATTCGCCTAGGCGCATATGGTGATCCTGCAATGCTCCCAATTGACGTAGTCAAGGCACTAATCGCCACCGTAAAGGGTTGGACTGGATACAGCCACCAATGGCCGACAATTTCCCCGGAATGGGCCCATATTGTTATGGCATCCGCCGATACGGTGGCCGATAGGCGCGCGGCCCGCGCGCTAGGGTATCGCTCATTCTACGTCGTGCCCGCTAATACGGATATTGCCGCAATCCCGCACGCGGTCGAATGCATGGCCACCCGCACGCGTAATCCGCTGCAGTGTGCCGACTGTCTAGCATGCAGCGGCACGCGCGGCCGCGCGGCCGTAGCGGTCGACGTCGTGATTGCCGCTCATGGCATCGGGGCCCGCTACGTGAACGCGTAGCGCGCACCGTACGGCCAGATGAGAGTCTGGCCGTACGCGCGTAGCAAGATCATTTCGCCCGGCAACGCGCGCTAGTGACGTTTGGGAAGTGCCCGCCGGGGCCGGTGAAATGATCTTCGCAGTGCATGGTATGCTTGCATTGCAAGCGAAAGTTCGACCCTAGCCTTGGAGCCCACTATGTCCATGTCCCTCACTGACGCCCGTGCCCTTGCCGCGACTGGCGTAGTCTCGCCGCGCGCCATGCGCATATTGGATGCAGTGAATTCCAAGGGGGCCTACGTTAGCGTCACAATGCGCACGCCGATTGTTACTAATGGCGCGACAAAGAAAGCCGGTATTGTTATTGAGAAGATCAAGACCGTAAATGCAAAGACCGGAATGGAATACCGTAACCTAAAGCAGAATGAGGGAGCTATTACTGGCCCATTGCCGCACAATCAGGAATGGGTCATTTACCCTTGGATTGCCCGTAGCGAGAATGGAGAAACCGAATACGCGCGCATTTACATTGATTTCGACAATGCCACAATCCGCAATACCTATCTCGTCGACGGCGTTATTGTCGGCCAAGGAAAGGATGGAATCGAAGCAATCAAACAATACCTCACGCCAAGCACGCTAATCAAAATGACGACAAAGCCTAAAGATCCCGTTGCCACATTGGGATACAAAGTACAGAATATCTTGGAGGTAAATGGCATTACAATCTAACAATCAAATGATCCGGCCCGAATCCCGAAAGGGATTCGGGCCAAGATCATTTCACCCGACAACGGGCAAGTGACGTTTGAGAAGTGCCAGTGATGATCTTGGTATTTGATCTTCGCAGTATATGGTAAGCTTGAGCTACAAGCGAAACACTAAGGCTAGGGAGAGATCCATGAGTACCGATCGCATCGACGCATTGCACGCGGAGCTGGAATCCGGCGTGGCCGCACTAATCGACAGTGAGGCTTGGCAGTCGTGGCTTGCCACCGCTGCAAAGTTCCGCACCTACTCATTCAACAATCAAATGCTTATCGCCGTGCAATGCCCCACCGCGACGCATGTCGCCGGATATCGCGCCTGGCAGGCCCTAGGCCGCAACGTCCGTAAAGGCGAGAAGTCCATTGGGATTCTCGCACCTAACATGCGTCGCGTGAAAGACGCCATCACGGGCGAAGAGTCGCGCCGCGTGACCGGCTTCAGGGTCGCTAGTGTCTTTGACGTGAGCCAAACGGACGGGGACCCGTTGCCCGTGGAGCCGCGCCCGGTATTGCTGGAAGGCGAAGCACCGGCAGGCCTATGGGATGCCCTTACAGCGCTTGCAGCGCGTGAGGGATTCACTGTAGAGCGTGGCGACACTGGCCACGCCAACGGCTGGATGCAGCCCGGCACGCGGACTATCCGCGTGAGCGACACACTGTCGCCCGCACAGTCCGCGAAGACACTTGCTCACGAGTGCGCACACGCCTTGCTGCATGCGGCCGCAGACTACGATTACAGCGGCCATCGTGGCATTGCTGAAGTTGAAGCCGAGTCAGTCGCCTTTATTGTCGGCAACGTGCACGGGCTGAATACGGGCGCGTACTCAATGCCCTACGTAGCCAACTGGGGCAAGGATGCCGCAGTAGTCACGGCGACCGCTAGCAACGTCACCCGCACGGCGCGCCGGATTCTGGAAGCAACGGACGCGCAGTAGCCACAAACCCTAGGCCCCGGACGTGCAAGCGTCCGGGGCCTACGCGTGTCCACGCCCACACTCGACAAGTGACGTTTGGGGAGTGCCCGCCCTAGGGCTAGGTTCTAGGTGTCCGCATCTCATGCTACGCTTGACGTAGTCAAGCTGACACCAACCGAAAGGATCCACCATGATCACCATTACCGCCGACACTGCCAAGATCATCGCCGCGACGCGCGCCGAGTCTGGCGCGCTCGTCATGGCCGACTACCATGGTTCGATTCCTGAGGCGCACGGGCCCGCGCGCATCATTCGGCGGTCGGGGCGCAACCGCGACCGTTTCGATCTTCTCGCTCACGACGGTGGGATGCTTATGGGGGCGCGCGCGGCGTCTTTCACTCTCGCCTGACCCCCGGGGGCGCGGTACTCGCCGCGCCCCGCACGTGCTACACTGGAACTACCAACCAAGCGAAAGGGCCACCGCCATGATCACTCTCACGTCCGTTACCGTTTGCAGCGACTGCCTCATGATCGCCGCTAACGGCGAGCTTGGCACCTATGACCCCGATGGCGCGCTTGCCGCCGCGCACGTTGCCCGCATGGACGACATCGCTGACGGCGTGGCCTACAGCGGGCCGTTCACTGACGGCGACGATAGCGATGGATTCTTCTCGTCCAGCCCGTGCGAGACGTGCGGCGAGACTCTCGCCGGTACGCGCTACGCGGCGACTGTCGTCGATCGCTGACAGGCCCCGGGGGCGCGGTACTCGCCGCGCCCCCACAGCCGCAGGCGGCAAGTGACGTTTGGGGAGCTTCCCTGTCTGGGGCGACTGCAATCCATGCTATATTAGTACTACACCGACCAAGCGAAAGGCACCACGATGGACACCGTTGTCTACCGAATCACTATCCCTAGCGCTTACCGTCGCGCGGTGCTCAATACCAAGACGGGACGCGTCGCGCGCTTCAGCGTTGACGGTGGCGACTCCGCTCACGATGTCCTAGTGCGCGGCGCGGCACTACTGAAAGACGATCTTTCCGGCGCCACCGTGACCTATGGTGGCTCTCTCGAAGATCGCCAGGGCCGCGACACTGCCAAATTCTACGTTGCCACCGTACTGTGATAGACTAACCTTACCGACCAAGCGAAAGGCACCACAATGAAGATCCAACCGACTGAGCTGGAAGCACTCCGCAACCTACTGACCCCGCTAGACACGCCTGAGATTCGCCAGACCTACCGTGAGGGACGTTTCCCGCGCGCTGCAGCGGTCAAGGATCTCGACACGCGGTACCGGTGGGACCTATTCTACTTCGCGCGCGGCTACCGCGTCCTAGGGGACGGACTCACAGACTCTCACATTGATACGGCCCTACGGCGTATCGTGCCGCCGCTTGCCGCGTGAGCCGCGCGGCGTAGGCCCGGGCTGCAAACGCAGTCCGGGCCTGCCCGGCAAGGCGACAAGTGACGTCTGGGGAGTGCAGATGGTCAGACTACACTTACGCGAATGTGGAGGAGCAACGTTGCGTAAATACCCGATAGACGACCCAAAGTACCACACAATGCATCATCGAGTACGCAAACAACGAGGAACCGCATCGGAGCATCCTTGTCTTCATTGTGGAAATAAGGCACAAGAATGGGCATGTATTCGGAACAAGACAATAGAAGAAGTGATGGCAAATGGCAGACTAATAAGGTACTCGCGAAACGTAGAAGATTATGACGCTTTGTGTATCCCGTGTCACCGGGCAGTAGACATTAGAGGCAAAATAAATACGCTTACTGAGAAAATAGTTATCGAATTACGCGAACGATATGCTAGAGGTGAACCACTTAGTTACACCACACTAAGTGAACAATACGATATTAATCGCCACACACTTTATCAAGCAGTAACAGGCCGAACATGGACCTACCTCAACTCAGAAAGCCGAGCACCCGTAGAACATCAAAACATGCGCAATAGTAAACTTACCGAGACAATTGTCGTTAGTTTACGCGAACGATACGCAAACGGAGAACAACTAAACTATACCGAATTAGGTGCACAATACGGAGTCGGTTACTCCACGATCTACCAAGCAGTTACAGGTCGAAGGTGGACGTACCTCAACAAGTGACGTTTGGGGAGCCCCAGCCCGGCTCCCCAGTGTGGTAATCTAGTACTAGATCGAACCAAGCGAAAGGAACTACCCACCATGAAGATTACCGAGACCACTATCCGCGCGTCGCTTGCCGCGCCCGCCCTATTCGCCGACGACCTCGTCGCGATCTTCAACGGCCGGGGCACGCGGGATGCCGCTATCGTGCTCACCGCGCGCTGCAATGATTGGGCGCGCCTGCGGCACGCTGCCGCTACGGCGGGACGCGCGGCAGTTGACAGTGACGCGTCACTGGCGGGCCCGCTTGTCGCGTTCGCCGTAGCCGCCTGGGTGATGGACGAGGTGGATGAGGAACTTCGCGACATGGTCGCATGCGTCCCCGCATCTGACCCCGCGCACAAGATGGCGACGCTAGTGCGGAACGCCTTCGATGGCGGACTGTCGGGCACGATGTGGGCGGCCCGCATGGCCACAATCGACATCGCTACGTGCCTAGCGTTTGAGCCCGCCACCGCCTGACAGGACAGCGGCCCGCATCCGAAAGGGTGCGGGCCGCGCCCCGCAGTCACAAGTGACGTTTGGGGAGTACCCGCATGATGATCACCAAAGCGTATGGTACGCTGGTACTAGCCAGCCAAGAGAAAGAGGAAATCATGACCTACACCCCGGCCGACCTTGAGACCGCGTTCGACGTGATGCTAGCCGCCGACATTGGCTACTGGACCAATGAGGCCCGCATCGACGCCGAGAATGCTCTGATCGTCTGCGAGGACGATGAGGACGCCAAGAGCGTTCGCATCACCCCGGCCGCATTCCTGGACTGGCTGAAGACGGACGGGCCGGCCGCGCTGATCGGCCAGATTCACGACCGCTACCAGAAGGCCGCAATCGCCGACCTCGTCGCCCACAATTGGGACAATCTCGACTACGACGTCGAGACCGGCGACTTCATTATTCAGCAGATTGTGCTGGGCGAGATTCGATATTCCTAGCCCGGCTGCCCTCCCCGAAAGGGGAGGGCAAGATGATCTTGAAATTTTCCGCCCCTACCTAAGTGACGTTTGGGGAGTGCCCGCGCGGGGTGCGCTCGCTCCGCATGGTACGCTTGCACTAGCAAGCCGACACAAGCGAAAGGAAAGCACAATGATGGCGACCACGGAGTACGTACGGGTAGGTGGGTGTGTGTGCCCGGCATGTGGCTCACAATTCATCACCGGTGGCGGAATCGAGATCGTATATGGAGGTGCTTGGCAGAATGTCACGTGCGACGAGTGCAGCACCGCATGGTGCGACACGTACGCACTAACCGGGTTCGAGACTGCCTGACCGGCGAGAGAGAGAGCAAAGATCATGAACAACTACCAGGACGCCGCCCGCAACGCCGCTATCCGCGCCCTGAACAGCGCCACGACCTGGGACGTCCACCCGTCCTACGACACCAAGACTGCTGTCCTGCGCAGGCTCACCATGGCTCAGGGTGCCCTCGCCGTGATCCAGGAGGCCGAAGGCGCCGACAAGATCGTGGCCGGTGTCGATCTTGACGCCTTCTGGGATGTCGTCGGGCTTGTCATGACCCGCAACGGCACGACCAACGGCGCGATCCGCAACGCCGTACGGCGCGCCCTATTCCCCGTGCACGCCACCGCCTGACCCGTATGGTACGCTGTACTCAGCAGCCAATCGAAAGGAATCACAATGCGCACCGGAGTCAATGTCCACCTCCACAAGGGCACCACGGCCACCGTTGGAGGCAGCGGCGACTGGATCACTCTCCGCAACGGGGAGGATAGCCTGCACGAGGTAGTGCTGTTCCCGCACAACGCCGACGCCACCCGCGCGCTCATCACGGCGCTTGAGTCCACGCTCAAGTAGCAGGGAGGGGGAGGGGTCAAACCCTCCCCCACCACGTGGTATTCTGAAAGCACACTGAGAGAAAGGCACCGCAATGATCACCGAGCACGATTCCCTGGACGACATGTTTGCCGAGATGGCCCGCGCGGAGGATGCCGCTAACGCGCGCATCACCCCGGCTCAGGAGGCACTGCGAGACGATCACACCGCAACGCGCTACTTCGCCCGTGCGGTCTATGACATCGTGGTCTACGGCGAGGTACCGCCCGCCAGTGACCCCGACCTTCGCGCGCGGGGCTACTTGACCGGCACCGCATACTCGATCGCCTGCCCCGAGGGAGAGTCTGGCGACACGCACGTCTCAGTCTGCATCCCGATCGGCCGGCCAGTGTTCGAGATGGCCCGTGAGCACGATTGGCCGGTACTGGGTCCCGATATGCCCCTACTGCTCGCCCACGCGCTCTACCAGGCGGAGCAACTGGCCATGACGCCATGAGAGACGACGATTGGACCCTAGACCTAGAGCCCGAATCAGAGATATCCATCAGAGCGTTCGGCTGCCTGGCACTGGCAGCGATCGTCCTGTGGGTCACGATGATCGTGGGCATTGTCGCCCGGATCATCTGGTAAACTGAACCAACAACAACCGAAAGAGAGACACCGTGAACAAGGCAACCCGCAAAGAGCTAGACGCAGTGATCGCCATGCTCAACGCCATCGACGTGGACGGTATCGAGCAGATCCTGACCGACCTTCAGGCCGAGGAGCAAGACAAGTTCGACGGCCTCAGCGAGGGCCTGCAAGCCGCCGACCGTGGCCTAGCCATTGAGGAAGCCGCCAACAATCTCATGAGCGCCATCGACGGCGTGGCCGACGTCCGTAGCGCCATCGAGGAAGCGATCCAGTACATCGAGTCGGCACAAGAATGAGCGCCACCAAGAGCACGTGGGTCAACGTGACCGTCGCCTACGAATTGGACCCGCCGCAGTTGTTCGGCATGACCCACCATGTCGACCGGGTAGTGGTCGAGTACTCCGACGACGACGACCCCAACGAACCGCCATACGTCGACATCACGATCAAAGGATGGAGACTTACCAGCAAGATGACTGTCGACCGGCGGCAGACTGACCGTGAGAACATCTACCTGCCCCACGCGGAGCGGGTGGAGTACGTCACCGACGACCTGGGCATCGACTACGTGGCAGACCTGACCGCTCTGCTGGGAGCCCCGGTCACCGTCTGACCAAAGGCGTGCTAAACTAAGGCAACGAACCAAGCGAAAGGAAACACAAATGATAGACCGTATTAGTAAGCTCATCGCCCTCGCGGAGAACGCATCGACTGAGGCAGAAGCCGCTGCGGCCTTTGAGATGGCCCAGCGTCTCGCGACCCGTCACGCCGTGTCCATTGAGGAAGCCCGGCTACATGCCGCACCCAAAGAGCGTGAGACTCCCATCATGCGAGTCGTCCGCATCGGCGAGCGTGGCAAGCACTCGAACGCCAGGCTCATCAATCTGTTCACCACGATCGGGCGCGCCAATGACGTTCACTGTCTGATCGCCCACAATTCCACCTTCATCGAAGCAACTGGCCATCCGTCTGACCTTGACGCAACCGAAGCGCTGTGGATCGCGCTTGCCAGTGACATGAGCCGCTGGGGTGACAAACTCGTTCGCGACAAAAATGCCCCGTGGCGCAGCGAAGAGATGTACGACTGGAACACTGGCGAGCCCAAGCCCGTCACGGCTCAGAATGCCCGTAAGTCATTCTGTGCGGGCTACGTGTCCCGCATCGGGGAGCGCCTGCAAGAGGCCCGCAACGCGTCGATCAAAGAGGCCGACGACGAGCGGCAAGAAGCAGCCGCTGAGCTTGACGGCACCTCGCTGCCGCTGCCCAGCAGCATGGCGCTCGCTATGCGGAACAAGAGCGCCGACGTGGAAGCGCACCAATGGGCGGAATACTCTCGCCGGTACGGAAAACGACGTGCTGGCTCATGGCGCGGCGGACGTTCCGCCTACGGTGGACAGTCCAGCAGCGCCAGCGCCGCCGGCCGCACGGCAGCCAACAACGCAAGCATGTCGGGTCGCCGGGCGGTGAGCGCCTGACCGGCCGGTACGGCGGGTGCCCCTCACGGGGGTGCCCGCCGCAGTCGGGCACAAGTGACGTCTGGGGAGTACCACCCGCCGCCGCTGTATGGTATTGTCAACACAACCGACCGAGAGGAAGAACCGTGTACACCGTCCACACCACCGCCGAAAGCGACGTCATCGAGACTGAGACCGGGCACATTGCGATCCAGGGCCAGGACTGCTTCTACGGCTGGGGGGAGCGCCGAGACCGCGCCGAGTGCCTGGGCCACACGATCATCCTGGTCGAGAGCCTGAGCGACGCCAGTGCCCTAGCCAAGACCCTCGTTGCCCTGGGTGAGCAGGTCACGGTCACCGACGACAAGGACTGGTCCCAGGTGGTCAACAGTGCCACCGTGCCCGTGTACTACCTGGCGCAGCACCAGCACTAGCCGTACCCATCCGCAGAGCGAAAGGAACAACACGACATGTACGACGACAGTCTCAGCACCAAGACGCTGTACGCAGCCGAGGACAACGTAGCCAAAGCGATCAAGCGTGGCGGCACAGCAGACTTCTTCGGCTCCTCCCTGGACCTGCGCCAGTGTGCCATCCGCACCTACACCCCCGACCAACTGCCGATCATGACTGGCGTAGTTGCTGGCCTGTACGCCGCGTTTGGGCGCGGTGTCCGGCAGCAGCCGCCCACCCTACGCCTGAGCAAGCGCGCCTATGCGCGCGCCTGGTACTCCCCGGCACAGCACGAGATTGTGTTGCCCGCACGGGAATGGGCCTTCACCGACATCGTGCTCTGCCACGAGGTCGCTCACGCCTGCACGGGCTGCGGCCACGATCAGCGCTCCGCTCACGGGCACCCTTGGCGCAAGACGTACTGTGCTATCGTGGCCGCTGTCGTCGGGCCTGAGGCTGGACTCCTAATGAGAGCAGCCCTTGACCTATGAGGCAGCTGGCCTGGACAGCCGGGTAAGCGCGGGAGGGATTGCAGCGGGCTGGTTGGCTGCACTTGATCGGTCATCCCTCCCGCCGCCAGCCTTAGCAATGAACGCCTGACATCTGTGGTACACTGAAGTACGAGCGAAAGGAAAGACATGAGCATCTCGGAGCACACCATCCCTGTGCAGCACCTGCTGAACGCGGCCCGCGCGCTGGGGTCAGAGAACGGCAGCAACCCGGAATATGATCGCGCCCTGGTGGAATTGGTCATGGACTCCGCCGGGCTGGGGCTGGACGACAAAGAAGCTGTGTACGACCTACTGGGATTCACGTTCATCTATCACTAGACATCAGTCCCCGCACTGTGGTAAACTGAGAACACGACAAGCGAAAGGAAAGACAATGGGCACCTACGCAAGTTCAGTGATTAATGTGTCTATCCCGGCGGCCAACGTCCCCGCGCTAGCGCAGGCTCTGCGCGACTGGATCAAGAGCGACAAGTACTACTACCGTGACGACCACCGGGTCACCCTCACCGACGAGGAGCTCGTCGGGACGCTGCTTGTCGATTGCGAGGGGACCGAGGAGGAAGCCGAGTACACCTTTGAGCCCGACGAGTCGCTCGACATCACCGGGTCGTACTACGGGAAACTCGCCGGGGATGTCGAAGATGTCGAACGCATCTACGCCCAGCACGGTGCCACCGGCACAATCGACGTGGAAGCCGAGGGTGACCTGTACCGGGTACGGCTCAAGGACGGCAAGGCCACCTACCATGTGGGCGTCATCACCTACCCGAGCGACTCATGCTGAGCCTCTGGGTCGCCAAGGACGGAGTCGTCTATCAGGTGGCATCCTTTGCCGACCTGACCTTCTGGGCGATGGACTGCGATACTCAGCGGCTGTACCGGATGGGACAGTACGAGCAGTACATCTATACGTCGTATGAAGCAGCGAAGAAAATGGCAGCACAGTACCGCAAGCCGTGGTAAACTGAAGACACAGCCAACCAACCGAAAGGCAACAAAAATGAGCATGCACGCGGACATAGAGGTCTGGGCCGATGAGGATGTGGTCGCGGACAACGACATCACCGGCAGCGGCCAGCCGAGGATCAACCTGTTCTTCGTGGACTTCTTCGACCCCGAGAGGTCGGTGATGGTCCACCTGGGCCCGAAGCAGGCCCTAGAGGTCATCGAGGAACTTCAGCAAGCGCTGCGCGCCTAACCCCACCGAGAGAAAGGTAAGACATGAGTGACCAGCCATGGGACTTGCAGGCGCTCGACCTGCTCCAAGAGGTCGCTGGATACCAGACCACCGACGAAGTGATCGCCGAGGCCGAGAAGGACGAGAACGATGGGCGCGAAGCCTACGAGCAGGTCATGACCGAGAGCGCCGAGGCGCTCGACGTCATCATCATCAGGGCACGCAAGATCCTCAAGACAGGAGAGTGACGTGATCGTCCTGGTCGCGCACCGCATCGGCCCCAGCGTCTACGTCGGCCCGTTCAAAGACATGGCTGCTGTAGCCGCTTGGGCTGATGAGCACACGCCAGACACCACGTGGGGAATCATCCACATGCAGTCGCCCGAGAATGGGCCGCCCGACTGGGCCTGATCTGTGGTACACTTAGACAACACCGAGAGAAAGAGAAAGCAATGACTGAGCAAGTGTTTTCAATCGCAATCACCGCCAACGGCGTGACCGTGTGGCAGGCCGGCACCTGGCCGACTATCGCCGAGGCCGCCGCCTTCATGGACGAGCACGACGACCTGATCGGCGACATCTGCACCGACCTGGCCGAGGAGTACCGCGAGGGCGGCAAGCCGGAAGACATCGCCGACATCGACTGCATCATCACCTACATCAACACGCCCACGGGGCTGGGCTGGGGAAAGACAGCATGACCACCATCAACTGGCAGACGATCACCGAGAGCGAAGCGTTCGACATCTACTTCAAGTTGCGCGCCAAGTTCGACTGGTGCGGCACCCCCACCTCGATGGGCGACGTGGAGATCAACTGGGCCGACAAGAACAACGACAGCGAGCCGCTGGAGATAACCAGCGCGATGCGCGAGGCCGTCCGGGAAACCTACGAGTGGCGCAGAGCAATCGACGAGCGCACCGCTGAACTCGCCAACAGCATGGTCCCGAGCATCGAGGTGCTCGACAACGGGGACTTCATCCTGCACACCGAGAGTTCCCATGACGTGCTGCACGAGCAGAAAGGGGCCGGCGGCTGGTACATCGAGCCAATGATCGACGGGGCGCTCTACTACGGCCCCTTCAAGGACGAGATCGACGCCTCAATGTGTATGGACGAGAACGACCTGCACGACGACTACTACAAGATCGTTTGGAGGGAAGAAGCATGAACGACTTCATCACAAAGATCGCTGCCTTCCGGACATCGGCGGAAATCGACAGCATCGAGGACGACGACATCCGCCAGGAAGTGATTTGGGACGACATCGCACATGTCCGGGACACACTCGACCGCATCATCGAACAAGCACGACAGATGGTACACTCAAGCATCACCCTAGAGAAAGAAGAAACCACCATGGACCACTTCATCGTCGTCGGTGTCTACACCGATAACAACAATTCCTTCGCCGAGCGAGTCACTGCGGAGACGCCTGAGCAGGCGGTCGCGATCGTAGCGGAGAACATGCGGATGGAGCCCGCTGCCGAGTGCCTCCTGCTCATCGGAGCCGTCCCGGGGCAGACATACCTGGCGCCTGCCAGTGAGGACGGCCTTGCTACCTACGTACTGGATCTGGCCACCTCATGATCGACCTTGACACCGTGCGCGCCGCAGCGCGTGAGGTCGCGACCCCTGAAGCCTGCTACGCCTGGGCGCTCATCAACGCCGGACTGACACCCAAACTCGCTGAGACCTGCCACTACTTCTCGCCGTACGACGGACACCCGCTGTGCCTGGTGGGGCAGGTAGTCGACAAGCTCGGCGTCCGGCCGCCGTCTGACGAGTGGGAGGGTGCCGCCATCGACGGGATCCCCGAGGCACGGGAGATCTTCACCCAGGACGCACTCGACTACCTGGCCTTCGTGCAGAGCGAGCAGGACGGCGACTGGAACCAACCGTGGGTAGAAATTCTGGATGCACTCGACACCGAGATGAGCACCCAATGAGCATCCCACTGCCCGGGGGGGCACAGGACTTCCCCGAGGACGATGTGTACCGTGGGGTCAGCAGTGCCCAGGACCGGGCATTGCTCAACATCCATAAAGACGGATGGTCCCTCCAGCAACTGTTCAGCACCCCGAACGCAGTACTACCGCTGCCCAGCCCCAAGTTCCCGCCGGGCCGAATGTACTTGTTCTCAGACAACGTGGCAGTAGTCGTCGACCAGAACAGCGGGCGGATCGTCGCCTCGCTGCCGGCTCGAGCCGCACTTCGGACTCTCGATGATCTGACCCCCGAGGTGCTCGAAGAGAGTGAGTGGGCCTCGGAGTACTGGGAGCGCACTGCTGATACAGCGATCGACGTCCAGCAACGTCATCACAAGCAGACATTCCACCACCACGATGGCAGCCGGTGGACTATCCGCCGCACCCCAACTGGTGGCGCGGACATCATCAAGGACGGTGCGCTGGTGGTTACGGTTGCGGACATCGATGAAGCCGAGTCGCTTGAAGAAGATCCAGATATGGAGCTAGCCATCATCGAGCTAGTCGCCTACGTGATCGAGCACCCCTAGTGCGCCGCACAATGGCCGTGTTCTCCCTGGTCCATACGTCCTTCCAGGGATGGCGCTACGACATCATCGCCGCCCCAAACAGCCAGCAGGCCTACTGCCGGCTGATCACCCCGGAGAGCAATCGCCCGCGCTGGAAGACGGAGGATCTCGACACGCTGATCAGCTCCAGCGATCAGCTCGCCACTGGCCCCACCCTCATAGAGGTGTCCGATCAAGAGGCTGACGAGATAGCATCCAGCGGCCGGCTGCCCAGGAACATACAGCTCCGCACCGAGAGCGTCCGCCAGCATCTGGCGGCGCACCCGGAGCCGGCGGTCAAGGACATCCAGGAGTGGCTCACCATCTGGCGCAGTGCCATCACAAACATGGATGAGACATGGCTGCGGCTGAACACCAATAAACACGGTAAGACGCGCACAAACGCAGTAAAAGCGGTTAAGCCGGCTGGAACCGCAGTAGTAGCACCGTCTGAAAACGCAGTAAACATATCCTCAGCAGGATATGAGCCGGTGGTGAAAGGCTGGACAAGGCGCCCGTCGGGTGAAATGTACCGCTGCAGGAAGATCGGGCGGCAGACAGATGTGATGGTGCTCCGCAGTATGCGTGAGCACGGTGTCCACTGCCTGACCACTGGTGTTCCCGGCACGGGGAAGAGCGCCCTGAAGGAGGCAGCGTTTGGTCCACAGATGATTACCGTGCTCGGTACGGAAGATCTTGAGGCCGCCGATCTGCAGGGGTCGTACGTTGAAGTTGATGGTGCCTGGGTGTGGGTCGACGGTCCACTCATCATCGCCATGGAGCAAGGACTCGTCTTCTACCTCGACGAGATCGGTGTGGTCCGCCCCAAGCAGATGGCCCAGCTCTATGCCCTGATGGACGGTCGTGGCGATCTCCTGGTGACAGCCAACCCGAAACGGGGTGTGGTCAAGGCACAGCCAGGGTTCATCGTGGTGGCGTCCACGAACTTGGACTCGCCCGAGGTGCGCATGACGGAAGCGGTCATGAATCGCTTCGGCCTGAAGATCCAGGTGGAGACTGACTACAAGATGGCGGCCGCGCAGTTCGGAATTCCCGAGTGGCTGACGGGTGCGTCGGAGAACCTCGAGGTCCGTCGCAAGAGCAAGGAGATCTCCTGGAGCCCGCAGACCCGCGATCTGATCCTGTGGAGGAAGAACACCGAGATCCTCGGTGATGAGCATCTCGCACTCGGATCGATGATCAACTCGGCGCCGGCTGCTGCGCAGGCAACGGTGTCGGAGGTACTCAGTAAAGCGTCGGGCAAGAAAGTGCGTCAGTTGGTGCTGGTATGACCGCCCATATCAACTTCAGTGACGCCCTCTCTCCGCGCGGTGCAACACCCGATGAGTGGCTCCCCGCCATCTCCCAGCTCACCCAGTACGCCAACACCCTCGGCCAACGCAGCGATCTCGCCATCACCATCGGTCCCGCAGCTGGCCACGGAGCTCCCGCCTGCTTCATCCCGTCGCGCGCTGAGATCGAGATCAACAGCACCATCTGCCTACCGAACGCAGACCCAGGCTCCATCGACACCGCGGACGCACTGTGGCGCCTGGAGAACGCTGCGTTTATGGGCGCAGCCGGCCATGAGATCGCGCACTCCGCTCACACCCGTTGGTCCATCCACGAGCTGCAGGACACCGGCAAGATCTCGGACAAGATCATCGATGTCATCCTCACCCTCGAGGAACCCCGCTGTGAAAGCAAGCTCATCCAGCGAGCCCCCGGCCAGAAACAATTCCTGCGAGCGGCAGCTCTCGACCTCATTCTCGCGGACTTCACCCTGCCGCAGACTACCTATGGAGCTGCAGCCGCAGCAGCACTCGTCCTCGCCCGGGTAGACGGTCGCACCCTACTCCCCCCGGACGGCGCTCCGATCAAATCAGCCATCCTCACCATCCTCTCCCCTACCATCCTCGCCGAGCTCCAGATCCTGTGGCAAGAGTTCCTCACTCTGGGTGACCGTAACCTACCAGGTATGTACTCCATCGCCTCCCGTTGGCTAACTACTCTCGGTGAGGACAAGGACAGCACGGACGGTCTGATCTTCACCCCGCAACCCTCTAAAGACATCAGCAGCGGCAGCAGCGGGGACTGGATCCGCAGCGCCGTCGGCACCGCAGCGGTCAACGCTGACTCAGCCATCATCGTCGCGCGCGCCAATGAACGGACCAAGCGCAAACTAGCCGCAGATGAAGCGGATGCCCACCGCCGCACCAACTCCGCCAAAGCCGCTGCCGAAGCGTTCCCCGCGCCAGCCGAGCTGGACCCGAACGCCTCAGGGCCGCCCATCGCCCACAAGACCGGCGAGCGCCGCCCTACCCCGCAGGAACAGCGCGCAGCGACCATCCTCTCCCAGAAACTGCTCGCGTCCGATAATCGGAATATCCCGGATATCGGACGGACCACCAGACACACCCCTCCCGGTCGACTGCGCAGTCGAGCTGCTACCCAAGCAGCTGCCTACCGTGATCTCGGGCTACGCGGTCCTCGGCCCGAGCTGTTCAAGGCTCGGGTGTACTCACCGGAGCAGCGTGGGAAGCTGTCCATCGCGCTGCTGTCGGACGTGTCTGGGAGCATGCAGGAGGGCGTTGACGCGCTGTCCTCCGTGCACTGGATGCTCAGCCATGCCGGCCATCGAGCGGGCGCCAGAACGTGCGCCATCCACTTCGGAGCTGCGGTCCATGGCATCTCCCGACCGGGCCAGTTAGATGAGAATGTACAACTATACGAAGCCAACGATCCGTGGGAGAATTTCACCTCGGCCGCGCTCGCCGCGGACCATGAGCTGAACCTGCTGGACGGTGACGGCGCACGGTTGCTGGTGGTCTGTTCCGACGCGAGATTCAACAGGGTGACCGAGCAATCTTTCGCCACCGCGTTCATGACCCTGTGCCGGCGGAAGGACGTCGCTGTCATCTGGATCCAGATCACAGCCAGGTTCCGCACCACGTACGGGCACGGCACCGTCCTCGACATGCAGGGCGCAGCGCCGGAGGAGATCGCGGTCGCGGTCGGAAACGCAGCAGTTGCTCAGATGGAGCGGTCCCGGTGATCGGTGCCGCCGCCAGGAGTCCGGAGGAGCCGGACGATCGGCAGTCTATCACCCCTTGTCAAGTAGGCTCCCCAAACGTCACTTAGTAAGCTCCTTCTCCCAGTCAATCCCGAGCTGCTTCTCGTAGTGATCGATCAGCTTCAGCGCAACGGTCAAACGAGCCATGCATGTGAGCGCGGGGTTGCGAGCCATGCCGGAGAAGGCGGCTGCTTTAAAGTCGTCCATGCAATCAGTGTACTACAGCTACGGTTGCGCCCTTGCGCCGAGCGATCGTCTCCTCGTCCATCGGCTTGGAGTTCGTCCATCCGCGCGGCGTGAGCCGCCAGCCATTCTCGAGCATCTCGTCCACGGTCAGGCAGCGGCGGGCTTCGCGTGGCTCGTACGGTCCGACTCGGTGCTTGTCCGCAGCGCGATCGGAGCTGTACGTCCTACAACATCCGCCGAATTTCCCACCCCTGCAATGACCGCCACCGTTCGGGCTGTACTCAATCCCACATTCTGGGCACGTGCTCTTCACATTGTGTCCTTCCAGCCGCTCGCTTCGACCGTAGAAGCTATTTCAAGTGGATCCGGTGGGATTTAACCCTGGATGCGAACAGGGCCGCAAATGTCGAACGGGGGGCAGCTCAGGCGCCGTCGGGCTCCGGCTCCGGCTCCAGCTGCTCGACCACCATTGCCGCCTGCAGCTGCGTGCGCTTGGCCTCGAGACGGTCGCGGATGACCTGGCCCAGATCCACGACCACGGCCTCCACCTGCACGTCCAGGCCGGCCTTCGCGTGAAAACCTGTCCTGTCAAGGACGTCGGTGGCGGCCTTGGCGCGCACGCCGGCCGGTGCGTCGGGGTCGTCCATCACCTTCTCGAGCTGCGTCACGGCCTTGGAACTGAGCCCCTTGAGCTTGATCCGCGTCTCGTCCCCGGTGTACTTCTCGATCTGATCGGGCGTCAGCGGGTAGTTCAGCTTGGCCGCGTGCTCCATGCAGTACCGGATCTCACGCGGATCAGCGACCACGGTGCGGCACTGCAGGTACACCCCCGCGTGCCGGGGCGCCTCGTTGAAGGCGCAGCGGTGCGGGTCCTTCGGCTCGTAATTGCCGCCGTGTGTAATACGCATGTTCTCCAGGGCGGACTTGTACTCGTCGTCCGTCATCGGCGGCTCGACGCCGTAGGCCAATCCCATGGCACGCGCTCGCCCGTCAGGGCGTACAGGCGCGCGGACGGAGACCTCCGGAGGGAGATCCCACTCTTCGCCGACTGCGCTGCTCATGAGCAGATCATAACGCACTGCGGTTACGGCGCCTCCGCGAGCGGCAACTCTCGGTGCTCGGCGCAGCGCATCTGCGACAGCCGCTGCTCATTGACGTACGAGGGCCAGACGCTCCCGTCTTGCTTGCCGCAGACCCGGCACTTGCGCTTGCCGTCGATCCACTTGAATCGGCGCTCGATCTCCTCGTCTGCGAAGGCAGCGTAGGTCTTCGACCGGGACAACCGCGTTCGCTGCGCCTGGAGACCGCGAAGCATCGGGTGGATCCGGTCACGGGTCCAGGTCTTCTGCCGGAAGTATCGGCCAGGGCGGTCGACCTCGGCCACGGGGCGGAAGATGGTGCACGGACATGTCGGCGGCATGTGCGCCATCCCGTCGGCCTGCCTCCGCTGCTTCGGTGCGTTGCGCTCCTGCGGCGGTCCGGCGCAGCCGTCGACCCAGCGGGCCCATTCGACTCCGCCGTACTCGCCGCCGTTGTTCTGCCCGTGCATCGCCTTCTCATGCCCGCAGACGCAGATCTCGACCCAGCGGACATCTTTGTCCACCGAATTCACGTAATCGCCAGTTGCGGCAAGAGTCGCGTCCAGCTCGTCTAGCATGCCCATGTGTACTGTCCGTCCGTCGTAGTAACGTGCAATCACTCGCAGCACCGCCCACGTTACCAGGTTTTCGGGTGGATGCAAACTCCGGGCTACGACATGTGGATGCAAGTCTACACAATGTCTACTAAAGGTGTATGTTTAGTACTCATTAGTACTCACAGTAATCCCCCGCAAACTTAGAATTGGAAATCCAAAAAGCAAGATCAACATCTCGTAAAAAAAGATAATTGCGCCGAGATACATCCAATGGGTGGACCTGGGTGGACCTTGCATCAACCACTGTAAGCGTTTGGGTGGACCCCCCTCTGGACCCAGTTACGGTCCCCGTCCTCAAGTCTACGACCGCATATCCCACTTTCGCCACACCAGCCGCTCTTAGATCTAAGAAACTCATGCTCCAAAACTCCACTTTTCTTAGGCCTAAGAATCTTCAGCCCGAATCGCCACATTCATGAACGCCCGTTTTTTCGAGTGCCACTCCGCCCCGGCCCTCAGAAGCCGCTGCGTGACTTCCTGCATTACATAGTCAACTGACAGTTTCTTGTCCCCCGTCCCGTTCATCATCGACCACTCCGTCCACAGCGTCTCGACCACGATCCGCCGCATCTCCATCCCCGCCGCCCCCGCCCCCGACACCACTCGCTCCGCCAGGAATCGCGCCACCGGGTCCATCGACACCTTCACGTCCGCAACCGCCCGGTCCCACACCTCCACCCCTCCCCATCCTTCTTCCACCAGCCCCCCCGCCCCCCCC
>Ga0190271_10000527_pt1 | contig 19455 bp, 20 predicted proteins | sample Popmic356T_FD_133747 | JGI IMG/M metagenome (GOLD analysis project Ga0190271, IMG submission 133747) | Populus adjacent soil microbial communities from riparian zone of Weber River, Utah, USA - 356 T | ecosystem: Environmental > Terrestrial > Soil > Riparian zone | place: USA: Utah | collected...
CAGCTGCCAGAGCCGGTCCTGGCCGTGGCAGTAGCCCTGGGCGAAGAACAGGTCCTCGCGCTCGTCGGCCTCGACGTGGGGCACACCCCAGCGGTCGCGCCGCACCCGCACCCGGTCGCGCAGCTCCGGAACCTCGATCGTCCCCTCGACCTGCGGCAGCGGCCGCCGCGCCAGGCGGTGCCAAATGACAGCTGCGGCAGATGCGAGCAGGCCGGTCGAAACCGCGCCGCCGATCAGCGCGTACTTACCCACGTTGCTTTCCCGCCGCGTGCCCATGTTTGACTGTGTATCACGTTTGGCTAGCTGGCCAGGAATTGCTCCGAAACTTCTTTGTCAGCTTAGGTTTCGGGTGGTCATGAAAAAGCTGCTCCCCTTACTCGCACTCCTCTCGCTGACGGTGCCGGCCTTGGCATCGGCCGCCGGCTCACTCGAATTCGAGTTTGGACAGGGCGGGAAGGCGATCACCCCCGTACCGCTGGGGAGCCAGTGGAGCAAGGCTTCGGTGCGCCTGGCCGAGGCGCCCGACGGCGGCATCGTCCTCGGCGGCGGCGCCACCGTGGTGCGCCACCTGCCGACCGGGGCGCTTGACCCGGCCTTTGGGCGCGCCGGGATCCTGACGATCGACCTGGCGGAGATGGCGCGCTTCGAGATCTCGGACGTGGCCGTGGACTCGACGGGACGGATCGTCGTCTTCGGTACTGCGACGCACTTCACGCCGAGTGGAATGGTGACCACCGAGCCCGCCGTCCTGCGCTACCTGGCCGACGGCGAGCCCGACCGCACCTTCGGCGGCGGCGACGGACTGGTCATGGCGAGATTCGGCCTCGGCTCCGCCGGAGGCGCGTCGCAGGGAACCGTCGATGCAAAGGACCGCGTGATCCTCGTCGCCGGCAGCCGCCGGCCTGCTCCTGACTGTGGGAGTGCAGGGAGAGCGGCCGGCAACCTCGTCCGCCTCACTATCGACGGGGCTCTCGACCGAGGCTTCGGCGAACGCGGCCTGCGGAGCGTCACCCCTCTCCAGCGGGTTGGCGCGCTCGCCCTGGATGGGGGCGGTGGCGTGGTCCTTGCCGGATCGCTTCCTCGCGACTGCGCGCGCGGCCCCGAACTCGCGGTGCTGCGCCTGCGTGCGGACGGCAGCCGAAAGCGCGGCTTCGGATCCGCGGGAGTGAGGAGGCTCGACGGCTACGTCGCCGCGATCGCGCTTGATCGGCGGGACCGGGTGACGGTCCTCTGCAAGGAGAAGCAGAGTCCGCGACGGCGCAACAAGCACTTCTCGAAGCTGGTGCGGTTGCTTCCGAGCGGGGATCTGGACCCCAGCTTCTCCGAAGGCGGCTGGATCGTCTACATCTCCGAAGGCCCGCTCTACAGATGGAGTTCCCTCCTGGTCGACCCCTACACCGGGCGGTTGCTGGCGATCGGCACCTTGATCCGGCCGCTGCCCGAGAAGAAGCAGCGAGAGGGCCGGCGCTTCCACCGCTGGTTCATGGCGATGCCGATACCGGAACGCGGCGGCAGTGCCGGCGGATTCGAAGGCCAAGGCTGGATCAGCTACACGCGCTTCGACCAGCGCAGCGATGCCGCCGCCAGCGACGCCCTGATCGATCGTGAGGGGGAACTCCTGATCGGAGGAACGAGTCGCAATCCAAGCCTGGCTCCGCGGGGCGGCTTCGCGCTCGCCCGCTTCGAGCTTTGGCGCGCTAGCTGACCAGGTCCTCTGGCAGCCGCCCCTCGCCCTCGAGCTTTTCGAGGTGGGCCTCCATCGCCATCGCCGCCATCGGCAACAGCTCCATCGGGATGTCGTCCCAGACCGTGGCGAGGAGCTCGGCGCGGGAGCGCTCGCCTCCCTCCAGCGCCGCCAGCAGCCGCCGCTCGCGCATCTCCCGGTGCTCGACGTATTCGGCCAGCTTCGCCTCGGGCTCGGTGATCCAGGGGCCGTGCCCGGGCGCGATCAGCTCGATCTCCTGCTCCTGCAGCAGCGCCAGCGAGTCCATGAAGGCGGCGAGCGAGTTGCCGCCGGGCGGGACGATCGTCGAGCCGAGGCCGAGGACCAGATCCCCGCTGAAGCAGACGCCGGTTTCCGTCAAGAAGCAGACGTGGTCCTCGGCGTGACCCGGGGTGGCGAGGGCTCGCAGGGCGAAGTGCTCCTCACCGCCGGCGGGCAGGACCACCTCGGCACCGAGCTGATCTGCGCCCGTCGTGTGGTCGCCGTGGGAGTGGGTGAGGAGGACGAGGACGAGGCCGCCACGCTCATCTGCAGCCGTGCGGATCGCGTCGAGGTGGCCCGGGTCGTCGGAGCCCGGGTCGATCACCACACAGGGGTCGGAGCCGAAGAGGTAGGTGTTGGTCCCTTCCAAGGTCATCGGCCCGGGGTTGGGGGCGACGATCTTCAGGACCTCGGGATGCCCCGGCGCCTCAGTCAGTCTCGACCTCTTTGGCGATCGCTTCGCGCGCGTCGGGCGGCTCGAGCACGACCAGGTCGCCGGCGCCGCGGAGGATCTCCCGCACCAGCCAGGGCTTGCCCGCGTAGGGCAGCTCGACGACGACGGCGCCGTCGGCCAGCTCCTCGACCACGGTCCGCTCCTCGCGCAGCCAGCGCGCTCGCTCCGGCGAGACCCAGACCCGGGCGACCTCGGCGGTCGGCACCTCGCCGTGGGTCATCCAGCCCTCGACCCCGGCGAACTCCTCGACTTCGGGTCGCGGCTCGAACTTCTCCTCGGAGAGGTTCGCCTCCTTGACCCGGTCCAGCTTGAAATGGCGGACGCCCTCTTTGGTCAGGTCGTAGACCTCGACGTACCAGCCCTCTTTGCCGTTCTCCAGCCGGTAGGGCTCGACCCGCCGCTCGGTGAACTGGTCCTCGTTCTCCTTGTAGTAGCTGAGCTCCAGCACCCGGCTCTCGGCGATCGCCTGGTTGACCAAGCGGGCGACCTCGGCGTCGCCTCCGCCGGCGGAGGCGATCTCCAGGCCCTCCTCGGAGGGGTCGTGGCCGAGCGCCTTGACGATTTTGTCGCGCGCGGTCTGCAGGTTCGACTGCGGCAGGTGGTCGCCGAAGAGGTCGATCGCGGCGACCAGCGCCTTCGCCTCCAGCGGCAGCAGGCGGGCGGGGCGGGCGAAGTTGTCGCCGTAGGGCTGCGAGTCGACCTCGATCTCGTCGCCGAGGATTTCGGCGTAGAGGACGTAGGTGCCACCGCCGAAGTTGACGACGTTGAGCAGCTCGACGTCCTCGCGCAGCTCGTCTTCGGTCAGCTCCAGACGATCGCGCAGGTCGGTGACCTGCAGCCGCTCGCCCTTTTTCGCCGATTCGATCAGCAGGCCGGCGAGGGTGACGAGGCGGGCGAAGCGCTCGGGCCGGATCGCCGCCTCGCCGCGGCCGTTGGAGCGGCCGCGCTTCGGCTGCTCATCGAGCGGCCGGTCGACGACCTTGGCCGGCTTGAACCCGTTCTCGTGGCGCTGCAGCAGCAGACCGCGACGCTTCTCGGCCTCCTCGCGCAGATCGTCGGGGGCGAGCACCTCGGCGTTCTGGCGCCAGCGCAGGACCCAGGCGATCAGCTCGCGCTCAGAGGCGTAGCTGGTCTCGAAGACACGGCCCTTGCCGGGAGCGCCGTCGGACTTTTTCGCGTTGCGCAGCTCGCCGTAGGCGCCGAAGTCGCGCTCGATCAGCCAGGCGATCCGCTCGCGGATGAAGATCTTCGCCGTCCCTTTGATCTCCCCCAGCTGCCAGTCGGCGCGGCTGCCGTAGTCGCGGCGGTCGAAATCCTCTGGCGGGGAGAAGTCGTGCTCGGCCTTGGAGGCGTAGCCGACCTTTCCCTGGATCCGGGAGAGGCGGAAAACCCGGACCGCGTCGCGCTCGTGCGAGTGGCCGATCAAATAGAACTGCCCGCCGCGGAAGACCAGGTGGAACGGATCGACCTTGCGCTTCTCGGTCTCGCCCCGCTCCATCGTGTAATAGGTGAACTCGATCGTCTTGCGGCGACTGATCGCGGTCTCGATCTTGGAGAGCCGCTGGGAGAGGTCGCGGCCGCCGGCGGAGGCGGTCATCGCCATCTCGACCGGGGCGCGCTCGCCCTCGGCCAATGGGTTCGGGTGGCCCCAGGCGACCTGCTGCAGGGCCAGCCGCAGCGGCTCGGCGTAGGCGAAGCCGCCGTCGGTGAGCAGCATCAGCGCCGTCGACAGGGCCGCCAGCTCATCGTCGGAGAAGGAGATCGGGTCGAGGTAGAAGTTCTCCGGCGGCAGCGAGTAGAGCTCGGCCTCGAAGAAACCCTCGCCGGGCTTCTCGACCCCGAGCTGGATGCCAAGGCTCTCCAGCTCCGCGCGATCGGCGTAGAAACGGCGCGCGAACGCGTCGTCGTTCATGTCGCTATAGCCCTCCACCTCACGCTTGATCTCGAGGGCCGAAACCGGCCTCCCCTGTGCCATCAGGAACGAGATCAACGAGAGCTGGCGGATCAGCTTCTCGGTGTCCTTCGCCACTGCCCGGCAGGATAGTCTCCGGGCAGCCCATGGACGTCCTGCGGAACCTCTTCGGCAACCTAAGCGCGGGCATTATCCGGCTTTTGGTGACCGTCGGAATCCTCGCAGCGGTCTATTTCTTCTTCGTCAGGCCGACCCTGGACACGGCGGGAGACATCAGCCGGGAAACCAACCAGAGCATTCAGAAGTCGTTTCAGGACAGCGGCTTCAACGACATCAGCGGCCAGATCGAAGACGTCAACCGCCAGGTTGAAATCGAAATCAAGAAGTCGTTCCGCACCTCAAACCAGGGCGAGGCCGACAAGCTGATCCGCTGCATCAAACGCGCCCACCAAAACGTCAACAAGATCCAGCGCTGCAGCGAGCGGTTTCAGTAGCGGCAGCTAGCTCGAACGCGTCAGGGCCAATGCAATCAAAAAGATGAAGTAGCCGGCGGCAATAAGCCAGAAGATTGCCTGGGTCACGCGCAATGGAAAGAGCTGCTGCCACAGCTTCACCTCGAAAGTGCGGTTCTCGGCCTTGCGGAGTTCCTTTTCGAGTCGGTCTATATCTCGCCGGAGACCTTCGTAGCGCCAGTCGTCCATTTCTCCCCCTCTAATCCACCTATGTGAGCAGCGCCCCAAGCAGGGCGGCGATGGCCACGGCCCCACCACCGATAAAGGTCCGATTCAGGTCGTGGAAGCGACCTTCGATCTTTTCGAAGCGCTCATCGATCTTTTCGAAGCGCCAGTCGACCTCTTTGAAGCGTTCGTCGACCTTCTCAAAACGCTCGTCGACCTTCTCAAAGAGGGCTTCCATACGGGCGAACCCTTCTCGCATCTCGGTCTTGACCTCGGAAAACCCGAGGTCGACTTTCGCGCTCAGATCGTCGATCCGCTCGTCGGTCCATCTCTCTCTCGGGGTCATCATCACCGCCGTGAGCATAGCGTAACTGATTGTCTACAGCAACGCTTTGTCTTCAGGCCGCGCGCTGGGCGAAGAAAGCGCTGCCTGACAGAGCGCGGTCGAAGCCCGACCATGACTCGCCGGCGGGGAGCTGGCGCTCGAGGCGATCGAAGCTGCCGAGGCGGCCGCCGAGGTTGTCGATCATGTGGACGAGGACGGCCTCGCGGGTGGCGGGGACGACCGGCGAGCCGTGTTCGAGCGAGCCGTGGTGGCTGAGGATGATGTGGAGGACGCACTGGGCGAGGTGGGGATCGAAGCCCGGCAGGTCCTCGATCGCGCGCCGCACCGTGTAGTAGCCGAGCGGGATCTCCCCCTGCAGGCGGCCGGCGTCGGTGAGGTCGATCGCCAGCGGGTCGTCGTTGTAGGCGACGCACTTGCCGATGTCGTGCAGGAGGGCGCCGGTGACGGCGACCTCGCGGTCGATCCCGGGGAAGAAGTTGGCCGCCGCGGAGACCGCCTGGGCGACCGAGAGCGTGTGCTCGAGCAGCCCGTGGCGGTATGCCTGGTGGTAGGTCTTCGCCGCCGGGGCGACGCTGAAGCGCGGCCAGGTCTCTGAGTCCGCACCGAAGAAGTGGTCGAGCAGTTGCTGCAGCTGCGGGTCCTGGACGGTCGCCAGCAGTTCGCGTAGTTCGCCCTCCAGCTGCTCCAAAGAGACATCAGACTCGGCCGCCAGATCCGTCGACTCGAACTCGTGCGGCTCCGCCTCCCGCAGAGAGGAGATCTTGATCTTCGCTCCCCAGCGGTCGCTGATTTCGAAAGCGCCGGCGATGAAGACCGCGGTGCCGGTGCAGCAGAGGGCGTAGAGCGCCTCCGCCTCCTCCCAGCAGACCGCCTCGGCGGTGCCGGTGGCGTCGCCGACGGAGAGCCGCAGCCACGGGTCGCCGTTGCGCTTGCGGCGCAGCTCGCGCTCGCGCACCGCGTAGACGCCGCCGACCCGCTGGCCGTCCTCGAGCTCGCCGAGCGGGACCCGGGCATCCGGTGCCTCGGGTGCGGTTGCGGACCCGTTGGTTTCCGCCAGCGCCTCGATCTGCGTCTGCTCGGTCACGGTTCAACCAAGGTAGAGACGGGAGCGGACGAGCCTCCTATGTCACGGCGAGGCTAGAAGGCGATGAGACTCGCCAGCCCGACGAAGCAGGTGACGTTCACCGTCGTCAGGGCAATGAAACCGTGGAACATCATCCGCCGCAGATCGCGGAGCTCGACGTCGACCCGCTGGAAGCCGTCCGAGACCCGCTGGTTCAGATCATCCAGCCGCTCGTCGGTCCACGCTTCTCTCGCCATCGCCTCCATGATGGCAACTGTAACTCATTGTCTGTAACAAGTGGTGCGCATATCTGCAAATTCTTTACGTCAGGTAGGTGGCGAATCGATCGCGAAAAGGCGCCACTCGCCTGGCGCGCCCTTCAGCCTCTCCACTCCGCGTTCCTCGAACTCGAGCCCCGAGCCGACGACCAGCTCGCGCACGGTGCTGGAGACGAGCACCTCGCCGGCGTCGGCGAGGGCGCCGATGCGGGCGCCGATGTTGACCGCCATGCCGCCGACGTCGTCGCCGATCAGCTCGACCTCACCGGTGTGGATGCCGGCCCGCACCTCGATCCCCAGTCCCGCCACCTCGTCGCGCACCGCCGAGGCACAGCGGATCGCCCGGGCCGGGCCGTCGAAGGTGGCAAGGAATCCGTCCCCCATCGTCTTCACCTCGCGCCCTCGGTGCAGGGCGAGCTGGTGGCGCACGGCGGCATCGTGGCGCTCGAGCAGCTGCCGCCAGCCGAGGTCGCCGAGCTCGGCCGCCTTCGCGGTCGAGCCGACGATGTCGGTGAAGAGGATCGTCGCCAGCGCTCGTTCGGACTCGGTCGCCTCGCGGCCGCCGACGAGAAACTCCTCGACCTCGCCGAGCAGCGCGTCGAGGTCGCCGGCGAACGGCAGGTGGTCGATACCCGGCAGCTCGACCAGGCGGGCACCGGGGATGGTCTCGGCAAGGTAGCGGCCCTGATCGACCGAGATCATCCGGTCTCCCTCGCGGTGAAGGACGAGGGTCGGGACGTCGATCGTGGGCAGGATCGAGCGCACGTCCATCTCCCGATAGAGGTCCATCAGGGCGATCGCCCCGGCCGGGCTCGTGCCCTGGCGCAGCAGCCGCGCCCACCAGCGTTCGAACTCGCCGTCGCCGACCCGGCTCGGCGCCCAGACGTCGAGCGCGACCGGGCCGCCCCAGTCGCGGCGCACCAGCGAGCCCCATCTGTCCAGCTGTTCGTCGCTGATCCCGTGCGGGAAGCCGTCGGTCTCCACCATCCGCGCGAAGGTCCCGAAGAGGATCAGGGCCGAGACCTCGTCCGGGTAGGTGGCCGCGTAGAGAGTCGACATCGGCCCGCCCTCGGAGATGCCGAGGACCGCGGGACGCTCGAAGCCGGCGGCCTCGATCACCGCCCGCAGGTCGTCCATCGACTCCTCCAGGGTCGGCGGCCGCCCCGGCCGGTCCGAGAGACCCTGGCCACGCTTGTCGAAGACGAGCAGCCGCGAGAAGGCGGTGAGGCGGCGAAAGAAGCGGGCGGTCGTGGGATCCTCGGTCAGCAGCTCGACGTGGGAGACGAAGCCCGGCACGAGGACGAAGTCGACCGGGCCGTCTCCGTACACCTGGTAGGCGATGCTGACGCCGTCCGAGTCGGCGTAGTGGGTCTCCGGTTCCATCCGCTGGCTGCCAGTATGGCGGCGTGAAGTCCTCTTGGCTACGGCTGCACAGGACGGCGCTCAGCTTCGCCATCTTCGCCCTCGCCGCGCCCGCGTTCCACGGCAGCGGCGAGCCGATCGGGCCGCACCTGCGCGAGCGGATGACCGGCGTCTCCTGGCACCGTGGCTGCCCGGTCGGGTTCGACCGCCTGCGGCTGTTGCGGGTGACGCACTGGGGATTCGACGGCGAGGTCCACCGCGGCCGGCTCGTCGTCCACCGCGACTCGGCCCGGCCGATGCTGCGGACGATGCGCGAGCTGTTCGAGCTTCACTTCCCGATCCGCCGCATGCGCCTGGTCGACGCCTACGGCGCTGACGACCACCGCAGCATGGCCGCCGACAACACCTCGGCCTTCAACTGCCGGTTCGTCGCCGGCACCAGCCGCTGGTCCGAACACGCCTACGGCCACGCGATCGACGTCAACCCGGTGGAGAACCCCTACGTGACCAGTGACGGCTACGTCTCGCCGCCCGCCGGCGCGCCCTATGCCGACCGCTCGCAGCGGGTGCCCGGGTTGATCCACCGCCGCGGGCCGGTGGTCGACGCCTTCGCCGCCAACGGCTGGTCCTGGGGCGGTAACTGGTCCTGGCCGAAGGACTACCAGCACTTCTCGGCCGGCGGCGGCTGAACGCTCGCGGCCGGCGGTCCATAGGCTTCCGACCGTGACGATCGAGAGATTCCGCCGCATCGCCCTCCTCGAGGCGACCACCTTCCTGATACTGCTCGTCGCCTCGGTGATCAAAAACACCGGCGGCAGCGAGATCGGGGTCAAAATCCTCGGCCCGATCCACGGCCTGCTCTTCGTCGTCTACGTGCTGATGGTCTGGCAGCTGCACGACGAGGCGGGCTGGACCAGGAAGCAGACGATCTGGATCCTGGTCGGAGCCGTGCTGCCGTTCGGCGGCTACGTCGTCGACTGGTGGCTGGCGCGGCGCGAACGCACCGCAGCGGGCGCCTGACCAATAGGGCCAGCCGCCGCGGCTATTTGCCCGGCGTGCCCTGGGTGAAGACGGTCTTCGCCCCGACCGCCGCCAGCCCGGTTCCGATCAGGGCGATCGCACTGGTGACGATGCCACCTTCTCCCCAGGCGGGATTGGCCGCATAGGCGGCGTAGAGAACCGCGAAGGCGGAGACGACGGCGGCCACCGTCGGTACCCACCAGCCGAGATCGGTGAGGCAACCGCCGATCGGCTTCCACCACTTACGGGCCTGCTCGATCGCGTCCTCGCGCTTGTCGTCGCCTTCTTTTTCCGCCTCGGCCAGCGACAGCGCCCGCCTTTCTCCGGCGGCCTTGTAGAGCAGGATGAAAAATGAGAGCAGCGCCGTCAGGGCGGCGGCGACGATGAACATGGAGCCGTCCTTGGCGTTGAGGGTCACGGTCATCACCGCCGGTTCGGTCGACTGCGGCCCTTCCAGCAGGACCGTCGACGTGTACTTGCCAGCCGGCAGGTCGTTCGGCGCGTCGACGCACATCGCGAAGGTGATCCGCTTGCCGTTCGCGGACAGCTTCGGCTTCGAAAACATCGGTTCGGAGAAGGTGACGGTCTCCCCCGTTTCGCTGGTGCTGGCGAACGGTTCGGCGACGATTCCCAGTTTGTTCGCGAAGCCCGGCGAGGCTTTCGGCGAGACCGTCACGTGAAAGGTCACTTCCTCGGATTCTCGGTCGTTGCCGAGGTTCACAACCTTTTTCGCCGAGGTGGGCTCCGGCTGCAGGGTGACCTTCGCCTTCTTCTTCGCCTGCTTCTTTCTTGCCTTCTGCTTTTTCTCTGCCTGCTTGCCGGCGCCGCGCAGCGCCGCTCGCTCTTCGACGGAACCGGCGGCATTGGACAGCTTGCAAGTCCGTTCGCCGCTGTCGCTTTCTGCCGACGCCGACGGGGGCGCGACGAGAGCGATCGAGAGGGCGAGAACTGGTAGCAGGCGCCAGCGCAGGAGCATCGGCGAGCGCGAGGCTATCTGATTATTCGTACCCACCGGGACTCGGCAGTCTTCGCGGATCGAGCATAGGATCGCGCCATGACCAGGGGGCGTGCCTTGATTCTCCTCGCGGTGGCTGTCCTGGCGCTGCTGGCGGCGATGAAGCCGGCGGAAGATCGGATGACCGAGAACGGCCCCGGGATCGTCTCCTTCGAGCTGGCGGGATCGGCAGACCGCTCGCAGGAGATCCAGGACGAATGGGGCGAGGACGGGCGCGACGCCGCCCGGCAGCAGCTCTGGATCGACTACGCGTTCATGCTCGCCTACGGCGCCTTCTTGGTCCTGGCCGCGGCGGCGACGCGGGATCTGGCCCGCTCGCGCGGATGGCCGCGCCTGGTGGCGGTGGGCGCGCTCGCCGTACCCGCCGGCGGAATCGCGGCCGGGTGCGACGCGATCGAGAACGCCTGCCTGCTCCTCACCCTCGGCGACGCAGGCTCCTGGGCACCCGTCACCGCGACCGTCTTCGCGGTCGCGAAGTTCGCCCTGCTGCTCGTCGCGCTGGCCTACATCTTCTCCGGGCTGACGATGCGGTGGGTCAGCCGGCGACCCAGCTCTTAGCGTCCTCCAGCCCGTCGAGGCCGGTGATCATCACCTCGCCCGGGGTCGCCCAGGCAAACATGTGCATCGCCCTCGCAACCCAGTCGACGTCGGTGACGACGGCGAAGCGCTTCCAGGCCGAGTGATCGCGAACCCAGGCGCGGAGGCCGGTCTTCATGTCCTCGCTGATCGCGGCCGCCTCGAGCCCGCCGAAGTCGGTGAGGACGAAGAGCAACCGCAGCTCGCCCGATCCGACACCCTCCTCGAGGGCGGGCTCGAGCACGTTGACGTAGTCGTCCTTGGTCAGCTTGCCGGAGGCGCGCAGGCCGATCGTCCCAGCCGGCATCGCCTCGATCCGCTCGATCATCTCTCGCTCCCCCTGTCGCTGATCCAGTTCGGTCCTCGATACGGCGGCATCAGCAGCACCAGTCCGATCAGGACTCCGGTGGCGCCGGCGTAGAGGAAGAGCTCGGCGACACCTTCGTTTTCGCCGACCACGTTCTGGCCCATCGCCAGGATCGAGAAGGTGAAGATCGCCAGGCCGAGGCTGCAGAGCAGGAAGGGCTTGCGCCGGTCGGGCATGAACTCGAGCCGGATCAAGCTGACGACGATGAGGACGAAGATCCCGAGCTCGAGCAGCCCGAGGATCGTCCAGGCGGCATCGACCCCCGGGATCGTGTCCAGGAAGGTGCCGCTGAACTGCTTCTCGATCGGCGGCGGCGCCCCGTGGCCGTCGATGATCTTCTCCTTGCCGGCATAGAAGAAGAGAACACCGAGCAACAGGTAGATGCCGGCGAGGACGAGCGCGTAGACCGCGGTGTCCTCCCAGCGCATGCGCTCACGTTTCATCTCCGCTCCTTTCGCTCAGGGCTCGACGATGTTGAACCAGATGTTGAAAGTGTCCAGTAATCCAACCAATTCAACCAGCGGACCGATTTCGGGCTCGACCGCAATCGTCCCTTCGTTCGCCTCGGTGAGCAGGTCGGTCTCGCCGACGACGACGGCGTCGAGATCCTTCCGCTCCAACCTCACCGTTGCGTCGGCGTTCGGGTCGGTGCGGCCGAGCGAGTGGTTGAGGGAACCGTTGCGCAGCTCCAGCACCGCCTCCTCACCGGTGTCGGTGAAGACGACGTTGAGGGTGATCTGCCTGCCCGCCGCTTCCGGGCCGTTGAGCCGCATCGCCATGTAGTTGAAGAGCAGCTGCAGGCTCATCGCCCGCACCGTGTCCGGCGTGGCGGTGCCGGGGAACTGCACGTCCGGGACGCCGTGGCGCAGCTCCTGGGCGCCGGTCAGGTAGTGGCCGCGCCAGCTGCCCGACTCCGCCTGGTAGCCCATCTGCTCGAGGGTGTCGGCCTGCAGCTGGCGGGCCTCCTGGTTCTGCGGGTCGGCGAAGACGACGTGGTTGACCACCTCGGCGACCCAGCGGTACTCGCCCTCCTCGAAGGCCGCGCGCGCCTTCGCCAGCACCTCGTCGGCGCCGCCCATCAGCTCGACGTAGCGCTTGGCTGCCTCCTCGGGGGGCAGCCGGTGCAGATGCGCCGGGTTACCTTCGAACCAGCCGAGGTACTTGACGTAGGTGGCCTTGACGTTGTGGTTGACGGTCCCGTAGTAGCCGCGCAGGCTCCACTCGCGCGCCAGCTCGGGCGGGAACTCGATCATCTCGGAGATCTCGACCGGGGTGTAGCCGTGGTTGGCGAGCCGCAGGGTCTGGTCGTTGATGAAGCGGTAGGCGTCGCGGCCGTTGCGCAGCATGCGCAGGACGTCGTCGGTCCCCCAGACGGGCCAGTGGTGCATCGCGTAGAGGACCTCGGTCCTGTGACCCCAGCGGTCGATCGTCTCGTTCAGGTACTGCGACCAGGCCTGTGGGTCGCGGGTGGGGGCGCCGCGCAGGGTGTAGGTGTTGTGCAGGGTGTGGCAGCAGTTCTCGGCCGCAGTCAGCGCCCCCAGCTCCTCGATGAACCAGTGCATCTCCGCCGGCGCCTCGGTGTCGGGGGCGAGCAGGAACTCGAAGGTGAGGCCGTCGATCTCCAGCTTCTGGCCGGTCTCCGTGATCTCCTCGGTGGGCGGGATCAGGGTCGCTTTCCCCGCCGAGACGCTGATCCCGAGCCCGACGCCGACGTGGCCCTTGGGCCCCGGCTCGACCAGCACACCCGTGTGGTACATCGCCCGCCGGCTCATCGCGGTGCCGGCCATCACGTTCTCGGAGACGGCGGCCTCGAGGAACCCGACCGGGGCGATCACCCGCACCTTGCCCGCCTTCACGTCCTCTTCGCTGATGATCCCCTTGACGCCGCCGTAGTGGTCGACATGGCTGTGGGAGTGGATCATCGCCACCACCTCTTTGCGCGGGCGGTGTTCGAAGTAGAGCTCCAGGGCGGCCTTCGCGGTCTCGGGCGAGACCAGCGGGTCCATCACGATCAGGCCGCTGTCGCCCTCGACGATCGTCAGGTTCGAGAGGTCCTGGCCGCGCACCTGGTAAAGCCGCTCACAGACCTTGAACAGCCCGCCCTTCTTGATCAGCTGCGCGTTGCGCCAGAGGCTCGGGTTGACGGTCGGCGGCGCCGGCGCCCCCTCCTCGACGAAGTCCAGAGCAGCGCCGTTGTAGACCGGAACGCCCTCCTCGGTGGTGGCGACGCCGTTGTTGTTCAGCGGGGCGATGAAGCCGCGGGCCGCGTCCTCGAAGTCCCTGGTGTAGTCGAAGGGCAGTTCGCCCAGCACCGCTTCGTTGATCTTCTGAGTGAACTCACTCGCGTCCTTACGCCCACACATGCCGTCCCCTTTCGTCCCAATTCAGCAGGACGATAATCTGCCGACCCTCTGCGCGAGTCCCTTCTCGGTACACGAAGGTCGCGCAATAAGTAAGGATTCGTTCAATGTGCGGGACCGTTCTGACGATCCTCGGGGAGATTTCATGGCCGATCGTCGGTGCAGCAATCGGCGTCGCGGCGGGACTGATCGCTCTCGCCACTGCCGTCCTGAACCACCGGACCGCCCGCGAGAATCTCCGCTCCGCCCTGCTGAAGGCCGAGGAGGTCCCAGAGGAGGAAGCAGCAAAGGTCTACCTCCCGGCGCGGGCTCATTTCGTTAACCGGAAGGCGGAGCTGGACCGGGCGATCATGCACATTCGCTCCGGCGAGGTTGCCCTGGCGATCGAGGGAGATATCGGCGTCGGCAAGAGCGCAGCCGCAACCGAGCTGGCCCATCGACTTCATAGCGATGACGCGGAAGTCAGCGCCCCCGCGGATGCCGACGACAGAACCTACATCTGGATCGACGGCCGCGACGGTTGCCCGCAACTGACCGACGTTTGTCGCGCCCTCTCGCTGTTCACCGGCGATCAGTCGCTTTCCAGGGCGGCCGAGGCCCACAAGCTCGACGCCCTGCGGGCCCACCTGGCGAAACACCGGACCGTCCTTATCCTCGACAACCTCCGGCTCGGAGATGACCTGCGGGCGCAGCAGATCCGGGAACTGGTGCGAACGGTTCCACCGGGTTCGCTGGTGATCGCCTCGGTCAACACGCCCGGCAGCCTCGACGCCGTGCGACTGCCCTTGGAGGACCTTTCGAGCCCGGACGTCAAGCTGTTGATCCGCCACGAGGTCGGCCGCCTCGGGCTGAGTGATCCGGCTCTTTTGGAACCGGATTTCACCGATCGCCTGAGGGAGATAGTCGGTGGCAATCCGGGGATGATCGAGTGGTTCCTGCGTTCCCTCAGCAAGGGCGAGAAAACGCTCGAGGCACAGCTGGCCGCGGTCTCGCGCGGCGAAGGCCTGGGCGAACTCCTGGCCCCGATGTGGACCGAGCTCCTCCCGTCTTCACCGCTGGCCCTGGGGGTATGCGCAAACCTGCGAGGGCAGGCCACTGTCGAGCAGATTGCCATCGCCACCCAGCTAAGCGAGGAAGACGCCTCGGTCGCGATCCGAGACCTCCTCTCGGTCGGCCTGTTCAGGACCGTGCGGGCCACGGATCGACCCAACGTGTTCGTCTGCGCCGGTGGAGTACAGCGGTTCGTCAACTCCCAAACCTCAGCCGAGCGGCGGGCGGAGTTCACCGCGCGCCTGGCCGCCCACTACACCGACTACTTCTCCCGAAACTGGGAGGACGCACGCACCGCCATGTTGCACATGAGTGCGCTGCGGGCGACGTATGCCAACCTCCACGAGGAAGGGCGCGACGAGCAGCTCCAGAGGCTCTTCGCAAACACGCTCGATCTCTTCTTCACCCTGGGCCTGTTCGACGACCGGATCGAGCTCGGCGGGCTGGTCTACGAGAGCGCGGTTCGCTCCGGGGACCACCGGGCGGCATCTCTGGCCTGCTCGGTTATCTCCTCTACCCACGCGATCCGCGGAGAGCTGGCCGAGGCACGCCAGGCACTCGCGCTCGGACTGGTCGCCGCCGAGCGCTCGGGGGTTGCCGCCGAGAAAGCCAGGCAGATGAGAGACACCGGGTTCATTCGCTACCGCTCAGGTGAAGCCGAGCTCGCGCTGACCGCCGTCGAGGGCGCAGAGCAGCTGGCGCTGGCGGACGGGGACCTCAACAACCGCGTCGATGTGATCGGGGTCCAGATGGCTTCCCACTGGTACCTCGGCCATCTGGACAAGGCTGAGCAGGCCGCCCACCACTACATCGAGGCCTGCAAGGAGGTGCCGTGGGAGCGGGCGCAGGCGAACGCGATGCGCTATCTAGCGGAGGCGGCGATCCATCGCTGCGAATTCGACGCCGCGGAGGGGCACCTGCAACGGGCACGCGGAATCGCCGAACGTTACGACGACGCCCGCGGCGTGATGCGCCTGCGGATGACCGAGGCCCGCCTGCGCCTGATCGCACTGGATCTGCGGGAGGCTGAGGCGATCGCCTCAGACGCCGAAGAGTCGGCGATCTCACTGGGACTCCCCTCTGAGAGGGTGGAGTCCGCGGCGCTTCGCAGGGCTGCCCGCCGAGCCCGGTTGGTTCCGCCGCTACGGCTATACCTGCGCCGCCGCCGACCGCTGAGGATGACCGCCGAGCCTGTCGGCGGCGACTAACCGCGGGCCATCGCGATGCTCGCCCTCGCTGACGTGCGGGCAGAGACAAGCCGCCGTTCCCGGGCGGCGAAGAAGAACTTGTAGACCTCGGCTCCCCTGCCGAGATCGAGCGTCTCGTAGTCCGCTGCGGTAAGCATCTCGGCGGTCTCGCGCAGCAGCAGATGGCCGCAGGGGGACTGTTGCCAGGCCGGGTCGAGAGACCTCAGCCACATCATCGCGACCGGCAGGTCGAGCAGGTACAGATCCCGGGCCACGGGTACGCCGTCGACGAGCATCTCGAAGAAGGCGCAGTTCCCGGAGCGGCAGAACCGACGCACGACGGCTTCGTAGAAGGGAACGGGGGGGAGGTCCGGCTCGCGGTCGGTAGCCAGGCGCCGGGCCTCTCTGAGCCGGCCGAAGAGCGCTAGCTCCTCTTCCATGCGCGGGCCGTCGATAGCCCGGAACTCGACTGCATGCGCCTCCGTCAGCCTGCGCAGCTTGCGCTCCCACTGCTTCCTCCGCCGGTGAGAAGCAGCCGCCGACCAGGACCCATTCAGGTCCACGACCGGCGCCGATTCGTCGACCCTCCACTCGAGTGCCTGCACCGGAGGACCAGCCGCGGCGAGAGCGCCGTCCGGATCGAGCGCGTCCAACTGCAGCGAGTAGCCCTCCTCGTGCAGTCGCTGGAGCGCCGTCAGGGCGACCGCGGCCACATCGCGTGAGGAGTCGGGGAGAACCAACAGGTCGGTCATGTCGTTGTGAGGGGCACCGGCGAAGCCGATCACCCGCTCGCCGTCTTCTCGCTCGTGGACCGCCAGGGACAACAGCCCGACCAGCCGCTCCCCACGCTCGACAGCAACCAGCATCGGCTCGGCCTCCGGGTGGGCGGCCTCGAAGGCCGCCGCCGCCCAATCTCGCGAGCAGCACAGGGAGGCCGGCGGCCGCGCCGTCAAAGAGGCCCAGGCGACGGGGTCGATCGACTCGCTCTCGAAGCAGATCCGGGTTCGCAGCTGAGGCATGCCGGCTCAGCGGGCCCCTTGCTCCAGCAGGGAGACCAGCGCCCGGTTGACGGTCAGGGCTTCGCCGGTGCGGCGTTGCCGCCATCGCGACTCCGAGAGCCTTGCGGCGACTTCGCGGTAGAGCGACACGTAGAGCCCGTTGACGTGGCTGCGGTCGCTGATCGCCGCCGTCGGCCGCCGCCCCAAGCTGCGCCCTTTCAAGCTGAGCGCTGAGCTGGAGTCGTGCCAGCTGAGCGAAAGGCCCGAGCAGCGAAGGTCGAGCCGGGTCGAACGTCCGGGCGAGGTCGAGGTGAGGCGCACCCGCATCTGCCCGGAACCGAGCCGCAAGTGCGCCATCACCCGCTCGCCCTCGCCATCGGCCCGACGCACCGCCGCGAGCGGCTCGATGTCCCTGCTGATGGTCCAGGCCAGCGCCAGGAAGTGAACGCCGTGGTCGGCCAGCATGCCGCCCGAGGCGTCGACGTCGGCCCGCCAGGCGGTGGCCGCGGTGCGGTCGCTGCCGTTGCGGCGGATGTCGGCGTCGAAGAGGAAGGGGACGCCCAGGCGATCGGCCCGGCGTCCCCATCGGCGCAGCGACCGCCAGGCCGGCGAGTAGCGGTACTGATGAACCGGAACCAGCGCCAACTCGGTCTGGCCGGCGAGCGAGCCTGCGATCGTCCGATGCTGATCGCGAGTCAACGTCAGTGGCTTCTCGCAGACGATGTGCTGGCGATACTGGGCTCCCAGCGTCACGAGCTGAGCGTGCGAGCTCGGAGCGGCGGCGACCACCAGCACGTCCGACGCCGCCGAGGCGAGCATCTCCTCGGCGCTGGCAAAGAGCGGCAGGCGCTGGAGAGCGCCCGCGGTGGCGGCGCGGCGCTCGGCATCCGGATCGGCGGCACCAACCAGGGTGATCAGCCGTTCCTCCTGCAACCGCAGCAGGGCCGGCAGGTGACCACCGAAGGCGGCCCCTCCCAGACCCGCCAGGGCGACCTTCATCCGAGCACCTCCTCCAGTACGTCAAACAGCTGGTCCGCCTCCTCCAGCCCCAGCGTCAATGGGGGCGAGATCCGCACGCGGGGAACATCGGCGGCGATGAGGAGACCCCGGTCCCGGCACTCCCTGAAGACCGCCAGGCAACGCTCGCGCCCGGCCAGCGTCCCGGACTCGGGCTGGATCAGGTCGAACCCGAGCATCAGCCCGGCACCGCGGGGCCTGGCGACAAGGGCTGAGCGCTCGGCAAGCCGCCGCAGCCGCAGCGCCGACCGATCTGCGACCTCGCGAACCCGGGGCAGGAACGAGTCTCCCGTGACTATTTCGAGCGTCGCCAGGCCGGCCGCGCAGGCGAGCGGGTTGCCGCCGTAGCTGCTGGAGGTGCCGGAGGGAACGCTGAGAGCGGAGCGGCCCCAAAGCGCTTCGCTCGCGCAGACCGCGCTGAGCGGGAAGCCGCCACCGAGCCCCTTGCCGAGGACGACGACATCGGCCTCGACGTCGAAGTACTCGAATCCGAAAAGGGTCCCGAGCCGGCCGAACCCCGTGATCGACTCGTCGAGGACGAGCAGCCATTCCTTCTCGTCGCAGAGGCGCCGCAAGCCCTGGAGAAATGGTCTCTGCGGCGGGATGTTGCCGGCGGTGCCGAGGATCGGCTCGACCAACACAACGCCGACGTCGAAATCGTCGCGCTCTGCAAGCGCCGACAGGGTGGCTTCCGCGGACTCTTCGCAGCTCGGGTAGGAGACCGCGTCGTGCCGCCGACAGGCCGGGAAGCGCGCGGTGCGCATCCAGCCGGTGCCGAGAGCCTCTCCCTCGGCCGTGTCAGGTTCGCCGGTATAGCGAACGGCGGCGGTCTTTCCATGGAAGCTGTCGCGGAAGGTCAAGACCCCGGGCTTGCCGGCGGCCGTCTGCGCCAGGCGAATCGCCACTTCGACGGCCTCGGCGCCACCCGAGAACAGGGCGATCCGGTCGAGGTGCGGGGGCAGGACGCCGGCCAGCGCGCTCAGGTACCGGCCCAGCTCTTCCGTGTCCATCGGCGTCACCACCAGGCGATCCGCCTGCGCCACAACCGCCTCCACCCAGTGGGGGTGACTGTGCCCAAGGGAGGCAACCCCGTAGCCAGAAACGGCGTCGAGGTAGCGATGGCCGCCCGCCCCGTAGAGAAAGGAACCCTTTCCTCGTTCCACGACGAGGTCCCCCGATTGGGCGATCCGACGGCGCCCGCCGCCAGCCAAGCGGCGGATCGCGTCACCCACCCACCCGTCGCCGGTAAGGGTCACCGGGCCCCCTCCCACAGGGCGAGCTCTCCAGAAATCTCGCTCGCCACTTCGCCTCTGGCAGCTATAAGCGGGTGCTTGCCGGGGGGCGCGGCGCCCAGCACGGAGACCCCGGCCTCGCTCGCCACCAAGCCGGCGGCGGCGACATCCCAAAGCTGAAGGTCGCTCTCCCAGTACGCGTCCGCCTCACCGGCGGCGACCGCGCAGAGCTCTAGAGAGGCGGCACCGCGACAGCGAACATCCCGAACGCGCGGCAGCAACCTGACAAGCTGGCCCGCCTGAGCCTCTCGCTGGGCCGGGTCGGGGCTGAAGCCCGTCGCGAGGAGACATGCATCGAGGGACTTCTCAGGGCACGGGCGGAGCGGCAGCGGCGAGTCGTTGCACCAGGCGCCTGCGCCGCGCAGGGCCGAGTAGGTACGCCGCAGCCGCGGGGCGTGGACAACCGCAGCAACGATGCCCCCCCCCCCCCCCAAATTTCACCCCCAAAGGGGACCGCCCAGTCCGCATTGCCGGCAACGTAATTGAAGGGTCCTCGG
>Ga0190271_10000528_pt1 | contig 19448 bp, 17 predicted proteins | sample Popmic356T_FD_133747 | JGI IMG/M metagenome (GOLD analysis project Ga0190271, IMG submission 133747) | Populus adjacent soil microbial communities from riparian zone of Weber River, Utah, USA - 356 T | ecosystem: Environmental > Terrestrial > Soil > Riparian zone | place: USA: Utah | collected...
AACGTATAGCGCCCAGGGCGCATAGATCATCGCGCCGATGATATGGTTGTAGAAGACGAAGACCGGCCCGACCGGCGCGGCGCACTTGGCCAGGAGATTCCAGGTGGCATGAATAAAGGCTGCAAGAATAACGAGAAGCAGCGAGGCGAGCGTCATTGAGACCTCCTTTGCACCCTCAGGCGCCGGTTGATCTCGACATCCCCTCCCCTGGGCTTTTGTCCCTTGGGTGCAGCCGCGGAACTCCCGCGGTTTCTGCAACGCTCGGACCAGCAGCGAAACCGCCCGGAACCCTAGTCGCCACTCAGTCGATCAATCAGTGATAGCAGTGACGCTTGCGGAATCAAGCGCGACGCAGTTCTCAAGCCGCAGCCTTCCCCACCAATCGCGACAGCTGAGTCATGACCACCGCCGCACCGGAGAGGCGCTTCTCGGCGCTCGGCCATTCGCGCATGAACACAACGCTGTGGTCGGGCCGGATCTTGGCCAGCGACCCTTGCTCGGAAATATAGCGCACCAGACCGGCGGGATTGGCGAATTCGCGCTTGCGGAAATGAATGACGACGCCTTTCGGCCCGGCATCCAGCTTTTCGACATTGGCTTGGCGGCAAAGCGCCTTGATGAAGACGATCTTCAAAAGATGCTCCACTTCGTCCGGCAGAGACCCGAAACGATCGATCATCTCTGCGCCGAAGCCGTCGATTTCGTCAGCCGATTGCAAATCGCCGAGACGCCGGTAGAGCGCCAGCCGCAATTGAAGGTCCGGCACGTAGCTTTCCGGGATCATCACCGCGGTGCCGACCGTAATCTGAGGCGACCAGCCGCTATCAAGCTCTTCGCCGGAATTCTTCACCTCGGCCACAGCCTCCTCCAGCATCTGCTGGTAAAGCTCGAAGCCGACCTCCTTGATGTGGCCGGACTGCTCCTCGCCGAGCAGATTGCCGGCCCCGCGAATGTCGAGGTCGTGGCTTGCCAGCTGGAAGCCAGCGCCCAGCGTGTCCAGCGATTGCAGCACCTTTAGACGGCGGTCTGCGGTATCGGTCAGCTTGCGGTTGGCCGGCAACGTGAACAGCGCATAGGCCCGCAGTTTCGAGCGACCCACCCTGCCCCGCAACTGATAGAGCTGCGCCAGGCCGAACATGTCGGCGCGGTGCACGATCAGCGTGTTGGCCGTTGGGATGTCCAGGCCGGATTCGACGATCGTGGTCGACAGAAGCACATCGTATTGCCCGTCGTAGAAGGCATTCATGATGTCTTCCAGTTCGCTCGGCGGCATTTGTCCATGTGCAACGCCGACCTTCAGCTCGGGCACTTCGGCGCGAAGGAATTCCTGGATTTCCGGCAAGTCGGAAATGCGCGGGACGACATAGAAGCTCTGACCGCCGCGATAGCGCTCGCGCAGCAGCGTCTCTCGAATAACCAGCGCGTCGAAGGGCGAGATGAACGTGCGCACCGCCATGCGGTCGACCGGCGGCGTGGCGATCAGCGACAGCTCGCGAACGCCGGTCAGCGCCAGCTGCAAAGTGCGCGGTATGGGCGTTGCCGAAAGCGTTAGCAGGTGCACGTCGGATTTCAGTTCCTTCAGCCGCTCCTTGTGCTTGACGCCGAAATGCTGCTCCTCGTCGATGATCAGCAGGCCGAGATTCCTGAACGAGATCGAAGACCCGAGCAGCGCATGTGTGCCGACGACGATGTCAACCGTGCCCTCCGCGATTCCTTTCTTGGTCTCCGCCAACTCCTTTGGGCCGACAAGCCGAGAGGCTTGGCGCACCTGCACCGGCAGGCCGGAGAAGCGCTGCGAAAAGGTCTTGAAATGCTGGCGCGACAGCAGCGTCGTCGGCACCACGACCGCGACCTGGAACCCTTCCATCGCCGCGAGGAACGCCGCGCGCAGCGCCACCTCCGTCTTGCCGAAGCCGACATCGCCGCAGATCAGCCGGTCCATCGGCTTGCCCAGAGACAGATCGTCGACAACGGCGTCGATGGCGCTCTGCTGATCGTCCGTCTCCTCATAGGGAAAGCGCGCGGCAAACTCTCCGTAAACGCCTTCCGGCGGTTGGATGATCGGCGCGGCGCGCATCTGGCGCTCGGCGGCAAGCCGGATGAGCTGGCCGGCCATTTCGAGCAGCCGCCGCTTCAGCCGCGCCTTGCGCGATTGCCAGGCGCCGCCGCCGAGCCTGTCCAGCGCCACTTCAGCGCCATCGGACCCGAAGCGAGACAGCAGCTCGATATTCTCGACCGGCAGAAACAGCCGGTCATCGCCGGCATAATGGATTTCGATGCAGTCGTGCGGCGCGCCCGCTGCCTCGATGGTGCGCAGCCCGATGAAGCGGCCGATACCGTGATCGGAGTGTACGACAATGTCGCCCGCTGACAGCGAGGTCGCTTCCGCGATGAAATCGGCGGCACGGCGGCGCTTCTTAGAACGCCGTACCAGCCGGTCGCCAAGGATGTCCTGTTCGGCGACGACCACCAAATCGTCGGTCTCGAAACCTCGTTCCAGCGGCAGCACTGCCAGCGCGGCCTGGCCCGACGCCAGCGCGCCGACATCGGTCAGCGTCGCTACCTGCTTGAGATTGCCGAGTTTGTGCTCATCCAGGATCTGGGCCAGCCGGTCCAGCGATCCCTCGCTCCAGCCGGCAACCACGACGCGGCGCTTCCTGGCGCGCTCTTCCGAGATGTGCCCAACGACGACGTCGAAGACATTGGCGTTCGGATCGGCGCGCTCCTCGGCAAAGCTACGGCCGGAGCGGCTGCCGCCGTGTAGCAGCTTGCGCCCGCTGGAATCAGGCGCATCGAAGGGCGTGAACTCTATCGCCGCGCGATCCGGCAGGGCCGAATGCACCTCGTCGGGGTTGAGATAAAGCCTTTCCGGCGTCACCGGCTTGTACGGCACCGCGTCCTTGACGGAACTCTCGCCTTGCTTGCGGCGCGCCTCATAGTGATCGACGATCAGATCGTGCCGTTCCGCCAAAGCCTCTCGGGCAAGGTGGTCGAAGACCACGGGCGCGTCCGGCAGATAGTCGAACAGCGTTTCCATCCGCTCGTAGAAAAGCGGTAGCCAGTGTTCCATGCCGGCGAAGCGCCGTCCTTCGCTGACCGCCGCATAGAGCGCGTCATCGCGTGTCGGCGCGCCGAACGTCTCGATATAGGCGCGGCGAAACCGGCTGATGGTGTCGGGGGTGAGCGAAACCTCGCTCATGGCCTGCAAGGCGACCGCCTTGCGCGAACCCGTAGTGCGCTGGCTGGCAACGTCGAAGGCGCGGATCGTCTCCAGCGTATCGCCAAAGAAATCGAGCCGCAGCGCCTCTTCCGAGCCGGGCGCATAGAGATCGAGGATGCCGCCGCGCACCGCAAACTCGCCCACGTCGCGGACCGTCGGCACCCGGGAGAAGCCGGCCGTTTCCAGACGCGCGATCAGGGCGTTCATCTCGACCTGATTGCCCGGCCTGGCGCGGAACGTCTGCGCCTCGATCGCCTCGGCCGGCGGAATACGCTGCAGCAGCCCGTTGACTGTCGTCAGGACGACTGCCCGATGCGGCGACTTCCTGAGCGCAATGATCGCAGTCAGAGCATCGAGGCGCCGCGCCGCCGCGTCCGATCCCGGCGATACGCGGTCGTAAGGCAGGCAGTCCCATGCCGGCAGTTCCAGCACCGGGAGTTCGGGCGCGACGAACGCCAGCGCATCGATGATCGCGGGCAGGCGTTGGCCGTCACGCGCAACGAAGACTATCGGCCCATCTGGCGCCGCCTCGGTCGCCACAACGGCCAAGGCGAACGCCTCGTAGCCGTCTGCGACACCGTCGACAAGGAATTGACCCGGACGGCCTTGTGGAAGGCCAATTTTTGGCAGGATTGTCATGATTTCAGAAGCTTATATGGACTTCATAAAGCGCGATTGCGGCGAAATGCCGTGATCTTGGCGAGCATGTCGGTGTGGGCGCCGACAGGAATGGGCTGTTGTCCGGTGAGCCAGGGCAGCAATTCGGTGTCGGTCAGGTCGAGCAGTGCTTCATATTGGTCGAGTTCGGCGTCGGTCAAGGTGGCGATGGCAGTATCGGCGAAGGCGCCGAGGATCAGGTCCGATTCGCGCATGCCGCGATGCCACGAACGGAACAGCAGCTTGCGGCGACGGGTGTCGAGCCCCTCGCTCGAATGTTTTGTTCCGGTCATTCGGCATTTCCCTAGGCAGCGCGCGGCATATAGCGTGGATAGGCGTCGGTGTCAGCCTTGGAGGTCTCAGTATCAACACGCGGCACCGACGGAGATCGGCAAGCGTGATCGGCAAAACCTTGCCAGATCGTACTTCAACCCATTAATATGATTTAAGTTTGCTGTGAAGGACTATCGGCAAGAATGATCGAAACACCGGCCCGCATTGAACCCTTGCTGTTTGGTGATAGCGTGCCCTCGGTGCTGGCGGACCTGACGGTCGAGCTGCAGCGGGAAGCCGGCGAGTTGGGCCGTGGCCTTCACCCGGAATCAGCGCTGGAATTGGCCGATCTAGTCCGCGTCATGAATTCCTACTATTCGAACTTGATAGAGGGTCACAACACCCGGCCCAGAGACATAGAACGAGCACTGGCCGGCGCTGAAATAGACCCCGAACGCCGGCCGCTCGCGCTGGAAGCCAAGGCTCATGTGGAAGTGCAGCGCTCGATTGACCGGCTCCATATGAATGGTGCGTTGCCAAGCCCCACCTCAATCCAATTCATACGCAGCGTTCATCAGCAATTCTACGGATCAATGCCTGACGAGTTCAAATGGGTGAAGCGACCGGGTGGTAACCGGGTGGAAATAGAACCGGGGGCCTTCCGTCAATCCGTAGCTGAAGACGTCACGGTCGGCCGCCACCAGCCACCCTCCTCCGAGCACGTTGCCGCCTTTATGGACTATTTTTCGACGCGATACGGCGCCGCCGAGAAATGGGCGAGCACCCGAATAATCGCCATTGCGTCGGCGCATCATCGGCTCAATTACATTCACCCATTTCTCGACGGAAATGGCCGGGTTTCGCGGCTGATGTCGCATGCGATGGCGTTAAGGGCCGGCATCGGCGGGAATGGACTCTGGTCGATTTCCAGGGGCCTCGCACGCGGACTAAAGGATCGTGGTGAGTACAAGCGAATGATGGATCATGCAGACAGTCCGAGACGGGGCGACCTTGATGGCAGGGGAAATCTGTCGGAGACGGCGCTGCGCGATTTCTGCGAATGGTTCCTGACGATCGCGCTTGACCAGATACAATTCACCAGCCGTCTTTTCGACATCGATAGACTGGAGGGCCGCTACCGCTTCCTGGTGAAGGATATCTGCGACGACAAGCGAGGGCCGGATCTTATCTCGGCAGTGTTTAAGCACGGTTCGCTTGACCGTGGCGATGCGCATCTGGCGCTCAAGACCTCCGAGCGGACCGCTCGCAACACGCTTTCGACTTTGGTCAAGCAGGGTTTCTTGAGATCGGACAGCGCAAAGTCGCCAGTTCGAATCGCTTTCCCACTCGATTTTCGCGAACGACTGTTTCCAAATCTTTTTGCCGAGGCAGAGCCAGCAAGGTTGGAAGGGACAAACCTTTAGTGCGCCCTTCCCTGCTCGATCCGCTCTTTGCCCCGATCACCGCCCTGCCCGGCGTAGGTCCGAAACTCGCGCTGCTGATCGAGAAAATCGTTCCGGCCGGGCTGTCGGATCGCGACGCCCGTATCGGCGACCTGCTCTTTACCCTGCCGCATTCGATCATCGACCGGCGCAACCGGCCGGGGATCGCAGGCTCGGCGGAGGGCGCCATCGTCACGCTCGACGTACGCATCGACCGGCACCAGCCGCCGCCGCGCGGCAACCGCTCGGTGCCCTATCGGGTCTTTGCGCATGACGACACGGGTGAGGTTGCGCTGACCTTCTTCCACGCCCACGCCGCCTATCTCGAAAAGACGATGCCCGTCGGCGAACACGTCACGGTGAGCGGACGCATGGAGTGGTTCAACGGCCGCCCGAGCATGGTGCATCCCGACCACATTGCGCGCGCCGGCGATACGGATGCGCTGCCGCTGGTGGAGCCGGTCTATCCGCTGACTGCCGGCTTGTCGGCCAAGGTGCTGCGCCGCGCCATCGGCAATGCGCTGGAGAAGCTGCCGGATCTGCCGGAATGGCAGGACGCCGAGATTCTTCGGCGTCAGACCTTCCCGTCTTTCACCGAAGCACTCCGCCGTATCCACAACCCGGCGGATCCGATTGATGTCTCGCCGGAGAACGCTGCCTGGCGCAGGCTGGGCTACGACGAGTTCCTGGCCGGGCAGATTGCGCTGGCGCTGGTGCGCGCCCGGGTGCGCCGGGCCGCCGGACGGCCATTGCTGGGCGATGGCCGCCTGATCGAGAAGCTGAAGGCCGCATTGCCCTATTCGCTGACGGGAAGCCAGGAGGAGGCGTTGGCCGAGATCGAGGCCGACCTCGCCAAGCCCGAGCGCATGTTGCGCCTCCTGCAAGGCGATGTCGGATCCGGCAAGACGGTCGTCGCGCTGCTGGCCATGGCGCGTGCGGTCGAAGCGGGCGGCCAGGCGGCGTTGATGGCGCCGACCGAAATCCTTGCCCGCCAGCACTTCGCCACCATTACGCCGCTGGCAGAGCGCGTGGGCCTGCGCCTTGCCATCCTCACCGGCCGTGAAAAGGGCCGCGAGCGAACAGATACGCTCGCCGGCTTGGAGGGCGGCGAGATCGACATCGTAGTCGGCACGCACGCCCTGTTCCAGGAAGCGGTCAAGTTCCGCGACCTCGCTTTCGCCGTGGTTGATGAGCAGCACCGCTTCGGCGTGCACCAGCGGCTGGCCATTACCGCCAAGGGCGACGCGCCGGACATGCTGGTAATGACGGCGACGCCCATCCCGCGCACGCTGGTCCTGACTGCGTTCGGGGATATGGATGTCTCGCGCCTCACCGAGAAGCCAGCCGGGCGGCAGCCGATCCGCACTGTCACGCTACCGCTGGAGCGGCTGGGTGATCTTGTCCTGCGCATGCAGGACGCGGTCAATGAAGGCCAGAAGATCTATTGGATATGCCCGCTGGTCGAGGAGTCCGAAGAGATCAAGCTGATGTCGGCGGAGGACCGCTTCGCCGCTCTCAAACCGGTCTTCGGAAACCAGTTGGGGCTCGTCCACGGCAGGATGAAGGGCGCAGACAAGGACGAAGCGATGCGCGCCTTCAAGGCTGGCGAAACGCGCGTCCTGGTCGCCACGACGGTGATTGAAGTCGGCGTCGACGTGCCCGATGCGACGATCATGGTCATCGAACACGCGGAGCGCTTCGGGCTGGCGCAATTGCACCAGCTGCGCGGCCGCGTGGGCCGTGGCTCGAAGCCATCCTCCTGCGTATTGCTCTACAAGGATCCGCTTGGCGAAACCGCGAAGCGACGGCTCTCGGTCATGCGCGAGACGGAAGATGGCTTCCTCATCGCCGAGGAAGATCTGAAGCTCCGCGGCGAAGGCGAGTTGCTGGGTACGCGACAGTCAGGCACGCCGGGGTTCCAGGTTGCGCGCATCGAGTTCCACGCCGACCTTCTGGAGACCGCGCGCGACGATGCACGGCTGCTGCTGGCGCGCGATCCCGACTTGCAAACGGAGCGCGGCCAGGCAGTCCGGACGCTGCTCTATCTATTCGGGCGCGACGAGGCGGTGCGGCTGCTCAGGGCGGGGTAATGCCATCAGGATGTGTCGGGCAAGGCGCGCGTGAGCGCAGGCCATGCCGGGCGATGGGATGTGCCGGGCTGATCGAAGGCCAAAAGGCCGGAGGGCCGGTCTTCCCACGACGCAAGGGCCTGCGCCGTCAGGCTGAGCAACAGGCCGGCCAGCGCCCGGAAACGCGCTGCGAGCCGCAGCGCGTCCTCCGGACTGTCGCGTTCGTAAACCGGCGCGGTGGGCTGGCCGCACCCGGTTTCGAAGAATATCCCCTGCGCGGCCGGTTCGGCGCTGCGCAGGATCATCAGCACGACCGAGCGCACTCGGTGCGGCGCGTCGGCGGCGCGCTCGGCCATGTCGGCCAGGGCGAACAGCAACGCTACGATGCGCTGCAGTGCCACCCCGCCCCTCTCCGTCTGTCCGCGTACGTCCATGCCGCCCCGCTCCAATCAGGCACGCGGATTGTCGCGCGGGTTGGGAAAGGGTGAAGTGGGGTGGGGATGGCTATTTCACAAGATGTTGAAAAGGCTCGATATTATTTTTCGAGCCGAGCCTGGGAGCGATTTTCTGTCCACCCCCCTAGGGGACGGTAAGCGGCGCTATGCCTTCTTGCGCCGATCGGTGATCGCCGGGTTGTTCAGCGACACATCCAGCGGTTTGCCATCCACGGTAACCACCTTGCGCTTGTATTCCGGCGCGACAAGGCCAGCCGACACGATGAGCTTGGCGCCGTCCTCGATCGTCATGTCCAGCATGACGATCTCCGACTTGTAGACATACATCAGGAAGCCGGTCGTCGGGTTGGGCGTGCACGGCATGAAGACGCCGATAAGTGGATCGCCTTCCTTGTCGAGCACGGCGTTGATTTCCGTGTCCTTCTCGCCAGCGACGAAGACCAGCGACCAGACGCCCTTACGCGGATACTCGACCAGCCCCACCGTACGAAACATCTCACTCTTGTTCGACAGCACGGTCTCGAAAATCTGCTTCAGCGCCTTGTAGACGCCTCGCACCATCGGCAGCCGGCTCAACAAATGTTCGCCATACCGTATGATTGCCCGGCCGATGAAATTGGCGGTGAGGAAGCCAACCAGCGTGATCAGCAGAAGTGCTACGATCAGGCCGAAGCCCGGCACCGCGAACGGCAGGTAATTATCCGGGTTATAGGCGTTGGGAAGATAGGGCTTCACCCAGGAATCGACCCAGCCGACAAAAGACCACGCGATGTAAGCGGTGATCGCCAATGGCGCACAGACGATCAGGCCGGTCAGGAAGTAGTTCCTCAACCGGGCCGTCGACGAAATTTCCGTTTCCAACAATTCAGCTCCGCGCCCATTTGTGCATTGCACCAATCCTAACGGCTTTTTCGCGCCGGTGAAATGGCCTTTGGCAGCGTTCTCATATTCTAATTGATCACATAAGCGAGTGCGGGCAGCGTCGACAGGGCTCGCCCCAAACGCTAGGACCCGTGTCGGCATCTGTCCACCGGAGCATGATGAACGTTAAATGGCGGCGCGAAAAGTCTGGTGGAGCGAATTTCCGTCGAGCGCCTTTCGCGCCATTGATCCGCATGTGACGATTGCGGTGCTGCCGGTTGCGGCCATCGAGCAGCATGGCCCGCATCTCCCGGTCTCCACCGACACAGCCATCATGGAAGGCATGCTGGCCGAGGTGTTTTCGCGGCTCCCCGCCGATCTCGATGCGCGGTTTCTTCCCATCCAGACGATCGGCAAATCCGATGAGCATCTGCTCCAGCCCGGCACGCTCACCCTGCCGCCTGCCGCGCTGATCGAGGCCTGGAGCGAGATCGGCGCCTCTGTCGCGCGGACTGGCGTACGCAAGCTGGTGGTCATCAACTCGCATGGCGGCAACGAGGAAGTCATCGGCATCGTCACGCGCCAGTTGCGCATCCGCTTCGATATGCTGGCGGTCAAAACGAGTTGGGAAAAGCTCGGCCGCCCGGAGGGTCTCTATTCGGACGAGGAGATGCAGCAGGGCATTCACGGCGGCGACCTGGAAACATCGCTGATGCTGCATCTCCGGCCGGATCTGGTGGATATGTCCAAGGCGCAGGATTTCACGTCGAGCTACGCGAAAGCCGAAGATGCGTTCGAGTTGCTGCGCCCGACCGGACCGCAGGCATTTGCCTGGCTGGCAGCCGACCTCAACACCGCCGGCGTCGTCGGCAATGCCGCAGCCGCGACAGCGGAAAAGGGTCGGCTGACGGCCGCCTATCAGGCAGACCGTTTCATCCGCCTGCTGCGCGATGTCCAAAAAGCGAGACTCGCGGATTGGCTGGCGAAGCCGTGACCGCGCTGGAGCAACGGCTTAGCCGTCGATCCTGAGGCCGAAGGGAACGCCCTCGAAGGCTTCGGCACCGCGCCCGATGGCAGCGATGGCGGCAGTCATGCGCCCTTCACGGCCCAGCAGTTCGTCGGCGATCGCGATGATGCGCGGATTTGGCGTTGCGGTGGGCGAGAGTTTGCGGAGCGCCTGCGCCAGTTCCACCTCGTCACGCGACGGCGAAAGGGCTGCGGCCAGCAGATAGGCGGTCGCGGTCGAGCGGCTGATGCCGGCATAGCAGTTCACGACAAGGGGCTGGCCCCGATCCCAGCCTTTGCCGAAGGCAATGATGCGCTCGACATGCTCGTGGCCGGGCAGCGTCATGCCGTCCTGCGCCTCGGCAATGTCGTGCATGTTGATCAGGAGGTGGTTGCCCTCCGCGATCACGCTGGGGCGTTGCATATCGGTGCCGTGGGCAAGCAGCGACACGATGCGCCTGGCGCCGACAAGCGAAATCGTTTCATCCACCTTATTCAGTGGACACACATAGATCATCGCGAACCTCCCCTGGCTTCCATTCCACGTGGCTCCGTTACCTCAGCCCACCGCATCAGCGCTTCTTCCAGCCGCGCCCATTCCGCTTCACTGCCGGGGAGACCACAGCGAAGCTCGTCGGGCCGATCCGCAAAGGCGCGCAGGAAGATGCCTGCTTCGCCCAGCCAAAGATACAGGCCCTTGGCTGGGTCGACATGAAAATGGCGAAACAGGCTGGTGCCTCCTGACATTGCTACGCCGGCACGCGCGAAAAGTGCGTCGAGGCGGGCGGCCTCGGATGACAGGCGCAGGCGCATCCCGTTCTGCCATTCCAGATCCGCCAAGGCGGTGAGCCCATATTCCAACGCCGGTCCGGCAACCGCCCAGGGGCCGAGTTCATCCACCAAACGTTTCGCCTGCGGTTGAGCCGCGAGGGCAAATCCCAGGCGCACACCGGCAAGGCCTAAGAACTTGCCGAACGACCGCAGCACGACAAGGCCCCCGGCATCGACATCCCCATCGACGCTCTCTGCTTGCGGGCCGACATCCATGAACGCTTCGTCCACCACCAACAGCCCGCCGCGCGACGCCAGCGCGCTTGCCAGAGAGATTAAATCCGTTCGCGCGACGACGCGTCCATCCGGGTTGTTCGGGTTGACGAGAATGGCGAGGTCGGCGTCGGCGAGATCGGCAAAGGCTGTGACTTCGCGCACGCTGTGCCCCGCCAATGCGGCAGCGGGTCCATGTTCCTGATAGGTCGGACCCAGCACCGCTGCCCTGCCCGGCTTTACCAGTGCGGCAACGCGCGGCAACAGGATCTGCGTACCCGGCGCGCACACCACATTCTCCGGCGACGGCGCGCCGTATGCCCTCGCTGCCACCCGCGTTAATTCGGCAATCTGGGACGGCTCGGGCAAACGGGTGAACGCTTCCGCCGGCAGTTCGATCAGCGGATAATGGTGCGGGTTTATCCCGGTCGACAGATCGACGATGGGTTGCGGGGCGTTCGGAAAAAGCGCATGGGCGCGGCCGAGACTGCCGCCATGTTCAACCGCCACCTCCGATGGTTCGCCCCTACCCTGCATGACTGTATTGGTCGCCTTTCTGTCGCTGCTGATCGAACTTGCCTTCGGCTATCCGAACAGGCTGTTCGAGCGAATTGGCCATCCCGTAACCTGGATCGGCGCCTTGATCGATTTCCTCGATCGAAAGATGAACCGGCAAACTGAGACACCGCGACAGCAGCGTCTGCTCGGCATTCTCGCGGGGGCGCTCATCGTCATCATCCCCGTCATGGCGGCGTTCGTCATCCAGCGGGTTTTTGGTGCGACGGTCCTGGGGCTGTTGGCGACAGGTGCGGTCGGCAGCAGCCTGGTCGCGCAACGCAGCCTCGCCTCTCACGTCAAGGCGGTCGCCGAAGGCCTCGACCGGGACGGCATTGCCAGCGGCCGGCTGGCGGTCTCGCAAATCGTCGGCCGCGACCCCGATGTGCTGGACGAAGCCGGCGTGTGCCGCGCTGCAATCGAAAGCCTGGCCGAGAATTTCTCCGACGGCGTCGTCGCCCCAGCGCTCTGGCTGGCCATAGGCGGCCTGCCCGCCGGCGTGGCCTATAAGGCGATCAACACTGCCGACAGCATGATCGGCCACAAGACGCCTCGCCATCTGAATTTCGGCTGTGCGGCGGCGCGGCTCGACGATCTGGTGAACCTGCCGGCTTCCCGGCTGTGCGCCCTGACGATCGTGCTGGCGGCTCTGGTGGTTCCCGGCACGAATGCCGGCGCGGCTTGCAGGTCGGTCTTGCGCGATGCGCGCAAGCATCGTTCGCCCAATGCCGGCTGGCCTGAGGCCGCCATGGCCGGCGCACTCGGTCTGGCGCTGGCCGGCCCGCGTGCCTATGGCGGTGTTGTGGTGCCGGACGCCGTCATGGGCGAGGGCGGTCGCCGCGAAGCGACGGCGGACGATATTCGCCGCGCGCTTAGTCTGTTTTGGATTGCGGACGGAATCCTGGTTGCGCTTGTCGGCACGGTCGCAGCCTTGCTGGCGATCCTTGCCTGAATTCCGAGGGCATCCACCGATCAAAACTCGATCCCCTGCTGGGCCTTCACCCCCGCTGCGAAGTGATGCTTCGTCGCGCCCATTTCGGTCACGAGGTCGGCGGTCTCCAGGAGAGCCGGCTTCGCATTGCGTCCGGTAACGACAACATGCAGGTCGTGCCGGCGGGCCTTGAGGGCGGCAACCACTGCTTCCACATCGAGATAGTCGTAGCGCAGCGCGATGTTCAACTCGTCCAGCACGATCAGGCTGATCGTCGGATCGTTCATAAGGTCAAGCACTTTGGCCCATGCGGCTTCCGCCGCGGCGACATCGCGGCGCACATCCTGCGTTTCCCAGGTGAAGCCCTCCCCCATCGAATGCCAGGACACGAGATCGCCGAAGCGCGCAAAGGCATCCCGTTCACCGCTGCGCCACGCACCCTTGATGAATTGCACGACGCCAACCCGGCGGCCATGCCCAAGCATTCTCAGCGCAAGGCCAAAGGCGGCGGTGGACTTGCCCTTGCCTGGCCCTGTGTTGACGATCAGCAACCCCTTCTCGACCGTCTTGCCGGCGACTTCCGCGTCCTGCACGGCCTTGCGCTTCGCCATCTTTGCGCGATGGCGCTCGGCCTCGACGTCGTCGATATCGCGGTGCCTGGGCATCTCACTTCACCTTGATCGGAAGGCCAGCGGCCATGAACAGCACGCTGCCGGCAATCGCCGCGACTTGCTGGTTCAAGCGCCCAGCCTCGTCGCGAAACCGCCGCGCGAGCGCATTCTCCGGCACGATGCCAAGTCCCACCTCATTGGATACGACGAACCACGGACCCCGTGGCTGCGCCAGAACCGCGAGCAGTTGCGCGGTTTGCGCGTGCAGATCACTCTCGGCCAGCATGTGGTTGGTCAGCCAGAGCGTCAGGCAGTCCAGCAACACGGGTCGGCCTTCGGGAACCGCCTGGAGAGCGTCGGCAAGATTGAGCGGCGCCTCCACCGTGCGCCAGCCCTCGCCGCGTCGATCGCGGTGATGGGCAATGCGCTCTTCCATCTCGGTGTCGAACGCCTGCCCGGTGGCGACATAAGTCCAGGGCGCGGGCGACGCCGTCGCCAAAGATTCGGCATGCGCGCTCTTGCCGGAGCGCGCACCACCGAGGACGAAAGTCAGCTGCGGATCAGGCAAGTCGGCCCGAAGCGCCAAGGCCCTCACCGAGCCAGCGGCTGCGTAGAAGCCCGGACAGCCCACCCAGAATGACCCAGAACAGAAGGTTGGACACCGTCGTGGCGACGACGAAATTGTGGTGCAACCCTTCGGGTATCGGGCTCGCATAGTCAGCAGGCTGCGGCGCGCCGACAATATGCGGTGCGACGATGAGCGCGACGCCGATCAGAGACCACGCCACAGTGCCGCGAAAGGCGATCAACCCAAGGCCGGCCGCGGTTGCCGCCGCGGTCGCCACCCACCACATTTGACGCGCACCGAGATCAGCCGCGGGCATCGCAGGCAGCTCCGGCGGCAGACCCAGCCCGGGCGCGAGGGTGAAGACGGCAAACCCAGCCAATCCCCAGAGGACGCCCTGACGCCATCCGGCAAGTCCGCCCGCAAATTCCGAGGCCACGATCAGGAGCAGCGCGAACCCTATCGCAGTAACGATGTTCGCGCCGGCAGAGTAAGCCGTTCGCTCGAAGCCTTCGCTAGGCGCCCAAGCCTCGGCGTCGTGCTCATGAGCGGCCACACCGGGCGCGTGCTCATGGGCCGTTGCCTGGCCCTGAGCCGCAGGTGCGGCTTCGGATGCATTTTCGAATACCTCCGCCTGGAGAATCAGCGGAACGGTTGTGAAATGTTGAAGCGCGGCCATGGCCAACCCGGCGAATAGCCCGGCCAGCACCGCGACGAACACGGTGTTACGAAATGTGGTCATGTTGGTAATCCCTGGTTAGTGGCAGGGAAAGGCCATCGAATGGCGATAGTCGTGCGCAGCGTTGTGCACGACCTCCATCGGCGAAAAGCCGGAGAAGCCAACGATGAAAAGACCGAGAAGACCGGCCAGAGCCAGTTGCAGCAGGCGCGATTGCGATGATACCCCAGAGGCGTCGATCGAAGTTGTCGTCGTGTTCATTCCACAATGTCCTTTCGCCCTCCACCCGAGGGCATAGAGTGAGCCGTGCCGCCGGCAGGTCTCCTGGCTCGCGGTCTCGTCCGCCTGATCCTGCCTTCCCGGATTGCTCCAGTGGCGTGTCGGACCAGACTAAACCGCATACAGTTGCGGGGGCAGCCGCGGCATTGGGCAAATAGCCCCAACCGCATTCCCTCTTGGCTCCTTACGGAACCGGCGACGTTGCGACTATAGGCAGAATCGCTGACTGCGGCAAACCAAATTCCGCCGCTCCATGTCGCCCACGAGCGACGGCGTGAGCGTTCAGCCGCTACGTCGAGGCCGACATCGAAACCCGCAGCAAGGGGCCACACGCCTCGCCGAGCGCTTGCCCTGTGTTTTGGCGGTTCGAGGGCTTTGCGAACGCGTGAGACTTGGCTACGGGTTGGCGCCATGAGCCAATCGGACCACAAGGCAGCGACGGGGCCGTCCGGCCGCATCGAGCTGCTCGACATCGCGCGCGGCGTCGCGTTGATCGCGATGGCGATTTACCATTTCACATGGGATCTGGAATTCTTCGGCTATGCCGAGCGGGGGCTGACCGCGGTCGGCGGCTGGAAGGTTTTCGCGCGCTGCATCGCTTCAAGCTTCCTTTTCCTGGTCGGGGTAAGCCTTTGGCTCGCGCATCGGAAAGGCGTCCGCTGGAGGCCATTCTGGCGCCGCTGGGCGATGGTCGCGGCGGCGGCGGCGCTGATCACCCTGGGAACCTGGTACGCGACGCCCGACAGCTTCATCTTTTTCGGCATCCTGCACCAGATCGCGCTGGCCAGTCTGCTGGGTCTCCTTTTCCTGCACGCTCCAGCCTGGTTGAATTTGCTGGCCGCAGCAGCCGTCATCGCCGCACCGCATTTCCTGCGTACGACGTTTCTCGACCATCCCATCTTCTGGTGGGTCGGTCTGTCGAGCATTTCACCCCGCTCGAATGATTATGTGCCGGTGTTCCCGTGGTTTGGCGCGGTCCTGCTCGGCATCGCCGCTGCGCAATTGGGCAACGCCGCCGGCCTGCTGGACCGCTTGCGGCGTGTAACGCCAGGGGCTTGGTCGCGGCCGCTCGCCTTTTTCGGCCGGCATAGCCTCGCCTTCTACCTGATCCATCAACCTGTCTTGATTGGCTGCCTGTGGCTGTTTGCCCAGCTTTCGCCGCCTGCTGCCGAGTCTGCTCAGGTTCAGTTCCGTCAAGCCTGCGAGCGCACCTGCACGGAGACCCGCGACGAGGAGTTTTGCGCGCGCTATTGTGTGTGCATGCTGGACCGCCTCGAAGGCGCGGACGCCCTGGGCCGCGTGATGGGATCGGACCCCGGCGGCGAACTGGACAATGCGGTCAAGGATATGGCCGAGATGTGTACTGTGGAATCGGAACCGGGCGCACTGGAGCAAGAGGGAGTGACCGAATGACCGACGCAGCACCGAGCCGCCTGCCCTGGCCGCCGATCATCTATCTGGTGGCGATCGCGGCGGGTATCGTGCTCAATCTGCTCTACCCCCTGCCCTGGATTACCCGACCGCTCTCCGACCTTCTGGTCGCCGGTGGCTGGCTGCTGGTCGCGGCGGCGATCGCGATCCACATCGCGGCGTTTCGAGCCCTCGTTCGCGGCAAGACCACGATCATGCCCAACAGGCCGTCCGAGCATCTGGTAACTTCCGGGCCATTCTCCTTCACGCGCAACCCGATCTACCTTGCCAACACTTTGCTGATGCTCGGCATAGGCCTGATTGTCGGCAGCATCTGGTTTCTTATCCTTGGGCTCGTGGCTGCTTTCACGACACAAAAACTTGCGATCGAGGGCGAGGAGAAGCACCTCGCCGCCCGATTCGGCAAACGCTACCGGGACTATGCCAAGCGCGTGCGCAGATGGGTGTAGCACTCTGTTTTTGCTAGGCTTTGGCCCGACGGGAGAGATGATCAATTTTGGGAAGGTTCCCCTCTCGCTGGATCGGCTCAAGCTTACTGCGCTTCAAGCCGGGTCCAGAAGGCTATGGCAGGTCGCGCAATCCTCCGGTCTCAGATTACGACGAAGTCGGCAGCGGTCAGCGCCAGCTTTGTGCTGAGCGTAGCGAGAAGGATCGCCTTTGCAGCGCCGTTTCCGTCCGGGTCATAGTAGAGGCAACCGTTATCCGTGTCGTAGATGATGCGGTCGCTCGCATCATGCGCAATTCCGGCTACGCTCTTGTGGAATGCGGCCGCTGCAAGAACCCCAGTCGTCGCGCCAAGCTTCGCCATCACGGCGTTCTCCAGCTGAAATGTGTCATCGGCAACGTTGAAGTCGACAATCTTGTCGACGGTGGTTGCCGCTGGCGCCGTCGTGAAACGGAACACATCGCGCCCGGCAGACCCCGTAAGTGTATCGAGGCCTGCTCCTCCAATGAGGACGTCGTTCCCGGCGCCACCGATGAGCTGGTCGTTGCCGGCTCCGCCGTTGAGACTATTGGCGGCGGCATTGCCGCCTATTATGTTGGCCAGCGCGTTTCCGGCGGCGTTGATGAGGCCGGCGCCGATCAGTGTGAGGTTCTCGAAAGCAGCCCCAAGCGTCCAACTCACAGATGCGTTAACCCGGTCGACACCGCCATTGGCGGCTTCGATGACGAGATCGCGGGCGTTGTCGACCCAAAAGGTATCGTTGCCCGCGCCGCCATCCATCCGATCGGCTCCGGCGTTACCATTGAGAGTATCGTTGCCGGCCGCGCCGATCAGCGTGTCGTTGCCCTGCAGTCCCAACAACACATTCGCCGCGCTGTTGCCCGTGATGACATCGGAAGCCGCGCCGCCCGTCGCGTTCTCGATCACCGTCGACCAGGCAATTCCGAAATTATCGGTCCAGGTAAATGGCTTGGATGGAGACAGAGCCGAGAAAACGCTATCGACGTAGCTGGAGGCCCAGCCGGGCATGGCTGCCTTCCAATAGGCCTTCTGCTCTGCGACCGACCACTGCCCAAGGCTGGAATAAGCGCCGGGCCGCAGGTCGATCAGGCAGGGTCGCGTGAAATTGGTGAGATCAAGCGTATCCGTACCACCTGCATCGTAGAGGGCGCGGAAAAACGCCTGTTTTTGATCGAAGCGATAGGTGTCGTTGCCGGCGTGGGTCGTGAGGTCGCGGCCATAGCGTTCCTGTATCGCCGCGATATCGAAGACCATAGGCGTGGAGGGGTTAACAGGGGTGTAGCTACCTTGCACAGACCCGCTCGCCAGAACGCGAAAGCTGACGACATTCTGGTCGACAGGGTCCGTATAGGACATCACCGAATATCGTTGTGTATCCCAGCCGGCCGGTATCTGGCCGGTTTCAAAACTGTGCCGGAGACCGAGGGCATGACCCGTCTCGTGAAGCAGCATGCTCCAGTTCTCGGTGCCGGATGCGAACGAGCCGGTTGCGTAGGCTCTGTTGATCCATATGTCACCAGCTAACGAGTCGGGCGCACCGCCGCGATATGGCGGCGCGAACGTATAGCCCCAATAGGGCGACAGCTCGGAATAGCCGGAGAACGCGACCCGGATATTGCCTGGCGTGGCGTCACTCACTTCCTTCAAGGACGGTGCGATCAAGGCATCCCACGCTGCCATTGCCGCTCGAAAGCTGGTCGCCTGGCTAGCGGTCAGGGAAGCATAGCCGACAAAAGGTTCCTGCCCTGCCGAATATCCCCGCCAGGAGGCACCCGGACCGGGGATGGAGTAGGTGATGTTTCCATTCCACCACCAATCCTCATCGATTATAGCGTCAGTGACCAGATGTGCCGAGATAGCGGGAAGCATCGGAACTCCTTAAACGGCGCGCAGCGCGCGGAGAAAGTCAAGCCGGGTCAGACATTCCAGTTCAGATCACGGTGAAGTCGGCAGCGGTCAGCGCCAGCTTAGTGCTGAGCGTGGCGAGGAGGATCGCCTTTGCAGCACCGGTTCCGTCCGGGTCATAGTAGAGGCGGCCGTTATCCGTGTCGTAGATGATGCGGTCACTCGCATCCTGCGCAATTCCGGCTGCGCTCTTGTGGAATGCGGCGGCCGCCAGAACGCCGGTCTTAGCGCCAAGCTTTGCCATCACGGCGTTCTCCAGCTGAAAGGTGTCATCGGAAACGTTGAAGTCGACAATCTTGTCGACGGTGGTTGCCGCTGGCGCCGTCGTGAAACGGAACACATCTCGCCCGGCAGACCCAGTAAGCGTATCGAGGCCTGCTCCTCCAATGAGGAGGTCGTTCCCGGCGCCACCGATGAGCTGGTCGTTGCCGGCTCCGCCATCGAGGCTGTTGGCGGCGGCGTTGCCGACGATAGCATTCGCCGATGTGTTGCCGGTGCCATTTATCGCGGCAGTCCCGGTCAGCGTCAGATTCTCAACTGCACCCAGGACTTTGGCGCCGGATAAGGAAAAGCTGACCGACGACTGCACGAGATCGAGGCCCGAACCGCCTGCCTCCGAGACCTGGTCCAACGCGTTGTCGACGTCGTAAATGTCGTTCCCCGCCTGCCCAAGCAGGACGTCCGCGCCAGCGCCGCCGTTCAGCCGATCGTTCCCGGCTCCGCCGGTGATTTGGTCGTTGCCGGCTCCGCCATCGAGACTGTTGGCAGCGGCGTTTCCGACAATGGCGTTGGCCAATGTGTTACCGGTGCCATTTATCGTGGCAGTCCCAGTGAGGGTCAGATTCTCAACTGCACCCAGGACTTTGGCGCCGGATAAGGAAAAGCTGACCGACGACTGCACGAGATCGAGGCCCGAGCCGCCTGCCTCCGAGACCTGGTCCAACGCGTTGTCGACGTCGTAAATGTCGTTCCCCGCCTGCCCAAGCAGGACGTCCGCGCC
>Ga0190271_10000529_pt1 | contig 19444 bp, 16 predicted proteins | sample Popmic356T_FD_133747 | JGI IMG/M metagenome (GOLD analysis project Ga0190271, IMG submission 133747) | Populus adjacent soil microbial communities from riparian zone of Weber River, Utah, USA - 356 T | ecosystem: Environmental > Terrestrial > Soil > Riparian zone | place: USA: Utah | collected...
AGTCCGCGGTCTTGATCACGTCGAGATTGTGCTCGATGACCACCACCGTATTGCCTTCGTCGCGCAGTCGGTGCAGTACATCGAGCAGCTGCGCCACGTCGTGGAAGTGCAGGCCGGTCGTGGGCTCATCCAATATATATAGAGTGCGGCCGGTCGCCCGCTTGGCGAGTTCCCGGGCCAGCTTGACCCGCTGGGCTTCGCCTCCGGAAAGGGTGGTTGCGCTCTGCCCCAGCTGGAGATACGACAACCCCACGTCCATGAGGGTCTGCAGTCGCGAACCGACACCGGGCACGTTCTGGAACAGGCGCAGCGCATCCTCGACGTTCATGTCGAGTACCTCGTGGATGTTCTTGCCGCGCCAGCGGATGTCGAGCGTCTCGCGGTTGTAGCGCTTCCCCTGGCACACGTCGCAGGGCACGTACACGTCGGGCAGGAAATGCATCTCCACCTTGATGAGGCCGTCGCCCTGGCAGGCTTCACAACGCCCGCCCTTCACGTTGAAACTGAACCGGCCGGCGTCGTAACCGCGCGTGCGCGATTCCGGCACCTCGGCAAACAGTTCGCGAAGCGGACCGAACAAGCCGGTGTAAGTCGCCGGGTTGGAACGTGGTGTGCGGCCGATGGGACTCTGGTCGATGTCGATGATGCGATCGATGGCGTCGAGTCCCTTGATCTCCTCGCAGGGCGCCATGTCCATCACCGTGCCATTCAGCTTGTGATTCGCGTGCGTGAACAGCGTGTCGTTCACCAGCGTGGACTTGCCCGAGCCGGAAACGCCGGTGACGCAGGTGAAGAGCCCGAGCGGGAACTCGGCGTCGACTTTCCTGAGATTGTTGCCGGTGGCGCCGATCACCTTGATGACTCGCTTGGGATCGCGGGGTGTGCGCAACCCCGGCAGCGCGATCTTGGTGCGGCCGGAAAGATACTTTCCCGTGAGGGAATCCGGATGAGCCTCGATCTCGGCCGGTGTGCCCTGGGCCACGATCTTGCCGCCGTGCACGCCGGCACCCGGCCCGATGTCGAGCACGGCGTCGGCGGCGCGAATCGCTTCTTCATCGTGCTCGACCACCAGCACCGTGTTGCCGAGGTCGCGCAGGTGCTTGAGCGTGGCTAACAACCGCTGGTTGTCGCGCTGATGCAGACCGATCGACGGCTCATCGAGGATGTACATGACGCCGGTGAGGCCGGAGCCGACCTGGCTCGCGAGGCGAATGCGCTGCGCTTCGCCGCCTGACAGCGACTCGGCGCTGCGATCCAGCGTCAGATAGTCGAGGCCCACGTCGACCAGGAATTTCAGGCGATCGCCCACTTCCTTGACGATCTTGTCGGCCACCTCGGCGCGCCAGCCCGCGACGTCGAGCGAAGCGAACATCTTCTTCGCGTCACCGACGGTCAGATGTGCGATTTCCGGAAGACTGTGCGTGCCCACGAACACGTTGCGCGCCGCGCGATTCAGGCGCGTGCCAAGGCAATCGGGGCAAGGCTGGCTGCCGAGATACTTCGCGAGTTCCTCGCGCACCGGCAGTGAGTCCGTCTCCTTGTAGCGTCGCTCGAGATTCGGAATGATGCCTTCGAAGCGATGCCTTTTCTTCGTCGTGCGTCCGTTGCCGTGCGCATAGCGGAATTCCACTTCGTCGTTGCCGCTGCCGAACAACATGACCTGCTGGGCCTTCTTCGACAGGTCTTCCCACGGCGTTTCCGGATCGAACTTGAAGTGCTTTGCCATGGCGGTGATCAGCGCGAAGTAGTACGCGTTCTTGCGATCCCAGCTCTTGATGGCGCCGCCCGCGAGCGAGAGATGGGGATAAGCAACGACCCGCAGAGGATCGAAGAAATCCTTGAGCCCGATGCCATCGCAGGTGGGGCAGGCGCCGGCGGGGCTGTTGAACGAGAACATCTTGGGCTCGAGCGCCGGTACGCTGTAGCCGCACTCGGGGCAGGCCTGGCGCGCGGAGAACAGGGTTTCGTCCGCCGGCTTTGAAACCTTTTCCGCTTCGTAGGGAGCGAGGCGGGCGGTGCCCCCCGACAGCTTCAGTGCCGTTTCCAGCGACTCGGACAGCCGCTGCGCCGCGTCGCCGCGGATGCGCAGCCTGTCCACAACCACCTCGACCGTGTGCTTCTTCTTCGCATCGACCTTCGGCAGCGCGTCGAGCTCGTAGACTCGTCCGTCCACACGTACGCGCACGAAGCCCTGGCCGCGAAGCTGTTCGAAAACCTCGGCGTGTTCGCCCTTGCGGTCGATGACGATGGGTGCCAGCAGCAGGACGGCAAGCCCCTCGGGTAGTTTGACGATCTGGTCCACCATCTGGCTCACCGTCTGCGCGGCGAGGTCGATGCCGTGGTCCGGACATCGTGCGATGCCGGCGCGCGCGAACAGCAGGCGTAGATAGTCGTAGATCTCGGTGACCGTGCCGACGGTGGATCGCGGGTTGTGAGACGTGGCCTTCTGCTCGATTGCGATGGCGGGCGAAAGGCCTTCGATGCTGTCGACGTCCGGCTTGTCCATCATCGAGAGGAACTGCCGCGCGTACGCCGACAGCGATTCCACGTAGCGGCGCTGGCCTTCCGCGTACAGCGTGTCGAAGGCCAGCGAGGATTTTCCCGAGCCGGACAAACCCGTGATAACGATGAGCTTGTCGCGTGGCAGGTCGACCGAGACGTTCTTGAGATTGTGGGTTCGTGCGCCACGAATCTTTATCTGCTGGATGGTCAAGCGCGGATTCTCGTGCGTGTGAAGAGAAACCGCGGAGTTTAAGCGGCGAGGCCGGCTCGTGCATAACCAGTACCTGGCCGCGCCGAATACTGTATGCGGGCGCCTCGCCCAGGTGGATCAGCCACTTGCGCTCGGCACGGGTTCGCAGCAGATTCACGGCGTGACGCGTGCCGATATCCGAACTCTGGCCTGGCTGGCGCCGCTTGCGGGAGTTCTCGCATTCTGGTGGCTGTTCCGGGCAGATCCTTGTCTCGACAACGAGATCGGCCAGTACCTGAGCGCGATGAATCGGCCGGTGACACAGAGCTCCGTTCTCACTCTTCGGTTGCACCCACGTGCCTGATCGGGGCGTTCGCGGGCGCCGGCGGCACGATGAATGCTTTCCGCCGATCGCAGGGCCCGACGCAGAAATTCTCATCCTCGGCTCTCTTCCGGGGCAGCGATCCTTGCAGATGCATCAGTATTACGCGCATCCGCAAAACGCATTCTGGAAACTCATCGCTCGCATATTCGACGTCGAGCTATCGTTGCCTTACGCGCAACTGGTGGACGTCCTGACGGCCAATCGCATTGCGCTATGGGATGTTCTGGCTGCCGCCGAGCGACCCGGCAGTCTCGATAGTTCGATCGTTCACGCATCCGCGCGGGCGAATGACTTCGAAGCTTTCTACCGAACCCATCCGCGGATCAGCCGCGTTTACTTCAATGGCCGCAAGGCCGAGGAGTTGTACCGGCGATTCGTGCTGCCCGGCTTGTCAGCCGATCTGGCCGTGATTCGCCATGTGTCCATGCCTTCGACCAGCCCCGCGCACGCGGGCATGCCATTTGCAGAGAAGTTAGTGAGATGGAAAACGATCAAGGAGAAAACCCCATGAGCTTTGCGGACAAGGCCTGCCCCGTGGTGTTTCGCGATCCTTCGCTGCAGGAGATTCTCGCGTTCGAGCACCCCAGGGCGGGGCGGCAGCTGGTCAAGGGTCGCATCGAGCCGGGCGAAAATGCCCGCGCCGCTGCACTGCGCGAGCTGGCGGAGGAAGCCGGAATCGCCGATATGGCCATCGCTACCGACCTTGGGACCTGGCACTCCGGGCACAATGGCCACATCTGGTCACTGCAGTTGTGCACGTTCAAGACCCGGCTGCCCGAAACCTGGACTCACTATTGTTCGGACGACGGCGGCCACGAATTCAAATTCTTCTGGCACGACGTGAATCGCGAGCCCGACGAGGGCTGGCGGCCGCAATACCGGCGTGCACTACAGGCGATCCGCGAACGTACGCGCGCACTGCGCTGGCGCGGATAAATGTAAAACGCGATGACGGCGGCATGGTCCCACGTTAATGTGGCGCCATGAACCGCCGGGAACTGTTGCTGACGATAGGAGGCGCCGCGTTTGCTGGTACGGCGGCCGCGCACACGGAAACGATCGCGGCGCCGCCGTTGACACCCCCACCGCCAGATTCCTTGCTGAAGGCCTGGGCGGCCAAGGCCGAATCGCTGATTCCCGTGCTCGCCGAGACCGAACAACTCCCGGTGCGCCTCGTACGCGCGGTCGCCGCGCCGGAATTGCCGCTGCGCTTTCGCATGGAGACCGAATCACCGGCTTCCGCGCTTGCCGGTCGCACGCTTCGCCGCGGCGACAGCGTCATCGTGGATTTCGAGGGCCACCGCACCGGATACCTTTCGTTCCACCTGGCTACCGAGGGGCGCGAGCCGGATGCGCCGGTACGCCTGCGCTTCACCTTCGGAGAAGTGCCGACGGACGTGGCCGAGCCCTTCTATCCTTACAAGGGCCAGTTGAGCGAGGCCTGGCTTCCCGACGAACTCATCAACGTCGACTATCTGCCGCAGTCAGTGCGCATGCCGCGACGGTACGCGTTTCGCTACGTGAAGATCGAAGTTCTCGATACCTCGCCGGAATTCCGGATCCGTTTCGAGGACCTTAAAGCTCACGCCGTCACCTCGGCGCGTGACACGCCTGCGCCGCTCTCGAAGGAAACGCCGCTCATGCAGCGCATCGACGCGGTGTCGATCGCCACGCTGCGCGACTGCATGCAGACCACGTTCGAAGACGGGCCGCGTCGCGATCGGCGCCTGTGGGTCGGCGACCTGCGCCTGCAGGCGCTGACTAACTACCATACTTTCCGGGCCAACGACGTGGTGCGCCGCTGCCTGTACCTGTTTGCGGCGCTACCGCGTGCCGACGGCCTCGTGGCCGCATGCGTGTTCGAGAAGCCGGCCGCGCGTTATGGCGGCCTGCACATCGTCGACTACGCCGCGCTGTTCAACGTGACGCTGTTCGACTACGTGGAAGCGACGGGCGATGTTGCGACCGGCCGGGACCTGTGGCCCGCGGCTTTGCGCCAACTCGAGATCCTCGGGCGTGACGTGAACGCGGAGGGGCTGTACGTCGATCCGAAGAACATGTGGATCTTCATCGACTGGTCGGACACGCTCGACCGCAACGCGGCGATCCAGGGCGTGCTCATCTACGCCTGGCAGAAAACGCTGGCGCTGGCGCGCCGCATCGGACGCGAAAGCGATGTCGCCGATTACGCGAGCCGCATAGACCGCATGATCGCCGCGGCACGCAAGCACTACTGGGACGCTTCGCGCCGGGTGTTCGTCAGCGGCCCGAACCGGCAAATTTCCTGGGGATCCCAGGCGTGGATGGCCATCGCCGGTGTCTCCTCGCGTCGTGAAAGCGCGGATGCCATGCGAAAGGCGGTGGCAGATCCGAACGCGATCAGGCCGGTCACTCCTTATCTCTATCACTACGTCGTCGAAGGCATGCTGGCCGGCGGGCTCCGCAAGGAGGCGCGCGCGCTGATGGAGTCTTACTGGGGCGGCATGATCGCCGCGGGCGCCGACACGTTCTGGGAAATCTACGACCCCGCGCAGCCGCTGCGTTCGCCTTACGGTGACATCCACATCAACAGCTACTGCCACGCGTGGAGCTGCACTCCATCCTATTTACTGCGCAGCGGGATGTTGGGGTCAGGCACCGTTTCCTAGCAAATGGGGTCAGACTTCATCGACGTGTCGCGAGCAATCGCTTTGAAGTCTGACCCCATTTGCTAGGAAACGGTGCCTGACCCCTATTGATAGACGCGGACGTAATCGACTTCCATCGTGATCGGAAAGATGGCGTCGTTGATGCCCATCTGCCCACCCCAGTCGCCGCCCACTGCGATGTTGAGGATCAGGTACTGCGGACTGTCGAAAGGCCACTCGGCGTTGCCCGAGTTGTCGTTCGAATACTGGTAGTAGTACCGATCGTCCACACCCACGGTGATGCGATTCGCGGTCCAGTTCATCTGGTACCGGTGGAACGCAGTGCAGGCGTCGGGGATCGTGGTCGTGGCGGTGCGGTGATTGCCACGCGAGTGGTTGAACGCGCCGGTATGCGCGGTGGCATGCACGACACCGGGATCGAAGCCCACGTGTTCCATGATGTCGATCTCGCCGTCGTCGGGCCAGCGTCCCTCGGGCGGTGCCGACAGCATCCAGATCGCGGGCCACGAGCCGAGGCCGCAGGGTAGTTTGGCGCGCACTTCGACGAAGCCACGGGTCCACGACGCCTTGCCGCGCGTGACGAGTCGCGCCGAGGAATAGCGCTGGCCGCCCCAGTCCGGAAGGCCCGCGCTGGATAGATCCTCGCGCCGCGCGGTGATCAGCAGCATGCCGTTCTGCACGCGCGAATTCTCCAGGCGCGCGCTGCCGTAGTACTGCAATTCGTTGTTGTACCAGCCGGGAGAATTGCGATCGATGTCGTAACTCCACCGGCTTGCGTCGGGAAGTCCGCTGCCGTCGAACTCGTCGGCCCACACTGGGCGAACCCCGCCCGGGATTCCGCCGGTTTCGGAAATCACGGGCATGCCAGGTCCCGTCGGCTGCGGAGGCGTTGGTGAGGAGACAGGGGGACTGCCGGGACCGTCACCTCCGCAAGCCGACGAGAAGAGTGTCGCGGTTACCGCTATCACGGCTAACCAGCGCGCTGAATTCGTTTGACTAATGAAAGTTGAAATCTGAGACAACGAAAAAGACATACAAGACATGGGTTTGTCAGCACCAGATCGCTTGCCCGAGCGTGGTGCGCATGCTAGCGTAAAAATTGTAAGCGCTTACATTTATTTTGTTTCGACGCTTACTCAATTTTTACTGTGGGGGCATATGAAGAAGACGAACGCATTCAAACGAAGGCCTGTTGCGCAGGCAATTTCGCTGGTCCTTGGGTCAACTCTTTTGACACCAGCGCTTGCGCAGGAAGCGAGCAGTTCGCCGGAGGACGTCGGTGAAATCGTAGTCACAGGTATTCGGGCATCGCTCGAATCATCGATGAATCTCAAGCGCGCAGGGCAGGGAGTCGTTGACGGAATCGTCGCGGAAGACATCGGCAAATTCCCGGATACCAATCTCGCGGAGTCGCTGCAACGCATCAGCGGCGTATCCATCAACCGCACGGCGAGCGGCGAGGGCCAGCAGGTGACGGTTCGCGGTGTCGGTCCGGACTTCAATCTCGTGCTGCTCAATGGCCGCCAGATGCCGGCATCGAATCTTGGTCCCGGCGGCGCTGGCGTAACGAACTCGCGCGCCTATGATTTTTCCAATCTCGCGTCTGAAGCGGTTTCGGCGATCGAAGTTTTCAAGACCGCGCGTGCCGAGTCACCCACCGGTGGCATTGGCGCAACCATAAACATCCAGACCGCGCGTCCGCTGGACAAGCCCGGGCTCGTCGCCAATTTCGGCGTCAAGGGTGTCTACGATCCTTCCGCGACCAACCTGCCCAGCAATTCATCCGGCAGCGAGCTCACGCCCGAGGTGTCGGCCATCTTCAGCAACACCTTCGCCGACGACAGGTTCGGCATAGCCGCAAGCGCGAGCTATCAGGAGCGCGATTCGGGATTCAGCCAGGCCGCCGTGGCGAACGGCTGGAAGACGTTGAGCGGAGCCAACACGACTGACGGCGCGCGATTGCCGAGGCCGGGAGACCCTAACTACCCCGGTTACGCGATCACCAATGCGCCGGAGGTGACCGATGTCTACGGTCGCCCGCAGAATTTCGGACTGAGTGTCAACGGTGTGCAGCGAGAACGTGTCAACGGCCAGCTGGTACTGCAGTTCGCACCGACCGACAGCCTGACCACGACGCTCGACTACACCTACGCCGAGAACAAGGTCCAGACGCAACGCAGCGAGTTGTCGGTATGGTTCAACTGGGGACCCGGCACGAGTTCGTGGACGGATGGGCCGGCCGCCGGTCCCGAGGTCTATTCCGAAACGATGACGGGCTCCGACTTGTCCATGGGCGGCATGAACCTGGGCACGAAGAACGAGAACACTTCGCTCGGCTTCAACGTCGCCTGGGAAGTGAACGATTCGCTGAGTCTCGAGCTCGACTATCACGACTCCGTGGCCGAATCAGAACCCGACAGCCCCTACGGATCCGCCGGCGTGCTCGGCGTTGCGGCCTTCATCCGCGGCACGACCACGGTGGATTTCTCGGGTGACTTCCCGATCCTGAACGTCGTGTTGCCCACCGGTCGCACGCAGGTTGAACCGGCGGATGCCCTGGTCACAGGCTCGGTGTTCCAGAACAGCTTCAACAGGTCCGATGTCCAGCAGATCCAGGCAAAGGGACACTTTGAGTTCCAGAACAATTCGGGGCTGGATTTCGGAGTTTCCGCAACCGAGGTTCAGAACCGCACGGCTGCCGCCGTCATGCAGCAGAACAACTGGGGCGGACTTGGCGCCGCGGCTGACTACGACGACGACATCTGGTTCGGCGACGACATGGACGGCTACTTCGACCTGATGTCGGGACACGACGATTCCAGATTCACGGATCACTTCCTGGTGTTCGATTTCAACCGCCTGCGTGCACAGGCGGCCGAGGTGTTAGGGGACGAAGCCATGTTTCGTGCTCCTGATGAATTCACCAGCGACTTGCGTAGCGTCGAGAAATCGAAGAGCGCCTACCTGCAGTACTCGAAGACCTTTGAGACGGCGATGCCGTTTCATGTCGCTGCAGGCGTGCGCTACGAGGAGACCGAAGTCGAATCAGAGTCGCTGGTACGAATCGGCCAGACCATTTCGTGGGACTCGGCCAATGAGTTCAATATCGGGTTTGCGCCTGAACAAGGCTTCGACGCGGGCACGGGCAAGTACGACTATGTGCTGCCGTCACTCGACCTGAAGCTGGATATCAAGGAAAACCTGATGTTGCGCGCCAGCTATAGCGAGACCATCGGCCGCCCTGGCTGGAACGACATCCAGGGAGGAGCGAACCTTGCGGGTCAGCTCCGGTTCGACGGCGGTACCGGCTCGTCGGGCGATCCCGGCCTGAAGCCGCTGGAGTCGACTAACTACGATCTTTCGCTGGAATGGTATTACGGTCCCGCGAGCTACGTTTCGGTCGGCTATTTCCGCAAGGAGATCTCCAACTTCATCAGCAATGTCATCACCACCGAAACGCCGTTCGAAATGCACACGCCCGCCGGTGGCGCACTCTGGAACGAGGCAGTTGCAAGCGGATGTAACGCGGGCGACAGGCCGTGCATCCGCAATTACATCTTCGCGAACCACCCGACGGCTCCGGGCGTCACCGTTGGAGCGGCTCCGGGAACCGGCACCATCGTCGGCCAGCCGGGCGATCCGATCGCGACGTTCCTGATGTCCAGGCCGGCAAACCAGCGCTCGGACGAACTGGACGGCTGGGAAATCAACCTTCAGCACATGCTCGGCGACAGTGGTTTCGGCCTCGCGGCTAACTACACGATGGTCGAGTCGGGGCTGGAGTTCAACGATACCGATCTCGTCAATCCGCAGTACCCGATGCTGGGCCTGGCTGATTCGTACAACGTGGTGGCGTTCTACGACAAGTTCGGCTGGCAGGTTCGTGCGGCCTACAACTGGCGCGATGAATTCCTGGCGTTTGTCGGCGACGGCCAGGGTGTGAACCCCGGCTACACCGACGCCTACGGCCAGCTGGACTTCAACGTGACCTATTCGGTCAACGACCATCTGTCCGTGTTCGGGGAGGCCATCAATCTCACCGAAGAGACACAGCGGATACATGGACGTAACGACAACCAGCTGTTGTTTGCGACCCAGATCGGAGCCCGATACCAGTTCGGGGCCCGCTACAAGTTCTGAGTTTTCAGCGCGGATGTCGGGCAGGAGCCGCTGTCGATCAGCGGCTCCTGCTTTTGGGTCCCTGGTGCTGACGGGAGGCCCGGATGTGATCTAGCATCCACGCAGAACTCGACAACATGGAACACTTCTACTTTCACCAGGTCCATGCTGCAGGTCGATAAGCCCATCGCTGAAATCGCGGGCGTCGATCCGCACTCCCTGCCAATGGAGCTGCTGCAATCCGGGCAGCCGATTGTCATGCGCGGACTCGTCGAGCATTGGCCCATGGCGCGGGCCGGGCGCGCATCGGCCAGCGAGGCCGTCGCCTATCTGCAGCGATTCGAACGGGAAGGGGCGCCCCCGGCGGTGGTCACCGTCGGGCCGCCGGAAATCGGCGGACGCTTTTTCTACAACCACGACCTCAGCGACTTCAATTTCCGGCGAGAACACGTGCCTTTGGGCGTGGTCTTGAAAACGCTGCTCAAATACGCCACCCAGGACTCGCCACCCGCGATCTACGTCGCTTCGACGACCATCGACACCTGGCTTCCCGGGTTCCGCGCCGAAAACGACCTCGCACTCGGCGTCCGCGAACCACTGGCCAGCATCTGGATCGGCAATCGCACGCGAATTCCCGCGCACCAGGATTTGCCTGACAATCTTGCCTGCGTGGTCGCCGGACGCCGGCGCGTGACGCTTTTCCCGCCACAACAGTTGTCCAACCTGTACATCGGGCCGCTCGATTTTACTCCCGCGGGCCAGGCCATCAGCCTGGTCGACTTCGACGCACCGGACTACGATCGCTTCCCGAAATTCGCGGAAGCGCTCAAACACGCACAGTTCGCGGAGCTCGGCCCCGGCGACGCGGTATTCATTCCGAGCATGTGGTGGCACTACGTGCAGGCGCTCGAGGACTTCAATGTCCTGGTCAACTACTGGTGGCGGCAGGCGACGGCCTGGATGGATACGCCGATGAACGCGCTGATGCTCGCCATCATGACGGTACGCGATCTGCCGCCTGACCAGCGCGAGATATGGGAAGACGTCTTCCGCCACTATGTGTTTGGCGCCAACGAAGCCACGGTCGAACACATTCCCGAGAACGCGCGCCGCGTGCTCGGGCCGTTCGATGACGACCAGGCGCGCGCGCTCCGCGCACGCCTGCTGCAACGCCTCAATAGATAGATAGAGAGATGGACATGCAGAACCGAGTCCAGGCCCAGGACCGCGTACGCCGCGTAGTGATCGCCGGCGGTGGCACCGCTGGCTGGATGGTGGCCGCGGGGCTTTCGAAAACGCTGGGCAAGCTGCTCGACATCAAGCTGGTCGAGTCCGACGAGATCGGTACCGTCGGCGTCGGCGAAGCGACCATTCCGACGCTCGTGATATTCCATCGCCTGCTGGAGATCAAGGAGCAGGACTTCATGGCCGCCACGCAGGCCACGTTCAAGCTCGGCATCGGATTCGAGAACTGGCGCGACCTCGGGGAAAACTACGTGCATTCGTTCGGCACGACGGGCAAGGACCACTGGACCGCGGGCTTCCAGCATTTCTGGCTGAAGGGTCGTGCGCGCAAGCTGGCCACCGACTACGGCGACTACTGCCTCGAGTTGCGCGCTTCGCTCGAGGGACGCTTCGCGCATCTGCCGCGCGGTGGCATGAACTATGCCTTTCATATCGATGCGGGCCTGTACGCGAAGTTCCTTCGCAAATTCGCGGAAGGCTTCGGCGTCAAACGCATCGAAGGCAAGATCGTCGATGTGAAGGTCGATGAGGCCTCGGGCAACATCGCGTCCATCAAACTCGATTCCGGCGACGTGCTCGAAGGTGATCTGTTCATCGACTGCACGGGGTTTCGCGGGTTGCTGATCGGCCAGGCGCTGCACATGGGGTACGAGGACTGGTCGCACCACCTGTTCTGCGACAGCGCGGTGGCGCTGCAGACCGAGTCGGTGGGACCGGCCATTCCCTACACGCGTTCCATCGCGCGCGAGGCCGGCTGGCAATGGAGAATCCCGCTGCAGCATCGCGTCGGCAACGGCATGGTGTACTGCAGCCGCTACCTTGCCGACGAGCAGGCCAAACAAGCCTTGTTGGCCAACGTGGAAGGCAAGGTGCTCACCGAGCCACGCATCATCAAGTTCCGGCCCGGCCAGCGGCGCCAGACCTGGCGCCGGAACTGCATTGCCATCGGACTCTCCAGCGGATTCATCGAGCCGCTGGAGTCGACCAGCATTCACCTGATACAACGCGGGATCATCCGGCTCATGCAGATGTTCCCGCGGGATGGGATCCGCCAGTCCGACGTCGACGAATACAACCGCCAGACCAACCACGAAATCGAGCACATCCGGGATTTCATCGTGCTGCATTACCACGTGACGCGCCGCCAGGATTCGCCGTTCTGGCGCTCTTGTCGGGCCATGGACATTCCTGACTCGCTGCGCCATCGCCTCGAGCTTTTCCGGGAAACAGGCCGGGTTTTCCGCGTGCCAAACGAACTATTCGCCGAAAACTCCTGGATTCAGGTTATGTTGGGACAGGGCATCGAGCCACTGCAGCATCATCCGGTGGCTGACCTCATGGGAGACGAGGAGTTGGGGCGATTTCTGGAGGGCATCAAGTCTTCAGTCGAGAAGACCGTAGCCCAATTGCCCGCGCACCAGACCTACCTCGAGCAGTATTGCAGGGCGACTAGCGAGTAATGGCCAACATCTATGAAGTCGCGGAGCTGGCGGGCGTTTCGCTGGCGACGGTTTCGCGAGTCATCAATCCGGGCGCCAAGGTCAGCGAGAAGACTCGCCAGAAGGTGCTCGACGCCATGCAACAGCTTGGCTACCAGCCCAATTCCATCGCGCAGTCGCTGGCGACGCGCACCTCGAATGCGGTCGGCGTGCTGGTCTCGGAGCTGCACGGACCGTTCTTCGGCGCCATGCTGAGCGCGATCGAACAGTCCCTGAAGGCGGCCGGCAAGTTCGTGCTGGTGGCCGCCGGACACAGCAACGAGGAGCAGGAGCGCGAGGCAATCCGCTTCCTGGTGAGCCGCAATTGCGATGCCCTCATCGTTCATGTCGAACGGCTCTCGGACAAATTTCTCGTCGATCACGATCACAACACCACGCCGATAGTGGTGATGAACCGCAAGGTTCGCGGTCTTGCGGATCATTGCTTCAGTCTCAACAACGAGCTCGGCGGCTACCTCGCCACCCAGTTCCTGGTGCGGCGCAAACACAAACGCATTGCCTACATTTCCGGCCCGCTCGACAGGGTCGACGCCAGGCAGCGATTCGCCGGGCACAAGCGCGCGCTGGCCGAAGGCGGGATCAAGTACGACGAACACCTGCTGCACGAAGGCGACTACCACGAGACCGGCGGTTCCGACGCGCTGAACGCGCTGTTCGAAAAAAACATTCCGTTCACCGCCGTGGTGTGCGCCAACGATGAAATGGCCGCGGGCGCCATGGCGGCTGCGCACGAGCGCGGGCTCGACCTGCCTGCCGATCTGTCCATCGTCGGCTTCGACGATGCGCCGATTTCCCGTTACGTCTATCCGAAGCTCACCACCGTCCACTATCCGATCGCGGACATGGCACGCATGGCGTCGCGCTGGGTCCTCAAGAACGTGTACGAACAGCAGAACCTCGACGTGCAACAGGCTTTCGAACCCAAACTCGTCGAACGAGATTCCGTCGGCCGGCCTGCGTGATGCCGGGCAACCGCCACCGCGCGATCGGGACGATCCTGGTCGTCGCGCTCAGCGGTTTTCTCATGGGTTTCGACAGCTCGCTGTTCACCGGCGCCGTGCGTTCCATCGAAATGGAATTCGCACTCAACGAATTCGAGCTCGGCTGGGCCGTCACGTCGATGGCGGTGGCGTCCACGGTTTCGATCTTCATCTCCGGCCCACTGGCTGATCGGTATGGACGGCGCACGGTGCTGCTGCTGGCCACCTGTGTGTTCGCAGCCTCGGCGCTGCTCGCGGCGTTGTCGGAGAACTTCGCAACCCTGATCGTCGCGCGATTGCTCAGCGGCTTCGGCGTCGGCGCAGTGCTCGTTACCGCACCGATGTACATCGCGGAGATTTCTCCGTCCGCTTGGCGTGGGCGCATGGTGTCTTTCAACCAGCTGTTCATCGTGCTCGGCACACTCGCGGCATTCGTCAGCAACTACCTGATCAATCGATACGGCGGAGTCGCGGAGTGGAACTGGCGATGGATGTTGGGAATAGGTGCGGTGCCGGCGATTCCCTATTTCTTCGCGCTGTTGCTGGTGCCCGAAAGCCCGCGCTGGCTGGCGATGCATGGCCAGCTTCCCAGGGCCCGCCGGGTGCTGGGCCGTCTCGCCGGCACCGAACGCGCCGATACCGAGCTCGACGCGGTCGTCGTTTCGCTCGAGCACGAAGCGCAGAAGCAAAAGCCGGCGCTCGCGGAAATCCTGAGCCCGGCGCTACGCCGCGTACTCATCATCGGCCTGCTGATCGGGGTGTTGCAGCAGATCACCGGCATCAACTCGGTGCTGGCGTATGCCGTCGTCATCTTCGAGCGCGCCGGCGCCGGCGCGAATTCCTCGTTCATGCAGACCGTGTTCGTGGGGCTGGTGAATGTCGTGTTCACCGTGCTCGCATTGCTGCTCATCGACCGGGTCGGACGCCGGCCCCTGTTGATGTTTGGTTGCTTCGGTATCGGCGCGTTCATGCTGCTGGCGGCCTATGGCTTCCAGGTCGACGACGAGGTGCAAAGCTCGCGGCTGGTGCTGATCGGCATGCTCGGCTTCGTCGCGAGTTTTGCGTTCTCGCTGGGACCCGGAATGTGGGTGCTGTTCTCTGAAATCTTTCCAAACCGGATCCGCGGGCTAGCCATATCGTGCGTGGGCGTCGTCAACTCCACGGTGTGCGTGATCGTGCAGTTCGTGTTCCCCTGGGAACTCGAAACGCTCGGCGACTCGAACACCTTCCTTATCTATGGCGTGTTGGCCCTGGCGGGAATCGCCTTCATCTGGCGGCTGGTGCCGGAAACGCGCGGCCGCAGCCTCGAAGAACTCGAAGAGGCGCTGGTGCGCCGGGCATAGAGCCGGCGCTGTCCGACAGCGGTGACTTTCGGGCGCAATTAGCTTTGCCGGGTGTCGATCCGCCGCGGGCCTGTTCGGCTATGGAGTGAACGCTTCAACACGAGGAAATTCTCATGCAGTTCAGCCAAAAGATCGCGCCCTGCCTGTGGTTCGACAGCCAGGCGGAAGAGGCCGCCAATTACTACGTCGGCATTTTCAAGAACTCGAAGATCGTCGACATCTCGCGTTACGGAAAAGCCGGACAGGAAACGCACCAGAAGCCAGTCGGCTCCGTGCTGATGGTGTCCTTCGAGATCGAGGGCCTGCCTTTCTCGGCGCTCAACGGCGGGCCGATCTTCAAGTTCAACGAAGCCATTTCCTTGCAGATCTACGTCGAAGACCAGAAAGAGCTGGATTACTACTGGGACAGGCTCACGCCTGGCGGCGATCCGAAATCGCATGTCTGCGGCTGGCTCAAGGACAAATTCGGCGTCTCGTGGCAGGTCGTGCCGCGCAAGCTGATCGAGTGGTGGAGCACGCCCAACGAGAAATCGCAGCGCGCATTCGAGGCGATGATGAAAATGGGCAAGCTCGACATCGCCGCGCTCGAACGTGCGTACAACGGCTAACTACCTGTGAATCCCGACGCATTGCTGGACGCGGTCCAGTGGCCAGCGATGGCGGTGACCCTGATCGCCGCCTGGCTGGTGGCGTCGCGTGACAAGACCCGGCGCGCACACGGCTTCTGGTGGTTCATCGCCAGCAACATCCTCTGGGTCGCCTGGGCCTGGCACGTGCAGGCCTGGGCGCTGATCGCGCTGCAGGTCGGGTTGTTTGCGATGAACGTGCGCGGGGCGATCAAAAACGAATAATATCCGGCGGCGTTCGTTCGATCCGGGAGGGGGATCATGACTGATCGTCGTTCGTTCCTGCGCGGCGCCTCCGTACTCATGGGGCATGCCGCATTCGGACAGGTGATGTCGGCGTTCGCCGCCGTGCCACGCAAGGCGACATTTTTCAACGACTCCGAGCTGGACACGCTGCGTGCGCTCGTCGACGTCATCCTGCCAGCCACGGATTCGCCGGCCGCATCCGCCGCCGACACTCACTACTTCATCGACCTGGCCATTCCCGCTTGTGCAAACATCGAAGCGCAGAAGACTTTTCGCGCCGGCCTGAAGCTCTTCGGCCAGAAAAAATTTGCACTGCTCGCCCCGGCGGATCAGGTGGCGCTGCTCGAGGCGCGCGCCGCGGCGGATATGCCGCTCGGCTACGATCAATCGTTCTTCAGGATTCTCAAGGACTACACGCTCACCGGTTATTTCCTTTCCGAGGTCGGCGCCAGCCAGGCGCTGGCCTATGAAAGAGTGCCCGGCGGTTTCCAGGGTGATCTGCCGCTCGCCGCCAACCAGAAAGCGTGGGCGATCTGATGGCTGCCTCCAATCATTTCGACGCCATCGTCGTTGGATCGGGGATGTCGGGTGGCTGGGCCGCCAAGGAGCTCACCGAGAAAGGATTGAAGACCCTGGTGCTCGAACGCGGGCGCAATATCCGGCACGTGGCCGATTACACCACGGCGCTCAAGGATCCCTGGCAGTTGCCGCACAACAACCGGCCCACCAATGCGGACCGGGCGGCGCAGCCCATCCAGTCGACACTCTATCTATACGACCAGTCGACCAAGCAGCATTTCGTGGACGACACGCACCATCCTTACGTGCAGGCGCAGCCCTTCAACTGGTATCGCGGCTACCAGGTCGGCGGCCGGTCGTTGATGTGGGCTCGCCACGTGTTCCGCTACAGCGATCTCGACTTCGAAGCCAACTTGCGCGAAGGAGTCGGCATCGACTGGCCGATCCGTTACGCGGACATCAAGCCCTGGTACGAACACGTCGAACGTTTCATCGGCGCCAGTGGCGAGAACTCGGGGCTGCCGCAATTGCCCGAACAGATCCTGCAGCCGCCGTTCGAAATGAATGCGCTCGAAAAACACATCCGCGGGCACATGGCAGCGGCGTTCGGCGGCGAACGCAAGCTCATCTGCAGCGCCACGGCCGTGCTCTCCCGCGAGCACAACGGCCGCGGCCCTTGCCAGGGACGCAACCAGTGCGCGCGCGGTTGTCCTTACAGCGCGTATTTTTCGTCGAACGGCGTGACTCTGCCGGCCGCGGCTGCGACTGGCAATCTCACGCTGAAGCCCGATGCCGTCGTGCATTCGCTGGTGTTCGATGAAGGCAAGAACAAGGTCACCGGCGTTCGCGTCGTCGATGCGATCACGCGCAAGACCACCGAATACTCCGCGCGCGTGGTGTTCCTCTGCGCGTCGGCGCTGAATTCCACCGCGATCCTGCTCAACACGCGCTCTTCGCGTTTTCCCGAGGGTTTGGGCAACGATAGCGGAGAGCTCGGGCACAACCTGATGGATCACCACAACGGTGGCGGCGCCACGGCAAGCTACTCGGGACTCGCGGATCGCTACTACCGCGGGCGCCGCGCCACGAGCATGTATATCCCCCGTTTTCGCAACGTGGGAAAACGCGAGGACAAGTTCAAGCGCGGCTATGGATACGAGGTCTATACCTCGCGTGGAAGCTGGACGCGCGGCATCGGCAGCGCGGAATTCGGCGCGGACTTCAAGAACGAGATCACGCGCCCGGGCGAGTGGAATCTGTTCATGGAAGGTTATGGCGAGACCTTGCCGTACCACGACAACCGTATGTGGCTTTCAAACCAGACGGATAGCTGGGGAATGCCCATCCTCCAGATGTCGATGAGCTATCGCGACAACGAACGTGCCATGGCACAGCAGATGATGGAGGACGCCGTGGAGATGATGACGGCGGCGAAGCTCGAGAACGTGCATGGCTTCAACAACCCGGTGACACCGGGCAGCGTCATCCACGAAATGGGCACGGCGCGCATGGGGCGCGACCCGAAGACCTCGGTGCTCAACGCCCACAACCAGGTTCACGCGGTACCCAATGTGTTCGTGACCGATGGAAGCTGCATGGTGTCATCACCCACGCAGAATCCCTCGCTTACCTACATGGCATTGACGGCGCGCGCCGCCAGCCATGCCGTCGAGCAGTTGAAGCGCGGCGAGTTATAGGCGCGCGACTTCGCTCGCGGCCAGCAGGAACGCGCCCACTCCGTAGTACTGCGTGTCGGTCTCAGCCACGCTCTCGGGCCGGTCGCTGACCTGCTGCACCCAGCCGAGCCGGCCGTCCTTCGCCACCGCGCGGGCGAGGGCCGCCCAGCCGCGGTGGATGGCGGGCCGATAATCGCCCGCGTTTAACAACCCTCGATTCACACCCCAGGCGAGGCCGTAGACATAGAAGCCCGTGCCGCTGGTTTCGGCGGGTGAATTCTCGGGCGCCAGCAAGGACGGCGGCCAGTAGCCGTCGGGTTTCTGCAGCGTTTTCAGTCTTACCGCCATGTCGCGGAACAACCGCTCCATGCGCGGGCGGTGCGGGCTGTCCTTCGGAAGGACCTCGAGAATGTTGGCGATGCCCGCGAACACCCAGCCGTTGCCGCGGCTCCAGAATTGCTTGCGGCCCTGATCGTCGCGCCGCTCGAAGAAGCGGCTGTCACGGAAGAAGAGCTTCTCGGCCGGGTCGTACAGAAAGTCCGTGGTCGCCCAGAATTCCGCCATCGCAAATTCCGTGTAACGCGGATCACCGGTTTGCTGTGTGAGCTCTACCCAGGCCGGTGGCGACATGAACAGCGCGTCGCACCAGCACCAGCGACGCAGGCAGACCGTTGACTCGTAGTCGGTCCTGGGAACGAAGCTCAGATGCGCGACCGCAGGATTCGCCAGGATGGAATCGAACGTGGCGCGCAGCGGCACGATGGCTTCGGCGCCGGCACCATGCTTCGCGGCCCACAGGTAGCCCTGGCCGATCACGTGATCGTCGGCGTGATACGTGCGCGCGCCGGGCGTCCACTGGTTTGCCTTGCCCATGCGCAGGATGGCGTCGGCGAATTTCTTCTCGCCGGTTGCATCCGCCAGGTGAATCATTCCCACCCAGAACGCGCCTTGCTGCCAGCTGCGCGGATTCGCCGTTTCTTCCGCATGTTTCGTGACGCCATGGGTCGCGCCCATTCTGTCGAGCTGCCAGTCGGCGACTCGCGAAGCGAGCTTGAGCACGTCCTTGCGAGAGGAATTCGGCTCCGCGGCCAACGCAATGAAAGACAGGGAAAGCGTAAAGGCGCACAGCGCGCCGCGCATGATCAGCTTGTTCATCAAACCCCCATTCCGAACGTGAGCACCGCTGCGCTGGCGCGCGGCAATTCGAATATCGCGCGGCCATTCTTTGCCCGCGCCTCGATGCTGAATCCGTTGTATGAATTCGGCAACTGATTGAGTGTCACTTCCGGACGAAGCACCAGGCGCGCGCGCTGCGTTGCGGGCGCGGCGCGCAGCCCGAGGCTTGCGAGCGAGGCGAGGGTGGCCGCACCTTTCACGACGCTGCGCCGATTAATGGTTTTGGATTTCATTTAGTGAGCTCAAAAGTCCCGCGTTGGGGCCATTTTTCCGCAGCGCCAGCCGTCCAT